>X96_European_Hare__coassemble_613_pt1 | contig 91727 bp, 78 predicted proteins | sample X96_European_Hare__metabat2_high_PE_013 | metagenome-assembled genome bin X96_European_Hare
GCAGGTAGGGCTGGAGCTCCCAGCGGGTCCAGGTGTGGTTCCCGAGGGTGATGGCGTCCGCTCCGGCGGCGAGCAGCGCGTCGCACTGCTTGGGCGTCACTCCGACGACGTTTGCGTTTTCGCCGTTGACGACGACGAAGTCCGCGCCGACCTCTTTTTTGATACGCCTCAAATTTTTAGCAGCGTAATCGAGGCCGGGATTGCCGACCACGTCGCCGACTGCGAGTATGCGAAAGAGCATGTTTGGTATCGCTCCTTTTTGACCATAGTTTAAATCAATAATAAAGAAGTATAACACAAGCCGCGCGCGGGGGCAAATATTATTCCGCGGCCGGGACATAATAAGAGCGCAAACAAAGAAACGGAGGGCGAAAAAGATGCAGAATATGTCATTCCTCAAGGGCATGGGCATGGGGCTCGCGATAGGCGCCTCTATGGGCATGGCGCTCGCGCCTAAGCGCAAGAACACCAACGTCGTCGGCAAGGCTCTGAAGGCCGCCGGCGAGCTGGCCGAAAACATCACGGACGCGATGATGAAATAATCGGCAAAAAAGGCGAAAAAGTACTTGCAAAGCCAGTCCGACTGTGCTAATATATTAAGGCGCTAGATGAGCGCCGTTAGCTCAGCTGGATAGAGCGTCTGGCTACGGACCAGAAGGCCGGGGGTTCGAATCCCTCACGGCGTGCCAAAAAACCTGTCTGCATCGCAGGCAGGTTTTTTGTTTTGCTTTTTTCGAAAAAACTCTTGACTGTAAAGTGGGTTTATACCCTAAACTGGGGTTATGAACTGTCAGGAGGTGGGCGCATGACAATAGCGGAGCTCGAGCGCAGGAGCGGGATGACGCGCGCGAACATACGCTTTTACGAGGGTGAGGGTCTCATCTCGCCCGCGCGCCGGGAAAACGGCTACCGCGACTATTCGGATGAGGACCTTGAGATACTGCTGCGAGTACGGCTGCTGCGGACGCTGGGCGTCCCGCTCTCGGAGATACGCGAGATGCAGTCCGGCGAGCTCGGCCTCGCCGCCGCGATGGACAGGCAGATCGAGCGCCTGCGCCTGGAGCAGCGTGAGGCCGCGGACTCAGAGGCCGTCTGCCGCGACATCCGCGGCTCCGGCGAGAGCTTTGAGGTCCTCGACGCGCGCCGCTGGCTCTCGGAGCTCGAGACGCGCGGCGCGGGCGTTGCCCCGGAGCAGGACAGCGAGCCGCCGCTCATCTGTCCCTGGCGGCGCTTTTTCGCCAGGACCTTAGACATGACTCTCCTGGGCGTCCTGCCCGTCGCCGCCGCGACCTTTGCCTTCCGGCTGAACTTCGACACGGCGAGTACGGGCGTGAGCATTATCCGGACCGTCACCGCGCTCGTGCTCGCCATACTCCTGGAGCCCCTCGCACTCCACTACTTCGGCACCACGCCGGGCAAGTGGCTGCTCGGCCTCTCCGTGGAGTCCGTAAACGGCGGGCGGCTGAGTGTGGCCGAGGCTCGCCGGCGCACGACGGGTGTTCTCATCTACGGCATGGGCCTGGACATCCCCATAGTCGGGTTGGTCCTGGAGATCATCTCTTGGCGCAGGCACGCCAACGGACAGCAGCTCAGATGGGAAGACGAATCCGAGCTGCGGCTGGGAAAACGCGGCGACGGAGCGAATGCTGTGCTCTACATAGGCGCCATGGCGTTGGTGCTCGGACTGTGGCTGCTCACCGGCTTCTCCGCCGATATGCCGAAAAACCGCGGCGCTATGAGCACGGAGGAGTTTCTCGAAAACTACGAGAGCCTCTCTGACCTCTATGGCATGGAGCACGGCGGCGGCACGCTTACCGCCGACGGCTGGGCGCACGAGCCATCGAACACCATCTACCTCGACCTCGGCGACACGACGCTCGATTACGATTTCACCGAGGAGGACGGTGTGCTCACCCGCATCGAGCTCACCGCCGTGGCGGGCAGCGAAGCCAGCCTTGTGAGCCCGCAGACGGACGAGATGATGCTAGTTGCCATGAGCTACGTCTGGGGCAGGGACGGCCTCGGCACGCTGAACCTCTCCGCAAGAAACGCCCTGCTGCGCGAGATAGAGGACAGCGATTTCCGGGACTTCGACATCAGTGCGGGCGGCGTCCGGCTGCGCTGCGAGGTGGAGTACAGCGGCGAGCCGACCTCGATCGGGCTCATGCCGCGCAGCAGCGGCGAGGACATCGCCTTTGAGCTGCGCTTCACAGCGGAGCAGGAATGAGAAGAATAAAAAGTCCCGGCCTGATTCCAGGCCGGGGCTTTGCTGTTACAGACGAATTTTGTCCGCCGTTATCTCCGCGAGGCTCGCGGCGCCGGTCATGAGCATGACGTTCTTGAGCTGGGCGCCGAGGCTCTCGGCGTAGAGCGTCACGCCCTCGGCTCCGCCGCCGTGAGCGGCGACCACGAAGGGGCGGCCGATCATCACCGCGTCCGCGCCGAGCGCAAGGGCCTTGAAGATGTCCGTGCCCGTGCGTATCGCGCCGTCTGCGATGATCTTGATGGAGTCGCCCACCGCGGCGCGCATCTCGGGTATGACCTCGCAGGTGCCGGGGGCGGACTGGATGACGCGTCCGCCGTGCGTGGAGACTATGATGCCCGCGCAGCCGGCCCGCGCGGCCTTCTCAGCGCCCGCAGCGGTCATGACGCCCTTGGCCAGGAAGGGGATCTTGACGGAGCTGGTGAGTTCGCGGAGCTCTGCCTCGCTCTTGGGGCCAAGCTGGTTCACCGCCGAGCCCATGTTGGCGAAGCCCGCCGCGTCCACGTCGCAGGCGAAGGCTATGCAGCCGGCGGCCTCCATCTCCTTTGCGCGGGAGACGAGCTTCTCGTTGTCGGCCCAGGGCTTGAGGGTGATGACGTTCAGACCCTCATTTTCCTTCGCGGCCTCGAGGCCAAGGGAGTACTGCTCCGGGTTGGCGTTGTCGCCGGTGAAGGGCAGTATGCCCGCGGCCTTCGCGCCGCGCACGAGGGCGAAGGTCCAGTCACGGTCGCTCATTGCGCCGTTGTAGTTGTAGTTCATACCGCCTATCGGTGCGGCGAAGATGGGATAGGCGAAGCGATGGCCGAAGATGTCCAGCGTCGTGTCCTGGCCGCGGTTTTCGTAGACCGTGTCCATGTTTATCTTCACGCGGGAGAGAAACTCGGTGCAGTTGGTCCAGGAGGAGCCGTCTCCCATCGCGCCGGTGCCGGGAAGCTCGCCCCGGCAGGCGACGCCGTTGCAGACCTTGCAGGCGCGGCAGTTGGGGCGCATTATCTCCCGTGCGCGGGTCCAGACCTCGTCAAGCGTCATTGCTGACCCTCCCCTTGTTTATGAGTTTGATAACGACCAGCGTGCCGAGCATGAGCAGTATGGCCACAGGCAGGGCAATGTAGGCGTTGGGTACGAAGCCCGCGACTATGTAGCTCACGCAGCTGACCGCGGCACAGGTTATGGCGTAGGGCAGCTGGGTGGAGACGTGGTTGACGTGGTCGCACTGAGCACCGGCGGAGGCCATGATTGTGGTGTCCGAGATGGGCGAGCAGTGGTCGCCGCAGACGGCGCCCGCCATGCAGGCGGAGACGCAGACGACGCCGTGGGGGTCGGTCAGCGGGAAGACACTGAGGGTGATGGGGATGAGTATACCGAAGGTGCCCCAGCTGGTGCCGGTGGAGAAGGCGATGAAGCAGCCGATGAGGAAGACGATGGCGGGCAGGAAGGCCTGGAAGCTCTTCGCCGAGGCGCGCAGCGTGGTGTCGACAAAGACCGTAGCGCCGAGCGAATCGGTCATGGCCTTGAGGCTCCAGGCGAAGGTGAGGATGAGAATGGCGGGGACCATGGCCTTGAAGCCCTCGGGGATGCTGCTCATGATCTCACGGAAGCTCATGGAGCCGCGGCAGAGGTAGTAGACGATGGCAAACACCAGCGCGAAGGCGCTGCCGAGCATGAGGCCCTGGGAGGCGTCGCAGCCGGAGAAGGCGTCGACGAAGCTCGTGCCGGTGAAGAAGCCGCCGGAGTAGAGCATACCCATGATGCAGCAGAAGACGAGCACGACTATGGGCAGTACGAGGTCGATGACCTTGCCCTTCCCCTCGGGGACGTCCTCCTCCATGCCGGCATAGGGGTTCTTGCCGGAGAAGAGGTCGCCCGCTTGGGCGTTCTTCTCGAATTTGGCCATCGGGCCGTACTCTATCTTCATGACCGCGAGGCCTATCATCATGATTATGGTCAGCCAGGCGTAGAAGTTGAAGGGTATGGACTTGATGAACAGGGTGAGACCCTGACCGTCCTCGACATAGCTCGCAACGGCGGCGGCCCAGGAGGAGATGGGGGCGATTATGCAGACGGGGGCCGCGGTGGCGTCGATGAGGTAGGAGAGCTTGGCGCGGGAAACGTTGTGCTTGTCCGTTACGGGACGCATGACGCTGCCCACGGTGAGGCAGTTGAAGTAGTCGTCGACGAAGATGAGCACGCCGAGCGCGATGGTGGCGAGCTGAGCGCCGACGCGGGTCTTGATGTGCTTTGCCGCCCAGCGCCCGAAGGCCGCGGAGCCGCCGGCGCGGTTCATGAGCGAGACCATTGCGCCGAGGATTACGAGGAAGATGAGTATGCCCACGTTGTAGGCGTCCGAGAGCACGGAGACGATGCCGTCGTTGAAGATGTGCAGCACCGTGCCCTCAAAGGCGAAGTTCGAGTACAGCAGTCCGCCGGCGAGTATGCCGACGAAGAGGGAGGAGTAGACCTCCTTGGTGATGAGCGCGAGGACGATGGCTATGACCGGCGGCAGCAGCGACCAGGCCGTGCCGTAAAAGCGGCTGGTGGTCTCAGCGGCGTCTCCGCCGTCAGCGAACACGCCTACGACGAGCGTGCATACGATTGCCGCCAGGACAGCTATGAGCGCCGGCAGCGCGCGGGGCGTTCTTCTCTTATGCATGTTTTTCTCCCACTCTCTGATCTTTTATAACAGACCGATATCCACAGGCCGCGTTTGGCTCTGTGGATATCGTTTCCGTTTCAGTTTTCCATGAAACGCGAGAGGAAGTCGCGCGTTTCGGCGTGCTGCGGATTCTTGAAGAGTTCCTCCGGCGCGCCCTGCTCCCAGATGACGCCGTCCTTCATGAACACGGCCTGGGTGGAGACGTCGCGAGCGAAGGCCATCTCGTGCGTGACGACCAGCATTGTCATGCCCTCCTGCGCGAGAGTGCGCATGACGGAGAGCACCTCTCCGACCATCTCGGGGTCGAGCGCGCTGGTCGGCTCGTCGAAGAGCAGTACCTCCGGCTCCATTGCGAGCGCCCGCGCTATGGCGACGCGCTGCTTCTGGCCGCCGGATATCTGGCGAGGCCTCGCGTTTATGTAGGGGGCCATGCCCACCTGCTCAAGGTATTTCATGGCGTTGGCCCTGGCCTCGGCCTTGCTCTTCTTGAGCACCTTGACCTGGCCTATCATACAGTTTTCAAGCACGCTCATGTTGGCGAAGAGGTTGAAGCTCTGGAACACCATGCCCACCTTGGAGCGGTAGGCCGAGGGGTTCACCTTGCCGGAGATGACACTCTCGCCGTGAAAGAGCACGTCGCCGCTCGTCGGCGTCTCGAGGAGGTTGATGCACCTCAAAAGCGTGCTCTTGCCGGAGCCGGAGGCTCCGATTATGCTCGTGACGTCGCCCTTGGAGACGGTGAAGTCTATGTCGCGGAGCACCTCGTTCTTGCCGAAGCTCTTGGAGAGGTGCCGTACCTCAAGTATCGGTTCCATCAGCGATCCCCCCTCGTGCTGCCGTTGCGGTTTTGAAGGCTCTGGCGCATGCGCTCCCGGTACTCCGGGCTGCGCTCGTCAAAGGGCGTGCCGCGGTCGGGGTAGTTGTAGGTGCCGGCGGCCATGGTGAGCTGGTCGGCCTGGACAAGCTCATAGCTGCTCTTGCCGTCCATGAGCTTTTCCACCCAGCGGAGTATGAACGAGGCTGTCAGCGTCACGGCGAGATAGCCGACCATCTCTATCGTCGCGCTCGGGAAGTACATGTTGTTCAGACCCACGAGCTGGCGGTGGAAGGCGAAGAACTCCATGAAGCCGATGATGAACATGACCGAGGTGTCCTTCACATTGATTATAAAGTTGTTGCCTATCTGCGGCATGATGTTCCGCAGGGCCTGGGGCAGGATGATGCTCGTCATGGTCTGATAGTGGTTCATGCCTATGGCCTTGGCGCCCTCGGTCTGGCCGGGGTCTATTGAGATGATGCCGCCGCGCACGCTCTCGGCCATGTACGCGCCGGTGTTTATGGAGACGATGAGTATCGCGGCCGCCCACATGCTGTCGAACCTGTACTGGTTGTTGGAGAAATAGGGCAGGCCGTAGTAGATGAACACCGCCTGCAGCACCATGGGGGTGCCGCGGAAGACCTCCACATAGATGCGCACGATGACCCGGATCAGCTTCAGGATGAAGCGCTTGAACCAGTTGTCGTTCTTGGTGTACGGTATCGTGTTCAGGATGCCGCAGATGAGGCCTATGAGGCAGCCTATGGCCGTCGCCACCAGGGCGAGCAGCAGAGTGTTGCCCAGGTTGACGAGATAGGACTTCCAATAGACATCGAGTAGGGCCCCTATATCACTTATGAGTGCGGAAAATCTGTCCATTTGGCGGTGTTCCCTTCCTTAGTTTGAGCCTCAGGCTCAGATCTCGGGCTGGACGGAGATGGCGTAGGCCATGATGGTGTCGAAGTCGTCGGAGCTCATCTGGCTCAGCACGGCGTCGATGGCGTCCTTGAGGGTGGTGTTGTCCTTCTGGACGGAGATGCCGATGTTGACGTTCTCGGCGCGCTCTTCCTCGGAGGCGAACTGGAAGTCGCCGTCGGTGCCGGAGAAGTTGAGGATGACGAGGTTATCGTCCTTCTGAGCGGCGGCGGTGGCGGTGGGGACGTCGGTGCAGATGTAATCGCACTGGCCGGTGGTGAGGCTCATTATCATGCTCGGCGCGGTCTCGGCGGGGGCGAGCAGGTTCACGTCGGGGATCTGGGGCAGGCAGGAGTCGTACCAGATGGTGCCGCTCTGCGCAGTGGCGGTGCCGCCGGCGAGGTCGGCTATGCTCTGGGCGCTGGCGTACTCGCTGTCCTTGGTGGTGACGATGACGATGTTGGCGTAGTAGTAGGGGCCGGCCATATCGACCTGGGCCATGCGGTCGGCGGTCATGCTCTGACCGGCGATGACGGCGTCATAGATGCCGCTCTGCACACCGGGGACCAGGGAGTCCCACGCGCTGGACACGACCTCGAGCTCCCAGCCGTAGATGTCGCAGATTATCTGGGAGATCATGACGTCATAGCCGTTGGCGTAGGAGCCGGACATGTTGGAGATGGCCACGCCGCCGTTGGAGTCGTCTATCTGGGTCCAGTTGTAGGGGGCGTAGGCGCATTCCATGGCGACAGTGAGCACGCCGTCCTCAACGCCCTGGACAGCGGCGGGGTCTATGTCCTCGGGAACGGTGAGGGAGGCGATGACGGCCTCGGCGGCCTCCTTGGGGTCGACTTCAGGGGCTTCGCTTTCGGTGACGGCGGGCTCGCTGCCGCAGGCGGCAAGGGCGAACACCATGCAGAGTGCAAGGACGAGTGCAAGGGTCTTTCTCATTTTGTTTTACCTCTCTTCTTCGATTTTACGGGTCTTGCTTGCTGGGGTTGCTGGGGCATGCTGGGGCGGAAGGCTCAGGCAAAACAAAAAAGCCATGAGCCCCTGTGTGAAGGACTCATGGCATGCAAAACGTGCACATTCCACAATACGATAGCGCTCCACAACAGTGACAGTCCGGCGGATATTCACCGACGGCCCGGTAACCGCAGGGTCAGACAACCAAGCGATCCCTCGGCGGCATCCCCTTTCACCCCCACGGTGTTCTGCCGTGTTATCGGGAGCTACTCTTGTCAGCCGCGCCTCTATCTTCCATATGAAATTGTGTCCCATTATACCCTCAAAACCCGGTTTGTCAAGAGCCAATGTAAAGTGAAGGTAAAAAAACTGTTATAATTTCGGTCTGGAACTCCCAAAGCGGGAAAAAACGTGCTATCATTTCTTCGTGATACAAGAATTATAATGGGGTGTATGTGTGGATATTTTCAGCGTGATAACCATGTTTGGCGGCCTGGCCATGTTCCTCTACGGCATGGAGGTCATGGGCGAGGGCCTCAAAAAGAGCTCGGGCGATACGCTGCGCGTCCTGCTTCAGAAGCTGACGCGGAACACCTTTACGGGATTGCTGACCGGCATGCTGGTCACAGCCATAATCCAGGCCTCCTCGGCCACCATCGTCCTGACGGTCGGCCTGCTGGGGGCGGGCATACTCACTCTGCGCCAGGCCATCAGCATAGTGATGGGCGCGAATATCGGCACCACGATAACGGCGCAGATCATCCGACTCATGGATATAGAGTCCTCCGGCAACATCGTGCTTGAGATATTCAAGCCCTCGACCCTCGCCCCCGCGGCGCTCATAATCGGTATTATTCTCGTCATGTTCATCAAAAAGAGCAGCGTCAAGGGCCCCGGCGAGATCTGCGTGGGCTTCGGCATACTGTTCACCGGCATGATGACGATGACCAACGCCGTTGCGCCTCTCGCGGAGTCGGAGACCTTCGTGAACCTCCTCACCCAGTTTTCCGAGATGCCTGTGCTCGAGATCATCGTCGGCATGGCGGTCACCGTCATAGTCCAGAGCAGCTCCGCCGTCGTAGGCATGCTGCAGGCGCTCTCCGTCACGGGCGCGATGACCTTCCAGCTCGTGTACCCGCTCATCATGGGCATAAACATAGGCACCTGCATAGTCACGGCTTTTCTCTGCTCCCTCGGCACCTCCAGGGACGCCAAGCGCACCGGCATTGCGCACATCCTCTTCAACGTCATAGGTACGATACTGTTCATGATAGTCATGGGCATCCTGGAGAGTACGGGCGTTATCTCGGAGCTGATGGCCAAGACCGTGGACAGCGGCGACATAGCAAACTTCCAGAGCTTCTTCAACATTGCGACGGCCATAGTGCTGCTCCCCTTCGTGAACCAGCTCATGGAGCTCTCCATAAAGCTCATCCCCGCGGACGCGGAGGAGGAGACGAAGGCGGCCGAGCTTGCAATGCTCGACGAAAAGCTGCTGGTCTCCCCGGCGCTGGCCATGGCCGAGGCCGCTGGCGCCATCGGCCGCATGGGCGCTCTGGCTTCCGAGAACATGGACCTCTCCCTTAACCAGCTGCACGGCTACGACGCGGTCGTGACGGCCTCCATAAACTCGCGTGAGGAGCGCATAGACCGCTTTGCGGACCGTGCGGACAACTTCCTCATAAAGCTCTCCCACAGCCTCCAGAGCGAGGGCGACGACGCGCGCATGAATCTGCTCATGCAGGCCGTGCCGGACTTCGAGCGCATAGGCGACTATGCGACGAACATAGACGAGCTGGCCGAGCGGCTGAGCGCGCAGAAGGTTACGCTGTCCGACTACGCCAAGGGCGAGCTGACGGTAATAGGCGAGGCCGTGAGCGAAATTGTGAAGCTGACGGTACAGGCCTTTACGAACGACGACAACGCCGCAGCCCGGCGCGTGGAACCGCTGGAGGAGGTCATAGACGACATGGTCCTCCAGCTGCGGGACAACCATACCGAACGCCTGCGCCGCGGCATCTGCACGGTGAACGGCGGCCTGGTCTTCCTCGAGACGCTGACCTACCTGGAGCGCGCCGCGGACCAGTGCTCGAGCATAGCCCTGCTGATGCTCGCCCGCGAGAACGAGAGCATCAAAAAGAACCATCACGCCTATCTACAGAGCCTGCACGCCGACGGCGGAGCCGAGTACGAGGCCGCCGTAGCAGAGCGGAGACGGCAGTATCTCGACCGCCTGAGCAAAAGCCCGCAATAAACGAACATACGGCAAAACGCCGCCCATCCGGGCGGCGTTTTTTTGTCGGAATGCGCTTAAATGGGCTTTCACCCGCTTCGGACCTTCTCAGCCGAAGAACTTGTTGTGTATGGCCTGGACTGCCTGGTCGGCGTAGCCCTTCTCGATAAGGACGGAGACCTTTATCTCGGAGGTCGAGATCATCTGGATGTTTATCTTGGCGTCATACAGGGCCTCGAACATCAGCGCAGCTATGCCGGAGGCGCTCATCATGCCCGCGCCGACGATGCTGACCTTGCAGACGTTCGTATCCACGCTCAGGTGGTCGAAGCCGATGGACTCCTGCAGCTCCGTGAGCGCCTCCGCGGCCGTTTCGGCGTCCTGCAGAGGCACAGTGAAGCTGATATCGTTCGTGCCCGCCTTGCCGTAGGACTGAAGTATGATATCTACGTTTATCTTCGAACGCGCCATCGTGTTGAACACGCGGAACGCTATGCCGGGCTCGTCAGGCACGCCTACTACCGCTATGCGCGCCACGTCATTGTCCTTCGCTATGCCGCTTATCTTCATCTCTTCCATCTTCTTTGCGACCTCCTTAACTTTTGTGCCGGGCTTTCGCACATAGCTCGAAAGCACCTCTATTACTACGCCGTAACGCTTCGCCAGTTCCACGGAGCGGTTCATCAGCACCTGCGCGCCGAGACTCGCGAGCTCGAGCATCTCATCGTAGGTTATCTCATCCAGCTTCCTCGCGCCCTTGACCTTGCGCGGATCGGCGGTGTAAACGCCCTCGACGTCCGTGTATATCTGACATTTGTCGGCGTGCAGCACCGCGGCTATCGCGACTGCGGTCGTGTCCGAGCCGCCGCGGCCCAGTGTGGTTATGTCGTCGTTGCGGTCTATGCCCTGGAAGCCCGCCACGACCACGATGCGGCGCTTGTCGAGCTCGCGGCGGATGCGCTCCGTCGAGACGCGGACTATGCGCGCGCTGCCGTAGGTGGTGTTGGTTTCCAGACCGACCTGCCAGCCAGTGAGCGAGACGACGGGCATGCCCATCGCCTCCAGTGCCATGGACATCAGCGCCACCGACTGCTGCTCGCCCGTGGAGAGCAGGACGTCCATCTCCCGCTTTGAGGGGCGGGGATTGAGCTCCTTTGCCTTTTCTATCAGGTCATCCGTCGTGTCGCCCTGGGCAGAGAGGACGACCACTACGTCGTGCCCCTCCGCGTAGTCGTCCGCGATTATCCCGGCGACGCGCCTGACCTTTTCCGCGTCGGCGACGGAGCTGCCGCCGAATTTCTTTACTATGAGCATGGGGTATGTCCCTCCAAAAGCTGACTTTGTGCGGGCTATGCGCCCGGTTTATTATATGCCGTCAGTCGAGCACGCGGTATCTCGCGCGCACGTCCATGCCGGCCGTTCTGGCCGTGAGCTCCTCGCCCGGCATGTAAGGCGTGACGAAGGCGTATTCGTCCGGCTCCGCGTTGGGGGCGGGGATGAAGCGCACGCCCTGGAAGGCCGCGCCTATCTTCGCGAGCGGCGCCACCAGCCGCACCATCCAGCGGCAGGAGAGCGTCTCCGGACCAGTGACATAGCCGGGCTCCGAGGGCCACCAACCCATGTAAGTCCTTGTCGAGGGGTCGCGCACGCAGTCGATGATGTCGCCCGCCACGGCGCTGGCCGTCGGGTGCGCGCCCGCACCGGGACCGAAGAACATCGCCTCGCCCACGGCGTCGCCCTTGACGGAGATGCCGTTCATGACACCGTCCACGTTCGCGAGCGGGTTCGACTTAGAGATAAGGTGCGGCGCGACGAAGGCGGAGACGGAGTTGGGGCCCGTCCGCATCGCGCGGCCCAGCAGCTTGATCTTGTAGCCGAGTATGCGCGCGCACTCTATATCCGCCGGAGTGATGTGCGTTATGCCCTCCGTGGTTATGGACGAGGGCGGGACGTTCTTGCCGAAGCAGAGGTCTGCGAGTATGCAGATCTTGCGCCCGGCGTCTATGCCCTCGACGTCCGCCGTGGGGTCAGCCTCGGCGTAGCCCTTCTGCTGCGCCTCGCGCAGGGCCTGGGCAAAGCTCTTGCCGCACTGGATCATCTCGGTGAGGATGTAGTTCGTCGTGCCGTTGAGGATGCCGCAGACGGAGCTTATCTCGTTCGCCGCCAGACACTGGCAGATGGGGCGCAGAATGGGGATGCCGCCGCCGACGCTGGCCTCAAAGAGGAAGTTCACGCCCTTTTTCCGGGCGAGAGCCGTCAGTTCCAGGCCCTTTTCAGCCACCAGCTCCTTATTCGACGTGACCACGTTCTTGCCCGCCTCGAGGCAGCGCCGGTCGTATTCGTAGGCCAGCGTCGCGCCGCCTATGCATTCCGCCACGACGCCTATCTCGGGGTCGTTCACGATGGTCTCTATGTCGTGGACGATGAGCTCAGCGAAGGGGTGGTCCGGCCTGGGCTTGCGGCAGAGGATATACTTGAGCTCTATCTCCTGCCCGGCCCTGCGGGCGATGAGCTCCCTGTTTTTCGTGAGCACCTCGGCCGTGCCGCCGCCGACCGTGCCGATGCCGAGTATCGCAACTTTTACCATTTTATCTCTCTCCTATATGCCTCGTGCTTTCTCTCAGCCCGCCAGCGCGTCAAAGCGGATGACGCCCTCAAGCCCGCGCGCGCTGGTTATGAGCTCGTCCGTGCCTATGGGCATGTTTTCCGTCGTGGCGGAGATGGTCACAAGCGCCGTGCCATTTGTGGGTATGCTCTGGTTTATCGTGAGAATATTGGCGCCCGTATCGGCAAAAATAGCAAGCAGTGAGGAGAGCACGCCCTTCTTGTCGCGCAGCAGCGCGTGGAAGGTGACTATGCTGCCCCGCTTCATGTCCCGGAAGGGCATGACCGAGTCCTTGTACTTGTAGAACGCGCTGCGGCTTATTCCGACGCGCTCCACGGCCTCTGCCACCGTCTTGACCTCGCCTGTCTCGAGCAGCTCCCTCACCTGGGTGACCTTTATGAACACCTCGGGCAAAACGCTCGACTCCACGAGATAATATTTCGGCAGTGCCTTTTCATCCATATTAAAAAACACCCCCGTTGCGGCCGATTTGGGCTGTCGCCCTGTGACGGCCGAATGTATTTTGTCCAAGCACAATAGTTATAGCATATCCACGCCTCGCGCACAAGTGGTATTTTTCCGAAAACACCGCTTCCGCCGCGTGGAGGTATCATCGTTTTGACGAAAGGCGGCGTTTTTGAGCATGCTGGGATTTATATGGTGCGCCATAGCCGGCGCGGCGATGAGTATTCAGGGCGTTATGAACACGCGTCTGGGCGAGGGCATAGGCACGATGGAGGCCAACGCCTTTGTGCAGTGCACGGCGGCGGCTCTCTCCGCGGCGGCGCTGCTCTTTTACCGGACGGGCAGCTTCTCGCAGCTCACCGGCGTGCCCTGGTACTACATGTTGGGTGGAGCGCTCGGCCTTGTCATCACGGTCACTGTCATGCTGGGCATAGGTGCGCTCTCGCCCACGGTGGCCATCAGCGTCATACTGATAAGCCAGCTGCTCGTGGCGGCGCTCATCGACGCCTTCGGCCTCATGGGCGCGGAGCAGGTCAGTTTTGGATGGACCAAGTTTGCCGGACTGGCGCTCATGATAGGCGGGGTCATTATTTTTAAAAGATAGGGGCTGTAATCGTCGGGGATATGTGGTAAAATACACGGGATATTATTCTGCAACGGAGAGAGACCATGTATACACATATCGAAGGCAACATTTACAGCATCTTCGTTCCGCTGCCGGACAATCCGCTCCGGAACCTGAACGCCTACCTCATCAAGGACGACAAGCGCAATCTGCTCATCGACACCGGCTTCCGGCGCGACGAGTGCCGCGACGCGCTGATGGGCGGGCTGGCCGAGCTGGGCGTCAGCATGGAGAACACGGACATTTTCCTTACTCATTTGCACACGGACCACAGCGGCCTGGCGCCGGAAATAGCCGGCCCGGATACCAAGATATTCATGAGCTGTGAGGACAGCCGGAGGCTGCTCTATATGCAGAGCCATCCGAACACCCACAGGACGGAGGAGTATACGCTCCAGGGCTTCTCGCCCGCGGAGACCGCGTTCCTCTCCGATTCGCCCATGCGCAAGTATAACAGCCCCATACGCGCGGAGCACACCTATGTCGGTGAGGGCGATGTTCTCGAGTACGGCGGCCGCAGCCTGCGCGTCATCATGACGCCGGGACACACGCCGGGGCATCTCTGCCTCTATGACCAGGAGGACAAGGTCATGTTCCTCGGTGATCATGTTCTCTTCGACATCACGCCGAACATCACGACCTGGCCGGGCTTTTCCGATCCGCTGGGCGCCTATGTGCACAGCCTTATGGACATAAGCATCTTCGACGTGCGTCTGCCGCTGCCTGCGCACCGCGGCGTCTCCGGCACGATGTCGGAGCGCATCGGCAAGATCATAGAGCACCACGGCGCCAGGATACGCGAGATGATAGGCATACTCGAGCGGGAGCCGAAGCTCACCGCCTACGAGCTCTCCGGCCGGATGAGCTGGCGCGTGCGCGGCAAGAGCCCCTCCTGGGCGGATTTCCCGCTCCAGCAGAAGTGGTTCGCCGTCGGCGAGACCGCGGCGCACCTCGACTATCTCCTCATGCGCGACCGTGTCCGCCGGGAGCTGGACAACGGGGTCTATCGCTACTACATCTGATATAAACTAAAATGGGAGGCGGAGAAATGGGAAAAAAGCTGCTCAAGGTCCTGCTGATCATAGTGCTCGTCATCGTCGTCGCGGCGGGCGGGCTCGTGGGCTTTCTGACAGCCACGGAATACCGGCCGGACGACGTGGAGTACATATCGGCCTCGACCCTGGGAGAGCCGGAGAGCGTGGGTGATACGGTGCGCCTCGTCACCTGGAACGTCGGCTACTGCGGCCTCGGCGAGAAGGAGGATTTCGTCATGGACGGCGGCACGGGCGACGGCAAGCCCGAACGCGAGGACTTTGACGCCTACTTCAGCGGTGTCCTCAGCACCCTCGACGAGCTGGACGCCGACGTCTACATGCTTCAGGAGGTGGACGAAAACTCCACCCGCAGCTACGGCACTAACGAGATGAAAAGCTTCTCCGAGGGCCGGAATGCGCATTCCTCGGTCTACGCGCTCAACTACTCCTGCCCCTTTGTGCCCTTCCCCTGGCCTCCGATAGGCAAGGTCAACAGCGGTATACTGACCACCTCGGACTACGCCGTTCAGGGCGGCTCGGCGGAGCGCATAGCGCTGCCCTGCCCCTTCTCCTGGCCGATACGCACGGCGAACCTCAAGCGCTGCCTGCTTGTCAGCCGCTACTACATACCGGACCTCGACAAGGAGCTGGTGGTCGTGAACCTCCACCTCGAGGCCTATGACGACGGCGAGGGCAAGGCCGCGCAGACGGCGATGCTCTTCGACATACTCGAGAGCGAATACGCGGAGGGCAACTACGTGATAGCCGGCGGTGACTTCAATCAAACCTTCCCCGGCACTCTGGACAAGTGGCCCATACGCGAGGGAGAAGTCTGGGCGCCCGGCGTCCTCGAGGCGGAGAGCCTGCCTGAGGGCTGGAGCTATGTCTACGATGACAGCTCGCCTACCTGCCGCCTGCTAGACGCGCCCTACGACGCGGAGACGAGCCAGCACTATGTGCTCGACGGTTTCATTGTCTCCCCGAATATAGATGTTCTGAGCGTCGAGACGCAGAGCCTCGGCTTCAAATACTCCGACCACAACCCCGTGGTCGTGGAGATCGGCTTTAAGGAGGCGTGAATCAATGAAGGTACTGCTCATCAACGGCAGCCCGCACGAGCACGGCTGCACCCGCGCGGCTCTGGACGAGGTCGCGCGCACGCTCTCGGACTGCGGTGTGGAGACGGAGCTCATAAACATCGGCACGGGCGCTGTGGCAGGCTGCACGGCCTGCGGCGGCTGTACCAGGACCGGTCGCTGCGTTGTGGATGACGGCGTGAATGCGGCAATAGAGGCGCTCGCGGCGGCGGACGGCCTCATCGTCGGCTCCCCCGTGCACTACGCATCGCCGGCCGGGGCGCTGCTGGCCTTCCTGGACCGCATGTTCTTCGCGGGCGCCGACCGCTTTGCCCACAAGCCCGCTGCGGCCTTCACGAGCGCTCGCCGCGCGGGTACGACAGCCTCGCTGGACGTCATAAACAAGTACTTCACCATATCCCAGATGCCCGTCGTGTCATCAACCTACTGGAACATGGTCCACGGCGGCCGGGCGGAGGACGTCGCAGAGGACGCCGAGGGCCTCCAGACCGCACGCAACCTGGCCCGGAACATGGCCTGGCTGCTCCGCTGCATAGAGGCCGGCCGCAAAGCCGGCATAGAGCCGCCGGAGGCCGAGCTCAAAAATCGAACCAATTTCATAAGGTAAGGTTCTGCTTGCTGTAAAGCTGAGGGCGCGCCCTGAAAAGGCGCGCCCTCTTTTAGTTTGGATTTCAGGCGGCGATGGCCATGGTTTCGGCGCATTCTGCGGCGTTCAGCATGGAGCTGATGGTTATTCCGTAGCCGCGCGTCGGGTCGGAGATGAGCACGTGTGTCACAGCGCCGACCAGCTTGCCGTTTTGCAATATCGGACTGCCCGACATGCCCTGTACTATGCCGCCCGTCGCGGCGAGCAGGGCCGGGTCGGTCACGGTCACCAGCAGGCGGCCTCCGCTCTGGGCCCGGGAGATCTCGACCGCGTACTCACGCACCTCGCTGCCCGCAACGTTTGCGAGTATGGTCGCGGCGCCGTTTTCGATCTCCTCATCTGCGGCGACCGGCACGGCAGAGCCCGCAAAGCAGCCGCCGTCAGCCGTTCCGAAGATGCCGCTCGGCGTATTCTGCGTCACGCAGCCCAGACGTGCGCTGGTGTCGAAGGCGCCGTGCAGCTCGCCCGCGCGGCCCTTTTCTCCCTTCAGCACGTCGGAAACCGTTGCGTTGGTGATAAAGCCCTCGCCAAGAGGCAGCAGCACGCCGGTGTCCGCGTCATTGATGCTGTGGCCCAGCGCGCCGAAAAGGCCGGTCGCCGGGTCGTAAAACGTGACGGTGCCTATGCCGGCTATGCCGTCGCGCAGCCAGAGCCCCAGCCGCCAGCAGTTGTCCTCAGCCGAGAGCGCGGGCGTCACCGTATACTGGATGAGCTGACCTCCGCGTATCAGCTGCACAGCCACGGGACTGCCGTCAAGGCAGGCCGCAGCCTGGGCAAAGTCCTCAGAACTGGAGACCTCGCAATTTCCCAGCCGGACTATGATGTCTCCGGGCTGGATCCCGCCGTCTGCCGCCGGGCTGACCTTTCCCTCCGCCGTCTCTACCTCGGAGAGCGAGACCACCAGCAGCCCTTCCGTGGAAGCCTCTATGCCAACGGTCTGCCCTACGGGCACAAGCTCCCTCGTGCCCTCGGCCAGCGCAGGCACCGCCAGCACAGCCAGCGCAAGCAGCAGCGACAGCGCCGCCCGAGGGCATATCCTTCTCGTCTTTTCCATCTCTTTTTCTTCTCCCCCCGCTCTTTTCTGCCCCGCGTATGCAGAAAAATTTTTGATCCGCACTGCTTCGGCTATATCATTATGTGCCGGCCTCCGAAAATTAAAGGCGGTTTTTTCATGCATCATTCCCACCTCGGCGAGATACCATTATAGCGCGGGAAGTTTGAGCGAAAGGAAAATCGTGCCATGAAAAATTCGACGGAATGGAGTCCGCGGGGCATAGGCGAGCAGATACTGCGGACGGCCTCGCGCGGGCCGAACGGGGCGGCGGGTATCTATGGCCGGAGTGTCGCCGGGGCGGCGCTGCGCTGGTTTGCAATGGGGCGCAGCGGGCGGCGGGTGCTGCTCACGGCGGCGCACCACGCCAACGAGTGGATAACGGCGCCTCTGCTGATGCGCTTTGCCGGGGAGTTGGCCGCCGGGACCTGGCCCGGCGCGCTGGATGATACGCGTGTGTGGTTTGCGCCGCTGGTGAACCCGGACGGGGTGAACCTGGTGACGGGACAGCTCACGTCCGGTTCGCTTTACGAAAACGCACAGAGCATTGCGGCGCAGTTTCCGCAGGTGCCTTTCCCCGACGGCTGGAAGGCCAACATACGCGGGGTGGACTTGAATCTCCAGTATCCCGCGGGCTGGGAGGAGGCAAAGAAAATAAAATACGCCGCTGGCTGGGACCGGCCGGCTCCGCGCGATTACGTGGGCTCGGCGCCGCTCTGCGCACCCGAGAGCCGCGCACTCTACCGGTTGACAAAGCGGGTATCGCCCGACCTCGTCATTGCGCTGCACACCCAGGGCCGGGTCATCTACTGGCGTTACCTGGACCTCGAGCCGCCCGGCGCGCAGGCGTGCGGCGAGGCCCTGGCCGCCGCCTCGGGCTACACGCTGGAGGATACGCCCTATGCCTCCGGCTATGCGGGCTACAAGGACTGGTTCGTCCTCGAGTACGACCGGCCCGGCTATACCGTGGAGTGCGGCGAGGGAGAAAACCCGCTGCCGTATTCCGACTTTGATTCCATATATCCCGACGTGCGCGCTCTGCTGGCCCAGGCGGTGCTCGGCTGTTGACTTATTTTAAAGTTGGGATATAATATCGGTACTGACTGAAACTATTGTTTGCAAAAGAGGTAGATATAATGAGCGAAAATTGCAATCACGATTGCTCCTCCTGCGGCGAAAATTGCGAGAGCCGCCAGCAGAGCTTTCTCAAGCCCCTGCATGAGGGTGCTGCCGTAGGCCGCGTCATAGCCGTTGTCAGCGGCAAGGGCGGCGTCGGTAAGAGCCTTGTCACCAGCCTGCTCGCCTGCGAGATGCAGCGCCGCGGCCACCGCGCCGCCGTGCTGGATGCGGATATCACCGGTCCTTCCGTGCCGCAGATGTTCGGTGTGCACGAGGGCGCCCGCGGCGGTGAGAACTTCATCCTCCCCGTCGAGAGCCGGACCGGCATACAGATGATGAGCATGAACGTCCTGCTGCCCAAGGAGACCGACCCGGTGGTATGGCGCGGTCCCGTCATAGCCGGCGCTGTCGAGCAGTTCTGGACGGACGTCATCTGGAACGACGTGGACTACATGTTCGTCGACATGCCTCCCGGAACGGGCGACGTGCCGCTGACCGTGTTCCAGTCCCTGCCGGTGAACGGCGTTGTCGTCGTGGCCAGCCCCCAGGAGCTCGTGGGCATGATAGTGGAGAAGGCCGTGAACATGGCCGGGATGATGAATAAGCGCGTGCTGGGCCTCGTGGAGAACATGAGCTACTTTGTGTGTCCCGATTGCGGCAAAAAGCACAGCGTATTCGGCGACAGCCACATCGACGAGACGGCGCAGCGCTTCGGCATAGAGCATGTGGCGAAGCTGCCCATCACCCCCGCCTACGCCGCCGCCTGCGACGCGGGCGACATCGAGTCGCTCCAGGTGCCGGAGCTCGCGGAGCTTGCCGACTACATCGAGCGCGGGGCGTATTGATACGAAGCTTTCAATTTAATTAAAAAACGCGGAAGCGGCCTCTGAGCGGGGCCGTTTCCGACGTATTTGGGAGGTTAGAACTTGATAACCCTGCTTGCAAGGCTGTTCATCCGCGACAGGGACAAGGTCGCGGACGCCGGGGTGCGCCGTGCATACGGTATGCTGTGCTCGCTGACGGGAATAGGCCTGAACGTCCTGCTGTTTTTAGGCAAGTATCTGGCCGGGCGGCTGTCCGGCTCCATAGCGATGACGGCTGATGCATTCAACAACCTGTCGGACGCGGGCTCCTCGGTCATAACGCTGCTGGGCTTCCGCATGGCGGCGAAGAAGCCCGACCCGGGCCATCCCTTCGGCCACGGGCGCATAGAGTATCTCTCCGGCGTGGCGGTCTCGCTCATCATCATCGTGGTGGGCGTGCAGCTGGGGCTGGAGTCGATAAACAAGATCATCAGCCCGGAGCCGGTCGACGCGGGGCTGGTACCCATGCTGGTGCTGGTGGCGTCCATCTGCGTGAAGGGCTACATGTTCGCGTACAACCGCGGCATAGGCCGGAAGATAAACTCCCCGGGCATGTCCGCGACGGCTGTGGACTCGCTCTCCGACTGCATAGCGACGGGCGTGGTCCTCATCTCCATGCTGCTGGCCCGCTTCGCGGACGTAAACGCGGATGGCTGGGGCGGCGCCGCCGTGGCGGTGTTCATCATTTTCTCCGGCTTCAGGGCGGCGAAGGAGACGCTGAGCCCCCTGCTGGGCAATCCGCCCGATCCACAGCTGGTGAAGGACATAACCGACATCGTGATGTCGCATCCCGAGGTGCTGAACGTGCACGACCTCATCGTCCACGACTACGGCCCGGGACGCGTGATGGTCTCGCTGCACGCCGAGGTGCCCGGCGACGGCGACATCTATGCGCTGCACGATGCCATTGACACGGCGGAGTACGAGCTTCAGGAGAAGCTGGGCTGCTCCGCAGTGATACATCTGGACCCTGTCAGTCCTGACGGGACCAAGACGGCGCACATGCGCGACGAGCTGGCGGAGGCGGCAAAGGCCGTCGACCCGAGGCTGAGCATACACGACTTCCGCATAGTGGACGGCCCGACGCATACGAACGTCATCTTTGACGCCGTGCTGCCCAACGACAGTCCGGTGACCGAGGACGAGGCCAAGGCTCAGCTCGAGACCATCGTGCACGGCCTCTGGGAGAACTCGCACCCGAAGGTGCACATCGACCGTCCGTTTGTCTGAGCCCGAATTGCAAATGAGCACGGCAAAGCCCCCGGAAGCGTGAACTTCCGGGGGCCGCGGCCCGGAGCCGGCCTTCGGCCGACTCCTTTTTGTTTACTTAGCAGACCTTGACTATCCAGCCGCGCGTATCGGGCACCTTGCCCCACTGGATGCCGGTCAGCTCATCGTACAGGCGCTGGGTCACGGGGCCGATCTTGTTGTCGGCAATGATGTGGTCCTTGTCCTTGTAGCTCAGCAGGCCGATGGGGGAGACAACGGCGGCGGTGCCGCAGCCCCAGGCCTCCTCGAGCCTGCCGCTCTCGGCGGCGTCTATGAGCTCGTCAACGGAAAGCTGCCTCTCCTCAACCTCATAGCCCCAGTCCTTGAGCACCTGGATGCAGCTCTTGCGCGTGATGCCGGGCAGAACAGTTCCGCCGGAGATGTCCGGGGTGACTATCTTGCCGTCAATCTTGAACATGACGTTCATCGCGCCGACCTCTTCTATGTACTTCATCTCCACGCCGTCGAGCCAGAGGACCTGGGAGAAGCCCTTCTTCTCGGCCTCCTCGCCGGCGCGCATGGAGGCGGCGTAGTTGCCGCCGCACTTGGCGAAGCCCGTGCCGCCGCGGACAGCGCGGACGTCGCGGCTCTCGATCATGATCTTGACGGGGTTGATGCCCTCGGCGTAGTAGCTGCCGGAGGGGGAGCAGATGATGCAGAAGAGGTAGTGGTGGCCGGCGTGTACGCCGAGGACGGCGTCGGTCGCGATGACGAAGGGGCGCAGATAGAGCGAGGTGCCGTACTCATGGGGCACCCAGTCGGCGTCCACGGTGACGATGGTCTTGAGGGCTTCAAGGTAGAGATCCTCGGGGATGTGGGGTATGCACATACGGGCGGCGGAGTTGTTCATACGCGCGATGTTCTCCGTCGGCCGGAAAAGCTGGACCGTGCCTTCGGCCGTGCGGTAGGCCTTCAGGCCCTCGAATATCTCCTGCGCGTAGTGCAGGACGTTGGCGCAGGGCATGAGCTCAATGGGGCCGTAGGGGACTACACGCGGGTCGTGCCAGCCCTGGCCCTCGTCGTAATTCATGAGGAACATGTGATCGGAGAAAACCTTGCCGAAGCCAAGCTTGTCGGATGGCGTCTTTTCTTTGGGGGTGGTAGTTCTGGTTATTTTAATTTCTTCCATTTTATCGATCCTTCCCTCAGAGTTTCGGCGGACGTTCCGCGCCTCTCTCCTGCGCGGAAGCTCCCCCTTTATAATGTTACCACGTTTTGGGGATATTGCAATAGATAAACTTGCACTTATTTAAATTTTAGGTTAAAATATACAAAAATTCACGGAGGTATCCGTAATGTGCGTTAATGTATCGATCGTATCGTGTCCAAATTACGAGCCTTCTGTCGTGAGAAACGCGCTTTCGGCGGTGCTTGAGCCCCTGGGCGGCCTCGACTGGGTCGTGCCGGGAATGAGGATAGCAATAAAGGCAAACCTTGTCGCGCGTATGAAGCCGGAGACTGCGGCGGCGACGCATCCCGCGCTCGTTGCGGAGCTCTGCCGCATGCTTACGGAGCGCGGCGCGGAGGTCGTGGTGGGCGACAGCCCCGGAGGACCGTTCACGGCAGCTTGGGTGGGCAGCATCTACACCGGCACGGGTATGCGGGCGGTTGAGGCAGCGGGGGCGAGCCTCAACTCCGACTACTCGACCTGTGAGGTCTCCTTCCCCGAGGGGAACACGGTAAAGAGCTTTCCCTACACGGCCTGGCTGGAGAAGGCCGACGCCGTCATCGACTTCGCCAAGCTCAAGACCCATGCCATGGCGGGCATGACCTGCGCGGTAAAGAACTTTTTCGGCGTCATTCCCGGCACGCGCAAGCCTGAGTTTCACTACATGCACCCCAAGACTTCGGATTTCTGCGACATGCTCTGCGACCTCGCGGCCTACGTCAAGCCGAGGCTGACCATAGTGGACGCGGTGCTGTGCATGGAGGGCAACGGCCCTACGCAGGGCAAGCCCCGGCACATGGGCGCGCTGCTGGCCGCGGACACGCCCTTCAACGCCGACCTTGTCTGCGCCGGGCTCATCGGCCTGGACACAAAGGACGCGCCGACGGTGGCGGCGGCCATAAAGCGCGGGCTCTGCCCCGCGAGCGCCTCGGAGCTCAGCATAAGCGGCGACCCGGCGGCCTTTGCACTGCCGGACTTTGAAAAACAGCCTGTTGCGGCGGACATAACCTTCAAAAAGACTTTCCCATTCGTGAACGCCTTCCTGCGCCGGAACTTCGGCACGGGGCCGAAGGTGGACGCGAAAAAGTGCATAGGCTGCGGCAAGTGCCACGAGGTCTGCCCCGCAGGCGCTGCGGTCGTTAGGAAGGGCAAGGCGCACATAAACAGCAAGCTCTGCATCCGCTGCTTCTGCTGCCAGGAGTTTTGCCCCAAGGGCGCCGTAAGCGTCCACCGCCCCCTGCTCGCGAGGATAGTCACGAAATAAAAAATGCCCGGAGACCATGTCTCCGGGCATTTTTGCGTTCTGTTTGGTTTCCTGAGGCCTTATCAGTCGCCCTTGCGGGTGTGCATTATCTGGCAGATGCTCTCTATGCGGGTACGGAGCGCCTCCTCACTGTATTCGCGGTCATCCCAGAAGTCGGCCTCGATGTAGTAGTGTGGCACGCCGGTCGCCTTTTGGACTATCTCTGCGCACATCTTCTGGTGCGCGCCGAGCCAGCGGTCGAAGTCGAAGAAGCCCATGAGCATGCCGTCCGGCTTGTTGGCCTTGACCTTCTCTATCATGGACTCGGCCTCGTAGCCCATGTTCTGGCCGAGCGGCATCTTGAGCCACTGCTCCGCCATGCCCATGTAGGGGTCGTCCGCGTAGGCGGAGGGCTTCATCTGGCTCTTGCTCGGGGTGAGCGTCTGGCTGAAGGTGGTGGCCACGCCGTTCTCGCGGAAGACCTTGTCGATCCAGGGAATGCACCAGGGGATGAAGTAGCTGCCCACCTTCGGAGCGCCCTTCGGGAGGATGCCGACGCCGTTCTTGACGGCCTCCTTGACCTCCTTGAGCATGATGTCGATGGCTTCCTCGAGATACTTGTAGCCGTAGTTGAGGGGCACGCCTATGCCGTCCTGGAAGAGCACCAGCGCGTTGCCGCCCAGGGGCACGGGATCGGCGTTGCAGACGAGGTTGCCGAGCATACCGAGCTTGAAGAGGTAGCGGCCCGCGTCCGCGAGGGCCTGCTTGAAGTCCTCCTCGGTCGGGTAGATGCCGGTGAGCTCGCTCATCTTGTCGATGTCGGACTTGATGACCTGGCTGAGGTACTTGACGCGGCTGTATTCGTCGTCGGCCTGGCCGAAGTAGGTGTCGTGCGGGATGCGGCTGATAACGTAGGTCCACTCCTCACCCAGCAGACACTGGATGAGCTCGTCGGTCTTGGGGCCCTCGTCGCAGTTGAAGCCCCAGCTCCAGATGACGTCCGGAGAGGCGATGAGGCCGCTGGCATAGGCGGAAAGACGGGTCTTGTTGAGCGGGCAGTGGCGGCAGCCGTAGTTGAAGCCCATATCCTCGGCCTTGGCAATCGTGGGACCGGCCTTGTGGAAGAAGCCGTTGAGCGTCTGGATGAGCACGAGGTCGGGGAAGGAGACGTGCACATTGTCTCCGCCGGCGCGCTTGAAGGCGGTGTAGGGCGTGACGACGGCGGGGAGGATGCCGTAGATTATCTTTTTGCCCTCGGCCTTGTACTGCTTGGTCTTGCAGACCTCTATGCACTCGCGTGTCCAGGCACCGATGAGCTTGCGCACGCCGCGGTACTGGATGTTCCAGCATTCGGGGATATACTCCTCAACTGCGTAGCGGACGTCCTCATCGCTAAGGCCCATGGCGTCGGCGGCGGCGAGCCAGTCGGGGAGGATGGCGTCAAGCTCCTCGCCCTCAAATCCGGCGAGCTCCAGGAATCTGGAATTGATCTCTTTTCCTGCCATTTCACTTTCCCTCCTTCAGGTTCTGGACAAAGCTTTCTATGCGGTTGGTGAGCGGTCCCATCTCCTCGCGCGAGTAGGAGTAGGCGGTCTCCAGCTTGAGCAGGGGCACCTTCATCTCTCCCAGCCACTTGGCCACGCAGGAGTACTCCATGTCGTATATCTCGTCGAAGGCGAGCTGGTACCAGATAACGCCGTCCACGCGTCCGGCGGCCATGAGCTCCTTCATGCGCTCGAAGCGCCGCTTCCAGGAGGGCTGGAAGAGGTCGATAGGCAGGGTGTCGAGATAGCGGTTGCGGGCGAAGTTCTCGATGAGGTCGCCTTCGACGTCGACGTCCTTTTCGGTGAGGCGCACGCCCTCGTCGAGCATGTCCACCGTGACGGCGCAGCCGAAGCTGTCGAGCAGCCTGGGCATGGTGTAGTCGCCGATGGCGATGACGCGGCCGGCGACGAGCACCCTCGGCGCGTTCGCGGGCAGGGCAGCGGCGGCGCCGGATTCCAGCTCGCAGCAGAGCGCTTCAAGCTCGTCGGCAAACTGCTCGGGCTCGCCGGTGGAGAAGCTCAGGTGCTGAAGCCTCATATAGTCCTCAAAGCCGATGGGGCAGCTCTCGCCGCGGCGCAGCGCGTCGAGACGGCGGAAGAGGCCGTTTATGCGGTTGGAGACCTCGATATTCTTCTTCGCGGCTTCCATATCCACGCTCTTGCCGGTGATCTCCTCGACCTTCTTCATGAGCTCGCGCAGGGAGTTCACGTAGTACTCAAAAGCGACGGGCTTTTCCCAGTCGGCGGGCACGCCGACCTTGCCGACTTTGACGCCCTTGAACTCCATGAGCTCACTGATGCGGCCGACGTGGCAGTCGGTCTCCGCAATGGCCACGAGGTCGGCGTTGGGGGTGATGGGGTCGAGCCCCAGCTCCATGTAACCCGCCATGGAGCGGGAGAGCGGATTCATGAAGCGCAGCATGTAGTCGAGCACGGCGTCCGTCGGCTCCGGCTCGCCGCCGCGGCACATGAAATAGGTGTTGGCGCCCGCAGCGCGGATGAGCTCCTCGGGGATGAAGGTGCTGTTGTACTCAATGAGCGGAGTGCCGGCGCGCTTTGCCTGCACCAGCTCGCGCACACGCGCTTGGGAACGGCGATTCATTTCCCGGATGGTGTCCTTTGTTGACAAGATCGATTCCTCCTTGTACAAAACTGAAGAAACGGAGCGGTAAGATTGCGTACACTGTAAATATTATATAATGCCGTTAATTTCCTGTCAATAATGCCGCCAAATAAATTGAAAAAATTACGCCCGACGTCAAGAATTGACGTCGGGCGCTGTGCGCAGCGTTATTCAGATCTCCAGCCCTGCAAGGGTGGCGGCCATGACGGCCTTGATGGTATGCATGCGGTTCTCGGCCTCGTCGAAGACGATGGACTGAGGGCCCTCGAAAACCTCGTCCGTGACCTCCAGGGCGTCGAGGCCGTACTGCTCGCCGACCTCTTTGCCGATGGTGGTCTTGAGGTCGTGGAAGGCGGGCAGGCAGTGCATGAACACGGCGCTGGGCTTGGCGTAGCTCATGGCCTTGGCGTTTACCTGATAGGGCAGCATGGCGCCGATGCGCTCGGCCCAGGCCTCGGGAGGCTCACCCATCGAGACCCAGATGTCGGTGTAAACCACGTCGGCATCCCTGAGCGCGGTCTCGGGCTCGGTCCAGAACTCGAGGATGGCTCCGGTCTCGGCGGCTATCTCCTGCGCCTGGTCGATGAGCTGCTCGTCCGGGAAGTACTCTATCGGTCCGCAGGCCACGAAGTGCATGCCCAGCTTCGCGCAGCCTATCATGAGGGAGTTGCCCATGTTATAGCGCGCGTCGCCCATGTAGACGAGCTTGATGCCCTTGAGCGTGCCGAAGTGCTCGCGGATGGTCAGCATGTCGGCGAGGATCTGCGTGGGGTGGAACTCGTTCGTGAGACCGTTCCAGACGGGCACGTCGGCGTACTGAGCCAGCTCCTCGACGATGCTCTGGCCGAAGCCGCGGTACTCGATGCCGTCGAACATCCTCGAGAGCACGCGGGCCGTGTCGGCTATCGACTCCTTCTTGCCTATCTGCGAGCCCGTGGGGTCGAGGTAGACGGGGTGCATACCGAGGTCGTTTGCCGCAACCTCGAAGGAGCAGCGCGTGCGGGTGCTGGTCTTTTCAAATATGAGCGCCACACTCTTGCCCTCGCAGAGCCTGTGCGGGATGCCGGCTTTTTTCTTGGCCTTGAGCTCGGCGGCGAGGTCGAGCAGCGCGGTGATCTCCTCGGGCGTGAAGTCGAGGAGCTTCAGGAAGTCTTTGCCCTTGAAATCCATTTTTATAACCCTCCTGTCAGGCGCAGGCGGCGCGGATGACCTCCGCCGCCTTTTTTACAAGCTCCATGGGGATGTTGAGCGCGGGCAGCAGCCTCACCTTGCCGTGGGCGGTGAGCACGAGGACGCCGTTTTCCATGCACGCGGCGACGACCTCGGCCGCGGGCTTGTGGTCTTGAGCCCTATCATGAGGCCCATGCCGGACACCAGCTCGATGCCGGGCGCGCCGTTGAAGGCCTCGAAGAGATACGCGCTCTTGGCCTTGACGTCGGCGAGCAGCGCATTGTCTATCCTGTCGAGTATCGTCAGCGCACCGGCGCAGACGGCGGGGCTGCCGCCGAAGGTGGAGCCATGCGTGCCGGGCGTAAGGACGTTCTCGGTCTTCTCGCCGAAGAGGCAGGCGCCTATGGGCAGGCCGCCGCCCAGGCCCTTTGCCGTGGACATTATGTCGGGCTTGAAGCCGTACTGCATCCAGGCGTAGAGGCTGCCCGTGCGGCCGTTGCCGGTCTGCACCTCGTCGCAGACGAGGAGGATGTCGCGTTCCCTTGCTATTTCGACCATGCAGTCGACAAAGCTCTGCTCCAGCGGCATGACGCCGCCCTCACCCTGCACGAGTTCGAACATGAAGGCCGCGACGTCGTCATGCTCCGCGACGAGCGCCTTGAGCGCCTCGCAGTCGTTCGCGGGTGTGTAGAGGAAGCCGGGGAGCAGGGGCTGAAAGTCCTTGTGCATCTCCTCCTGGCCAGTGGCGGTGAGCGTGGCTATCGTGCGGCCGTGGAAGCTGTTTATGAGCGTGACTATCTTGTGGCGCTCTTTTCCATACTTGTCGGCGGCGTACTTGCGCGCGGCCTTTATTGCGCACTCGTTTGCCTCGGCGCCGGAGTTGCCGAAGAAAACCTTCTTCATGCCGGTCTTTTCGCAGAGCACCTCGGCGAGCTTCGCGCAGGGCTCGGAGAAATAGAGGTTGGAGCAGTGCTGCAGCTTGCCCAGCTGCTCCGATACCGCTGCGGCCCAGACCGGGTCGGCGATGCCGAAGGCGTTCACGGCGATGCCGCTGCCCATGTCGATGTACTCCTTGCCGTTCTCGTCGCGGACAAGGGAGCCCTTGCCCTCCTTGAGAACGACGGGGAAGCGGGCGTAGGTGCCCGCCACGTATTTGCCGTCAAGTTCCTTTACGTTCATTTCTTTTCACCCACCATCATTGTGCCGCTGCCCTCGTCGGTGAGCATCTCGAGCAGGATGGAGTGGGGGACGCGCCCGTCGAGGATGAACACCTTTTTGACGCCGCAGAGCAGGGCCTCTATGCAGCTTTCTACCTTGGGGATCATGCCGCCCTTTATTATGCCGCGGCGGAAGAGCTCTACCGCGTCGTTGATGTCGGCAAAGGGCACGAGGGTCGCGGGGTCGTTGGGGTCCTCCATGATGCCGGCGATGTCGGTCATGGAGATGAGGCACTCCGCGCCCATGGCGCCGGAGATGTGCGCGGCCATGGTGTCCGCGTTGATGTTGTAGACATTGCCCTCCGCGTCGCAGCCGAGGCTGGACACGACGGGGATATAGCCCTTTTCGAGCAGATCGTTTATGGGTTCGACGTTCACCTTCGTGATATCGCCGACGTAACCGAGGACGGGACTCTTCGCCTTGGCCTCAATGAGCCTGCCGTCTATGCCGCAGATGCCCATGGCCTTGCCGCCGGTCTTTTCGATGAGGTTGACGAGGCTCTTGCCGACCTTGCCGGCGAGCACCATCTGCACGACGTTTATCGTGTCCTCATCCGTCACGCGCAGGCCGTTGACAAACTCGGACTGGACGCCGTAGCGGCCCAGGGCCTCGTTTATCTCAGGTCCGCCGCCGTGCACGAGCACTACCTTGATGCCGACGAGCTGCAGCAGCACTATGTCCTGCATGACCTGTGCCTTGAGCTCCTCGTTTTCCATGGCGTGCCCGCCGTACTTGATGACGACGACGCGGTTCCAGTACTTCTGGATGTAGGGCAGGGCCTGTACGAGCACCTGCGCCCTCTGGCTTTTTGAAATGAGTCCGTCCATAGTCTCTCTCCCTCAGGTTCTGTAATCTCCGTTTATTTTGACGTAATCGTAGGTGAGGTCGCAGCCCCAGGCCGTGGCCGAGGCCTCCCCGTCGCCGAGGGTGACGAGAATGTCGATCTCCGCCTCCGATAACACCCTTTTGGCCTCCTCCTCAGAGAAGGGTATGCCCGCGCCGTCCTCGCAGACATATACGGTCCCCGCCTTGGAGTGGAAGGCGACGCCGACCTTGTGGATATCCACCTGGGCGCCGGAATAGCCTACCGCGCAGAGGACGCGTCCCCAGTTGGCGTCCGCGCCGAACATCGCGGCCTTGAGCAGGGACGAGCAGATAACGCTGCGGGCCACGGTCTTGGCCGCGGTCTCGTCGAGCGCGCCGGTGACCAGGCATTCGAGCAGCTTCGTGGCGCCCTCGCCGTCGCCGGCGATGCAGCGGCAGAGGTGGACGGTCACGGTGTTGAGCGCCTTCATGAAGCTCTCAAAGTCCTCGCCCTCAGCGCTTATCTCCGCGTTCCCGGCAAGGCCGTTCGCCATGACGGCGACCATGTCGTTCGTGGAGGTGTCTCCATCCACGCTTATCATGTTGAAGGTGTTCTGAATGTCGGAGGAGAGGGCCTTTTGCAGCATCTCGGGCGAGATGGCGCAGTCCGTGGTGATGAACACCAGCATGGTGGCCATGTTCGGGTGTATCATGCCGCTGCCCTTGGCGATGCCGCCGAGGCGGCAGGTCTTGCCGCCGACGGTGAACTCCACGGCGGCCTCCTTGAGCCTGGTGTCCGTGGTCATGATAGCCTCGGCGACTGCGTGGCTGTCTCCGCCGAGCGCCTTGCACAGCTCGGGAATGCCGGCTTTGAAGGGCTCTATGCTCATCCGCTGGCCGATGACGCCGGTGGAGGCGACGATGACGTCGTCTGCGGCGATGCCCAGCTCCTTCGCGAGCAGTTCACAGGTCTGCTCGGCTATCTCGATGCCGTCGGCGTTGCAGGTGTTGGCGTTGCCGCTGTTGCAGATGACCGCGCGGGCCTTGCCGTCGGCGAGGTGCTTTTTAGTGACCTCGAGCGGCGCGCCCTTGACGAGATTGGTCGTGTAGACCGCGGCGGCGGAGGCAGGGACGGAGCTGAGGATGAGCGCGAGGTCGCGCTTTGTGCGGTTCTTGCGGATGCCGCAGTGTATGCCGGAACCGGTGAAGCCCTGCGCGGCGCAGACGCCGCCGGGTATGAGTTTTATCTCAGTCATTGTGGAAAACTCCCTTCTCAGAGGACGAGACCCGTGGTCTCGTCTGCGCCGAGCATGAGGTTGATGCACTGCACGGCCGCGCCGGAGGCCCCCTTGCCGAGATTGTCGAAGCGCGAGACGAGCAGCATGCGCTCGGCGTTGCCGAACACCGCCACCTCCATAGAATCCTTGCCCGCGAGGGCGTTGGAGTCGATAAAGCCGCCCTCGTCCATGGCCTCCGTGTACTTCACGATGGGGCCGGTGTATTTGGCGGCGTAGCACTCTTTCACGTCCTCGATGCCGAAGCCGGGGTTCAGCTGCTCTGCAAAGAGCGGCACCGTGACGACCATGCCGCAGTAGTAGTCGGCGACGATGGGGCAGAAGATGGGCGGGCAGTCGAGCCCGGTGATGCCCTGCATCTCGGGCAGGTGCTTGTGTGTCTGGCCCAGGCCGTAGGGGCGGGCGGAGTCGAACTTGACGTCCCTGTCCGGAGCCTCGTAATCGGCAATCATGCCCTTCCCGCCGCCGGAGTAGCCGGTCAGGGAGTGGCAGCAGAGCTTGGCGGAGCTGGGCAGAAGTCCGGCTTCGATGAGCGGTTGCGCCAGTACTACAAAGCCGCCCGCATGGCAGCCCGGAGAGGCCACGCGCTTTCCATTAACGATCGCCTCGCGCCGCGCGGCGGAGAGCTCGGGGAAGCCGTAGGCCCAGCCGGGGGCTACGCGGTGCGCCGTGGAGGTGTCCACAACGCGGACGGCGGGGTTTTCTATCATCGCCACGCTCTCGCGGCTCGCGGCGTCGGGCAGGCAGAGCACGGCGAGGTCGCAGGAGTTGAGCGCTGCGCGTCTCGCGGCCGGGTCCTTGCGGGCCTCGCCGGAGAGGGTGATGAGCTCAAGGTCGGCCCGGTTTTCGAGCCTGGAGTGTATGCGCAGCCCGGCCGTACCGGCGCTGCCGTCTATGAATACCTTCGTCATGCCGTCACCTGCTTCAAATACTCTATCTGCGCCGCTATGTTTGCCGGGGAGGCGCCGCCCTGGGAGGTGCGCTTCGCCACGCAGGCGGCGAGGGAAATGTCGTCGTAGAGGCTCTCGTCGAATTCGTCGGAGAAAGCCTTGTATTCCTCGAGCGTCATTCCCTCGAGGTCCTTGCCGTTTTCTATGCACCAGGCGACGATCTCACCCGTGAGCTTGTAGGCCGTGCGGAAGGGCACGCCGCGCTTGGCGAGCCAGTCGGCGAGGTCGGTGGCGTTTATGAAGCCACCCTTCGCCGCGGCAAGCATGTTCTCCTTCTTCACCGTCATCGTCTCTATCATCGGCGCGAACACGCCGAGGCAGGCGTTCACGGTGTCAAAGGCGTCGAAAACGGCTTCCTTGTCCTCCTGCATGTCCTTGTTGTAGGCGAGGGGCAGGCCCTTGAGCATGGTGAGGAGGGTTATGAGGTCGCCGTAGACCCGGCCGGTCTTGCCGCGCACGAGTTCAGCCATGTCGGAGTTCTTCTTCTGCGGCATGATGGACGAGCCCGTGGTGTAGGCGTCCGAGAGCTCCACGAAGCGGAATTCCCAGCTGGTCCAGAGGATGAGCTCCTCAGAGAGCCGCGAGAGGTGCGTCATGACCAGCGCGAGCGCCGAGGCCAGCTCCACGCAGAAGTCGCGGTCGGAGACAGCGTCGAGGCTGTTGAGGCAGACGCCGTCGAAGCCGAGCTCCGCGGCGGTGGCTTCGCGGTCTATGGGGTGGGTCGTCCCGGCAAGGGCGCAGGCGCCTAGCGGGGAGAAATTCATGCGCTTGGCCGCGTCGGAGAGGCGGCCCATGTCGCGCGAGAACATCATGCCGTAGGCGAGCAGCTGATGCGCAAAGGTGATCGGCTGCGCGCGCTGAAGATGCGTGTAGCCCGGCATGATGGCGTCGGTGTTCTTTTCCGCCTGGACGCAGAGGGCGGAGATGAGCTTCGCGATGAGCTCTATGGTCTCCGCGGCCGCGTCGCGCAGGTAGAGCCGCGTGTCGACTGCTACCTGGTCATTACGGCTGCGCGCGGTGTGCAGCTTGCGGCCGGTGTCGCCGAGGCGCTCGGTGAGGACTGCCTCTATGAAGCTGTGTATGTCCTCGGCGGCGGGGTCTATGGCGAGTTTGCCCTCATCAATGTCCGCGAGTATGCCGCCAAGGCCCTCGATGAGCGCCTTGCCCTCAGCGGCGGAGATGATGCCCTGCTTGGCGAGCATCGCCGCGTGGGCCATGCTTCCTCTTATATCCTGCCTGTACATCCGGCTGTCTACGGAGATGGACGAGTTGAAGTCGTCCGCCGCCTTGTCCAGCGCGCCGTGCGCGCGGCCGGCCCAGAGCTTTTCCATATTATATCCCCCTGTATCCTTCAAAGAGGCGGGGGATAGCCCCCGCCCCTTAGTGAAAGCCAAACTATGTTATTTTACTTCTTCGCGTTCTTCGCGTCAACCTGAGCCTGGACCTTTATCGGCAGACCGAAGAGATTTATGAAGCCCTTGGAATCGGCCTGGTCGTAGACGTGGTCCTCGCCGAAGGTAGCGATTTCCTCGGAGTAGAGGCTCCAGTCGCTCCAGGCGCCGGCCTTGATGACGTTGCCCTTGTAGAGGCAGAGCTTGACCTTGCCGGTGACGTGCTCCTGGGTCTTGTCGACGAAGGCGGAGAGCGCCTCGCGCAGCGGAGTGTACCACTGGCCGTCGTAGACCAGCTCGCCGAAGGTGATGGCCAGCTCCTGCTTCTTGTGCATGGTCATCTTGTCGAGGCAGAGCGTCTCGAGGTACTCGTGCGCGGCGTAGAGGATGGTGCCGCCCGGGGTCTCGTAGACGCCGCGGCACTTCATGCCGACGAGCCTGTTCTCCACGATGTCGAGAAGGCCGATGCCGTTCGCGCCGCCGAGCTCGTTGAGCTTGAGGATGATGTCCTTCGCGCTCATCTTCACGCCGTCGAGCGCTACGGGGACGCCCGCCTCAAAGTCGAGGGTGACGTAGGTCGGCGTGTCGGGCGCGTCGATGGGGGAGACGCCCATCTCGAGGAAGCCCTTCTTCTCATAGAGCGGCATGTTGCCCGCATCCTCGAGGTCGAGGCCCTCGTGGGAGAGGTGCCAGAGGTTCTTGTCCTTGGAATAGTTGGTCTCCCTGTTTATCTTCAGAGGCACGTTGTGCGCCTCGGCATAGGCGATCTCCTCTTCTCTGGACTTGATGGACCACTCACGCCAGGGGGCGATGATGGGCATGTCGGGGACGAAGTGCTTGAGCGTCAGCTCGAAGCGGACCTGGTCGTTGCCCTTGCCGGTGCAGCCGTGGCAGATGGCGTCGGCACCCTCGGCGATGGCTATCTCGGCGAGGCGCTTGGCGATGACCGGCCTCGCGAGAGAGGTGCCGAGCATGTAGTCCTCATACATCGCGCCCGCCTTGACGGCTGGGATGATGAAGTCGTCGACGAACTCGTCGGTCAGGTCCTCGACGTAGAGCTTGCTGGCGCCGGTCTTGATGGCCTTCTCCTCGAGACCCTCCAGCTCGTCAGCCTGGCCGACGTTGCCGGATACGGCGATGACTTCGCAGTTGTTGTAGTTCTCCTTCAGCCAGGGGATGATGATCGAGGTGTCCAGGCCGCCGGAATAGGCGAGAACGACTTTCTTGATGTCCGATTTATTCATAACGATGCCTCCATATTCATTTGCGTACCGCTTAATATGCGCTAAGTATATACCCGGATGAATAAATATGCAAGGGCCTTTTTGAGATTCGGCGAATTTTATTTTTATGCAGAACATCCCGGCGCGTTTTTGTGGGCATTGCACAAAAAATCACACGATTTGGAAGATATAAAACTTGAGATATGAGGTTTCAGGCACGTTCCAGAGGATAGGATGATCCGGCGCCTGCTTTCTGACTTCCACTTCACGGAGACGGACGTTTGCATCTTTAGCCGCATTTTTCAGCATATATTCAAAATTTTCGCTCTCCATGAAGTGCGAGCAGGAGCAGGTGGCGAGGTAGCCGCCGCGGGGCAGCAGGCGCATGGCGCGATAGTTTATCTCGCGGTAGCCGCGCTCGGCGGAGCGTATGGTCCGGCGGCTCTTGGTGAAGGCTGGCGGGTCGAGTATGACGAGGTCGTACTTCGCTCTCTCCTCACAGAGCCGGGGCAGCAGCTCAAAGACGTCCGCGGCGAGGAAGTCCATCCGGTCCTCCAGGCCGTTGAGCACGGCGTTGCGTCTCGCCATTTCGACGGCGGACTCGGAGACGTCCACGGCGGTGACGTGCTCCGCCCCGTGCAGCGCGGCGTTGAGGGCGAAGGAGCCCGTATGCGTGAAGCAGTCGAGCACGCGGCGGCCCCTGGCCAGCTTCGCAACGGCGAGGCGGTTGAGCTTCTGGTCGAGGAAAAAGCCGGTCTTCTGACCGTTTTCAACGTCCACGGCGTAGCGCACGCCGTTTTCACAGATCTCCGTGACGGTGCTCCCGCCGTGCGGCAGGCCCTCGTACCAGCCCTTGTATCGCGGCAGGCCCTCGAGGTCCCGCAGGGCGGCCTCGTTGCGCTCGTAGATGCCGGAGACATGCTCGCCCATGGCCTCCAGCTGCTCGCAGAGCGCGCGGTAGATGACGTCCTTGACGCTGTCCGTGCCGTAGGAGAGCACCTGGGCGACGAGAATGTCCGAAAACTTGTCCACCGTGAGCCCCGGCAGCGCGTCGGCCTCGCCGAAGATGAGGCGGCAGCAGCCGAGGTCGTCCATGACGGCCCGGCGGTATTCGAGGGCGTATTTGACGCGGCGCTCAAAGAACTCGGGGCCAAAGCTCTCGTTGGCGTTGTCCGAGAGGATGCGCACGCCTATTTTGCTGGTCTCGCTGTAAAAGCCCGCGCCCAGCCAGGCGCCCTTTTGCGAGAATACGTCGGTTATGCAGCCCTGCCTGAGCTCGCCGCGGCGCTCGCTTATCTCCTCGGCGTAGACCCAGGGGTGCCCGGCGCGCGCTGCAGCCTCGGCCTTTTTGCTTATCACCACAGATGGAAAGCTTCTCTCCTGCTTCATACAGTCCTCCCGTATACATATACAATATTGCCACAGCCATGGAAAGCGGGCGGAAATGCTCCGCCCGCCGGGGTATTTATTTGAGTTCGAATATTCTGACGGATTCCGGAGGCAGACTGAGTCTCAGCAGCCCCTCGCTTACCTCTGCGCTCTCTCCCGTGAGCAGGCACTCGGCGCGGCTGTGGTTCTGCGCGCGCAGCCCGGCGAGCTCCGCCGCGGTGAGCCCGGCGTTGTCCAGCCAGAGGTCGACAACCAGCTCCTTTTCCCAGTCGGCGCGGTTTATGACGGCGAGGAAGGCCCCGTCCTCTGCCTCGACGCCGAAGGCATCCGCTCCGCCGGAAACGCAGCGCAGTATGCAGAGCACATCCGCGTCGGGCGCGAAGAAGGCGGCGGCGCCGGTGGAGAGGGCGTCGTGCGCGTTGCGTATCCTGCCGAGGCCGGCGTACCAGTCGGTCAGCGGCCTCGCACCGGTGGTGAAGGGCGCGCGGTCAAAGGGGTCGAGCATGCCGCCCATGCCTGTCTCGTCGCCGTAGTAGATGCAGGGCACGCCCGGTAGCGCGAACTGAATGGCCGCGGCCAGCTTCTGCATCGCCGCGCCGCGCGCGTCCTGCGCGTCGCCCACTATGAAACCCGCCTGCTGCTCCCGGCTCATGCTGCGCGCGTCCAGCCGTGTGGCCAGCGCGGTGCGCACACGCTCCACGTCGTGCGAGGAGAGCAGATTCATAAGCGAGAAGTACATCGGCGCGGGGTAGTTGAGCCTCTGCCCGAGCAGGAAGGCCGCCAGCGCGCGCGAGTCCGTGCGGAAGCAGAGAAAGTCTATGACCGCCGAGCGGAAGGGGTAGTTCATGACGGTGTCCAGCGACTCTCCCAGGGCATACTTCCGCCGTGAGCCGTAGCTGTATTTTATGACCGCGTCCTCCCAGACCTCTCCGAGCACCACGGCGTCGGGGTCCTCGGCCTTGGCGGCCTCGCGGATGAGGCGCAGGGCCTCGTCGGGCAGCTCGTCGGCCACGTCCAGCCTCCAGCCGGCCGCGCCGCGGCGTATCCAGGTGCGCACCACGCTGTCGCGCCCGGTGATGACGAAGTCGCGCCAGTCGGCGTTGCCCTCGTCCACCTCGGGCAGGTCGGGGAAGTTCCACCAGCAGCGGTACTCGTTCGGGTAGTTCCTAAAGTCGTACCAGCCGTAGTAGGGGGAGGCGCCCCCGGCGTTGTACGCGCCCGCGTCCGGGTAGTGCGAGAATTTGTTGAAGTAGATGCTGTCAGCGCCCGTGTGGGAAAAGACGCCGTCGAGCATTATGCGTATCCCCAGCCGCTCGGCCGCGGCGCAGAGGTTCTCAAAATCCTCGTTCGTGCCGAGTATGGGGTCGACGCTGAGGTAATCCGCCGTGTCGTAGCGGTGGTTGGAGCAGGCCTCGAACACGGGATTGAAGTAGATGACGCCGACGCCGAGGCTCTTTAGGTAGCTCAGGCGGCTCTCCACGCCCTTGAGCGTGCCGCCGTAGAAGTCCAGCGGGAAGTAGAAGCCGTCCGCGCTGTTGGGCTGCCAGTCCACGGGCTCGTTCCAGTCCTCGTGGTACTTGACGTTCCGGCCCATGGCGCGGTGCTTTTCTATGCCCTCGCGCGCGGTGCCGCTGCAGTCCCGGGCAAAGCGGTCCGGGAAGATCTGATACATTATGCTCCGGCGGAACCAGGCCGGAGTTTCAAAGTTCCTGTCGTAGACCGTGAGACGGAAGCCCTCGCCGCGGGAGCTCATGAGCTGGCCGAAGCGGCCGCCCTCGCCGGCGCAGAGCCAGTATTCCCCTTCGGAGAGGCTGAGCCTGAAAACGTACCAGAGTGCTGCCGCCTCCTCGGGCATGGTGACACGCACGTACCAGCGTCCGTCTTCGAGTGCCATCTCATACCGGTGCTCAAAACCATCGCCGTAGAGTACGAGCTCGGCGTCCAGCACGGAGGAGAGCCCGTCCGTGAAGGCCAGGGTCACGGCGCTGCCGGTGGTGACGGCGCCGATGGGACAGCGGCAGCTCTCGCGCGCCGCGTCGTGTGTTATGTGGGGGGTGAGTTCGGAGATTATCATATGTCCGCAAACCTGGCGGGCATGAGGGTGTACATCGCGCGCAGAGACCCGGCCCGCCGCTCCTTCGTACAGATTATTGTGCCGCAGCACGCGGCGCAGAGCGTGACGAGGTCCACCTCGCCGTCACGCAGCACGGCGTTTTCGCCGATGCGCTGCCAGTCGCCGGGCCAGGCGTCCCAGAGCCGGCCGCAGAGCTTTTCGTTTATGGCACGGATGAGCCCGGCGTCCCTCGGCTGCAGGGCCGACACCGCGCCGAGCGGTACGCGCGCGTCGCGCGAGCCCTCGCACACGCGGAGCGTGAAGCAGCGCGCGGTTATGTCGCGGGCGTCCTCCCAGGAGGCGCGCCGCTCATCCAGCAGCACGCGCATCGTCTCGGGGATGAGCAGCGCCTCATAGCCGCCTGAGAGCTCGCGCGGGAGCCTCCCCGGCAGGTCCCTGATGTCCCAGAGCTCCGAAAACGCCTCAGCAACGGCCGCGGCAGCGGCAAAATAGGCGCGCGTGAGCGCAGGGGCGGTGCCGGCGTTCAGGCTTGCTGCCAGCTCCTCGCTCCAGGCCAGTTCGTTATAGTCCGCTTTCACGTCCCCGGCGCGCGCCGGCACCGGGGCCTCGGCACGATAGACCGCGCCCTCGCGCAGGGCGCAGACCTCGTGCCGGCCGGTGTAGCTGACGGAAAGGCCGCTGTCCGTCCACATCTCATGGGCCGTCCCGCCGAAATATACGCTTACCCTTGCGGGTCCCGTCCCGCCGTCCCTCATAGGATATCTATATAGAGCCGCGCGTACTCCTCAGCGGAGCGCTCGAAGCCGAAGTCGGCGGCCATGGCATTGCGCATAAGCCCGGTCCAGACCTCGGGCTGCTCGCGGTAGACGTGAACGGCGCGCTCGACGGCGTCCTTCATCTCATGCGCGTTGTAGTTGGTGAAGCTGAAGCCGGTGCCCTCTCCGGTGTACTGGTTGTAGGGGATCACCGAATCGCGCAGACCTCCGGTCTCACGGACGATGGGCAGCGTGCCGTAGCGCATGGCGATCATCTGAGAGAGACCGCAGGGCTCGAACCTGGAGGGCATGAGCAGCATGTCCGCCCCGGCGTAAACCCGGTGCGAGAGCTCCTCGTTATAGCCTATGTAGGCGCAGACACGGCCGCGGTGGCGGTTCTCTGCCTCGCGCATGAAGTTCTCATATTCGCCGTTGCCGGAGCCAAGCAGGAGGAAGCAGATGTCGAAGTCCATCATCTCGTCGAGCACGCGTTCCACGAGGTCGAAGCCCTTCTGGTCGGTCATGCGGGACACCATGGCGATGAGCGGAGTGCGCGCGTCGCCCTGAAGGCCCATGTCGAACATGAGGCTCTCCTTGCAGACCTGCTTGCCCTTGAGGTGGCCCTTGTCGTAGCGCTTGGCGATGAGCTGGTCGGTGTAGGGGTTGAAGACCTTCTTGTCGATGCCGTTGAGTATGCCGCTGAGCTGGTGGCGGCGCGCGGAGAGTATGCCGTCCAGGCCCTCGCCGTAGTAAGGGGTGCATATCTCATCGGCATAGCTGGGGCTCACGGTGTTCAGCCTGTCGGCGAATACGCAGCCGGCCTTCATGAAGGCGGCGCAGCCGTTGAGTTCCATGAACTCGCTTGTGAAATACCTGTCCTCCACGCGCAGCAGGTCGCGGAAGAAATCGAAACCGAACTTGCCCTGGTAGAAGATATTGTGGATAGTGAGCAGAGTCTTTATCTTGCCGTGCACATAGTAGCCGTACTGCGTGCGCAGAAGCATGGGCAGCATGGCGGTGTGCCAGTCGTTGCAGTGGAGCACGTCGGGGAAGAAGCCGAGGTTCGGAATGGCGTCGAGCACCGCGCGGGTGAAGAAGGCGTACTGCTCGCCCTCTGCCTGGCCGCCCCGGTATATGTGGTCGCCGAAGTAGTACTCGTTATCCACAAGGTAGATGGTGACGCCGTCGACGACGAGGCGCTCGATTCCAACATACTGGCTGCGCCAGCCGAGATCCACCGAGAAGCTGAACATGTGCTCGACCTGGTCGTGATACTTGTCCTTTACCACGCGGTGATACGGGGTGATGACGCGCGCGTCCACGCCGAGGGCGGCGAGGCTCTTCGGCAGCGTGCCTACAACGTCGGCCAGACCGCCGGTCTTGGAGATGGGCGCGCACTCCGCTGAGGCGATGAGCACGTTCGGCATCCTGTCGCGGCCCTTTTCAAGGAGTAGCTGTTGGAATTCACGTTTCATATTGACCATTCCTTTCGCTTGGAAGGATGTTGTTGAAGGAGCGACGGGGACTATTTCTTCTTTGCCGTCTTTTTGGGCTTGGCCGCGGGGGCCTCGCCGACCTTGACTATGGCCTTTTCGCCCCTCTTGGCTATGGCTTTCTCGCCGCGCTTCGCGATGGCCTTTTCGCCCCGTTTGGCAATGGAGCGCTCGCCGGACTTGACAAGGGCCTTGTCTTCCTCCTTCGCCGCGGCATTTTTGCCGGACTTGGCGGGTTTTTTGGCCTTTTTAGGCGACGGGGTGAAGCGGAACCAGACCGCCGACATGGGCGGCAGGGTTATTTTCGCGGAGCAGGGGTGCTCGAGGAAGGGCTCGTCCGCAGAGACTATCTCCGGCGCATTGTGTATGCCGGAGCCGCCGTAGCGGATGTCGTCGGAATTTATGAGCTCCTTGAGAACGCCGGGCTTCGGCAGGCCTATGGGGAAGTCGTCATAGCGCACCGGCGTGAAGTTGAGCGCGCAGACGACATAGGAGCGCGGACACATGCGCATGAAGGCCACGGAGCTGCGGTCCGAGTCGTCCACATTGAGCCAGGTGAAGCCGTCCCAGGAGTCGTCTATGCGCGAGAGTGCGGGGATGCTCAGGTACAACCGGCCCAGCTCGCGGACGTAGCTCTGCATTCCGGCGTGGATGGGGTATTCGAGCAGGTTCCAGTCGAGCTGCTGCGTGTAATTCCACTCTATAAACTGGGCGAATTCGCCGCCCATGAACATCAGCTTCTTGCCCGGATGGGCGAACTGATAGCCGTAAAGCGCGCGCAGGGAGGCAAACTTGGTGTCGTAATCGCCCCACATCTTGTTCACCATGGAGGCCTTGCCGTGGACGACCTCGTCATGGGAGAAGGCCAGCACGAAGTTCTCGGAGAAGGCATACATCATAGAGAAGGTAAGGCGGCTGTGGTTGTAGCTGCGGAAATAGGGGTCAAGGGACATGTAATCGAGCGTGTCGTGCATGAAGCCCATGTCCCACTTGAACGTGAAGCCCAGCCCCCCGGCCTCGGGCGGACGGGAGACCAGCGGGAAGGCGGTGGATTCCTCGGCTATGGTGATGGCGCCGGGGAAGGCGGTGAGCACGGCGGAGTTCATCTTGCGCAGGAAGGCGACGGCGCCGAGATTGATGTTGCCGCCGTCCTTGTTGGGCGTCCACTCGCCGAATTTGCGGCCGTAGTCGAGGTAGAGCATGGAGCTCACGGCGTCCACACGGATGCCGTCTACGTGGTATTTGTCGAAGAAGAACATGGCCGAGGAGGTCAGGAAGCTCTGAACCTGGGGACGGGAGTAGTCGAATATCATGGTGCCCCAGTCCGGATGCTCTGCCATCCGCTGCTCGTCGCACTCGAAGCAGGGCGCGCCGTCAAACATGCGCAGTCCGTGCTCGTCGCGCGGGAAGTGCGCGGGGACCCAGTCGATGATGACGCCGATGCCCTCGCTGTGGAGCTTGTCCACGAAGTACATGAAGTCCTGCGGCGTGCCGTAACGGCTCGTCGGCGCGAAAAAGCCCGTGACCTGATAGCCCCAGGAGCCCTCGAAGGGGTACTCCGTGATGGGCAGCAGCTCAACGTGCGTGTAATTCATCTGTTTGCAGTAGTCGGCCAGCTCGTCAGCCACGCTGCGGTAGTTGGGGAACATCTCGCCCTCGCGCTTTCGCCAGGAACCGAGGTGCAGCTCGTATATGGACATGGGGGAGTGTATCGCGTCCCTGCCGGCGCGGTCGGACATGTAGCTGCCGTCGGTCCAGCCGTAGCCCTCGATATCCCAGACCTTGGAACCCGTGGCAGGGCCGGTCTCGGCATGGAAGGCAAAGGGGTCGGCCTTGAGGACTGTCCTTCCGTCCGCACCCACTATGCGGTACTTGTAGATATCGCCGTTTTTTACGTTGGGCAGGAAGGCGCACCAGACGTCGTCCTCGCGCCGGTACATGGGCGAGGCATAGCCGTCCCAGCCGTTGAAGTCGCCTACGACCGAGACCTCTCTCGCGTGCGGGGCCCAGACAACAAAACGATGCATTCCGCACTCGGGTATGTACCTGCAGCCGAATGCGTGATAGGCCCGTTGGGCGTTGCCAGTGTTGTACAGATAGATGTCGTCATTGGAGACATATTTTTCTATAAGTTCTCTCTGTTCCATATATCCGCCTCCTGTATTACCCGGCCGGAAGCCCTCGGCCCCGGACCCGTCTCTGACCTATTATACAATTTTTGCTGCGCGAATAAAAGCATTTTTTCTCATATGGCGTTTTGACAATCGGATAAGGCTATTATATACTGTAAACAGCGTGTTTTTTGCGGGGTTTTGGCTATGATATACGTTGTCGAAGATGACAAAAGCATACGCGAACTGGTGGCCTACGCGCTGGGCTCAGCGGGGTATGACACCGAGAGTTTCACGTCCTCGGGAGAGTTTTTCGCGGCGCTGGACGCCGGGCGTGCCCGGTTGGTGCTGCTTGACATCATGCTGCCGGGGGAGGACGGGCTGGCGATACTGCGCCGGCTGCGCGAGTCTCCAGAGACGGCGAACATACCCGTCATGATAATGTCGGCGCTGGGCACTGAGTTGGACAAGGTCCGCGGTCTGGACCTCGGCGCGGACGACTACATCGCGAAACCCTTCGGCATCATGGAATTCCTGGCCAGGGTCCGCGCGCTGCTGCGCCGGGGCGAACCCAGGGAGCAGCTTGCCGTGCGCGGCGTTGTGCTCCACCCTGCGGGCCGCCGTGTGGAGGCTGGGGGCGTTGATGTACAGCTGACGGCCAAGGAATTCGACCTTTTGGAATACCTGATGCGCCGCGCCGGCACTGTGGTCAGGCGCGAGGAGCTGCTGGAGGCCGTTTGGGGCTACTCCGGCGGCGAGGAGACGCGCACGGTGGACGTACACATACGCTCTCTGCGCCTGAAACTGGGCGAGAGCGGCGGCATGATACGCACGGTGCGCGGCGTGGGCTACATGGCGGAGGCGTGACATGGAAAAGAAGCTCTCATCCATATCTGAAAACATGCGCCGCAACTTCACGGCAAACGTCTCGCACGAGCTGAAAACGCCGATAACTTCCATCTCCGGTTATGCGGAGATGATGATGACGGGCCTCGCGCCGAGCGAGGATCTTCCGCTTCTGGCGGAAAAGATATACACGGAGGCCCAGCGCCTCATAGCGCTCATAGACGACATCATAAACCTCTCGCGCCTGGATGAGGGCGCGGTGGAGGCACCCGCTGAGCGGGTGGAGCTGCTCTCGGCTGCCCGGCTGTGCGCATCCAGGCTGGAGGACAAGGCCGCGGCCTGCGAGGTCTCGGTGAGCGTCTGCGGCGAGGAGGAAACGGTCACGGGCTACGCCCAGCTCATAGACGAGATGATAACCAACCTCTGCGACAACGCGATAAAATACAACCGGCCCGGCGGTCACGTCAGGGTCACCGTGGGGCGGAAGGATGGCTCGCCCTTCATTTGCGTGGAGGACAACGGCATAGGCATAGCCCCCGAGCACCTCGACCGGGTTTTTGAGCGCTTTTACCGCGTGGACAAGAGCCGCTCCAAGGAGACCGGCGGCACGGGGCTCGGCCTCTCAATAGTCAAACACGCCGCGGCCTGGCATCACGCCTCGCTCAAGGCGGAAAGCGAGCCCGAAAAGGGCACGCGCATAACCATAATTTTCGACGGAAAGGGCGGAGAATAACTTGGAAAAGAAATTACCGTTTGTGACCAAAGAGCAGCTTCTGGAGCTGGACAAGCGGTTCCCGACGCCGTACCATCTCTACGACGAGCGCGGGATAAGGCGCAACGCGCGCCTCGTTCGCGAGGCTTTTGCGTGGAACAAGGGCTTCAAGGAGTACTTCGCGGTCAAGGCCACGCCCAATCCGACCATCATGGATATTTTGCACGAGGAAGGCTGCGGCATGGACTGCTCCTCGCTCACCGAGCTGATGCTCTGCGAGCGTCAGGGTATAACCGGGCCGGACATCATGTTCTCCTCGAACGACACGCCGGCGGAGGACTTCGCCCTCGCGGACAAGCTCGGCGCCACCATCAACCTCGACGACATCACTCACATCGATTTCCTGGAGCGGACCATCGGCCACATTCCCGAGACCATCAGCTGCCGCTTCAACCCCGGCGGGTATTTTGAGATATCGAACACGATCATGGATTCCCCGGGCGACGCGAAGTACGGCATGACGAAGCCGCAGATGTTCCAGGCCTACCGCATACTGATGGAGAAGGGAGCGAAGGAGTTCGGTATCCACGCCTTCCTGGCCTCGAACACGACGACGGACGACTACTATCCGACGCTTGCGATGCAGCTCTTCCGCCTCGCCGTGGAGCTGCACGAGGAGACGGGCGCACACATCGGCTTTATAAACCTCTCCGGCGGCGTGGGCATCCCCTACCGTCCGGATGGGCATCACCCGGACATCCTGGCCATCGGCGATGGAGTACGCCGCGTCTATGAGCAGATACTCGTTCCCGCGGGTATGGGCGACGTGAAGATATTCACGGAGATGGGCCGTTTTATGCTCGGACCCTACGGCTGCCTGGTAACGAAGTGCCTGCACCAGAAGCACATCCACAAGGAGTACATCGGCGTGGACGCCTGCGCCTGCAACCTGATGCGTCCGGCGATGTACGGGGCCTATCACCACATCACGGTGGCGGGCAAGGAGGACGCGCCCTGCGACCACCTGTACGACGTGACGGGCGGCCTGTGCGAGAACAACGACAAGTTTGCGGTGGACCGCTGGCTGCCGGCCATCTGCCCCGGCGACTTTTTGGTCATCCACGACACCGGCGCGCACGGCCACGCGATGGGCTATAACTATAACGGCAAGCTCCGCAGCGCGGAGGTGCTGCTGTGCGAGGACGGCTCGGCCAAGCTCATAAGACGCGCCGAGACCCCCGACGACTATTTCGCAACCCTGAATTTCTAAAACAGTTGCGCTTTTCGCTGCGCGCTTCGCGCGCGAATAAAAGTTTCGTCCACCTTTTCAAAGGTGGCGGGGTGCAGGGGCGGCGCCCCTGCCCGCCCGCCGCAGCGGGCGGAACCCCCTGTGCTTGTAAAAGCGCAGGAGGGGGTCCAAGGGGGAACCCTCGCCGGGGGTTCCCCCTTCTTGCTTATTTAGCAGAGCAAACCGGCACGCGCTGATGCCCCGCACAGGCCCGAACAGCAAAAAACCGCCGCCCGTATGGGCGGCGGGTTTGCTTGCCGTTTTACTCCTCGGTCTTGTCCTCTTCGGTTATCTCGACCTCGATGGAGTCGTCCTCGCCGGCGGCTTCGGCCTCGGCGGCGGTGACGATGTCTTCGAAATCGGCGTCCTCTCCAGCGCCATCGTTGAGGCTGGCGCGCAGCTCGGTGAGTTCGGTCTCCATGCGCTCGATGGCGGCCAGGGAGAGCATGACGCGGTCAAAGGCGCGGACGTACATCTCGCCCGGAGCGGTTTTGTCCGCGGTCTCGAAATAGAGCTTGCCGACTTCGGCGTAAGCGTCGTTCAGACTGTCGCGCTCGGCGTTGAGCCCCATGCTCAGCTTAGCCAGGCGGGCAAGAGCCTTGGCCTTTTCACCGGCGCCGCCGGCGAGGTCGCGCGCCTTGTCGCCGGCCGCACCGGCGAGGTCCTTGGCTATGTCGGCAAAGCCGCCGGCAGCGGCTTTAAGGGACTTGATAAGGTCGTTGTAATCAGACATTGTTGCTTTCCTCCGTTTTTTCAGTTGTGTCAGGCCCGGTTTCGGCATCAGCGCCTCCGGCCTCGGTGTTTTCGGCGGTTTCAGTTTTGGCTTCTGCAATGGTTTCAGTTTCCGCTTCGGAGACGTTCTCAGCTTCGGCTGCTGCGGCCTCAAGCGTGGAGACATAGGTCGGCTTGTGCGGCCGCTTTATATTCACCAGCAGGATGACCAGCGCGACGATCGCGGATACGGCGGCCAGGAGCTGGGACGTGCGTATGTTCGTACCGGGTATATAGAGGCTGTCCGTCCTCAGACCCTCCACCCAGGCGCGACCCGCGCCGTACCAGAAGACGTAGAAGATGAATATCTGTCCATCGTATTTCCGGTGGTTTTTGCGGTACCAGTAGCGGTCTATGATGATAAAGCCCACAAGGTTCCACAGGCTCTCATAGAGGAAGGTGGGGTGGACGTAGTAGGTGGTGCCGTCCGGGGTGGTGAGACCCATGCGGCAGAAGATGTCCGTCTCTCCGCCGAAGGCCTCGCGGTTGACGAAGTTGGCCCAGCGGCCGATGACCTGGCCGAGAATGAGGCCGGAGGACGCGACGTCCAGCGTTGCGCCGAAGCTTATCTTCTTGGCGCGGCTCCAGATGATGACGGTGATGACGCCGGCGATCGTACCGCCGTACATCGCTATGCCGCCTTCCCAAATCTTGAAGACGTCCCAGAAGTTGTCCTTGTACCTGTCCCACTCGGCGATGACGTAGTAGATACGGCAGCCGACGATGGCTATGGGCAGGACCCAGAGGACGAGACCGAAGATGTCGTCGCCCTTTATGCCCACCCTTGGAGCCTTTTTGGAGGCGTAAAAGACAGCGGCGATGAAGGCAATGGCCATGACCACACCGTAGAGGTAGAAGGTGTGGCCGAAGAGCTCAAAGCTCGCGGGAAAATCAAGGCTGAAGTCGCCCAGCATGGGGAAGCTGATGGCGGCATCTCTCATCATAGTTGGCATGACTACATATCCTTTCGAGGCATAGGCTGTACCGCCGAGAGCGCAAGCCGCTCCGGGGCGAGGTATTCCGCGGCAAAGGCGGCGCATTCGTCGGCTGTGAGCTGAGGCAGCAGCTCAAAACTGCGCAGGCAGTCGGTGCCCGCAAACGCGCTGCGCGCAATGCTGTCCGCAAGCCCGGAGGCATTGCCCAGGGCACGGATACGCATTCCGTATTCCGCACGGCGGCAGCGCTCAAAGGCGTCGCGGTCAAAGCCCTTCGCGGCGACGCCGGCGACGGTTTCGGAGAGGCGCGCTAGCACCTGCTCCGGCTCCGGGCTCTCACCGCCGAGGACGGCGTAGGCGGCGCAGGGGCCCCAGTCGGCCTCGTTCCAGAAGCTGCGGATAAGCCCCTCGGCGTACATGCCCGTGTAAAGCGGCGAGGATGTGCCGGCCAGGCAGCGCAGCGCGAGCGCCGCCGTGAGCTGTCTGCGCAGCAGCTCGTCGCCGCTGCCCTCGCTCGGCAGCTTGGCGCCTATCATGAACTGGGGCGCGGAGACGTCCATCTCGCGCGAAAAGCGCGTTTTATAGGGCGCAAGGCCCTCGAGGGGGCCGTAATCCGGCTCCGGCACGGGTGCGCGCTCCGCGGGAAGCGCACGCAGTGCAGCGGCTTCAACCGCATCCGGCTCAACGTCGCCCACGACGCACAAAAGCATGTTTGAAGGCGCGTAGAAGGCCCGGTGGCAGTCCGTGAGTATCTCCGGCGTGATCTGCGCGATGCTCTCCACCGTGCCGACGACGCTGTCGCGCACGGCGCATTTCTCATAGAGGCAGCGCATGAGGCCGTAGTAAACGGCGTGGCCGGGGTCATTCTCGGCCATGCCTATCTCCTCGCCGATAATGCCCTGCTCCTTCAGAACGCTTTCGGCGGTGAAATACGGCGTGGAGACGAACTCAAGCAGCGTGTCGAGATTTTTCTCAAAGCCGTCGGTACACTCGAAGTGGTAGGCGGTTATGAAATCCGAGGTGTAGGCGTTCGGCGAGGCCCCGTTCGCGGAGAGTACGCCGAGCGCGTTGCCCCAGGGCATGTCGAACATCTTGTGCTCCAAGAAGTGTGCCACGCCCTCTGGCGTCTCGACACGGCGGCCGAAGGTGGAGAAATCGCGCATGACCCCGCCGTAATTCGTGGCGAAAAAGGCATATTTCTTCATGAAGCCCGGCCGGGGGACGACCACGATGCGCAGGCCGTTTTCCAGCGTGCCGGTGTACAGTGTCTCGCCGATGTTGGGGAATTCAGCTTTGCTCAGGCTCATCCGCAGCGTCCTCCTTTCCGCAGAGGTAATATTCCGCGTCGCACTCGCAGCTGCGGGCGATGTCAGCGGCGTCCTCCGCCGTCACGAGCTCGCAGGCGGCGGCCAGCTCCCCGGGGCTTATCTCCGCGCCGGAGACGTTCATGGAGAGCCAGTAGCTCTCGAGGGAGAGGGGGTCGTCCTCCACGGAGCGCAGGGCAGACGAGCAGCTGAGCTTGGCGCTCTCGAGTTCCTCGGGCGTTATCTCGCCGCGGCGCATGGCCTCCAGCTGAGCGAATATCTCCTCGCGCGCCGCGCCGAAGTTTTCAAAGTTCACTGCGCTGGAGACCAGCAGCAGGCCCTTTTGTATGTCGGCGCCGGAGGAGGCGTAGTAGCAGAGGGAGCGCTTTTCGCGGACGTTGAGAAAAAGCTTGGACGTGGGCGAACCGCCGTAGACCGAGTTGAAGACTCTTATAGCGGCCAGGTCGGGCTCCTCCATGCACTCGCCGAGCCGCCAGCCGATGGCCAGCTTGCCCTGGCTGACGTCCATGTGCTCCCTGAACACACGGGGCTGTTCCTCGACGGAATTCATGCGTATCTCCGTGCCCAAGTCCCAGTTTATCTCGCTGCGCGGCAGGGTGTCGAGCGCGCCGGAGACGGCCGAGAGTACCTCATCCCAGCCGGAGGCCCCGCAGTAGAAGACCTCGATGGGCGAGGAGGCGATGAGATTCTTATAGTGTTTGGAGAGAGCGACGTAGTTGATGTCCTCCGCCGCCTGCTCGGAGCCGAGGGAGCCCACGGCGATGGGCTCATAGGCGCACATGAGCTCTATGAGTCGGAGGACGGCATAGGCGTCCTTGTTGTTTCGCCTTGCGCGTATGCGCTCGGCGAGGCGGGAGCGCTCGCGCTCGACGTAATCGGGCAGCAGCAGACCGCCCCGGGTGTTCGGGGCCAGCAGCAGCTCGCCGAGCAGCGCCGCGGCCTTTTCGAGCAGGCGCTCGCCGCCGGGCAGGAAGCGGTCCTCCGGGAAGGTGGCGTAGAAGCCGGGGGCCTGGATCTCGCCAATGCAGCGGACGACGGGCTCGGCGCGTAGGCCGTACAGCCCGTCCATATAGGCGGCAAGACTGTCCATGTCCGGGCAGCGGACGGTGCCGCGGCGCAGCACGCTGGGGATGAGCGCGTTCATGGATGCCGTCTCGGCGTCGAGTTGCGTGAGCAGGCTCAGACTGAGCAACGCCGTTTTGAACTTGTCGGTATGCAGGGCGGTCAGGAACACGCCCGGCAAAATCTCCTCGCGCCGAAACTCCATCCGGCAGCCCTCCTGTCTTGTGAATCAACCGATATTATAGCACACAATGCCGCCGACGCCATACAATTTCTCCCGAAGGAGGTAAATTATTTGTGAACGAAGCATCGCAGCGCTATTGTGCCCGCGCCGCGCGGCTTTACCCGGAGAGATAAAGAAAACGGGCCCGGATCCCTCCGAGCCCGCAGTACGAGGCCGACTAACTCCGCTGGGCCTTGGGGACCTTGGGGTCGAAGCCGTGTATCCAGTCGGAGAAGAGATAATATATGAGGTATATGACCGAGCTGATGCCCCAGGTTATGGGGTAGGCCCAGTAGATATAGCCGATGTCGCCGAAGACGCGCATGACGACGGCGATATACGCCACACGGAGGACGCACCAGACCGAAAACATGATGAACATGGGCACAAAGGCCTTTCCGGCGCCGCGGCACACCGCCGCGACCGAGTGCGAGAAGGCGAGCAGGAAATAGAACAGGGAGGCCGTGCGCGCCTGCTGTACGCCGTAGGCAATGACGCCGGGGTTGTCGTCGAAGATGCCAATGAAGGTCGGGGCGAAGACGTAGTATATGACGCCGATGATCTCCGCCAGCACGACGGCGGAGATGATGCCGAAGCGCGCGCCCTTCCTGGCGCGGTCATACTTCTGCGCGCCGAGGTTCTGGCTGATGAAGGTGGTTATCGCCATGCTGAAGCTGGTTATGGGCATGAAGGCGAAGCCCTCAATCTTTGACTGCGCGCCATAGGCCGCCATGGCCAGCTTGGCGAAGGAATTTATCTGCGTCTGGACTATGACGTTTGCAAGGCCGATGACGGAGTTCTGTATGCCGGCGGGCATGCCATAGCGGAGAATGCGCCGGAGCATATCGCCGTGGAAGCGGATCTTGCGGAAGCTGACCGAATAGACATTGCCCTTTTTGGTCAGGTGAATGAAGCAGAGGACACAGCTCATGGTCTGGGCCAGGGTGGTAGCAAAGGCTGCCGACCACACGCCCCAGTGGAACACTCCGATAAAGAGCAGGTCGAGCGCGACATTGGTGAGAGATGAGAAAATAAGGTAATAGAGCGGGCGGCGGCTGTCGCCCACGGCGTTCATTATGCCGGTGCAGATGTTGTAGAGCACGACGGAGATGACGCCGAAGAAGTAGTAGCGGAAATACTCTATGGCCTGGGGCAGGACCTCGGGGTCGGTGCCCATCCAGACCAGGAAGGTGGGCGTGAGCAGCACGCCGGCCACGGTGAGAACCACGCCGGAGACGATGCCGAAGGCGAGGTCCGTATGCACGGCCCGCGAGACGCCGTCCTCGTCGCGGGCGCCGAAGCAATGCGAAATGACGACACCTGCGCCCAGCGCCGTGCCGTTAAAAAAGCTGACCATCAGGAAGATCAGCGTACCGGAGGAGCTCACAGCGGCCAGCGCATCTGTTCCGAGGAACTGACCGACTATGACCGAGTCTGCGGCATTATAGAGTTGTTGGAACACCTGGCTGAGGAAGATGGGCAGCGCAAAGCGGATGATGAGGCTGTACGGGTTCCCCTCAGTGAGGCTCCGGGTCTGCTGCACCCTGTGCGAGTGCCAGACCTTGTGTGTCGTATGCGCAATCATGGCCCCATTATAGACCCGACGTAATCTGTTGTCAAAGACAAAAAGCGCCCTGCGCGCTTCGCGCGCGTTTGAAAGTTTCGCCCGCCTTTTCAAAGGCGGCTTACGTTCAGGGGCAGCGCCCCTGGCAGCCCGCCGCAGCGGGCGGAACTATCTTTTTACCTGATAAGATCAGGAAGGGGGCCTGAGGGAGAAACCCTATCAAGGGTTTTCCCCTTTTTTAAAAGAAGCGGTGCCGAGCCGACCGACAAAACCGTAAAAATGGCCCTCCGGAAGCTCCGGAGGGCCATTTGTTATGCTGTCAGCTTACGCACGGGGGTTCTTGATCTGCGCCTGGGCAGCGGCCATGCGGGCGATGGGCACGCGGAAGGGGCTGCAGGAGACGTAGTCGAGGCCGACGCGGTGGCAGAACTCGACGCTGCTCGGCTCGCCGCCGTGCTCGCCGCAGATGCCGAGGTGGATGTCCGGGCGGGTGCTGCGGCCCAGCTTGCAGGCCATGTCGACCAGCTTGCCGACACCGATCTGGTCGATGCGCTCGAACGGATCGTTGTCGAAGATCTGCTTCTCGTAGTAGCTGGGCAGGAAGCTGCCGGCGTCGTCACGGGAGAAGCCGAAGGTCATCTGGGTCAGGTCGTTGGTGCCGAAGGAGAAGAACTCGGCCTCCTTGGCGATCTCGTCGGCGGTCAGGGCCGCGCGCGGGATCTCGATCATGGTGCCGACCAGGTACTTGAGGTCGCTGCCCTTCTCGGCCTTGACCTTCTCAGCGGTGGTCTTCACGATGTTGGAGACGTACTTGAGCTCCTTGAACTCGCAGGTCAGCGGGATCATGATCTCGGGCACGATGTCGTAGCCGCACTCGTTCTTGACGTTGATGGCGGCCTCGATGATAGCGCGGGTCTGCATCTCGGCGATCTCGGGGTACTTGACGGGCAGACGGCAGCCGCGGAAGCCCATCATCGGGTTGTTCTCGTGCAGGCTCTCGATGGTGCCCTTGACGTACTCGAAGGTGAGGCCCATTTCGTCGGCCAGCGCCTTGATGTCGTCGTCAGCGGTGGGCAGGAACTCGTGCAGAGGGGGATCCAGCAGGCGGATGGTGACCGGGCGGCCCTCCATGGCCTTGAAGATGCCCTCGAAGTCGCCGCGCTGCATGGGCAGCAGCTTCGCAAGGGCGGCGGCACGGTGCTCGACGTCGGTGGAGAGGATCATCTCACGCATGGCCGGGATACGGTCGGCGTCGAAGAACATGTGCTCGGTACGGGTGAGGCCGATGCCCTCGGCGCCCAGACGCACGGCGTTGGCGGCGTCACGCGGGGTGTCGGCGTTGGTGCGGACGTGCAGCTTGCGGATGGAGTCGGCCCAGCCCATGACAACGGCGAAGTCGCCGCTGATGGTGGCGTCGACGGTGGGGATGGCGCCGACATAGACGTTGCCGGTGTTGCCGTCGATGCTCATGACCTCGCCCTCATTGACGCGGATGTCGCCGATGGTGAGGTACTTGCCCTCCTCATTGATGCGCAGAGCGGAGCAGCCGGCGACGCAGCAGGCGCCCATACCGCGGGCGACGACGGCGGCGTGGCTGGTACGGCCGCCGGTGGCGGTCAGGATGCCCTTGGCAGCGGCCATGCCCTCGATGTCCTCGGGGCTGGTGAAGCTGCGGACCAGCAGGGTGGGGCCGTTCTTGGCGTGGGCCTTGACGTCCTCAGCGGTGAAGTAAACGGCACCGCAGCCGGCGCCGGGGGAAGCGGCCAGACCGGTGGCGACGGGCTTGGCCTTCTTCAGGGCAGCCTCGTCGAAGCGCGGGTGCAGCAGAGCGTTGATGGAGTTGGGGTCGATCTTGAGGAGAGCCTCTTCCTTGGTGCACAGGCCCTCGTTGACCATGTCGACGGCGACCTTCAGGGCGGCCTGCGCGGTGCGCTTGCCGTTACGGGTCTGGAGCATGTAGAGCTTGCCCTGCTCTATGGTGAACTCCATGTCCTGCATATCCTTGTAGTGCTTCTCGAGATTCTTCGCGACGGCGGCGAACTGGTCGTAGGCCGCGGCGTTGGTCTCGTGCAGCTGATCTATGGTCTGGGGGGTGCGGATGCCGGCGACGACGTCCTCGCCCTGGGCGTTCATCAGGAACTCGCCGTAGAGCTTGTTCTCGCCGGTGGCGGGGTCACGGGAGAAGGCAACGCCGGTGCCGCAGTCGTCGCCCATGTTGCCGAAGACCATCATCTGGACGTTGACGGCGGTGCCCCAGGAGCTGGGGATGTCGTTCATGCGGCGGTAGGCAATGGCGCGCTCGTTCATCCAGGAGCCGAACACGGCGCGGACGGCGGCCATGAGCTGGACCTTCGGGTCGGTGGGGAACTCGACGCCCGCAAGCTCCTTGTAGAGGACCTTGAAGCGCTCGACCATCTCCTGCATATCCTCGGCGGTGAGGCCGGCGTCGTTGTCAACGCCGCGCTTTTCCTTCAGCTCGTCCATAATGGCCTCGAACTTCAGGCGGTCGTAGCCCATCGCGACGTCGGAGAACATCATGATGAAGCGGCGATAGCTGTCGTAAGCCCAGCGGACGTTGCCGCTCTTGGCGGCCAGGGTGGCGGCGACCTCGTCGTTGATGCCGAGGTTCAGGATGGTATCCATCATGCCGGGCATGGAGGCGCGGGCACCGGAACGGACGGAGACCAGCAGCGGGTTCTCCTTGTCGCCGAACTTCTTGCCGACGAGCGCTTCCATCTTGGCGAGGTACTCGAATATCTCAGCTTCGATCTCGGGGGCGATCTTCTCGCCGTCCTCGTAGTAGCGGGTGCAGGCCTCAGTAGTTATGGTGAAGCCCTGGGGAACGGGCATGCCGATGTTCGTCATCTCGGCGAGATTGGCGCCCTTGCCGCCAAGGAGCTCACGCATGTTGGCGTTGCCCTCGGAAAACAGGTAAACGTACTTTTTGCTCATCCTTCAACGTCCTTTCAGATTTATATGAAGATTTGACCTAACAAGTGTTTTGACACGATTCAGACGTATCATACAACCCGTGGAAAGTATACCATCATTTTCAGCTCAGTTCAAGTAGAATATCTGAGTATTTCGGAACTCCATTTAGGTGTTTTTGTTAATTTTCAGTTAAAAGCTCCGATAACGCGTCCGAGAGGCGGGCGAAGTCGGCGACTGACAGCGTCTCGCCCCTTGCCCGGGGGTCTATGCCGGCGCGCTCGAGTGCGGGGAGCACCAGCGGCTTGAGAGAGCCGAGACCGTTGCCGAGGGCGTTGGAGAGAGTCTTGCGCCGCTGGGCGAAGGCCGCCTTCACGCAGCGGAACATGAGCGCCTCGTCCCTGACTGGACAGGGCGGGGTCCGCCTCGGCGTGAGCCGCACGACCGAGGAGGTCACCTTCGGCCGCGGCATGAAGCACTCGGGCGGCACGTCGAAGAGCCGCTCGACCTCACAGTGCCAGGCGAGGTATGCGGTAAAGGCTCCGTAATCCGCCGTGCCGGGCGCGGCGGCGAGACGGAGAGCCACTTCGCGCTGTATCATCACGGTGATGCGCTCGAAGATGCCCGCGTCAATGAATTTGGCGAGCAGGGGGGTCGTGACGTTGTACGGCAGGTTCGCGCAGACCCGATAGCGCGCGCCGGGGAATCGTTCGCGCATGAGCGCGGCGAGGTCGAGCTTCAGCGCGTCGCCGGGGACGACCTCTGCGTTGGGGTGGTCCGCAAGCGTCTCGGCCAGCACGGGCAGGAGCATCTTGTCCAGCTCGACCGCCGCTACGTGCTCGGCACGCTCCGCGAGCTCGACCGTCAGGCAGCCGACGCCGGGGCCTATTTCCAGCACGGCGAGGCCCTCGGGCGAGCCCTCGCAGCCCGCCTCGGCTATGCGCCGGGGCACGGAGGGCTCTATGAGGAAATTCTGCCCCAGGGCCTTGGAAAAATGCACACCGTGACGCTCCATGAGCGCACGGATATCGTTCGGACTTGTCAGACGCACATTGCCCTCCTTGCCGCACCTATCGCGGTGGCGCAGGCGCTGTGCTCCGGGATGAGGAAGTCTTTGCTGTAGACCCTCTGGAACTTGGCGAAATTCGCCCGCGAGGGCTCCGTATCCGCCATCGCGCCGATGACGGCCACGCCCTCCGCCCCGCTGCTGGTGCAGGCGAGCAGGCTCATGGTGCCTATTATCTGAAGCACGAGGTTAGCGAGGCCTGCGGCCCAGTCGGCTTCCGTGGCCGTGGGGTCCAGCCTGGCCAGGTTTGAGGCCGTTATCTCGGGGTCTAGTATGCCGTAGCTCTCGACGAAGTCGCCTATGAGGAGGTCCACCCTGCCGCAGTCGCCCTCCATGGCCATGCGGTCGAATTCACGCATGTTCCGAAGGCCGAGCACCTTGACGGCGAGGCCCTTGAGTGTGCCGCCGCCTACGCCTGTGCCGCACAGGTGCGTGTAGACCCCGCCCTTCGCGTGTACAAAGGCGGTGCCCGTGCCTATGCTGGCCACGATCAGGTTGTCACGGCCGGTGAGGGAGCAGGCGCCCTCGCCGATGGAGTCCGGCTCCGATATGTACTTCACCGGACGGCCCAGCCGCTCGAGGCCGGAGCTTTTGGCAGAGAGGCCAGTGAGCGCGATGAGCTCCGCCTTCTGTGCGTCCAGCCCGAGGCGCTCGAGCAGCGCGGGGATGTCTCCGCCCCGGCCGTGCTCATAATGCGTAAAGACGACCTTGCCGTCCTCAAGGGCGCAGAGCTTGACCGCGGAAGCGCCCATGTCAACTCCGATTATCATTATAATGCCCCCTGTCAGATGAGCTTTTCGTAGGCGTTGCGCCTTGCGTCGTGGCCGGGGTCCATGAGGCTGACGTCTACCTCTCCGCAGTAGCTGAAGCCGACCTTCTCCGCCAGGCGGTTCATGGCACGGTTGTCGCGGTGCGTATCCACGCGTACGGAGGCTTTGCCCATGCCGGCTGCGAGGTCAAAGGCCAGGGAGAACATGTCCCGCGCGAGCCGCGTGCCGCGGAATTTGTCGGAAATCATCGCGCGGTGGACGACGGTGTAGTTGTCGCCCTCCGTGAGCCAGTCGCCGTCGATGACGTCATAGCTCGGCTCGTGCCGCATGGAGATGCAGCAGTAGCCCGCTATCTCGCCCTCGTGCTCGAACACCCAGCCCTGGCCGAAGTCCATATCCGTGAGCAGCACCTTCTCCGTCGGGTAGCCGTCCTGCCACTGGTCCACGCCGCTCTCGCGCAGATAGCGCTGGGCCTGGGCGACTATCGCCATTATCGCCGGCACGTCCGCCGGCTCCGCGTGCCGGGGGTCGAAGCGGAGCTTCTCGCCCTCGGGCAGGCGCTCATATTTGATCTCGTCAAGCAGTTTCTTGTCCATTTTGTCTGTAAGCTCCAGTTTCTCAAACATATCTGGCCGCTTGTCCAGGGTGCGCTCGAGCTGCTTTTTGCGCCGCCACTTCGCCACCAGGGCGTGGTCGCCGGTGAGCAGCACCTCCGGCACTGCACGGCCCTCCCAGACCTCGGGGCGGGTGTACTGCGGGTACTCGAGCAGGCCGTCCCAGTGGCTCTCGCCGGTGTAGCACTCCTCGTCCGCGAGGACGCCCGGCACCATGCGGCAGACGCAGTCCGCCACAGCCATGGCCGCAATTTCCCCGCCCGTGAGCACAAAGTCGCCCAGCGAGATCTCCTCGTCTACGCACTCCTCGATGAAGCGCTCGTCCACGCCCTCGTAGTGGCCGCAGACGAGTACGAGATGGTCGTAATCGCGGCGGAGGCGCTTGGCCTCCTCCTGATTGAAGGGCTTGCCCTGCGGCGACATGTATATCACCCGGCTGCGGCGCCCTCCAGCCTTCGACATGATGTCGTCCAGGCAGCTCTTGAGGGGCTGGGCCATCATCACGAGGCCCCAGCCGCCGCCGTAGGGGTAGTCGTCCACCTGCATCTGCTTGTTCTCGGTGTAGTCGCGTATCTGGACGCAGTTTATCTCCACCGCGCCCTTCTTCGCCGCGCGGCCTATGATGCTCTCGCCCAGCACGGCGCTCATGCTGCCCGGGAACAGGGTCATTATATCTATCCTGTAAGGCTCCATCTACATCCCCTCTATGAGCCGGACGGTGATGATACCCGCGTCGGCGTCGGTTTTAAGTATGAACTCCGGCACCGCGGGTATGAGCCGCTCACGCTCGCCGCGCACGACGTAGATCATGGACGCGGGGGCGTCCATTACCTCCGCGAGCTTGCCTATGCTCTCGCCGTCCTCGGTCACTACCTCGGCGCCGATTATATCCTGAATGAAATAGCCGCCCTCGGGCAGCTTTGCGTCGGCCCGGTCTATGAACACGCGCCTGCCCTTGAGCCGCATGGCGGCGTTCACGTCCTCCACTCCCTCGAGCGAGGCGAGCACCGTCTGCTTGTGGACCCTTGACGAGCGCACTTTGACCGGCCTGCCGTCTATATACAGTGTGCGGAACGCGGCCAGGAACTCCGCGGAATCTGTCCAGGGAAGTATCTTGACCTCGCCCCTGACGCCGTGGGTGTTCACTATCTCGCCCGCCTCTATGAATCTCTCTTTCATGCCTGAACCACCTTTTCAAAAGCAAGCTAAGGGAGGCGCAAAAACGCCTCCCTTAAGCTCAGTCCATGATCTCCACGGACACCTTTTTGCCCTTTCTCTGGGCGACGGCCTTCATGAGCACGCGGATCTCCTTGACGATCCTGCCCTGACGGCCGATGACCTTGCCCATATCGCCCTCGGCGACCCTGACCTCAAAGACGGTCTCGCCCTCGGCTTTGCGCTCGGTCACGGAGACCTCATCGGGATTCTCGACGAGGCTCTGTATGATGTAGGTCAAAAGTTCTTTCATCGTTTAGTTGCAGCTCCTTAAGCTTCCGCCTTTTTGAGCAGGCCCCTGACGGTGTCGGTCGGCTGAGCGCCGTTGGCGATCCAGTACTTGGCGCGCTCGAGATCCACCTTCAGCTTCTCGCTGTCCGCGAGGGGGTCGTAGGTGCCTATCTCCTCGATGAAGCGGCCGTCGCGCGGGCTGCGGGAATCAGCGACTACGATGCGGTAGTAGGGAGCCTTCTTCGCGCCCATCCTGCGAAGTCTGATCTTGACCATTTATTTTCACCTCCGTTTGATTATTTCGTTATATGTCATGCCGCCTTGGCGGTCATAACCGGTCTCACAGCCCGGGGAAGCCGCCCATGCCGGGCATCCCGGGCATTCCGCCCATCTTGGCGAGCTTTTTCATCTTGCGGCTGTTGCCAGACATCTGTTTCACCAGCTGAAGCATCATGTCGTACTGCTTGAGCAAGCGGTTGACCTCCACGACGCTGGTGCCGGAGCCTGCCGCTATGCGCTTCTTGCGCGAGTTGCCGAGTATGCCGGGATTTTCGCGCTCCTTCGGCGTCATGGAGAGGATTATGGCCTCGGTGCGGGCCATGGCCTTTTCGTCCACCTTCGCACCCTTGAGGCTCTTGGCGTTCATGCCCAGCATGCCTGCTATGTCCTCCATGGAGCCCATGCCCTTGAGCTGCTTCATCTGCTCGAGGTAATCGGCAAGGGTGAACTTGTTCTGGCGCAGCCTTTCGGCCATCTCGGCGGCCTTTTTCTCGTCCAGGTTCTGCTCAGCCTTCTCTATGAGGGTGAGCACGTCGCCCATGCCGAGGATGCGTCCGGCCATGCGGTCGGGGTGGAAGGCCTCTATCTGGTCGAGCTTCTCGCCGATGCCGGCGAATTTTATCGGCTTGCCCGTGACCGCCGTGACGGAGAGCGCCGCGCCGCCGCGCGCGTCGCCGTCGAGCTTCGTGAGCATGACGCCGGTGATGTCCAGCGCCTCGTCGAAGGCGGTGGCCGCGTTCACCGCGTCCTGGCCGGTCATCGCGTCCACGACGAGCATGATCTCGGCCGGCTCCGTCGCCGCCTTGATGTTCTTTAGCTCGTCCATGAGCTGCTCGTCTATGTGCAGGCGGCCTGCGGTGTCGAGAAACACCAGATCGCTGCCGAACTTCTTCGCGTGGGCGATGCCCGCCTTGGCTATCTCGACCGGGTCGCCCTGGCCCATCTGGAACACGGGGATGCCCAGCTGGCCGCCGACGGTCTCCAGCTGCTTTATCGCGGCGGGACGGTACACGTCGCAGGCCACGAGCAGCGGACGCTTGCCCTGCTTCTTCATGAGCGCGGCGAGCTTCGCGCCGTTTGTCGTCTTGCCCGCGCCCTGGAGGCCGACGAGCATGACCACGCTCGGGGATTTCGAGGAGATGTTCAGCTTCTGGTTCTCGCTGCCCATGAGGGCGCGCAGCTCCTCGTTGACTATTTTAATGACCATCTGCGCCGGGGTCAGGCTCTCCATGACCTCCGCGCCCTTCGCGCGCTCGGAAACGCGCTTTACAAAGTCCTTAACGACCTTGTAGCTCACGTCTGCCTCGAGCAGCGCCAGGCGCACCTCGCGCATGGCCTCGTTGACGTCCGTCTCCGTCAGGCGGCCCTTGCCCCTGAGCTTTTTGAACGTCGCATTCAGTTTGTCGGAAAGGCTCTCAAACGCCAATGTGATACCTCCGTCAGTCGTCCAGGCCGCGCAGCGCGTCTATCACCTCTTGGGATATCCGCCTTGCCGCCGCATCGGGCGAATCGAGCAGGGCGGAAAGCCGCCTCTCAATGTCCGCGAGTGCCTCACGCCTCGCGGCAAACCGCGCTACCAGCCCGGTCTTGGCCTCGATCTCCTTCAGCGTCGCCTCCGCGCGCTTTATGATGTCCCACACGCCCTGCCGCGATATGCCCGTAAGTGCCGCGATCTCGGCGAGGGAAAGGTCCTCGTTGTAGTGCAGGTCGAAATACTCCCGCTGCTTGTCTGTAAGCAGCTCGCCGTAAAAGTCGAAGAGCATCGTCCTGAGTACGGGATCCTCCGCCACTTCCAAGCCACCTCCCGGGTGTAAAGCAAGGCCGCTTTACAGCCTCAGTGATTATACACGCAGTCCGCAGCTCTGTCAAGTGTTTTTCTTTAACACCCGGGCGGTATACGAAGCGCTCCGGCTGGGAAAAGTAATTCTTGCGAATTTACAAAAAGACAGGTGATAGAAATGTCCGAAACCAGCGTCGGCACAGTGACGGGCCGCGCGCTCTCGCGCGAGCTCGGACGCATGCTTGCCTCCATACGCAGGGAGCACGACCGGCTCGCAAAACGCGGCCGCGATCTGCCTTCGGGCGCGGACTGGCTGCTCGACAACTGGTATCTCATAGAGCGCGAGGGCAAGCTCGCGGCCTCGGAGCTGCGGGGCGCGGGGCGGCTGCGCGCCTCGGGCGGCAGTGCCGTGATAGTCTCCGCCTGCTCGGCCCTGGTGCGCGAATGCGGCGGTTCCGTAACGGCGGAGCACGCGGCGCGCTATCTCGAGGAATTTCAGCGGGAACTGCCCCTCACCATGCGGGAGCTGGGTCTTTTTGCGCCCGCGCTGCGCTTTGCGCTCACGGCCGAGATATGCGCCGCGGTGGCTGACGATTTTGACGCAGGGACGCTCGCAAACTGCATAAGCTCTCTGCGCCTTTTCGCTACGCTGGACCTCACGAAGCTCCTCGAGGGTGCGGACATGGTCGAGGCCGCCCTGCGGCGCGACCCCGCGGGCGTCTACCCGCGGATGGACGAGCGCAGCCGCGCGGCCTATCGCGAGCGCGTGCGCATACTTGCCAAAAAGCGCGGCATGGAAGAGCTCGAGTTCGCCGAGGCCGTGGTCCGCGAATGCGGCGAGAGCGGCCACGTGGGCGCGCTGCTCGAGCCGAAGTCCGGCACCGGGCGCGGCTATGCGCTCGCCCAGGTGCTGCCCTCATTTATTATTTCGGCTTTTCTGGGCCTTTATTTCAGAAGCCTGCCGCTTTTCCTGCTTGCGCTCCCGGCCATCTGGGAGATGGCGAAGGCGGTGTGCGACTTCGTGCTGCTGCGTGCGCTCCGACCCCGGCTGATGCCGAGGCTTGAGCTCGATGACGGCGTCCCGGCGGAGGGGAGATGCATCTGCGTCGTGTCCTCGCTGCTCACGGGGCCGGACTCGGGTGCGGAGCTCGCGCGGCGCATTGAGGAATTCGCCCTAGCCTCGCGCGACTGCGGCAAAAACCTCATGTTCGGCCTGCTGGCGGACCTGCCTGAGGCAAAGGAGCGCAGCCTGCCCGGGGACGGGGAGGCCTGCGAGGCGGCGGCGCGCGCCGTGGAGGTACTCAACGACCGCTACGGCGGGGGCTTTTTCCTCTTCTGCCGCCGCAGAACGCTCCGGGAACGGGACGGAGTCTGGGCGGGCTTTGAGCGCAAGCGCGGGGCCCTGCTCTCTCTTGCGCGGCTGCTGCGCGGGGACGCGGGCGGATTGAACATCCTGGCCGGGGACCCGGCGCTTCTGCGGGGGACGAAATACATCCTCACCCTCGATGCCGACACCCGCCTCCTGCCAGGCTCGGCCCGCGAGCTCATCGGCGCGATGCTGCACCCTATGAACGCCCCGGTGTTCGACAAAAACCGCGTCGTCGTCTCCGGCCACGGGCTCATACACCCGCGCATGGACGTAGAGCTGCCCTCGGCGGTCAAAACGCCCTTCTCCCGCGTCATGGCCGGGGCCGGCGGTACGGACCCCTACGGCGCGAGCTGCGGAGAGGTCTGGATGGACCTCACGGACCGCGGCGGTTTTGCCGGAAAGGGCATCCTCGACGTGGACGCCCTGCTGCGCGGCTGTTCCGACCTGCCGGAGAATCTCATCCTCTCCCACGACGCCATAGAGGGCGCCATCCTTCGCGGCGGCTACATGAGCGACACGGAGCTCACCGACGGCTTTCCCTCGAACCCCGGCGCATATTTCCGCCGCCAGCACCGCTGGGTGCGCGGCGACTGGCAGAACATTGGCTTTATCTTCAAGCGGGGCCGTAGCTTTGCCTTTGCGGACAGGTGGAAACTTTTCGACAGCCTGCGCCGCAGCCTTTTTGCGCCCTTGTGCCTTGCGGCGCTCATCTGGGCGCTCGCCGCGCCCGGGGCGGCCTCGCTCTGCGCGGGGCTGCTCGCGCTGCTCTCGCTGTGCACGGGCGTGCTGCCCGCGCTGGGAGAGGCGCTCTTCCGCCGAGACCGCGAGCGCCTGCGCTCAGCGACGCCCCACGGCGTTACGGGCCGGCTTTTGCAGATACTCCTGCGCCTTGCGCTGCTGCCCTGGGAGGCCTGGGTGTCCCTCAGCGCCATCTGGCTCGCGCTCTGGCGCATGGCAATATCAAAGCGAAACCTCCTCGCTTGGCAGACCGCCGCACAGAGCGAGGGCCGGGCCCGCAGATGGCTTGAGCCCTGGCCGGTCGCGGTTACGGGACTTGCGCTGCTGATATTCTCCCCTGCACCCGCGGGCCGGGCCTTTGGCCTCGCCTGGCTCATTGCGGTTTTCATCGTGCCGCGCCTGGGCAGACCGGCCAGGGAGACGCCGCCCCTGCCGGAGGCAGACAGGAGCTTCCTGCTCGGCGAGGCCTCGAAGATCTGGGCCTACTTTGCCGCCTTCTGCTCGCCTGAGGACAACTACCTTCCGCCCGATAACTGGCAGGAGCAGCCGCCCACGGGCCTTGCCCACCGCACTTCACCCACGAACATCGGTCTCGCCCTGGTCTCGGCGCTCGCAGCGGCGGACCTCGGCCTCTGCTCCGTGCCGGAGATGACCGGGCTTGTGGAAAACATTCTTACGACCTGCGAAAAGCTGCCCAAGTGGCGCGGCCACATCTATAACTGGTACGACACGCGCACTCTGCGTCCGCTGCTGCCGAAGTACGTTTCCACCGTGGACAGCGGCAACTTCGCCGCCTGTCTGGCCGTGCTACGCCGAGGTATGGACGATTACGCGCGGCCCGACCTCGCCGCGCGCGCCGGGGCGCTCTACGACGCGATGGAGTTCGCGCCGCTCTACGATAAAGAGCGCCGCCTCTTCCGCATCGGCTGGGACGAGAGCGCGCAGAAGCTCTCGGAGGGCCTCTACGACCTGCTCGCGAGCGAGGCGCGGCTCACGGGCTATCTCGCCGTGGCGCGCGGCGACGTGCCGAGGCGGCACTGGCGCAAGCTCTCACGCGCCCTCGTGTCCAAGGACGGCTACCGCGGCATGGCCAGCTGGACGGGCACGATGTTCGAATACCTCATGCCGGAGCTCTTCCTGCCGCTATCCCGGGACAGCCTGCTCTGGGAGAGCGCGCGCTTTTGCCTCTACGTGCAGCGCCGGGACATGCCGGACGGGGAGCCCTGGGGCCAGTCCGAGAGCGCGTTTTTCTCGCTCGACCCCGCGCTCAGCTACCGCTACAAGGCCCACGGCTGCGCCGCGCTGGCGCTCCGGCGGGGCATGGAGGCGGACTTTGTCGTCTCTCCCTATTCGAGCTTCCTGGCCCTCGCCGTGGAGCCGAAGGCTGCGGTGCGCAATCTGCGACGGCTCTGCTCGCTGGGCTTCACGGGCCGCTTCGGACTCTGGGAGGCCGTGGACTACACGCCCTCGCGCACCTCGGGACGCGGCGGAGAGAGCGTGCGCTGCGTCATGGCGCACCACCTCGGCATGAGTCTCACCGCCATTGCAAACTGCCTGCTTGACAATATAATGTGCCGCCGCTTCATGTCCGACCCGGCCATGAGCGCGCATCGCTGCCTGCTTGAGGAGCGCCTGCCCATAGGCGCCGTCACGCTGCGCCGCCGGGGCGCGGAGCCGCCGGACAAGCCGCAGCGCGCGCCCGGCGCGGGCTGGGAGCTGGGCGGAAGCTGTCCCGACGCAGCCTTTCCCGACTGCTACCCCGTCTCGAACGGAGTCTACCACCTCATGCTCACCTCCAGCGGCCTCTCGTCGGCCTGCGCCGGGGGCGTGAGCGTCTACCGCGGGCCGGAGGGCCCGCTGCTGGGCCCGGCGGGGCTGCGCATATACCTTGAGACGCCCTCGGGAGAGATCGATCTCCTGCCCCTGCCCGGGGCCGCAGGAGGCCTCAGATTCACCCACGCTCTGCGCGGCGGTGCGCTCAGCTTTGAGGGCGAGGGCGGGGGCTTCCGCACGCTCTGCTCCGCCGCCGTCTCCGCGAGAGACATGTGCGAGGTCAGGTTTGTGGAGATAAACTCCTCGCGCGCTCTGGAGGGCAGGCTCTGCCTGGAGTTCGAGCCCACGCTGGCCAGGCTCCGGGACTGGGAGGGACACCCAGCATTCTGGCGGCTGGGCATGCACGCCTCGGTGCGCGAGGGAGCGCTGCTCATACGCCGTCTGCCGCGGGGCGAGACTGCCGAGTGCTGGCTCTGCCTCAAATCGAGCCGCCCGCTCGAATACCGCGCGGACCGGCTGGGCGAGGCGCTCGGCTGGCTCTCGCACCCCTTCGTGCGGGCCTCGGCCCAGGTCTCCGCGCCAATGTCCGGAAGCTATTCCGCGCGCTTTGCGCTGGCCTTCGGGCCCACGGCGGACGAGGCATTCAACGCCGCGTCGCGTTCTCTCGCATCGGCGGCGCAGGACTTTGCGGACCTGCTCTCAGCCCGCGCCGCCCTGGGCGGCATGGGCGCGCGCGACCTCACGGCGGCGGTCGGCATGGCCCCGGCGCTGGTGTTCCCGCGCTACGGCCCCGAGGCTGCGCCGCGCGATGCGCTCTGGCGCATAGGCGTATCCGGCGACGAACCCGTCATCTGTGCCCTGCTCGAAAACGAGGGGCAGCTCCGCGCGGCGCGCGATCTCATACGGCGTCACGACCTGCTGCGCGTCTGCGGTGTGAAGAGCGACCTCGTATTTCTCACCCGCGACGGCGGGGACTACCTGCGCCGCCTGGACCGCTCCATATCCGAGCTGCTACAAAAGGACGGGCTGGAGGCCCTGGCAGGTGTGCCGGGAGGCGTCCACACGGCCGACGCCTCGGGCGCGGAGGACGTTCTGCGCAGTGCGGCCCTGGTCGTGGACCTCTCCGCGCCCGAAGAGCCAAAGGAGGCTCACCCGCCTCAAAAGCGCCCGCCCCTGCCGGGGCTGCGGCGCGGCGGAACGCTGCCCTGCCGCTGGCTCGACGACGGCACCTTTGAGCTTGACGCGAGGCAGAACCTGCCGACACGAGCCTGGACACTGCCGCTCACCAACGGCGGCTTCGGCGCCATTGCAGCCGACTGCGGACCCGCGGGCATGTGGCTGCGAAACGCGCGCGAGCTGCGCGTGGACAAGGGGCTCGACGGCGACCTCGCTCTCTCCGGCTCCGAGACGCTGCTTTGCGGCGGGGAGAGCCTCTTCGCGGGCGCGAAGGTGCGCTTCGGCTTCGGCTGGGCGCGCTGGGAAAAGGGCGGCGCGGCTGTGACGCTTTTTGTCCCGCAGGGCGCCGACGCGCGGATAATGATAATAGAGAACGCGCCGGGTGAGCTCGCCTGGACGCTCCGACCCGGCCTGGCCTTTGAAAACCGGGACGCGGCCTTTGTCGTAACGCGCGTCGAAAACGGCGCGCTCAGGGCCCGGAACCCGCGCGGCGGTGCGCCGGGGCTGGACTTCGGCGCAGCCTTCTCCTGTGACGCAGCGCTTGAGGCTGAATACGCCGGGCGGCCGGTATTTTCCGCGCAGCTGCCCGGCGGCGGGACGCGGGTCATCGCCTGCGGCTTTCTCGACACAGCGGAGCTCAGACGCCTCGCCGACCCCGAGCGCGCCGCGACACTGCTGGAGGAAACGAAACGTTATTGGGCCGCCGTCACGGGCAAGCTCAAAATCAAAACGTCCTCGCCGGAGCTCGACCGATATATGAACGGCTGGGCTGTATACCAGACCCTGGCCTGCCGGCTGCTGGCGCGCACCTCCATCTACCAGAGCGGCGGAGCCTTCGGTTTCCGCGACCAGCTCCAGGACGCTGTGAATCTGCTGCTTATAGAGCCTAAATATGCGCGCGAGCGCATACTCGCGGCCTGCGCGCACCAATACCTCGAGGGAGACGTCATGCACTGGTGGCACGAGGGCGAGCCCGACCGGGGCGTGCGCACGCGCTGCTCGGACGACCTGCTCTGGCTGCCCTGGGCGGTATGCGAATACGTCGAAAAGACCGGCGACGAGGCGATCCTGGGCGAAAGCTGCCCCTTCCTCGACTCTAAGGAGCTGGAGCCCCACGAGGACTCGCGCTACGAGCCGGCCTCGGGCGCGGGGCGCTCCGGCACGGTGCTCGAGCACGCGGCGCTTGCGCTCTCGCGCGTCATAAAGCGCGGCGTGGGCGAACACGCCCTGCCGCTCATGCTCGCGGGCGACTGGAACGACGGCATGGACGCCGTCGGCGCCGGGGGCCGGGGCGAGAGCGTGTGGCTGGCCTGGTTTTTTGCGCACACGGCGCGGCGCTTTGCCCTGCTGCTGGAGCGCTCCGGCGACAAGCCGGGCGCGGCCGTACTGCTCTCTGCGGCGGCGCGTTTGGGACGCGCGGCGGACCGCGCCTGGGACGGCGGGTGGTATCTGCGCGGGTATTTTGACGACGGCGCGCCGCTCGGTTCCGCAAAGGGCGTGGGTTGCCGTATAGACTCCATTGCCCAAAGCTGGGCCGCCATGTGCCGCGAGGCCGCGCCTGAGAAGGTGAACGCTGCCCTCGATGCGGCACTGGAGCGACTTTTCGACCGCGAAGGCGGCGTCGTGAAGCTCTTCGACCCTCCCTTCGGCGACGGGGCGGAGCGCGCGGGGTATATCGCGAGCTATGGCCCCGGCTTCCGCGAAAACGGCGGTCAGTACACCCACGGCGCCATCTGGCTGGCCATGGCCTGCCTGCGCAGCGGCCGCCGGGCCGAGGGCCTGGAGCTGTTGAAGGCCGTCCTGCCCCGGCTCGCGCCCGAGTACGGCGCAGAGCCCTATGTGCTCTCAGCGGACGTGTATGCAAACCCGGATCGCTATGCACAGGCGGGCTGGAGCTGGTACACCGGTTCCGCGGGCTGGTTCTTCCGCGTCGTGACCGGGGAACTGCTCGGCCTCGCCGTGGAGGACGGCAAGCTCGCAGCACACCCCAATGTGCCCGAGGGCTGGAAGTTCAGCGCCTCCCTCTCCGGCACGGGAGAAGTGCAGAGCAAATAACCAAAGCAAACAAAAAATGCCCGTCCCCTTGTGGGGACGGGCGTTTTGCTGTGTTTTTATTTTGCGGAGGTCCACTTCCAGTTCGCGACCTCAGGGAGGTCCACGCCGTACTTGGCGATGAACTGCTTGTGCTCGACGAGCTTATCCTTCATCTGCTGGATGAGGTAGGCGCCGCGGTTGCCGAGCTGGGGCAGATTGTAGACGGCGGTCTGCACGAGATTGAAGCGGTCGAGCCGGTTCAGCACGCGCATGTCGAAGGGCGTTGTGATGGTGCCCTCCTCGATATAGCCGCGCACGTGGATGTTCTTGTTCACGCGCTTGTAGGTCAGCTCGTGGATGAGGCTCGGGTAGCCGTGGAAGGCGAACACGATGGGCTTGTCGGTGGTGAAAAGCGCGTTGTACTCCTGCTGGCTCAGACCGTGGGGGTGCTGCTCCTCGCTCTGTAGGCGCATGAGGTCGACCACGTTGACCACGCGGATCTTGAGCTCGGGGAAGGCGTCGCGCAGTATGGTGACGGCCGCGAGGGTCTCAAGCGTCGGCGTGTCGCCGCAGCAGGCCATGACGATATCGGGCTCCTGACCCTCGTCGGTGGAGGCCCACTGCCAGATGCCTATGCCCTGGGTGCAGTGCTTGACGGCCTGCTCCATGGTGAGCCACTGGGGACGCGGGTGCTTGCTTGCGACGATGACGTTCACGTAGTTGCGGCTGCGGATGCAGTGGTCGAAGCAGGAAAGCAGGCAGTTTGCATCGGGGGGCAGGTAGAGGCGCACGACGTCGGCCTTCTTGTTCGCGACGTGGTCGAGGAAGCCGGGGTCCTGATGCGTGAAGCCGTTGTGGTCCTGCTGCCAGACGTTGGAGGCGAGGACGTAGTTGAGGCTCGCGATGTCGGCGCGCCAGGGCAGCTGGTTGCAGACTTTGAGCCACTTGGCGTGCTGGCTGAACATGGAGTCGACTATGCGGATGAAGGCCTCGTAGCTGTTGAAGAAGCCGTGGCGGCCCGTGAGCAGATAACCCTCGAGCATGCCCTGGCAGACGTGCTCGGAGAGCATGGAGTCCATGACGCGACCGTCGGGGGCGAGGTGGTCGTCGATGTCGCGCGTCTCGCCGTTCCAGGCGCGGTCGGTTATCTCAAAGACGGGGGAGAGGCGGTTCGAGGCCGTCTCGTCGGGCCCGAACACGCGGAAGTTGCGCTCAGTGGAGTTCAGACGGTAGATGTCGCGGACGAAATATCCCATTGCGGTCATGTCCTGGGCCTCGACCGCGCCGGGGAAGGGCACCTTGACCTCGTAGTCGCGGAAGTCCGGCATGCGCAGGTCGCGTAGGAGCTGGCCGCCGTTGGCGTGCGGGTTCGCGCCCATGCGGCGCTTGCCCTCGGGCGCGAGCGCGAGGATGTCCGGCATCGGGTGGCCGTCCTTGTCGAAGAGCTCCTCGGGCTTGTAGCTGCGCAGCCAGTCCTCGATCTGGCGGATATGCTCCGGCGTGTCGGGCTGGATGGGCACCTGATGGGCGCGCCAATAGTCTTCGACCTTCGCGCCGTCGACGTAGTCCGGGCCGGTCCAGCCCTTGGGGGCGCGCAGGACGATCATAGGCCAGGTGGGACGGCTCAGGTCGCCGGTCTCGCGGGCGCGGGCCTGGAAGGTGAGTATCTTTTCGACGCACTCGTCCATGGCGTCGGCCATCTTGCGGTGCATCTCGGCGGGGTCGCTGCCCTCGACGAAGTGCGGCTCCCAGCCGCAGCCGCGGAAGAAGCTCTCGAGCTCCTCATGGCTGATGCGGGCCAGAACGGTCGGGTTGGCTATCTTGTAGCCGTTGAGGTGCAGTATGGGCAGCACCGCGCCGTCGGTCTTGGGGTTCACGAACTTGTTGAGCTGCCAGCTGGTGGCGAGCGGGCCGGTCTCGGCCTCGCCGTCGCCCACCACGCAGGCCGCGATGAGGCCCGGGTTGTCGGTCACGGCGCCGAAGGCGTGCGCGAGGCTGTAGCCCAGCTCGCCGCCCTCGTTGATGGAGCCCGGGGTCTCGGGCGCGACGTGGCTCGGGATGCCGCCGGGGAAGGAGAACTGCTTGAAGAGGCGCTGCATGCCCTCGCGGTCACGGGTTATGTTGGGATAGACCTCCTGATAGCTGCCGTCCAGCCAGTCCTGGGCCACCATGGCGTTGCCGCCGTGGCCGGGGCCGGAGATGTATATCATGTCGAGGTCGAATTCCTTGATGACGCGGTTGAGGTGGGTGTATATGAAGTTCTGACCAGGGACCGTGCCCCAGTGTCCGACTATCTTCTTTTTGATGTCGTCCTCGCTGAGCGGCTTCTCGAGCAGGGGATTGTCCAGCAGATAGAGCTGGCAGGCGGAGAGATAGTTGGCGGCGCGCCAGTATCTGTCCATGGCGGCAAGCTCTTCTTCGGTTGCGGGCTTCCTGAAAATCTCCGACATTGAAATGCCTCCTTTGATTTCATCAGACCTTGTTATTATTCCTCGTTTGGGTCGCTCGTAGTATAGCACAAGTATGTGAAAAATAAAGCAAACTTTCTGTAAAATTGCGCTAGAGTGCAAAAAGAGCGGACACAAAGAACTCCCGGGCGTTTTTCAACGTCCGGGAGTTGCTGAAATTGTGTATTCAGATGGCCTGGATCCGTCCCTCAAAGCAGGGCGAGTCGGGGACCAGAACGTGGGCGGAATCCATGAGTGCGGCGCGCAGCGCGCCGGGGCCTGCGCCGCCCGAAACATGCTCGGCGCGTTCTGAGCAGGCCTTCCAGAAGACGGATGCCATGAGCGCGGCATCAAAGGCGTTCGGCTCCACGGCGGCAAAGGCACCGCAGAGGACGGATAGCATGCAGCCCGTGCCTGTGACGAGCGGGGTGAGCGGACTGCCGCCGATTATGGCAGCGGCGCGGTTCGAGTCTGCGACTATGTCCTCCTCGCCGGAGAGCAGCACGACACAGCTGTATGTCGAAGCAAGTTCCGCGGCGACGGCGGCGCGGGTCTGACGGTCTGCGTTCCCGGCGCTGTCCACGCCCTTTTCTCGCCCGGCGAGGCCGAGCAGGGCGCGCGCTTCGGAGAGATTCACGCGCAGGATGCAGGGGCGGAAGGCCTCCAGCAGCCTGCCCGCCTCGGCCAGCCTCCAGGGGCTGGCGCCGACGCCGACGGGGTCGAGCACCACGGGCTTGCCCTGCCGCGAGCCTTCGCGCCCGGCTATGAGGCAGGCGTCGAACTTCGCGCGGGAGGGCGTGCCGGTGTTCAGCACCTCCGCGTCCGCTATGCGGGCTATGTCCGCCATCTCCTCCGGCGCTTCGGCCATCATCGGGCTGGCGCCTAGAGCGAGGGCTATGTTGGCGCAGTCGTTGGCGGTGACTATGTTGGATATGCAGTGCAGCAGCGGTCGGCGGCGGCGTATATCGTCAAGGCGGGTGAGCTCGGGCATTTATTTCAGCTCCAGACTTCTCTGCAGTATCTTGAGCGCGCCTCCGGCCCTGAGGGCGAAGACGAGCACGCCGGCGATGATGGAGCCGACGACGGTGGAAATGAGGAAGGGCACAATATAGGCGGTGACGGCCAGCGTGGCGGCGTCGACGTTCATGAAGAGTGTGGCTACGGGGTAGGCGCAGAGACCGCCGAGGACGCCGGTGCCAAGCATTTCGGCTATGAGCGCGGCGAGTATGGCGGCAATCTCATTTTTGTTCCGCAGCGCCTTGTAAGCAAGGCCGCAGCAGAGTGCGCCTATCATGCTGCCGGGGAAGGCCATGAGCGAGCCGAGGCTCAGCAGGTTGCGGATGAGGCTGGCGCAGAAGGCCACGCCCACGCCGTACCAGGGCCCTAGGAACACGGCGCACAGGACGTTCACCATGTGCTGTGTAGGCGAGCAGTTGCTGCCGAGGAAGGGGAACTGGATAAAGGCGCTGCCCACGACGGCGAGCGCTACGAATATGGCGGCTATGGCGAGTTTTTTGGTGCTGTTGCTTCTCATTTTCGACACTCCTTTTCATCAAGACGGCGGAGAAAAACGGCGATATGCGGCGTTTCCCCCGTAGAATACAAGGTCGGTCGAGGCTTGCTGGCCTCCTCTCACGCCGGAACACGGCTTCCCATCGCTGCATATCTGGCCCGGACGCAGGGCGCTCCCCCTCCATCCGCCGCCGGCATGGCCGGCACGCCGAAATTTTTCCCCTCGCGCCTCCTTTTAAAGAGCGTCAAAAAACAAAAGGCTCCCAAACGGGAGCCGACAGGCGAAAATGACTCCCTCCGGCGGCATTACCCGCATCAGGTCATAGGGTCGAAGCGAATACTTCCTCTCAGCCTTGCGGCTCCCCTGTTTTTTGCGCGCCTATTATCTCACCACCGCGCTGCATTGTCAAGTTTTCGCTTGCAAAGCTGTGGCGGCGGGCGTATAATACTTTGCGTCAACAGGGGAGCTCGATGAGGGCTGAGAGGAGGCAAAGGCCTCGACCCAACCTGATTTGGATAATGCCAACGTAGGGAAATATTGCAGCACTTGCCGCAGGCTTGCCTTATTTTGGCGTGCCTGCGTTTTTTGTTTTGGGAGGAATCGCTATGAAGATAGATCCCGCAGAGCTCCGGCTTTACGCCGTGACGGACAGGGCCTGGACGGACGGAGCGGAGGGCGTCTGCCGTCAGGTGGAGGCTGCCATCAGGGGCGGCGCGACCTTTGTGCAGGTGCGCGAGAAGCACCTGGAGCACGATGAGTTTCTGGCCGAGGCCAAAAAAGTCGTCGCCATCTGCCGCGCGCACGGCGTGAAATGCGTCATAAACGACGCCGTCGACATCGCAATAGAGAGCGGCGCGGACGGCGTGCATGTCGGCCAGGAGGACCTGGAGGCCGGTCTCGCCCGCGAGCGGCTGGGCCCGGACAGGATAATCGGCGTCTCGGCGCACAACGCTGAGGAGGCCCGTCGCGCCCAGGCCGCGGGCGCAGACTACATAGGCTCCGGCGCCGCCTTCGCCACCAGCACCAAGGAGACCGCCGCGCCAATAGGCCCCGAGGGTCTCAGAAGCGTTGTCGAGGCGGTGGATATCCCCGTCGTAGCCATAGGCGGCATCTCGCGGGAGAACATCTCCGAATTGAACGGCCTGGGCCTCGCGGGCGTCGCCGTAGTCTCTGCGCTTTTTGCACAGCCGGATGTTGAGGCCGCCGCGCGCGAGCTGCTGCCGCTTTGCGAAAAGCTCGCGGAAAAGTGAATAACACGCTGAAAACCGGGTGAAGACCCGTTTTTCAAGCGGTGCATTGGGGGCACCACCTTGCGCCGCTATACAAAAGCAATGCTTGGAAAGGAAGAGAAGTATGAAAACAGCATTGACTATCGCTGGAAGCGACTCCAGCGGAGGCGCCGGTATCCAGGCGGATATCAAGACCATGACGCTCAACGGCGTATTTGCCATGAGCGCCATAACGGCCCTGACCGCCCAGAACACGACCGGCGTCACAGACATCATGGAGGCCACCCCCGAGTTCCTGGCCGAGGAGATAGACGCCGTGTTCACGGATATCTATCCCGACGCGGTGAAGATAGGCATGGTCTCCTCCGCGGGGCTCATCGAGCTCATCGCCTCGAAGCTCCGCGAATACGGCGCAAAGCACATCGTCGTAGACCCCGTAATGGTGGCGACGAGCGGGGCAAAGCTCCTGCGCGACGACGCCATCGACACTCTCAAACGGGCGCTGCTGCCCCTGGCCGAGGTCGTCACGCCCAACATTCCCGAGGCTGAGATACTTTCCGGCATGAGCATCTCCGGCGCGGAGGAGATGGAGGCTGCGGCGAAGAAGATAAGCGCCGAATACGGCTGCGCCGTCCTCTGCAAGGGCGGTCACCAGACGAACGACGCCAACGACCTGCTCTGCCACCCGGACGGCAGCACCCGCTGGTTCATGGGCAAACGCATCGCCAACCAGAACACCCACGGCACGGGCTGCACGCTCTCGAGCGCCATCGCGGCGAACCTTGCCAAGGGCTTTTGCCTAGAGGACTCCGTCGAGCGCGCCAAGACCTACCTCTCCGGCGCCCTCGCCGCGATGCTCGACCTCGGACACGGCTCCGGGCCCATGGACCACGCCTTCGACATAAAGGCCGAGTACAAAATGGAGGCGCGCGCATGAAAAAGACCTCCACATTCCAGAACGGCCTCATCTGGTTCGGCGCGGGCGTGTCCATCGCCGAGATACTGACCGGCACCTACTTCGCCCCGCTCGGCATGACTAAGGGCATCCTCGCCATCGTCGTCGGACACATAATCGGCTGCGCTCTTTTCTTTTTTGCCGGACTCATCGGCGGCCGTACGGGCCTGAGCGCAATGGAGACGGTCAAAATGTCCTTCGGCAAGAGAGGCGGGCTCCTCTTTGCCTTTTTGAACGTCCTCCAGCTCGTGGGCTGGACGGCCATCATGATATACGACGGCGCGCTCGCCACCAACGGCATCTTTGACACAGGCGCCTGGGTCTGGTGCCTCGTAATCGGCGTGCTCATCGTCGTGTGGATACTCATAGGCATCACGAACCTCGGCTGGGTGAACAAGATCGCCATGGCCGCGCTGTTCATCCTTACGCTGGTGCTCTGCAAGGTCATCTTCTTTGACGGTACGCCCGGAGCGGACACCTCCGCCTTCGGCGAGGCCATGAGCTTCGGTGCGGCGGTGGAGCTCGCGGTGGCTATGCCGCTCTCCTGGCTGCCGCTCGTGAGCGACTACACCCGCGAGGCCCAAAAGCCCTTCGCGGCGACCCTGGCCAGCACCCTCACCTACGGCCTCGTGTCCTGCTGGATGTACATAATCGGCATGGGCGCGGCCATCTACACCGGCGAGGGCGACATAGCTCTCATCATGGTCAAGGCCGGCCTCGGCATAGCGGCGCTCGTCATCCTCATCCTCTCGACGGTCACGACCACATTCCTCGACGCCTGGAGCGCGGGCATCTCCTCCGAGAGCCTCTCCAAGAAGCTCCCGGGCAAGTGGGTGGCGGTAGTCGTGACGGTCATCGGCACCGTGGCGGCGATACTCTTCCCGATGGACGACATCACGAACTTCCTCTACCTCATCGGCTCCGTGTTCGCTCCCATGATAGCCGTGCAGCTCGCCGACAACTTCATCCTGAAGCGCTCGAGCTTCGAGCTGGCCTTCGACTGGGTGAACCTGGCCGTCTGGTTGGTGGGCTTCGTGCTCTACCGCGTGCTGATGACGGTGGATATCGTCGTCGGCAACACCCTGCCCGACATGCTCATAACGATGGTCCTCTGTGTCATCGTCCGCAAGCTCACCGGCAAGCGCACCGCCTGACAGCTCACAAATAAAGCAAAAGTCCCCGGACGCAGATCCGGGGACTTTTTTCAGCTTTTTATTCCGCCGGAGACCCGGCTTGCTATGTAGCCCTGCACGTCGTCGAAGGGAATGCCGAGGGCCACGGAAAACTCGCCGTAAAGCAGGCTCTCGGCCCGTTTCATGAAGCGGGCGTCCACCTGGCCGAATTTGCGCTTTTTGCTTTCAGCATCCTGCTTTTTCGCGTAGATGGACATCACGAGCTCTATTAGGTCCGAGCACTCATGCGAGCTGAGTGCCTCCTGATAGTGGGCCGCGAGCTGGGTGAAGTTGCGCTCGTGATAGACCTCGGCATTCATACCGGGTATGGCGTCTATGAGCTTTTCCGCCTCATCGCGGCTGATGACAGGCCGCATGAACACCTTCGTGTCGACCGGTATGCGTATGGTACCGTCCTGATAGAGGGGGCGGAGCAGATAATACTGCCTCTCCTCCTCGCCCGGCCGGTGCCTGGGAGTTTCCACCGCCTCTACCCGGCAGACGCCGGTGCTTCCGTAGACTATTAAATCGCCGATTTGATACATTTTTGCCTCTCTTCCATTCTAAATGACCTGTAAGCAGATATTTCTGTGTACATTTTATCACATTTCGAGCAGCAATGTAAGCTAAAAAATCTTCACCGCGCAAAAAACTTGTTAATTCTTCCTCTTCGTGATATCATCATGGGACAAAGGAGGAGAGGATATGATACTCTGCTTTTCCGGAACGGGGAACAGCCTGTATGCCGCACGGCTCATCTCCGCCGTCACCGGCGACGAGATCGTTTCGCTCAATGACCGTCTCAAACACGGCGGTCCCGCCGCATTCTCGTCGGAGCGTCCTTTCGTGGTTGCCGCGCCGACGCACGGCTGGCGGCTGCCCGCCTCCGTGGAGGCGATGCTCCGCCGCGCAAGGTGGGAGGGCTGCCGGAGAATGTACTTCTTCCTGACCTGCGGCTCCGAGCCCGGCGATGCCGCCAAATACTGCCGCCGTCTCTGTGAGGACATCGGCATGGAATACATGGGCCTGGGCGCGGCCGTCATGCCTGAAAACTATCTCGCCATGTTCCCGACGCCCGACGGCGCCGAGTCCGCTTTGATAATCGAGCGCGCCGTACCGGGCATAGAAGCGGCCGCGCGGGACATAGCCGCAGGACGGCCACTGACCGACCCCTCTGCCGGTCTGCTCGACCGTCTCAAAAGCGGGCCGGTGAACCGGCTTTTCCATGCCTTTTGCATAAAGGACCGCCCCTTCCGCGTGTCCGACGCCTGCACCGGCTGTGGAAAATGCGCGAGGCTCTGTCCTGTGAACGATATCGACCTGAGCGGCGGCCGCCCGGCCTGGCAGGGAAGGTGCATACACTGCATGGCGTGCATAAACGCCTGCCCGGTACGCGCCATAGAATATGGCCGCGCCTCCGTGGGACGTCCGCAGTACTATCTGACACGGATGCCCGCGCAATACGCAGAAAGGAAGCAGGATAAAACTTGAAACGATACTCCAGACCCATCGGCCTCCTGCCGACGATACTGCTCGGCTTTGCGTGCAGCGTCGTGGTGACGCTGTTTGCACTCTGGGCGCACCCTGTGTCCGTGCTTGCCATGCTTGGCAAGATGCTGCATCAGCCCCTGATCCTTGTGCTCAACTGGCTGCCGGTCGCGCTGCTCATCGCGGCCTTCGCCTTCGCGTTTCGGAACGTTTTCTGGAGCTCTGCGGCCGTGGGCGCGGTAGTGGGGGTAATGTCCCTCATAAACCGCGTTAAGCTCACCGTCCGCGGCGAGCCCTTCGTGCCGCGGGACATCACGCTCATCAAGGAGGCGGCGGACGCCGCGGGCAGCTACGATATGACGCTGCCCTGGTTCCAGGCGGGCTGTCTGCTGGTGCTCACGGCGGCCTTTATAGTGCTCGGCGTGCTTCTGCCGCTCAAAAAGGCCGAAAATGCGCCGAAAAAACGTGAAACGCTTGTCCGTATAGTCGGCTTTGTGCTCTGCGCGGCGGTGCTTGTGAGCGCTGTGGGTCTCGTATACAGCTCGACCGAGCTCTACAACTCCTTCGAGACAACGGAGCCCTACAATCTCAGCTCCGTAAACAACGAGCTGGGCTTCGTATATTACTTCTGCTACCACTTCTCTACATATAAAATAGAGAAGCCGGAGGGCTTTGACCGGGACGAGGCTGCCTCATGGGAGACCGGCTATGTTCCGGCGCAGGACGCCGCGGATGTGAACGTCGTGTTCGTAATGAACGAGGCCTTTTCCGACATTCTGAACGAGGACGTATTCGTCTTCCCCGAGGGTGAGAACCCGATGGAGGTCTACAACAGCCTCGCCGAGAGTGAAAACGCCTGGGCCGGGCACATAGTGGTGCCCTACTTCGCGGGCGGAACGGCGGATACCGAGTTCGACGTGGTATCGGGCATGCAGACAAATCTGCTCAATCCCGCCTCGCCCTCGCTCACGGCCTTCCGCACGGTGAACCGCAACCTCGACAGCATCTTCCGCGTCTTCGGCTCGGACGGCTATACCAGCTGCTTCATGCATCCGGGACAGAGCTGGTTTTATAACCGAGAGAACGTCTACGATTGGTTCGGCGCGGACGAGAGCTTTTTTGTAGAGGACTTTGAGGACGCCGAGTACAAGGGGGACTGGGTGACCGACGAGAGCGTGCTGCGCATGCTTGAGAGCCGCTTTGAGGAGAAGAGCGCCGGAGGCGGGCTGGACTTCACCTACGCCGTCACCATTCAGAACCACATGTCCTACACCGAGGACAAGTACGGCGACTATGTCTGTCCCGAGGTGGAGACGACGGCGGAGCTCTCGCCCGAGATACAGACCGCCGTGAATGTCTACGCCGAGGGCATAAGGGATGCGAACGCGCTGCTCGAATCGCTGACAGAGTTCTATTCCGCTCAGAGCGAGCCGGTGCTGCTGGTGTTTTTCGGCGACCATCTGCCGTACCTCGGCGATAACAGGCAGGGCTACGCTGAGCTTGGTCTGCCCGCCGCTGAGATAGTGGGCGGGGAGGACCCCTATGCGGCCTATACCGCGCCCGTGCTCATCTGGTGCAACGACGCGGCGGCCGAGGCGCTGGATTTTGAAAACGCCGTGGACGCGCTTGACCTGCCGGAGGACGGCCGCATAAGCGCCTGCTATCTCGGCGCCGCCGTGCTTGAGCTCACGGGCAGGGGCGAGGTCTCGCCCTGGTTTGCCTTCCTCAACGAGATGCGCCGCGAGCTGCCAGTGCTGCACAACGGCTTTTACGAGAGCACCGACGGCGTGATATCGACGGAGCCCACCGCCGAACAGTCCGAGTTGGTGAGCCGTATGCGCTGCTGGGCCTATTACAAGCTGCGCTACGGCGTGGTAGATTGAGAAAAAAGCTGCACAAGCATGCGACCACAATGTATGCGCAAAATGAACAATTGTTTTTATAAAAGCCAATTTCCGTTTGAAAATAGTTCGCTTTTTGGAGTAAAATTAGCTCAAACGGAAAGGAGTGTTCCCATGAAGCGCATAAAGGCAGCCTGCTTGGAGCAGACCGTTTATTTCACCCCAAAGGATAACGGCGAAGACCGAGCGGCTGAAGCAAAAGTCGTGGCAGCCGAAGTAAGCCACTACAAGGCGCTCATGGATCGCCGCAGGATAAAATACTCGATACTCAGCGAGAACACGCTTGAGGACGGCTCGATCGTTCTTAAGTTGAAGCGGCAGTATAATGACTATCCTGTTGGGGAGTACATGAGCTGAAAACAGGGCCGTCCGGGAGGGCGGCCCTTATTTTTTCGGCGCGGGACAGAAAAAATATGTGAATCTGCGGAAAAACGTGGTATAATGGTTTTGCCGGGGAGACCCGGCCGGGCTCCGTAAGGGGCCAGAAGAAGGAGGCGCAGAAATGGGCATAAGGATCATAACCGTCAGCCGCCAGTTCGGCAGCGGCGGCAGGACCATCACAAAGGAAACTGCCGAGCGGCTGGGCTGGGCATATTACGACAAGGAGCTCGTAAAGAAAATAGCGGAGGAAAGCGGCCTTGCGGAGAGCTACATACTCGAGAGCGGCGAATACGCCTGCTCCACCAGTAGCTTTCTGTTCAACTGGGTCATGAACGCGGAAGGCGCGCGCAGCGGCAGCCTGCCGATATCCGACCAGCTCTACATTATACAGCACAACATCATCAAGGACCTCGCGGAGCACGAGCGCTGCGTTATCGTGGGCCGCTGCGCGGACTACATACTGCGGGACAGAAACGACTGCCTGCACACGTTCTTCCACGCGGACAACGCGTTCCGTGCCGATCGTATCGTACGGCTCTACGGCGAGCGCCCGGAAAAGCCTGAAAAGCGTCTTAAGGAGAAGGACGACAAGCGCCGCGCCTACTACCGCCACTATACCGGCCACCAGTGGGGCCTCGCCGAGAACTACGACATCTGCCTCGACTCCGGCCGACTGGGCATAGACCAGTGCGTGGACATCCTGGTAAACGCCGCAAAAGCATAAACAGCAAAACGCCGGAGCAAAGATTCCTTTGCTCCGGCGTTTTTATATCTCCGGCCGGGCAGGGCTGCGCCCCGCACTCAGCACTGCGGCGAGATCATCATGTCTATGATCTCCTTGTCGGTCTCGGCCATGCCCTGCCTGGCGAGACGGCCGATGTTTCTTATGGTGTTCTCCACGCCTTTGACGACGATGCCGTCGCCGCCGAGGAATTCCTTGCCCTGCATCTGCATCTGCATGCCCAGCAGCCCCGCCTCTACCGCAGACGCGATCTTGGCGGCGCAGCTTGGCTTTGCGCCGTCGCAGATCATGCCGGAGGCGATAGCTACGGCGTTCACCACGGTGTGGGCTATTTCATTTGCCTTGCCCCCATACAGGTAAGTGATGCCGGCCGCTGCACCGCAGCCTGCGCTGGTGGCTCCACAGTAAGCGGATAGACGCCCGATGCCGCTTTTGAGATGGATCGTGATGAGATTGCTGACCACGAGCGCGCGATAGAGCAGCTCGTCGCTCGCCCCCAGTTCGTTTGCGTACTCGATGACGGGGAGAGAGGCGGTCATGCCCTGGTTCCCGCTGCCCGAATTGATGATGACCGGCAGCTCGCAGCCGCTCATACGTGCGTCCGAACCGGCCGCAGCAATGGCCTTGGCGCGGTTTGCAACGCCGTTCCCGTAGGCCTTGAGCAAAACGCAGCCGACCGCTGCTCCCCACTTGCCGGTCAGACCCTCCCGCGCGATGTCGGTGTTGTACCGTATCTGACGGTCGAGCGTTTCCCTGACATCGTCTATGTTTACCGTGTCCGCAAAGGCGACGATATCCTCCACATTCAGGATATCGCGGGGGGTCATCTCATCCTGTCCCTCCTCGGAGAAGTTCCGGGAGCTGAGCACTTCGCCGTTTTTCTCTATGCGGATCACATTGGTGTGGTTCCCGGCGAGCTGGACAAAGGCGCTGTCCGGCCCGTGCCTGACAAGCACCTGGATATCGAATATGTAGCCGCTTTCCGATCTTCTGACCGACACGGTGTGCGTATCGAGATATTCCCGCATTTCGGCGACATCGGCTTCCGTGACCCGGGACAGCACTTCAAGCTCGAGCTCCGCGTCGCCCGCGACGATACCGGCCGCGGCTGCGGCTTCTATGCCGCGCATGGAACCAGTGTGAGGCACAACCACGCTCTTTACGTTCTTGATTATGTTGGCACTTACGGTGACTTCCGCCTCTTCCGGCAGTGCGCCGAGGGTTTTGCGCGCCAGTGCCGCAGCGTAGGCGAGAGCGATGGGCTCCGTACATCCCATTGCGGGTATCAGCTCTTCTTCCAGTATTGCTACATAGCTTTTGTATGTCTTGCCATCCATATAGTCGCCCCCTCATATCCATAGTTTTATAGAGGTCAGATAAAAACGGCGGAGTAGCCATTTTGCACGAGTCTCCTCCATCCACGCGCAAAATCTGACATCTATCTATATTTTAACCTCTTTTCCGCTGCTGTTCAATAGCGATACCTGGGCTGAAAGTGCCGGAACGCTGGAAAAAATTAAAGCCCAGACCACGCAGAGAGCGCGATCTGGGCCCAGGCGCCGCCTGGTGCCGGTGACGGGGTTCGAACCCGTACATCCTTGCGGATATGGGATTTTAAGTCCCAGGTGTCTGCCAGTTCCACCACACCGGCGTGGGACTATGTTATCACTTGCGCGGCGGATGTGTCAATAACGGCCAAGTTTTTGTTGACATTTCTGCGCGCAGGTGCTATTATAATCGAGCATTCCAAATGCGCGAGTGGTGGAATTGGCAGACTCGCTAGATTCAGGTTCTAGTGTGCACTACGCACGTGCGGGTTCAAGTCCCGCCTCGCGCACCACTACAAAGAGGCTTACAGCTTTTGAACAATGCTGTAAGTCTCTTTCTTTTTCTCACAGCGCGGGACGCTATTCAGTTGTAGATGCGAGCACCACTTCGAGGGTTGGATGCATGTTGAAGCGGTGCAGCAACACACATAGTGGATTGCTCGTCTCTACCGTGTCGCCGCCTTGTATGATGAGCTTGACGCCGTGGTTGTCGATTTTTTCGAGGACAGTGAGGACTTTCAGCGCGTCGCGGCCGATGCGGTCGAGGTTGGTCATAAGAACGGTATCTATCTCGTGCTGTTCGGCTAAGCGCATGAGCTTCCGCAAGCCCGGGCGGTCGAAGTCGAGGCCGCTGGCAGTCTCGCGGATTGTGTGGGTTACGTTCAAGCCCAGGTTCGCCGCAAGTCCTTGCAGAACTTGGACTTGCCAGTTTAGCTCTGCCTCGTTAGGGCGGGCCGTGCAAGCATAGATTAAAGTGCGGTTCATTCCTTTCCCTCCCTCATGCGCTTACCGTTTCAGCGGCGGGCGACGGCATATCAGGCTCGTAGGTGACGTAGACGCCCTGACGTGTATTCACCGTGACGTGCGGGGCCTGGATTGTCGCCGTATCAGGCAGCGTGATTGCGCCGACGCAGTTGTAATGAATCGTGAGCCGTTGACGCCAGACGCCGTCCACTTTCTCGGCCTGATGGACTTCAATCTTGTCTATCAGCTCGTTTAGCATCCTCGGCGTGAGCTTTCTGGCTCTTGTGTATTTGCGGACTGCTGAAATAAACATGTCCGCGGTCGCAGCTTTGCCGTCGATGCGCTCGATGTCGGCTTGAAGCGCCTTGATGGAGCTGCGAAGTTCGGCCTGTTCGTCCTCGTACTTCTCGGACATCCTTACAAATCGCTCGTCGTTGATCTTGCCGGCTACGTTGTCTTCGTAGAGCTTCTCGAACAGTGTGTCCAGCTCGCGGTCACGGGCTTTGGCCTTGCTCAGTTCAAGCTGCACCTGTTTGCGCTCAGCCGCCATGGCTTGCTGCGTGAAGCCCATCATCAGCTTGGCGAACTGCGTCTCGTACTGGCTCACGAACTTTGTCAGGCGGCGTATTTCTCCGAGCACGACTTGTTCGAGGAAGTCCACGCGGATGTAATGCGTACTTGTACAGGTGCCGCGATTGCCCTTGTAGTTGGCGCAGTTGAAGTAGGTTATCTCCGGGTTGCCCTGGTTGAAGTGGTAATGCAGATTGTGACCGCAGTCGGCGCAGACGAGCAGACCGGAGAACATATTGCGCTCACCATTATTTGTGTTCCGTTTGCGGATGCCTGCGCGCTTCTGCTGCACGCGCTCCCACAGCTCGCGCGGGATGACTGCCTCGTGCACGTCCTTGAATATGACCCAGTTCTCGCGGTCATTTTCAAGGCGCTTTTTGTTCTTGTAGGACTTCGAGTATGTCTTGAAGTTGAGCACGTCACCACAGTATTCCTGCTTGGTCAGGATGCCGTTGATGGTCGCGCCATTCCAGTGGTACTCGTCGTAGGCAGAGACTTGGCCGGGCCGGTTGACGCCTTTGGCTTTCCAGTAGTAGCGGGGCGTCAATATGCGCTCGCTCGTGAGCAGCGTCGCAATCTGCTCTATGCCCATGCCGTCGAGCGTGAGCATATAGATGCGGCGCACGACCGCAGCGGCTTCTTCGTCCACGACCCAGCTCTTGGAGCCGTCCGGGTTCTTGGTGTAGCCATAAGGCGGCGGCCCCATCGGTTCGCCTGCGTTTCCGCGTATCTTGTTACTGATTCGCCGCTTTTTGCTTATATCTCGGCTGTACCACTCGTTAAATAGGTTGCGAATCGGCGCTAGCTCGTTCTCGCCTTCATCCGTGTCAATCGCGTCGGAGACGGAAACAAGGCGTATGTCATGCTCAGGGAAGAATTCCTCCGTGAGCCTACCGACTTCGATGTAGTTGCGGCCCAGGCGGCTGAGGTCTTTGACGAAAACCGCCGACGCTTTGCCGAGTTCGAGCTGGGTTATCATGTCCTTAAAACCGGGCCTGTCCATCGTAACGCCCGAGATGCCGTCGTCGAAGAAGTGGACGAGGTGGGTGTAGCCCTTTTCCTTGGCGACCTTGGTCAGCAGCTTTTTCTGGTTCTGAATGCTGTAGCTGTCGCCCTCGAGGTTGTCGTCACGCGAGAGTCGCTCGTACAGGAACGCAGTCGTCTCGCGGGTTTTACCGTTTGTCTTTCTCATATTCTCCTCCTTTTCCTGTGGCAAACGGCAAGTGGCATGGTTATATTCTACCGCCACACGCCGAAGTTGTCACGGATGTCAACCCATGGCGTCGAGACGCATGAGATTTAGGAGGAGCGAGAAAAGCGAGGTTTCACCCTCGGATTTGAAAACGGGTTCAACTATGTACTCGCGCTTTGCCTGCTCAAACTTATATGTGGACGGGGCGTCCATTGTACGGCGGCGCGGTGTTTTGTTATTCTGAGTGAAGGTCTGGTTCATGCGAACACCTCCGTGAAAGACCCCACGGCATAATTATGCCGTGGGGTTCGTTCGTAGTTGATTCATCTCTCACCGTATTTGCCACGCGCCCCGGCGAGTAAGGGGGTTACAGGAGCTGCTTTTGGCGAAGCTGTCTCAACTCCACGGCGTCGGTCTTACCGTGCGCCGCAGGGCTGCCCCCAAGTCTACGGGAGCGCTTGCGCGAGAATTTATTGTCTGCCCGCGCTTTCATTGCGTAGCGGCTTGCCAAAGCCGTTTTTGGGACAACGTTCATCGCTCGGGCTTTCTCCGTCATCGCGCCGCTTCCCATGTCGCTGAGCCTTTCGGCCCACGCGGGCAGTTAACTCCTGCACCGTATATTCAGTTGTAGAGAACTCTCAAGAAGTTTTGCTTCTCACTATATAGGCAGCGGGAAAGGCAATTTGGCTACTCTTTTTTGAAATTTTTTCAGATTTGTGCAGTTTGCTTAATTATGAGCTGCCTTGAGCACGAAAAATTATCTGCTATTTCGCTGTGAATTTTTCCTTCAACAGTCAGGCTATGTAGTTTTTCTGCCAATCGTGGGGCGCTAATTTCGTTCACCCCGCCATATCGCGCTGCACAACTCGCAGGGCGCCGGGCACATAAAGAGCCGCAGGAAGCTCATCAGCTCCTGCGGCTCTCGCGTGTCATGTGCTGGTCAGGTTGTACAAGATGTTAGGTTGGATTGATATTTAGCCGATTTTCTGCGTCTGATTTTATTAGCTCCAGCGATACGGCGACGAGAGGTATGAAGAAAATGATGCCGAGTATTCCAAACAATCTCCCGCCTATCATTGCGGACACCAATGTATACAGCGGGGGCAGGCCAACAGACCCTCCTACTACTTTGGGATATATAAACTGATTCTCTATGAATTGGATAACCAAATACACCAGCGCTGAAAAGATTACAAGTCCGGGGTCATACAGGAGCGTCAACACTATCGTGATTGTGCATGACATCACAGCGCCTATATAGGGAATAATAGCGCATACAGCCGTCAGAACACCTATCAGGCTGGCGTAAGGGAGTCCGAACAAAGTAAAGGCCAGGAACATCAGAAATCCGAGCAACGCAGCCTCCATGCATTGACCGGACAGGAATCTGGAAAAGTACACGCTGAATCTCCGGCAAAAGTGCATAATGGTATCACCCAGACGTTTCGGCAGGTATGCCCGCACTAAAATCCCGGCATGCCGGCAAATGCGGCGCTTGTCCAAGGTCATATATATACCTGTAATCAGGCCAAAAACCGCTGACATTACAGTCGATGCCGCAGAGGATACCACATTAGCCACACGGGAGAAAAATGTATTTATCCAGCCCCCGAGCTCTCCCGTTATCTGCTCAACATCTATGCTCTCCAGCGCGTTTTCCAGCCAGGTCAGATTCAGACTGTCGAGATATGCGATCCACTCTGGCAGCCGTTTCTTCAGCATCTCATAGGCTCCAACCACGGAATTTGAAAGTTCGGGGATGAGCATGGTAAAAACGAAAACGAGCAGCAGTATAACGGATATAACTGTGATAAGCAGAGCAAAAAGCCGCAGGAGAAAATCGCTCCCGGATTTTCCGTGCTTGCTCACAATCCTGCGAAGAAGGTTTTCTACGCCCGAGGTAGGTACATTCAGAAAAAGCGCGAGTATTCCCCCTATAATAACCGGAAGGAACAGCGTTACCAGTTTCCCCAAAAAGGTTATTATTGCATTGAGATGGAATATAACCGCAACAAGAACAGCTCCAAGTAATAACAACATTGTTTTCTGCTTGAATTGAGCATTCATATTATCCCTACTTAAATATTAAAGTCTAAGTCTCGCTATCTGGCTATTTCAAATAATACCTCATGTTACTTTTCACGATTTGGACTGGTGCCAATTTTGTCCCGATAAACTACTATGTATCCGAGAGCGCAAATCGGTATTGCCGCCAGCACGTCGAGTATTGAGTGCTGTTTCAAAAAGACGGTGGACGTGGATATAATGATTGCTGCGGATAAGAACGCCGCCCTCCATTTCGGCGTTGAAAAGAGCTCGCTGTGCCAGGCGCAGAACAGTACAGCAAAGGAGCCTATGACATGCAGCGAGGGGCAGACATTGGTGTTGGTGTCGAACCTGTAAAATGCGCTCATAAATCGCGTAAATATATTGTCCCGCTCAAATGAATTAGGACGCAGTTCCTGACAGTTTGGAAATATGACATATACTAGCATTGCCGCAGTATACGTTATAATTATAAACCGCATCAGTTTTTTGAAGGACTCCACGTCAAACAGCAATGCGTATACATGTATGCCGACCAGAAAGACAAACCAGAACAGATATGCCGGCAGGAAAAACTCGCAAAACGGGATTTGGCTGTCTATCCAGCAGGAAACCGCATAATACTTTTCGCGAATCCACAGCCGTTCAATGGTTAAAAACGCTATTCCGAATAATGGCCAGAAGATGAGGTAGCTCAAATGGGCATATTCGGGAGTGTTCAACGTCCTGACGCTCAGCCTTGTATAGTCAACCATTTTTACCTTTTTCATTTTGACGACTCCAATTCCGCAAAGACCCGTTTCGCGCCATTGGGCCAGGCATGGCTCTGCAAGTCCCGCCTCATTTCACCCAGCCGCGTTTCGCCGCGCAGCGCGGCGACGCACGCCGTGGCCAGCTCTTTTACAGATGGCCGGGTAAAAGCGAAGCCATGCCTGATGAAATAATCCATGTTGTATTGCTCGCAGCCGGCCACCGCGTTGACAAAAGCCATTGGAAGCGCCTTCGCTGAGGCCTCCGTCACGCTTATTCCCCCCGGCTTGGTAAGGAACAAGTCCGCAGAATCCATGTACAGTGGTATAAACCTCGTATAACCTACCACTCGCACACGCGGCGCGCCCTCATATTTTTTCCGGAGCCTATTAAACAGTCTGCTGTTTGTGCCGCATATTACAGTGACATTCGCCTCGCCATGTAATCCCAGCGCGATTTCCCTGAGAAGCTGCTTTATCGGCCCGCAGCCCATGCTTCCGCACATTACCAGCAGATGGCCTTTGCCCGCGTCCAAACGCAGAGCCTGCTTAGCCCTCGCCTTATCCATTGGCGGAAAGAATTCCTGACGCACCGGGATGCCGGTAACCGCGATTTTTTCGTCCGGCAGACCTAATTGTAGGCACTCTTTCCTAGTATCCTCATCGGGAACAAAGTATTTGTCCATTGCCAGAGCCTCGGCGCCGGGATAAGCGGTGTAATCGGTGAAAACGAACGCCGTAAGCACATCCACATGCGAATTTCTCTGTATTCCCGTTATGGCTATCGCCGGGAATAGATGGGTACATATGACCGTGTCGAAGCCTCCGCGTTCTATATAGTCCCGCAGTTTCTCAGAGCAGCCCCGCAACAGTGCGCAAAGCCCCGAGCTTTCTCCAAGCACGGCCTTGTGGCGCTTGGAGAAGCTGTATGCCCACTTGAACAGCCAAGGAATATGCCTGTAGATAAAGCTGTGGCCCCATGATATAAACTTTGCTGCCCCTTCCGAGAAGAAGGTCAGCGAATCCATAATATCGCACTCCACGCCGCGGGTTTTGAAGTATTCCTCTATGGCTGCGGCGCAGGAGTTGTGGCCCTGCCCGGTTGAGCAGGTGAGTATAAGCACCTTTTTCATCTATATCCCTTCGCTGTTAACTAAAGAGGGCGCGGCGGCCTCTCTTGCCCTGACATGTCTGAGCAGCTTTCTCAGCTTTGGCCGGTTGTATCTCTGGATAATGATATAGGGCAGATTACCGAGCATATAAATAACAGATATGCAAAAGCCGCCCAGTCCTCTCCATATAAACGTGCAGGCAAAGCCGAAGAAGCACAGCAGCTCATGGGTTATCTCCGCTATACAGGTCTCCTTGAGAAGCAGTACCAAAGTGGAGACGACGTCATTGATTGACACGCGCTTCGACGGCATGACGGACGGTAAAATCCGGCTCATATCTGGAACTCTGCCTTTCCATTCCTTTACCTTCAGTTTGTTGTATATCCTGCCTTCATTTTCAAAATTCATGGACTGAAACAGTTTGCAATTCACCGGTAGCGGCATTTTTGACATCAACCGGCCTATTAAGAAAAATAGAAGGCCTAAAACTATCAGGTAGACGACGCATTTGATAAATCCCATGTCATATCACCTGCTCCGACCTCTCAGGATTTTCGTATTTCTTAACGTGTAGAGGACAAACGAGACCAAAATCATGAGAGCGCAGGCTGACAGAGCAATATTCGACACCGTCGGCGTAATATCAACCCAGAAAAAATGCAGCAGCATGACGGCATAGAGGAGAAGCGTGGACAGCTTACCGTGCCATTGAGAGCTGTGAACGCCGCCGGTCTTTCTCAGAACCATTGCGCCCTGCACTGCATTTACAGACTCTTTAATCAGCAACAGCACCAGAGGGACGGCAGCAAGAGGGAATCTTGTCAGCAGACAGAACAGAATTGAAATCTGTGTGAGCTTGTCTGCAATCGGATCCAGCAGTTTGCCGAAGTTGCTCACCATATTAAAGCCCCTTGCTATCAGGCCGTCCAGTATATCCGTAAAGCCTGAAATCAAAAGCACATACCCGGCTGTCTCGTGCTCGCCCTTCCCGCAGTAGAGCCAGATAATCACCGGTATAATGGCAATCCGGCACATGGACAGTATGTTGGGAACTGTAATAATCCTGTATTTATATTTGTCCTTTTTCTCTCGCATCATATATTTCTTCCCTGAAAGCGTGTATGTATCTGCACATGACGGCGTTGCAGGCCATGCAGTCCTTCAGCGGCAGGCTTGCAATCACCTTTTTCTCAATGTCATATACGGGCTTTACTATGCGCTCGCCGTATTCCCGGCCGAGCTCGGTCAGATGTATATATTCCGAACCGGCCGGGCTTTCCGAATCCAGGCATGCGCAGCCGGAGTCAACCATACGCCTTACAATCGCGTCGACGCGCTGCCTGGAAATAGACCAAATGCTGCTGATGTCCCGCTTGGTATACTCTCCGTCAACCGCAATCAGTGTATACCAGACCCAAAACTCACTTTCCGAAATTCCTGTTTCCTGTATAGCCTCGCGGTACGCGTCAGTCAGCTTTTTGAACTGGTGGATTATGATTTCAAACTCGACGGTGACGTCCATAATCATGGCATCCTCGGCCTATTGCGGCTTGTCCGCTGAATCGTAGTCCCGCCAGAACTGCAGGACGGTCTGCTCGTATCGCTCTTTGTCCACGGCGTAGCTCATGCCGTGCCCGGCACCGGGGACTACGAGCAGGCGCTTCGGGGCGTCGCAGTATTTGTAATTCTCATATGTCATTTCTATGGGCACAAAGTTGTCGTCAGTCCCGTGTATGAACAGCACCGGGACGCGGCAGCTCTCCAGGGCCTTGGTGCAGGAAAAATCATCGGAGCTGAAGTTAATCCGCTCCCGGCACATCTCGTCTATGGTGTCCCGCATCCACTTGTCATAGCGCAGATGCAGGTTGTTCTCTGCTATGTGCTTCCAAATGGCGTAGGGCGAGGTGTAGCCGCAGTCGGCAATTATTCCGTGGACGTTCTCAGGCAGGGTAAAGCCGGAGGCCATGAGGACTGTCGCCGCGCCCATTGACACGCCGCAGAGGTAGAGCGGCAGAGGGTCATAGCCGCGCCCGTTTAGCCAGTTTATCCAGTCGAGGCAGTCGAAGCGCTCGGTCAAACCGAATTCCATGTAGCTGCCGCCGCTTTCGTTCTGCCCGCGCTGCTCCGCGTACAATACGGCGCAGCCGTTTTCGTGCAGGAAGTCGGACACCATCCCGAAATCCTTAGCCCAGGACGAGCGCCAGCCGTGCATCGCTATAATTGCGCGTTTAGGTTCCGTACAGCCGACAAAGTGTCCGACGAGCTTTACCCCGTCGTGAGCCGTGATACTCACAGTCTCATGGGGGGTGTTAATAAGCTTTTCTGCCGCCGCGTCCCTGTACCTTGCGAAAATCTCCGTGTTTGCCTCGCCGGAAAGCAGCCTCTTGATGCTCTCCTGATTCTCAACGTCGCCCCGATCCAGAGCCAGCTCGACCAGCTTTTTCGTAATAATGTAAGACACTCCACCAGATATGGCTACCGCTCCGGTGAGCAGCGCGGCGGCCAGAGCGGCAAATTTTGCGCGTTTCATCTTCAATCTCCTATCGAAAAATAAATGTTATATCTGCTTGTGCCGGCCCATGCTTTTCAGTTCGATGGCGGCAAGTGTAACCGCCAGCAGAAACGCCAGGCAGTCGGACACGGGCCGCGCGCACAGCACGCCTGTGACACCGAGCAGGCGGCTCAATATCAGCATACCCGGCACCGGGAACAGCGCCTGCTTGGACAGGGACAAAACCGAGCTCTTCCCGCTTTTGCCTATCGACTGCAGGAAGGTGCATATTGGAGTCTGTATGCTGTTTCCTATGATGAACAGGGTGTATATTCTGAATGCCAGCCGTGCGAACTCCATATATTTGCCGCCGCCGTTGTTCCCGAACAGCAGAATAATCCTGTCCGGTATGCTTTGAAATACGGCGAAGGCGGCGACGCTGACAACCAGGCCGGAGATGATTGCTGTTTTCAAGGCCTTTTTGACCCTGTCATATTTGCCCGCGCCGTAGTTATAGCTGATTATCGGCTGGGCTCCCACAGCTATGCCGAGGAACACGCTGTTGAGTATTTCGTTGACCTTGACTACAATCCCCGTAACGGTAATGGGAATCTCAGAGCCGTATGCGGATAAATGCCCCTGGCTGCGAAGGAGGTTGTTTTGCAGCCCCATAATAAGCGCGGCAAATATCTGCGTAATAAAGCTGCTTATTCCCAGGGACGCCACCTTTGAAGCGATGGGCAGGGAGAGCTTGAAGCTGCCCTTCAGCCCTATGCTTTTGAGCCGGCGCAAATACAGTACGTTCAGCAGGAATGAAACCACCTGACTTATAACAGTCGCTATCGCCGCGCCCTTAACTCCCATATCGAACAGGAAAATAAAAATGGGATCGAGCACGACATTGAGCAGCGCTCCACTCATCATGGAAAACATTGCGTATTTGGGGCTGCCGTCCGCGCGTATAACAGAATTGACGGTTGCGCAAACCGTCTGGAACGGCAGTCCGATAATGATTATGTATCCATAGTCCCTGGCATACGGTTCAAGCTCTGCCGTGCATCCGAACAGGCTTAATAGTCGGGGAAACAGGGCGAGAACTATTACCGTAAGCACGCCGGATGTGGCTATTGAAAGAATAATCCCGTTTGCGACGCCAGACGCGGCCTCGTCTCTTTTACTGGCACCCAGCTTGAGACTCATATATGCCGCCGAGCCGTCTCCGAACATCAGGGCGAAAGCCGCAAAGACTATCGTAATCGGGAAGATGATGTTGGTAGCGCCGTTGCCCAGGTAACCGACGCCCCAGCCAATGAAAATCTGGTCTACAATGTTATAAAGTGCGTTCACAAGCATGGAAATAATGCTCGGAACAGCGTACATTCTCAACAGCTTGCCCACTTTCTCGCGGCCGAGTATGTTTTCTTCGGAATAATTGGCAGCTGCCTTTATGTTTTTGCTCATACTTCTCCTTGAAATTGAATCGCTGGGTTCTACAAAACGCCGGAGTCCTCAGTCCGGCTCAGTTCCTCTTTCAGATTTCTCACGTACTTGTCAAGCAGGGATATGACAGCCCGCAGCTCCCGCAGGTCGGTTTTTTCCATCGCCCGCTCGTCCGCTTCAAAAATCCACTGCACGTTGTCAGCCGCGAACTGTTTTCCCGCCTCCGTCAGCTTTATGACCTTGAGATTTCTGGTGCCGGGCATGTGCTTAAGCTCAACCAGGCCCCTCTTTGCCATACTTGAAACTATTGAATTGACAGTCTGCTTGGACATAAACAGCGTCTCAGCGAGGTCTTTTTGGGAGTAATTCTCCTCCGAAAAAAGCAGCATGTTCCAGACTGCAATTTCCCCGTCTGAAATACCGGTTTTGACCGCGGCGGTGTGATAGAGTGAGCTCATCTCGTAGACTATCTTTTTGACGGTGTCGATGCTGTCTTTTAAATCCTTCTTCATTGTTTTGCTCCTCAAAAATCTGATTTCGGACTCTTAAAGTATAGTCTGATTTCGGATTTTTGTCAAGCTGTGTCACCGCCCTGTTTATGAAGTATCTGTTAATAATGCGTCTGGGAATGTCCGGTTCAGCGTGAAATTAAACAGAACGTTTCCGGGCTCTGCCCCGGAAACGTTCTGTTTGTTGCATGTTACATTGCTGCGGATGAAATCATCTGCCGGCTTCTTTGGCCTGCCACTTTTCGTCGGCGGCCTTAATTCTTGCGCGGCCCTTTTTGGAGATGCTGTAAAGGCACGCGAGGGTGGCGACGAGAATCAGCGCACCGCTCACAAAGTTGAGCAGGTCGTAAGCGCCGCCGTTGGCGCTGACGAGAGCCATGGCCAGCGGAGGGGCGATCATGCCGCCCACGCTCATCAGGGAGCCGGCCCAGCCGGCGAAGGCGGGCATATTCTTATATCCCACGACAAGGGGTAGCCCAACGCCGATGAACATGGTGGTGTAGGCCATCGTGCCGTTGAAGCAGGCAAGGATTAGCGCCCCGGCCGTGCCGCCTATAACAGGCCCGATAAAGGAGCTCGCGGCGCAGAGCAGGCCGTAAATGAGCACGCTCGCGCGCAGTCCCAGCTTGTCGCAGAGGATGCCAAACAGAAACGAGAGCACCATCGACACTGCGGTGCGGATGGAGACAAAGTAGGAGGCCGTGACCATGTCGTTGATATATGAGTCGTACATGTAAACGCCGTATGTAGAAGTCATGACCATCGACACAATCCCCAGGAAGGTCATAATGAGGAAGCAGAACGCCGGGAACTTAAGGGCCAGCCGGGTGGCGGGCATCTTCACGTCGTAGATCTCCTCGCTCGTGGTGCCGCCGCTCTTTTTCTTCTCCTTCTCGACGAGGTCGACGCGCTCTACGCCGTAGTCGGCAGGCATACCCTTCATCAGCAGCGCGCCTACGAGCGCTATGGCGGTCATTATGGCGCCAAACAGCGGTACAGACTCCTTGCCCATGAATACGAGCATATTTGTCGCCACCGGTATGAACACTATCTCCCAGACCTTGGATATGATTTGCCCCATGGATACCATGGTGCCGGAGCCCTTACCAAACCAGCTGCCGATATACATATTCATGACGGCGGGCGTAGCCAGGCCGACGAGCATACCGCAGAAAAGGGCGATGGCGCAGGTCACTATAAGGCTGCTGCCGAGGTAGAGGACACACGC
>X96_European_Hare__coassemble_614_pt1 | contig 86942 bp, 80 predicted proteins | sample X96_European_Hare__metabat2_high_PE_013 | metagenome-assembled genome bin X96_European_Hare
ACGATGTCCGGCGCTGAGGTAGTGCAGAAATTGTACAGGTTATATAGCGGAAGCAAGGCCCAAATGCAGGCCATTATCCGCCAGTTTTCCAAGCCGAACAGGGCAAAAAAAGCCGTCGAGGTCAGTACGACACCAACATGTCCCCAGCAGTAGAATGAATGGAGCAGACTCATCTCTGCTTCCTTGTTTTTGCTCGGGCAGGCGTCGACAATAGGGCTCACCAGCACCTCAAGCAGCCCGCCGCCTATGGCGTAGATGACGACCGCTGTCATAACTCCATAAAACGGCTCTGAAAACAGCTCTGTAAAAAAGCACAGCCCGGCAAGCCCGACAGCGCAAAGTATGTGAGCCAGCCTCATGCTCGGCCAATAGCCAAGCTTGTCCACATACAGTGGACTTGTGAGGTCGGTGAGGAGCTGAACTCCGAAGTTCACCGATACTAGGAGTGATATCTGCTCAAGAGAAACGTCAAAATCACGCTGCAATGTGAGGAACAGCAGCGGCAGGAAGTTATTCACTATCGCCTGAGTGATAAACCCCAGATAGCAGGCAAATTTGACACGCTTATAATTCAAATCACATTTCCCCGTTTGCTCCCGAACTTCGCCAAAACGCGCAGAAGCTACGTTATGGCAGCGGCCTTGGAGCCTTATAAAAAGACCTCAGCCGCAGCAATGATCTTTAGTATTCTCTCATCCGCCTTGTCTCTCCCGTAGGCATCAAGGAACCTGTCGTGGTACCCGTTTGTTTTCAAATTGAACCACAAGGTCCAGGCTCCCCAAAAGATGTCAATACGCCTGTCGCCGACACCGCCTCTCCCGACGTCGACAAACCCGGAGAGCTTCCAGTCATCAAGTATGATATTAGGAAGGCAATAATCTCCGTGCAGCAGCACTCTCTCACGTAGCTCGCCCTTCCCCTCGGCCATCACAGCAGCGGCCTCCTCAGCTGAACGATAACCAAAGCTGTCCGGGAAAAGAGATTTATCGTAATTTCCGGTGCGACGATTACTCTCAGCTGCTGCAAGGTATTCAGCCGTTTTGTCCTGGTACGGACAGTCAGCAAAGTCCGTCTCGTGCAGTTTCCTCAATTCGAGCGCCAAAGTATCACACATGCGCTTCGGTTCCGCCATGTACTTCTCATAGGTGCAGTCTTCTCCCGCAACAGCCCTTGTCAGCAACCAGTCACGTTCGTCCGAAACATATTCCATCACCTCAGCGCCGAGCCCAATGGAATGAAAGTACTCCGTCATTGCGGCTTCCCTTTTGAGCGCACCCTTGTCGGCGCATTTCAAATAGCAGCCTTTTTCACTGTCTATGAAATATACCCTTGCTTCAGGTGAACAGGAGCTGTCGTAAACATTTGCACCAATTACATAATTTCGAATATCCGATGGAATTTTTCCCGGGATATCGCGCAGCAGGGTCTTATTCATCGGCCGTATCTCCACAAATGAGCAGCATCACCGTCTCAACGTGCGCGGTTCTCGGGAACATGTCCACCGCGAGGGCCCTGTCGGCCTCATAGCCCAGGGGGCGGAGACGGGCTATGTCGCGGGCCAGAGTGGCGGGGTCGCAGGAGACATATACCAGGCGGCGCGGCCGCATAGACGCTATTGCCTCCAGCGCTGGGGCGTCCATGCCCTTGCGCGGTGGGTCTACGACTATGGCGTCCGGGCTAATCCCGCGCGCCTTGAGCGCCTTTGCCGCCTCGCCGGCGTCGGCGCAGATGAATTCCGCGTTAGTCACGCCGTTCCGTTCGGCGTTCGCGCGTGCATTTTCTACCGCCTGCGGCACTATTTCCGCGCCTATCACGCACCCTGCCCGCTGAGACAGACACAGGCTTATCGTACCGGCGCCGCAGTACAGGTCGAGCACCGTACCGCCGTGCTCCGGAAGGGCGTACTCAAGCGCCTGGGCATACAGCCGCTCGGCCTGGGGCGGGTTTATCTGATAGAACGCCTGCGGCGCAAGCTCAAACTCAAAGCCGCACAGCCTGTCTCTCAGCACCCCTGAGCCCCAGAGCGTGCGGAATTCTCCGTTCAGCACCGTGTTGCCCTCCGTCCGGTTCACACACTCTACTATGCCTGTGAGCTTCGGGCATGCCTTGCGAAGATCCTCCGTAAGTGAGCGTGCCAGCGCAGCGCTCAGTCTTTTCCCGGTCACAACGCAGCAAAGCGCCGAACCGTCGCGTGCTCGTCGCGTATACACATGCCGCACTGTGCCGCTTCTGCCGTTCCAGGCGTCGACGCCGTTTGTGCGCATCCAGTCGATCACAGCCCCGGCACATTTCGACGCCTCGTCCGATTGGAGCAGGCAATCTGGCGCGGGTATGATATCGTGACTGCCGCTGCGGTAGAAACCGGCAACGGGGCCGTTTTCGCCCTCGCCGACGGCGTAGATGGCCTTGTTCCGGTATCCCTCAACGCACTCTGAGCCGAGAATGCGCTCCGCGCGCACATCGGTCCCGCCTATGCGCCTGAGCGCGTCGTTCACGCGGTCGAGCTTCATCTGAAGCTCCGCCGCATAGCTCATGTGCATCAGGTTGCAGCCGCCGCAGCGTCCGAAATTTGGGCAATCAGGCTCGGTACGCTCAGGAGAGGCGGAAAGGCACTCCTCTCCCCTGCCATAGACCACGGTCTTTGTCACCTTTACAATGCGCACACGCCAGGTCTCGTCCGGCAGAGCGCGCGGCACAAACACAGCCCTACCTCCTATGCGGCACACGCCTGCGCCCTCAGAGGTCAGGCCGGTCATGACGGCCTCATATATCTCGTTTTTCTTCAAATCGTCCATGTGGGCATTGTATCACGCCGCGGCGCCGCCTTCAACTTATATCTCTTATATCAAAAAATTTGCAATTCCACTCGCCTTATGCTATCATTATTTAGCTGTATACCGCGCCAGGCGGCGCATGGAGGTCTGATATGAACAAAAAGCTGAAAAACGTGCTTATCACTGTTGCAGCGGCTATCGTGCTTGTGATTGCCGCTATCGTGATAGCTTCTCTTTTTAAACCTGCTGAAAAGGCCGAGGTAACTCCCCCTCCGGTAGTTGCGGGGACGACCTCGCCGTCGGATGAGCCTGAAGCTGAGCCGGACGAAACGCCTGAACACGTAAATACCGTTACGAGCACACTTGCCGTCGGCGGCGACATCGTCATGCACACGGGTCTGAACGGTGAGGCTGCGGGCGATACCGGTTATGACTACGTCCCCATATTCGGCATACTCAAGGACTTCATAGCTGAGGCGGATTACTCCGTCTGCTCCCTCGTTACCACCTTCTCCGAGGGCAGCAACTATACCGCCTATCCCCTTTTCAAGTCCCCTACCGATCTGGCCACGTCTATCGCTGAGGTGGGCTTCAATCTTGTGAACACCGCAACCAGCCACTGTGTCGATTCCTACAAGGATGGTATTGACTACACGCTCGACACGCTTGACGCTGCGGGTCTCGATCATGTCGGCACCTACCGCACGCAGGAAGAACGCGATGAGAGCGGCAACCGCTTCATGGCCGACATCAACGGCATCAACGTCGCCTTCCTCTCCTACACCTGCGACACCAACAGCGTCCCCGTAGCCGGATTCGAGTACGCGGCAAGCATATGCACCACGGACTATCTCAGCGGCGGGAGCGATGTGGACTACGAGCTTATGCAGAACGATCTGGCAGCCGCAAAAGAGGCTGGCGCCGACATAGTGTTCGTGTTCATGTCCTGGGGCACGGAGTTTGCCACCCAGCCGACAGAACAGCAGTACGAGATAGCCGACTACCTCTTTGAAAATGGCGCCGACATCATCATCGGCGGCCACTGCCGTGTGCCCCAGCCCATGGAGCTGCGCACCGTCAAGGATGCCGACGGCAACGAGCGCACCGGCTTCATCTGCTACAGTCTGGGCAATATGCTCTCCTGCCAGAACGACGAATACACCGACATCTCCGCCCTGGTGAACATCGAGCTCACCAAGGACACCGATACCGGCGAGACCTGGATCTCCGACGTCAGCTACAAACCAATCTACATGGCTGATCTCTACGATTACGGCATCAACGACTACGGCTGGCACTACCGCATGGTCGACCTGCACGCAGCCATCAACTCCTACGAGTCCGGCAACCCCTGGGACTTCATCACCGACGAGGTGTACCGCGACATGAAGAACGCCCTGGACGCCGTGCACGAGTTCTTTGGCGAGGAGCTCGATTCCGCCGTCAAGGATGCGGCCGCCGGCGGCACCGCCGACGCCGAGGCCACCCCTGCTGTCGAGAACACCCCGGACGCTGAGGATACTGCCGGCGCCGCAGAGTAATATCAAGCAAATCAAAAATAAAAACCGGCATGGCCTGTGGCCATGCCGGTTTTTGGTTTTTTGTTATTATTAATTCTGGCAGCGAAGCTCGAAGTAAGCCTGGGGATGGGCGCAGACGGGGCATACGACAGGGGCGCTGGGGCCGACGTGGACGTGGCCGCAGTTGCGGCAGATCCAGACCTGCTCTCCGACGCGGGTGAACACCTGAGCATCCTCAATGTTCTTAAGCAGGGCGCGATAACGCTCCTCGTGCTGCTTCTCGATGGCGGCAACGCCCTCCATCTGCTTGGCGATGGCCTCAAAGCCCTCCTCGTGAGCGACCTTGGCGAACTCGGCGTACATATCAGTCCACTCGTAGTTCTCGCCGTCAGCGGCCAGCTTCAGGTTCTCGGTGGTGGGGCCGACCTTGCCGCCCGCCATGTGCTTGTACCAGAGCTTCGCATGCTCCTTCTCATTGCCGGAAGTCTCGGCAAAGAAAGCCGCTATCTGCTCATAGCCGTCCTTCTTGGCCTGAGAGGCGTAAAACTCATATTTAACACGGGCCTGAGACTCTCCCGCGAAGGCAGTTGCGAGGTTCTGAAAAGTCTTGCTGTCCTTAAGCTCCATTATATTATTCCTCCTTAGTGTTTTATGGCACTAACTGTGCACACCTATATTATATGATTTTTTAAAAATTGCAACATAATTTTCTCGAAAAAGAGCATCATATTGTCGTAAACTTTTTGTGAAGGAGATAGCTATGAAGAAGCTGCTTGCCTGTTTCCTGAGTGCTGTGGCGCTCGTGTGCGTGCTTTCGGGCTGCGCCAGGACTGACGACGGCGTTATTACGGATAAACCCGCCGACGTCACCGCCAAGGTAACCGCAACGCCCAAGCCTGTGCCCACTACTGATGTGAGCACCTCGACCATGCCCGAGACTTCCGCAATGCCCTCAGCGAACGCGTAAATTGCCAGCGCCCCGGCCTTCGCCGGGGCGCAACGCATTTTTTGTGAGAAAACCTTGCATTTGGGAAAAATTCTGCTTGAAAACCGCAATATGGTGTGGTATAGTATCTAAGCACTCTTTTGCGATAAGTGTTTACGATACCGAAAGGATTGAATTTAAATGTACATCGCTCTCACGATTCTGCAGCTCCTCTCCGCACTCGCAGTCACGGTCATTGTCCTCTTCCAGTCCGGCAAGCGTTCCGGCCTTTCCGGCGCCATAGCCGGCGGCGCGGACACCTTCCTCTCCAAAGGCAAGGCTAAGACTATGGACGCCAAGCTCGCTAAGGCCACCAAGTGGGTCGGTCTTGCTTTCGTCGTCCTCACTCTCGCTCTGCATTTCGTTTGAGCTTTTCAAAGTTAATAAAAAGACCGCTGCACAATGTGCAGCGGTCTTTTTTGTTTCAGACCTTTTCAGGATACACAGCCCTGACGCCTCCGATGAGCTTCGGTCGGGTACGCGCGGCGCTTACCGGTGCCTCACCGATCTGCTTCACGGCCAGACGCAGTGGCACTGCGACCTCCTTGAGGTGCATGCCTATAAGTGTGCAGCCTATGTCCATGCCCGCGGAGGCGCGGACGTGCTCAACGGGTACGGGGTCCTTCATGCGCTTCCAAACGGCAGTAGCAAAGGAGCCGCCCGCCTTGGGCTGGGGGATCACGCAGACCGGCTCATAGCCGAACTTCTCCGCAGCCTCGCGCTCGACTATCAGCGCACGGTTGAGGTGCTCGCAGCACTGCGCGGCGAGATAGAGCCCGTGCTCCTCTATAAGCGGATAAATGGCCTCCACAACAGCCTCAGCTGCCTCAGGCGTGCTGCCCTTGCCGATACGGCTGCCCATGATCTCGCTAGAGGAGCAACCGACAACGACTAGGCTTCCCCGGGCCGGGGCGGCCTGCTCCAGCAGCTCCTGCATTGCCGCGCGGGCCTGTTCCTTTATTTCATCGTACATATTTCAGCATCTCCATTTCGCTTGGCTTTTGATTTATTTTACCACGCCGGCGAGTGTTTGACAACGGGGCCGGGCCGGAGTATTATTGTTTTCATATATTCCGCATTGCGAGGTTCCTGATATGAAAAAGATACTTTCAGCCGCTCTTGCCGCGGCTATGCTTCTCTCCCTTGCCGCCTGCGGCTCCGAACCGCCCGAGCAGTCGGGTCTGCCCGACCCTGTCTCGGATGTCACTCCCGCTCCGACACCCACGCCGACGCCGGAGCCTACGCCCACTCCCCTGCCCTACATTAATCCCCTCAGCGGTGAACCCATGGAGGAGGACATAAGCGAAAACCGGCCCTTTGCCATCATGATAAACAACATTCAGCAGGCTCTGCCCCAGTGCGGCGTCTCCAACGCTGAGATAATTTACGAGATACCCGCTGAGGGCGGCGTCACGCGCATGATGGCCATTTTCACCGACATCAGCGACGTTGAGAAGATAGGCAGTCTGCGCAGTATCCGCCCCTACTACGCTGACGTCGGCATCTCCTATGATGCCATAGTCGTCCACGCCGGCGGCAGTGAGGAGAGCTATACCGAGATGAGCGGCTACGACGTCGACCACCTTGACGGTGTGCTGCGCACATATGTTGAAGGCGCTTTTTACCGCGACCCTGACCGCATGTACTACGGCCTAGAACATAGTCTGTTCTGCATCGGCGAAAAGCTCATTGAGGCTGCCGAAGGCGAGGGCTTCTCTCTCACCCACGAGGGCGGCGCCTATGACTACGGCCTCAGCTTCTCCGAGGACGCGGCCGACCAGTGCACCGACGAGGCAACTTACGCCGAGATCGGCTACAACAGCTTCAAGACCACCAGCTTTGAGTACAACGACAACAACGGCCTCTACTACGCCTACGAATACGGCTCCGAGTACATGGACGACGATGCGGGCGTGCAGATGACCTTCACCAATCTGCTCTTCCTCACGACGGATGTCTCCGTCATCGACAACGTTGGCCGCCTGTCGGTGCGCACCACGGGCACGGGCGAGGGTTACTTCGTCTGCGGCGGCAAGTGCGTGGAGATAACTTGGGAGCGCGAGAGCAACACTGAGCCTTTCCGCTACTATCTCAAGGACGGCACCCCGCTCGAACTCGGCATCGGCACCACCTATGTAGGCATACGTCCCGAGTCCGGCTCCTCCGTAAGTTTTGTCAAGGAAGGATGATTTCCCTTGTCCCGCACGAAGAAATCCCTGCTTGCCCTGCTGCTGTGTTACCTGATTTGGGGCCTGCAGCCGATATATTGGAATCTGCTCGGCACATTTGACTCCATGTTCGTCCTCTGCGTGAGGATAGTCATGAGCATGGTGTTCACCTGGCTGTTCCTCATCTGCACCGGGCGGCTCAAGGAGCTGCTGGCGACGTTCAGGAACGGCAAGCTGATGAAATTCCTCGTCCCGGCATCGGTTTTTCTCTGTGCGGATTGGGGGCTGTTCAACTGGGCTGTAAAAAATGGACAGGTACTGGACACTGCCCTCGGTTACTACATGAATCCTATGGTCATCTTCATAATTGGCCTTGTTCTCTTCCGTGAGCGTGGGCATTTGCTCGAGTATATCGCCGTGGGAGTAGCATTTATCGGTGTACTGATAAGCACAGTGCAATACGGTTCCTTCCCTCTGGTCGCTCTGCTCTGTTCAATTTCCTGGCCGCTCTACGCCACGGTCAAGAAGGCCGCCAACGCTGATCCCATAGTCAGCATAGCGGTGGAAACGACGCTGCTGGCTCCCTTTGCCGTGATCGCCTCACTGATATTCTTCCGCGGCGAGGGCGGATATGCCTCCGTAGACCTGGGCAGCGTACCGCTGCTCATCTGCTCCGGCATCGTCACCGCAACGCCCATGATACTCTACACCTACGTTGTCAACGATCTTCCGTTCAAGGTGGTGGGTATCCTGCAGTATACCAGTTCAACGATCTCTTTCCTCTGCGGCATTCTCTTTCTCAATGAGACTGCGACGCCCTCTAAGCTCGTCATGTTCGGTTTCATCATCGCCGGGCTTGTCATTTTTACCGCCGGAAGCTTCAAGCGTCAGAAGGATGTGCTGCCGGACAGTGCAGATACCAAATGAAAGAGGCAGGGTGCGTTTTTCAGCGCATCCTGCCCTGTTTTTGTGCCGTGCAACCGTTGGTTGCTAAATTTTAAAGGCCGCTTGGTTGACCTTCCTGCGGCGCGGCGGGTATACTCTCAGCACAACGACCCAGGAGGTACAGTTAATGGCACTTTCAGAAACAATATACCGGCTTAGAACCGAGCGAGGGCTCTCCCAGGGCGACCTCGCCGCAAAGCTGGACGTCTCCCGCCAGTCCATTTCCAAATGGGAGACCGGAAGCTCGGTACCGGAGCTTGACAAGCTCGTGGCGATGAGTCGTCTCTTCGGCGTAACTCTGGACGAGCTGGTGCTCGACGAGGCCCCGTCAGGCGGCGCTGAGGGTGTCAAGACCCCGGAGCCGGAGACAAATCCGGCGAAGCACAGCCGTTCCATGACTCAGGCCGTTGTCGGCGCTGTGCTCCTCGCAGTGGGTGCTCTGGCCTTTATCATCTTCACCCTGCTGGGTGGCTTGCTCACGGGGTTGATACTGGCGCTGCCCTTTGTGCTCTGCGGTGTCATCTGCCTTGCGGTAAGGCACGGGGCCGGTCTCTGGTGTGCGTGGCTGCTATTCGTCTGTTTCGAGCTCTACATCTTCTATGCTACCGGCTATTCCAGTCCTTTCGCCGTGTTAACGGTGATATTGAACGTGCCGGTAGCATCATCTCATTACATTCTCCTTGCAATCTGGCTCGTCATCTACGTCGGTCTGCTGGCCGGGACGGTGCTTTACTTTGCCAAGCGCCCGGTTCAGTCGCCGAATCGAGAAGCCAGGCTTGCACTTGCGGCGGCACTGGGCTTTGCGGCTACGTTTTTGATCGGGCTCTTGGGAATGCTGCCTCGCTTTGTACTGTTCATCATCCCGTTTGTACGCTTTGTACTGGTCAATGTGCTTCTTGCGATGGGGCTAAGGTATCTGCGGTCGCGCAGGCAAAAATAGCCCTCCGACCAAATAATTGAAAAAGGCACGGCGCAAATAGCGCCGTGCCTTTTCTCATTCCCAGGTTTTCCAGACATCGGGGCAGTAGCCGACCGTGGCCTGTTTTCCGTTCCGCACCACCGGAGTTTTGATGTTGTCCGGGTACTCCAGCAGCCGCTCTATACGCGCCGCGTCGTTTGCCATGTACTTTATGAGGTCCGCATCCGGTGCCTTGGGGTCAATGAGGTTCTCCAGCCCCACCACCGCGCGGACGGACTCAAATTCCTTTTTGCTCATGCCATAGCGTGGGAGGTCAATGGACTGGAATTTAATCCTCCGCTCCTTGAAATAGCGCTCCGCCTTCTTGGTGTCAAAGCATTTGCTGCGTCCGAATATCTGAATGTTCATGTAGCCAGCTCCAATATGTCCATAAGATTGTTGTAAAAGATGTCACGCACGAGGCTCTCGGGGTGGTTGCGGCGCAGCAGGGCCTCGTAGATCCTGCCAACGTCCTGCACGCCCGCTATACCATGCGGCGTGTCGTCGATGCCGTCGAGGTCCGCACCGATGAACACGGCCCTCTCGCCGCCGAGAGAGAGGAAATGTTCAATATGCGCGCAGCAGGCGTCAGCGTCCCGCGTCAGGCCGAGGAAGTCCGGACAGAGGTTCAGTCCCGCCCCTCCACCGCACCGGACCAGCGCCTCGAACTGTGCGTCCGTGAGGTTGCGCGGGAAGTCCGAGCAGAGCACCGCAGCGTTCGAGTGGCTGGCGAGGACGGGCCGTACGCTGAGCTCCATCACGTCCCAGAACGTTCGCTCCGAGGCGTGGGAGAGGTCTATGGCGACGCCCATGTCCTGCGCCGCGCGGACAAAGGCACGGCCATTATCCGTGAGCCCTGCCCCGCCGTCCATGGCCGAGCCGCAGAGCTCGTTATCCGAGTTCCAGCAGAGATTCACCATGATGAGGCCGTCGCGCTCGTGAGCCTCTCGCAGGCGCTCTATGGAGCAGTCCAGCTGCTCCGCTCCCTCCACAGAGAGAAACGCCGCTATTTGGCCTCTCTCCGCCGCGGCCCTAGCCTCACTGGTGTTCCGGCAGAGGATGCCGAGGCCGCTTTTTTGCAGCTCCGAGCGCAGCAGTACTGCCTTTTCCTCATATCGCCCGCCCCAGACCGCGAAAAACTGCGCCGCGGGCGCATAGGAGGAGAGCCGCCGCAGGTCAAGCATATATTCGTTCTCTGTGAGACTACCGCCTCGCTCAAGGACGGCGGTCACAGTGTCGCAGTGCGCGTCAAAATAAGGTATCGTCATATCAAACCACGCGCTTTGGCCGCGGCCTCGAGCCGCAGCAGCGCCTTTTCGATATCCTCGCGCGGACAGGCAAGGTTCACGCGGTGAAACAGCTCGTAGCCCGAGCCGAACACGTCCCCGCCCTCGGTGTAGAAGCGGGCATCCTTGTGCAGAAACTCCGTCAGCTCCTCCGGGCTAAGTCCGGCTCGGCGGCCATCCATCCAGGCGAGGTATGTGCCTTCGGGCATGTGGCAGGAGAAAACGGGCACGCGCTCTGTGAGGAAGTCCGTGAATAGGCGGCAGTTGCTCTCGAGCACCTTCAAGCACTCGTCGAGCCAGGGTCCGGAGCTCTTGTAGGCTGCCTCGCAGGCCGCGTAGCCGAAGCTGTTGAAGTAACCGCCCATGTCGCGCGCCACGGTAGCCTTCACGCGCTCGCGCAGCTCAGGGTTCGGGACAACGACGTTGGAGATGGTCATGCCCGCGATGTTGAAGGTCTTGCTGGGCGCGGTAAGTACCACGCTGTTTGCGGCCAACTCCTCGGATATTGAGGCAAATACGCTGTGCTCGTGCCCGGGGTAGCATATGTCGAAGTGTATCTCATCCGATACGACCTTCACGCCGTGGCGCAGGCACATCTCTCCAACTCGCTCGAGCTCTGCGCGCGTCCAGACGCGGCCCGTGGGGTTCTGCGGGCTGCACAGTATGTAGAGCTTGACGTGCTCCTGTTCTATCTTCCGCTCCATGTCCTCAAAATTAAAGACATACTTGCCGTCCTGCTCCAAGAGCTCGCTCCGCACAAGGCGGCGTCCGTTTTGCTCTATGGCGCGGTAAAACGGCGGATACGAGGGAAAGTTGAGCAGTATGCCGTCGCCCGGCTCCGTCAGCGCGCGCACACAGCAGCCCACGGCCAGCACCAGGCCGTAGGTCTGAAACAGCCACTCGGGCTCGATGTGCCAGCCGTGGCGGCGCTCCATCCACAAGACTATCTCGCGCTTGAGGCTCTCGGGCGCGCCCGCATAGCCGAAGCTGCCCTCGGTGATGTGGCGCTCAAGCGCCGATGCTATCTCCGGCGCCAACTTGAACTTCATCTCAGCCACGCCGAAATCGATGGCGTCCGGCGCGGGCTCCCCGAATTGGGCAAGGCGCTCCCACATGGGAGCGCCGCTGCCAAATGCGGGGTGCAGGGTAGTAAAATCGTATGCCATGCCCTTACCCCCTATTCTTTTATATCTCGGTTATCACAGGCAGTATCATCGGACTGCGCTTGGTAGTCTTGTAGAGATAACCCGTGAGGTTGGTACGCACCTTGTTTTTGATGCCGGCCCAGTCGGTGATGCGCTGGTGGCGGCAGCTCTCGAGGCTCTCGAAGATTACGCGCTTCATCTCCTCGATGAGGTCCTCGGATTCCTTCTCATAAATGAAGCCGCGCGTGACTATTTCGGGGCCGGACACAAGCGAACTGTCCTCTCCCGAGAGGGCCAAAACGACGACTATCATACCGTCCTGCGCAAGATGCTTCCTGTCGCGGAGCACCACGCTGCCCACGTCTCCCACGCCGCTGCCGTCCACGAACACGCGCCCCGCGGGGACGATGTCCACTGACTTGATGCTTTTGCGGCTGAGCTCTATTACGCTGCCGTTTTCTGCGATGGCGATGTTGTTTGGCGCGACGCCCATCATGCGGCCCAGCTCCGCGTGCTTGCAGAGCATGCGATACTCACCGTGGACCGGGATAAAAAACTTCGGCTTCGTCAGGGCCAGCATCATCTTCTGGTCCTCCTGCGAGGCGTGACCGGAGACGTGCAGGTCGGTGTGGCGGTCATAGATGACCTCCGCACCCTTGTGGAAGAGCTCGTCGATGACCCGGGAAATGGTCGTCTCATTGCCGGGGATGGCAGATGCGGAGATGATGATGCGATCGCCCGCGTCAATGTTTATCTGCTTGTGCTCGGAGAAGGCCATGCGGTAGAGCGCGGACATACTCTCGCCCTGGCTGCCGGTGGAGATGATGACCGTTCTGTCCTTGGGCTGGCCCTTTATCTGGTTGAGGTCCATGAGCACGCCGTCCGGGATGTCCATATAGCCCAGCTCGCTCGCGACCTTTATCATGTTCTCCATGCTCCGGCCCGTGACGGCGACCTTGCGCTTATACTTGGCCGCTACGTTCACTATCTGCTGGATGCGCTGGACGTTGGAGGCAAAGGTGGTGACAATTATGCGCTTTTCGCAGCCCTTGAAAAGCTCGTCGAACTTTTCTGCGACCTTGCGCTCGGAATCCGTGTGGCCCGGGCGCTCAACGTTGGTGGAGTCCGAGAGCAGCGCCAGCACACCCTGCTTGCCGAGTTGGCCCAGGCGCGCGATGTCAATCATCTCGCCCTGTATGGGCGTGACGTCGATTTTGAAGTCGCCGGTGTGGATGACAGTACCAATCGGCGTCCTGATGGCGAGGGCAACTGAGTCGGCTATCGAGTGGTTGACGTGTATCATCTCCACCTCGAAGCAGCCGAGGCGGAAACGGTCTCCGGCCTTCTTCGTGAATATCTGCGTGTTGTAGAGGAGGTCGAATTCCTCCAGCTTGAGCTCTATTATGCCAGCGGTGAGGCTCGTGGCGTAGATTGGCACGTCCAGCTCCCGCATGACATAGGGCAGTGCGCCGATGTGGTCCTCGTGCCCGTGGGTGATTACTATACCGCGTATGCGGTCCTTGTTCTGCCGAAGGTAAGTGATATCGGGTATGACGGCATCAATGCCGTAGAGCTCCTCGTCCGGAAAGCCCAGACCGCAGTCCACGACAATAATGTCCTGCCCGTATTCGTACACGGTGAGGTTCTTGCCAACCTCGCCGAGGCCGCCGAGCGGGATTATTTTCAATTTTGCCATATTAATCTCCTTAAATCAAAAATTGTCTTATGTACAACGGTTATCCAGCATTATAACCGCTAAGGCCGTATTCAATCCGCCTACATCTCCACGCGGCCTTCCAGGGCACGCTGAAGCGTGGCATCATCCGCGAACTCGAGATTTGAGCCGACGGGTATGCCGTAGGCGAGGCGCGTCACCTTCACCCCAAAGGGCTTGAGAAGACGCGAAATGTACATGGCCGTAGTCTCCCCCTCAGTATCGGGATTCAGGGCCATGATGACCTCCTCAACGTCGCCGGCGGCAACGCGGGAGACAAGCTCGGATATTTTGAGATCGTCCGGACCGACGTGGCTCAGAGGCGAGAGCACGCCGTGCAGAACATGATAGACCCCATTATATTCCCTGCCGCGCTCAAAGCTGAGCACGTCTCGCGGCTCGGCCACTACGCAGATGACGCTCTGGTCGCGCTTGGACGAGGAGCATATGGGGCAGATCTCCGCGTCAGTCAGGTTCTGACACACGGAGCAGCAGCGAACGCTGCGCTTAGCCTCGCTTATCGCCGCAGCAAAGGCCTCAGCCTCCGCATCGGGCAGGGAGAGTGTGAAAAAAGCGAGGCGCTGCGCGCTCTTTTTGCCGATGCCGGGCAGCATCGCGAATTTATCTATCAGGTTCTCAAGCGCCGCCGGGAAAAAGGACATATATGTCTACCTCTTATGACTGATTTCATACTTTAATATCCGCGGCCATGCGTATGCCCGCAATAGCTGCGGCGCGGTCAGGCTTTCCAAAAACAGCACTGCCCGCCACCAGCACATTGGCTCCCGCGTCGACCACAAGCGGGGCCGTGCTCTCGTCTATGCCGCCGTCCACCTCGAGCTCGCAGGACGGACGGTACTGGTCAATAAGCGCGCGGATGCCGCGTATCTTAGGCAGCATATCCGCCATAAAGCTCTGCCCGCCGAAGCCGGGTTCGACCGTCATGACAAGCACCATGTCGAGTTTGTCGAGATACGGCAGTATCACCGACCCCGGTGTTTTCGGCTTTATTGAGAGAGCTGCCAGCTTACCTTTGGACTTTATCTCGTCGAGCGCGGCAAGCACGTCCTGCGGTTCATCCGCCTCCACGTGTAAGCAGACCAAGTCCGCGCCCGCATCGCAGAATTTGCCGACATAGCGGTGCGGTTTTTCGATCATCAGGTGCACGTCCAGGAACATATCCGTGGCCTTCCGGAGCGACTTGACCACCGGAATTCCGATTGAGATGTTGGGCACGAAAAGCCCGTCCATGACATCCACATGGACATAGTCCGCGCCTGCGGCTTTTATCTCCTCAACCTCGTCTGCCAGACGGACGAAATCCGCTGAGAGTATCGAGGGTGCGATCTTTATATCCATACTGTACCTCCCCGTAACGCAGTACATGCAGCGGGCATAAAATATCTCAGCGGAACGGCGCGCCGGCCTTCGCTTTTATATAGGGGGCGCGGGGCTCATCTGCTCCGTGCTCCCGGCTGCAACACATACCAAATTATTATACTACGTTTACACAGCCCGGCGCAACAGTTTTTGCTGCAATGTCACAGCTAAGACGCAAAAAAGCGGGGATATTCCCCGCTTTTTTTGCAGTATCGCGGGCTCAATCCCGCCTTACTATCTCCTCTGCGGACTTGAAAATGCAGTCGGCCGGCACCACCCCGCGCACAGACGAGGTCGGATAGATGCTCGCACGGCGGCCAATGACGCTGCCGGGGTTCAGGACGCTGTTGCAGCCCACCTCCACGCAGTCGCCCAGTATGGCACCGAACTTCTTGAGGCCGGTCTCGACCCGCTCCTCGCCGCTCTTGACAACGACGAGGGTCTTGTCGCTCTTTACATTCGACGTGATGCTGCCCGCTCCCATGTGAGCGCGGTAGCCCAGCACGGAGTCACCCACATAGTTGTAGTGCGGTACCTGTACCTTATCAAACAGCACGACGTTTTTGAGCTCCACCGAGTTGCCAACAACGCAGCCCTTGCCAACTATGGCGCTGCCGCGGATGAAGGCGCAATGCCTCACCTCAGCCTCGTGGTCGATGATGCAGGGGCCGCCGATGTAGGCGCTGGGGAAAACCTTCGTGTCCTTCGCTATCCAAACGTCCTCCGCCGGATGGTCAAACTCGCGCTCGGGCAGGGTCGCGCCGAGCTTGAGTATGAAGCCCTTTATCTCGGGCAGGACCTCCCAGGGATACTCCTTCCCCTCGAAGAGCTCCGCCGCTATCGTATGCTCAAGGTCGAGCAGCTCGCTTATCTTATACATCATTTCACCCTCACCAGATGTCCGCTCTCGCGCATGGAGTCGATTATCTCGTCCACAGCGGCCTCGCAGACCTCGTCGGTCTCGGCCTCAGCCATGACGCGGAGCACAGGCTCCGTGCCGCTCTTGCGCAGCAGCACACGCCCGCTGTCGCCGAGGCGCTCCTCAACCTTCTTCACCGACGCCTGAACGACCGCGTCGGCCATGGTGCCGTCCTTGTCGTCAACTATGACGTTTTTGAGCACCTGCGGGTAGATGGTCACGGGCTCCGCCAGCTTGGAGAGCGGCAGCTTGGAATCCAGCATGACCTGCATGACCTTGATGGCTGTTATCAGGCCGTCGCCGGTGGTGGCGTATTTGGAGAAAATAATGTGGCCGGACTGCTCGCCGCCGATGAGGTGGCCGTTCGCGCGCATGTTCTCCCAGACGTACTTGTCGCCCACGGCGGTCTTTTCGTAGCCGATGCCCGCCTCGTCAAGCGCCTTATAGAGGCCGAAATTGCTCATGACGGTGGTGACCAGAGTGTTGGTGTCGAGCCGACCGCGGTCCTTCATGTGCTTTGCGCACATATACATTATCTCGTCGCCGGAGACGTAAGCGCCGTTCTCGTCCACGGCGAGGCAGCGGTCCGCATCTCCGTCGAAGGCGAAACCGACGTCCAGGCCGTTTTCTTTGACCAACTCTTGCAGCGCACCGATGTGGGTGGAGCCGCAGTCGACGTTGATATTGAGGCCGTCGGGCTTGTTGCCTATGACGCAGGTGTCGGCGCCCAGGGCGTCGAACACGCTCTTGGCTATCATCCAGGTGCTGCCGTTGGCGCAGTCGAGGCCGACCTTGACGCCTTTGTAGGAGTGGGTCGAGAGGCTGATGAGGTAGCCTATGTATCTGTTACGGCCTGCGGAGTAGTCCACGGTGCGGCCGATAGCGTCTGCAACGGCGTGGGGCGGCTCGGGAGTGAGGCCGTCGAGGTAGGCCTCTATCTCGTCAAGGACGTTCTCCTCCATCTTCTCACCCTGGCCGTTTATCAGCTTTATGCCGTTGTCGTGGTAGGGGTTGTGGCTGGCGCTTATCATTACGCCGCAGTCGAAGTCGTCCACACGGGCGATATACGAGACGCTGGGCGTGGTGGTCACGTGCAGCAGATAGGCGTCCGCGCCGGAGGACGTGAGTCCCGCAGAAAGTGCGCACTCGTACATATAGCTAGAGCGGCGGGTGTCCTTGCCGATGACTATCTTGGCCTTGTGGTCGCGGCCGTAGTACCAACCAATAAAGCGGCCGATTTTGAATGCGTGCTCCGCTGTAAGGTCAACGTTGGCCTCACCGCGGAAACCGTCGGTTCCAAAGTATTTTGACATCTTTTCCTCCATATGAAGGGCCGCGGGAAAATATCGTATCCCGCGGCCCGGATAGAACTTGGCTTATGACAGCTTGCTCGCGGCGGCCTCGTCCAGATAGATCTCCACGTCGTCGTGGAGCTGGAGCAGAGACGCGGGGACGGCTATCTCCGGACGGCCCTCGACCGTCTTCTTGATGATGTCCGCCTTGCCCTCGCCGAAGGCCATGAGAATGATGCTCCTGGCCTGCATGACGGTGTGGATGCCCATGGTAACGGCATGAGTCGGGACCTCGTCGATGGAGGCAAAGAAGCGCTTGTTGGCCTCTCGCGTGGAGTCCGTGAGCTTAACAATATGGGTCATGGACGTGAAGGGAGTCAGCGGCTCGTTGAAGCCGATGTGGCCGTTGTTGCCGATGCCGAGGAGCTGCAGGTCGATGCCGCCCGCGGCCTTTATCTCTGCGTCGTACTGCTCGGCCTCCTCGTCGCTCTTGACAGCGCCGGAGGGGACATGCGTGGCCTCCATGCGGACGTCAACCTTCTCAAAGAGGTTCTTATTCATGAAATAGCGGTAGCTCTGGTCGTGCGTCCCGTCGAGGCCTATGTACTCGTCGAGATTGAAGGTGGTGCACTTTGCAAAGGACAGCTTGCCCTCGGCGCAGAGCTTAGCAAGCTCGGCGTAGAGTCCGAGCGGAGTGGAACCGGTGGCAAGGCCGAGCACGGCCTCCGGCTTCTCATTGAGGAGCTTTACATATCTCTGTGCTGCTTTTTTGACTACTTCTTCCTGGGTGCCGATTATGAGTTTCAAAACAGTTTTCCTCCTGTCTTATATGATCCTCTTTATCCTCTCGACAGCCTCGGCGGTGTTTGCTGCGTCGCCAAAGGCAGTCAGGCGTATGAAGCCCTCACCCGAGGGACCAAAACCCGCGCCGGGAGTGGTGACAACGTTCGCCTCCGTGAGCAGGCGGTCGAAGAACTCCCAGGAGCCAAGTCCGCCGGGGGCGCGGAACCAGATGTACGGCGAATCCGTGCCGCCGTAGACCTCGAGCCCCGCATCAGTGAGCCCCGCGCGGATGACCCTGGCGTTGTTCATATAGTAGCCGATCATCTCGGCGATCTGGGCCTTGCCGGCCTCACTGTAAGTCGCCTCGGCGGCCTTCTGTATGACGTAGGCAGTGCCGTTGAACTTGGTGCTCTGGCGGCGCATCCAGAGGTCGTATATGCTCTCGCCGCCGCGCTTGAGCGCGCGCGGGATGACCGTCCAGCCGCAACGCGTGCCGGTGAAGCCCGCGGTCTTGGAAAAGCTGCAAAACTCGATCGCGCACTCCTCCGCGCCGGGTACCTCGTAGATGGTACGGGGCAGAGCCGGGTCGGACATGTACGCGCGGTAGGCAGCATCGTAGAGAATGATGCTGCCGTGCTCGTTGGCATAGTCCACCCAGGGCTTGAGCTGTTCCTTGGTCGCGGCCATGCCGGTGGGGTTGTTCGGGAAGCAGAGGTAGATCATGTCGGGCACGGTTTTGGGGAGCTCCGGGAAGAATCCGTTCTCTGCCGTGCAGGGCATGTAGACAATCTTCGTCCACTTGCCGCCGTCCCAGTCCCCCGCTCTGCCGCTCATGGCGTTGGCGTCGATGTACACGGGGTACACGGGGTCACAGACGGCGACGATGTTGTCCTCGGAGAAGATATCGCCTATGTTGCCGCAGTCGGACTTTGCGCCGTCGGAGACGAAGATCTCGTCGGCCGTTATCTTTGCGCCGCGGGGGGCGTAGTCGTTCTTCACTATGGCCTCGCGCAGGAAGTCATAGCCCTCGTAGGGGCCGTAGCCCATAAAGCTCTCCTGGCGGCCCATCTCGTCGGCGGCAGCCTTGAGGGCCTCCACGCAGGCGGCGGGCAGGGGCAAGGTCACGTCTCCAATGCCGAGTTTTATGAGACGCTTATCCGGATTCTGCTCCGAATAAGCCGCAGCGCGGCGGGCTATCTCGGCAAAAAGATAGCTGCCGGGGAGTTTTCCGTAGTTATCGTTGAGTTTGATCACTTACTGGCACCTCACAGGAGAAGTTCGCCGTCAAAGACGGTGACGGCGGGACCGGTCATATAGATGAGATTCTCATCGCGGTTCCACTCGATATTGAGCTCTCCTCCGCGAAGCTGCAGCTTCGCATAGGGCTCGCACTTGCCGTTGACGACGGCGGCGGCCAGGGCTGCGGTCGAGCCGGTGCCGCAGGCGAGTGTCTCGCCGCTTCCGCGCTCCCAGACGCGCATTTTCAGCGTGGTGCGGTCAATGACCTGTACGAACTCGGTGTTTATCCTCTCCGGGAAGATCGGGCAGTTCTCAAAGAGCGGGCCTATCGTGGGCAGGTCGAGCCAGTCGACGTTGTCCACAAACACCACTGCATGGGGGTTGCCGACGGACACAGCCGTGACGTTCCACTGCATGCCGCCCACCTCCATGGGCTGATTTATAAAGCTCTCGCCGTCGGTTATTACGGGGACCTTCTCAGCCTTGAACTCCGGCTGGCCCATGCAGACGCGCACGCTCTCCACAACGCCGTTTTCAACGTTCAGCCACAGGGTCTTTACGCCCGCGCCGGTCTCAACGTCTATGACGGTCTTGTCGGTCATACCGCGCTCGTAGACGTACTTCGCCACGCAGCGGATGCCGTTGCCGCACATCTGAGCGCAGGAACCGTCCGCGTTATACATATCCATTGCAAAATCAGCCTTGTCGGACGGGCAGATGCAGATGAGCCCGTCGCCGCCTACGCCAAAGTGCCTGTCGGCCACAAGGCGGGCCAGCGCAGGGCGGTCATCCACCGTCTCCTCAAAGCAGTTTACATACACATAGTCGTTGCCGCAGCCGTGCATTTTCGTAAACTTCATGCTGTCACTCCCAATCTATGGACTTATACGCACATTATATACGACTTTCCCCTGCCTTGCAACGATTGTTTTGTTTCATCAAAAGCGCCGGAGCGCCAAAAAACGCGCCCGAATCGGGCGCGTTTTTTGGTATTGGAACTTAAATCCCGGTCTTACTTCTTCGCGAAGGGCTTAGAAAGGGACTTTATAGCTATCGAGCCATAGCGCTTCGCCACGTGCGGAGCGACGCTCGGGACCAGCTTATCGTAGTCGAGGCCCTCAACGTCGCGCACGCGCTCCAGGTGGATGGCGTCAAACTTGCACTTGGTGGTGCAGATGCCGCAGCCGATGCACATGTACTCGTCGAGCACGACGGCGCCGCAGCCGAGGCAGCGCTCCGTCTCCTTCTTGAGCTGCTCCTCAGTAAAGGTGCCGCGCAGGTCGTGGAAGGTCTTCTTGGCCTCCTCGGGCGAGCCGTCCGCAGCCTTCTGCCTCGGCGTGGAGTGCAGGCTCTTGATGGGCACGACCACGTTGTCCTTGTCGAGGGACAGATAGTCCTTCACAGCCCTGCCGAGCACCAGGCTCTGGCCCTCATGCACAAAGCGGTGGATGGAGATGGAGCCCTCCTTGCCTGCCGCAATGGCGTCGATGGCAAACCTCGGTCCGGTGACGACGTCGCCGCCCGCGAAGATATCACTCTCACCGGTCTGGAGGGTGACGGGATCAACGACCACGGTGCCGTTCTTGCCGCGCTGGACCTTGGTGCCGTCGAGCATATTGCCGAGGTCGACCTTCTGGCCGGTGGCGGCGATGACGCAGTCGACAGCCAGTTCCTCGAAAACGCCCTTGCGCTCAATGGGCTGGCGCCTGCCGGAGGCGTCCTCCACAGCGGAGAGCTCGAGGCACTGGAGCTTCAGGCCTGTCACGCTCTCCTCGCCCAGCACCTCGGCCGGGGTCATCAGATACTTGAACTGCACGCCCTCGGCCTCGGCCTCAGCGACCTCCTCGGCCGCCGCAGGCATCTCGTCCGCGGTACGGCGGTAGACTACATACACGTTCTCCGCGCCCAGCCTTATGGCGGTGCGAGCAACGTCCATCGCGGTGTTGCCGCCGCCGATGACGGCGACGTTCTTGCCGACCTTTACTTCCTCGCCGGCGTTAACAGCCTTGAGGAACTCTATGCCGCCCCAGACACCAGCCTTGTCGTCGCCTGCGCAGCCCAGAGGCGCGCTCTTCCAGGCGCCGGCCGCGAGGTAGAACGCCTCGTAGCCCTGCTCGCGCAGCTGAGCGATGGTGACGTCCTTGCCAACGTCCACGCCACAGCGGAACTCAACGCCCAGCTCACGCAGGACGTCTATCTCGGCCTCGACGACGTCCTTCTCAAGCCTGAAGGACGGGAGAATGCGGGTAAGCATACCGCCTACCCTGTCGCCCTTTTCGAACACGGTGACGGGATAGCCCTTGACCGCGAGGTAGTAGGCGCAGGAGAGACCGGACGGGCCGCCGCCGATGACGGCGATCTTGTTGGTGAAGGGCTTGCCGGTCTGGTTGAGCATCTTCGGCACGAAGCGGGTCTCGGCGGAAAGCTCCTTGTCCGCGATGAACTTCTTGATGTCGTCGATGGCGATGGGGTCATCAATGTCGCCGCGGGTGCAGGCGTCCTCGCAGGCACGGTTGCAGATACGGCCGCAGACCGCCGGGAAGGGGTTCTCGTTCTTTATGAGCTCCAGAGCCTCGAGATAGCGGCCCTGGGATGCAAGCTTGATGTAGCCCTGGACAGGGATGTGCGCCGGGCACTGGGTCTTACATGGCGCGGTGCCCTCGTCGGCGACCTTTACGCGGTTGGTACGGTAGTCGACGTTGTACTTGTCCTTGCCCCAGAGGCTGTCCATGGGGGTGAGCTGAGGCTCAGCGGGCTTCTCTTCCTTCTTGCCGCAGAGCTTGGTGCCAAGCTTGAGCGCGCCCATCTGGCAGTTGTCGACGCAGAGGCCGCAGGCCACGCACTTGTCGCGGTCGACCTTGGCGACGTAGTTGGTCCTCAGCATATCCGGGGCATTGAAGTACTCGCCCAGGCGCAGCGCAAGGCAGGAACAGCCGCAGCAGTTGCAGATGGCCGTGGGGCCGTCATAGCCCTCGGCAGCGTTTATCTCGTGGACAAGGCCGTTGTCCTCGGCACGCTTGAGGATCTCGAGCGCCTCTTCCTTGCTGACCAGCCTGTGGCTGCCCTGCTCGGAGAAGAACTTGGCGTTGTCGTCTATGTACATGCACATGTCTTCCTCGAGGTGGCCGCAGCCCTCGCCCATGAGGCGCCTGGTGCGGCGGCAGGAGCAAGGGCCGACGGAGATCGCCCAGGCTCTCTCGATAATGTGCTCTACCTCGTCATAGGTAGCAGCGTGGGAGTCGTTTTTGATCGCGCTGCCCACGGGCATGGCGCGCATGGGGCCCATACCTACCGGGAAGTTCGGAACAAGTATGGGTGTCCTGTAACGCGTATAGCGCTCGAAGCACTCGGCGATGACGGGGTACTTTTCAACCTGCTCCTTCACGGAGAGCATGCCTTCCATGATGCCGGGGACCCAGATGGGATAATAATAGGTCTCGACATCGTGATCGTCTCCCTCGTACACGCAGCGGACGATGCCGCACTTGACGGGTGCGTCGACCATGGCCTGCGCGTGCTCAATGCTGGTGCCGGCCTTTTTGGCTATGACCTCAATGCGTCTGCCCTTACGGACCTTGATGTGCATGCCAACATCCGCCATTTCGTCGGTCACGACCGGGTCGAGTATCATGTACTCTGGATCCGAGGGCGTAACGCCCGTATAGGTACCGGACTCAAGGCTTATCTTGGAGGCAAGCAAAAGAATCTTTTTTCTGAAGGCCATAAATCCCCCTCTTTTCATATTAAAAATTTCGTTTTTCAACACAAGTGCTTCTTTTAACATTATAAACTTCCTCCTTCCTTCATTCAATTCACACCTTTACAAATTAAAAAGTCAAAAAACTGTCAATTGTCACAACTGGTCAAGGTTAGACCATCATTTAGAGCGCTGGCATGGCCACAAAAAGGCAAAATACGTCTTTTCTCCTGCCTGAGCTTGACCCCGGGCTGCACGCGTGATATCATCAAACAGCAAGGCAAAATATGCTCCGGGAGGTCTGGTCTATGCACGAGATAGGAGTTGTCAGGCAGGTACTCAAAACCGTCGAAAACTTCGCCAAGGAAAATGGACTTGATAGAATTGACACGATCGTTCTCGAGATCGGCGACCTCTCGCTGGTCATACCAAAGTACGTCGAGGATATATATAAGGTCATAATCAAGGACACGCCCTTTGAATTTACCAAGCTTAAAATCGAGGTAGTTGAGGGTCAGGGCGTCTGCCGTGACTGCAAAAGGGCCTTCCCCATTGTCAAAAATGAGGGCTATTGTCCCCGCTGCGGCAAGCGCAATGCGGACGTAATCAGCGGAAGGGACTTTCTCGTCAAGGAAGTCATTGTTCCCTGATACGCGGACAATTTGTGCGTTTTGCTCAAATCCATCCTTAGCATCATGCAGCAGATTTATGGTTTTGTCCGCTTGACTTTAGTGATTTCAAGCGGTATTTTAGATGCAGCAAAGCAAATTCGGCCTGAGCCGGGAAGGAGATAAAGCAGCATGAAGAACCTCGTTTGCGCTCTCAATGTGAATACTGCCGCTTCCTCCCGTCAGGCTCGCTTCTCCTTTGCGGGCTTTTATTGCTATGCCTATTTTTACTTTTATGGCATGGACAATCCAAGAGCCTGTATAGGATAGAGCGATTTGCCGAGTAAATATTTTTTGCGGTAAATGCAGCCCCGTCTTAACAGGCGGGGCTGTTTTTTTACTGCCAGCCAAAAGGAAAAGGAGAGACTGAAATGAAAAAGATTCTTGCAATGCTTCTCGCGGCAGTCATGCTGCTCGCCCTGGCCGCCTGTGGTACCACGGCCGATGAGACCTCCGCTCCCCCCTCTGACGATGCCGCCGTGTCTGAGGCACCCGTCGATGAAAGCGAAACTCCCAGCGAACCTGCTGACGCCCAGTATGTTGTCGGTATCTGCCAGCAGATGACTCATGACGCGCTCGACGCCGCCACTCAGGGCTTCAAGGATGCCCTGTCCGACATTCTCGGCGAAGGTGCCGTTGAGTACAGCGAGGGCAACGCCGGCGGCGAGCAGCCCAACTGCGTGACCATAATCGACGGCCTCGTCTCCGAAAACGTCGATCTCATCCTCGCCAACGCCACCTGGCCGCTGCAGGCTGCTTACTCCGCCACCTCCGAGATTCCCGTGCTCGGCACCTCCGTCACCGACTACGCCACCGCGCTGAACATTGCGAGTGGACCGGCACCGTCGGCGGCAACATCTCCGGCACCAGTGACCTCGCCCCGCTCGATCAGCAGGCTGCCATGATCCAGGAGCTCTTCCCTGAGGCGACCAACGTTGGCCTGCTCTACTGCTCCGGCGAGCCCAACAGCGTTTACCAGATTGAGACCATTAAGGGCTACCTCGAGGATATGGGCTACACCTGTGAAGCCTACGCCTTCACCGACGTCAACGACCTTTCCTCCGTCACCCAGACCGCCTGCGACAACTCCGACGTCATCTACATTCCCACCGACAACACCGCCGCCGGCAACACCGAGACGATAGCCAACATCGTCCTCGCCGCGGGCGTCCCCGTCGTCGCCGGTGAGAGCGGCATCTGCTCCGGCTGCGGCGTGGCCACCCTCTCCATCGACTACTACGAGCTCGGCTACACCACCGGCGAGATGGCCGCACAGATCCTCAAGGGCGAGGCCGATATCTCCACCATGCCCATCGAGTACGCCCCGACCGTCACCAAGATGTACAACGCCGCCAACTGTGAGGCGCTGGGCATCACCATTCCCGAGGGCTACACCGCCATCGAAGGCTGAACTTTGATTCTTTCCGGAGGGGGCAATAAAACAGCGCCCCCTCCGGGCACCACCGCGCATGGAGGATAAGTAATGGATTTCATAGTTTCGCTGCTGAACGGACTGCCCGGCTCCGTGGGTCAGGGCCTCATGTGGGGCATAATGGCCATTGGCGTATATATAACCTACCGAGTGCTCGATATTGCCGACCTGACGGTCGACGGCTCACTCGCAACGGGCGGAGCCGTTTGTGTGCTGCTCACTGTCAGCGGTGTGAACGTCTGGCTGGCTACCATAATAGCAATGCTTGTCGGCATGCTCGCCGGACTCGTCACCGGACTGTTCCACACCAAATGCGGCATACCTGCCATACTCGCCGGCATACTCACCCAGCTCGCGCTGTATTCCGTGAACCTTCGCATCATGGGCTGGGGCACGACGGCAGGCACGCAGTCGACCCTCGCCGTCAGCGTGGACAAATACGGTCTGCTAGTCTCCTCCCGCTTTGTCCGCGAGCTGTCGCTGAGGAACCCGATACTGCTGCTGGTGATCATCGCCGCCGTGGTGGTGGCCCTGCTCTACTGGTTCTTCGGCACAGAGATAGGCTGCGGCATCCGCGCTACCGGAGCAAACCGGAACATGGCCAGGTCACAGGGCATCAACACCGAGCGCAACGCCGTCATCGGTCTCATGATCTCAAACGGCATCGTCGCCCTGGCCGGAGCGCTCATCGCCCAGTATCAGGGCAGCTCCACCGTGGACATGGGCCGCGGCGCGATCGTCATCGGTCTTGCGGCCGTCATCATCGGCGAGGTCATACTGGGCCACAGGCTCAACAACTTTGCCGGGAAGCTGGCCAGCTGCATTATCGGCGCGATACTCTATTACGTTGTCATCCAGGTGGTGCTTCGCCTCGGGCTCAACACCAACGACCTCAAGCTGCTCACGGCGCTCATCGTCGCGCTGTTTCTCGCAATACCGCATTGGAAGGATAAGCTCATGTCTGGCCGCCGCGCGGTCGCAGGAAAGGGGAATAACGATGCTTGAACTCAAACACATCAGCAAGACCTTCTACCCCGGGACGATGAACGCCAAGACCGCGCTCTTCGACCTGAACCTCACGCTCAACGACGGCGACTTCGTCACGGTCATCGGCGGAAACGGCGCTGGCAAAAGCACCATGCTCAACGCTATAGCGGGCGCTTTCTCCGTGGATTCCGGCAGCATGACGATAGACGGCAAGAATGTCACCAAGCTGCCTGAATACAAGCGCGCCGCCTTCATCGGCCGCGTGTTCCAGGACCCCATGATGGGCACCGCGCCGACCATGAGTATCGAGGAAAACCTTGCCCTCGCCGCCAGACGCGGCAAGCGCCGCACGCTGCGCTGGGGCATCAAGAAGGTAGAGCGCGAGGACTACCGCGAGCTGCTGCGCTCGCTCGACCTCGGCCTCGAGGATCGGCTTACCGCAAAGGCGGGGCTGCTCTCCGGCGGTCAGCGTCAGGCGCTGACGCTGCTGATGGCTGCGCTGGTGCAGCCCAAGCTGCTGCTGCTCGACGAGCACACCGCCGCGCTCGACCCCAAAACCGCCGCCAAGGTGCTCGAGCTCTCCGAACAGATAGTCAGCGAGAACCACCTCACCACCCTCATGGTGACGCACAACATGCGCGACGCCATCCATCTCGGCAACCGCCTCATAATGATGAGCGAGGGGCGCATAGTGCTCGACATCAGCGGTGAGGAGAAAAAACGCCTCACCGTTGAGCAGCTCATCGCCCGCTTCTCCGCCGTATCCGGCAAGGAATTCTCAAACGACCGCGTCCTGCTCGGCGCGTGAGAACGCACGAAATACAAAAGCCCGGCTTCTGTTGAAGCCGGGCTTTTATTATATTGTATCCGAGCAGCGCACCTCTCCTGAATCCAGAGCCTCTATGCTTCCCTGCTCCGTGCGTATGAGGAGGCAGAAGTCACTGTCAACGCCGAGTACGGTGCCGCGCCTGCCGATGCCATAACTCACTCGACGGCCCTTCAGGGTCAGTCGGCGATCATACTCGACACGGAAGCCGCACTCGGGCATGACCCTGTAAAGCCCTATGAGGCGCTCTATGGTCTCTACGGCCAGTCTTGCGGCGGCATCCTCGGGAGCTTTGCCTGGGAAAACGGCTCCAGCAGTGGCGCTTATCTCGGCGGGGTAGCCGCCCTCAGGCGGGCAGACGTTGATGCCGATGCCGGGTATGACCCAGGCGAGACCGCCCGAGCCGTCGGGCGCGGCCTCGGTCAGAATGCCGCAGACCTTGCGGCCACGCACAAAGATGTCGTTAACCCACTTTATACCCGCAGTCTCGCCCGAGACGCACTCTATCGCCTGTGCCGCAGCCACAGCCGCGGCGGGTGTGATCAGCTTTGCCGCCGTCTCCGCCGGGAACTTGGGGCGCAGCAGCAGAGAAAAGTATATACCGCAGCCCGCAGGTGAGAAAAAGCGGTGCTCTCCCCTGCCCCGGCCCGCCGTCTGCGTGCCCGCGATGACCGCCGTGAACTCCGGCGCGCCTGAGCGCGCCAGCTCGGCCAGCACGGTGTTAGTGGAACCCACGCTCTCGTAAAAGCGCACTTCAAACGTACAGCCACGCTCCGCCATATATGCGTTTATCTGCTCTGCAAGCACGATATCACCCCTAAAACAAAACTCCGCCAGTTACCTGACGGAGTTTGGAGCTGGCAATGTGACTCGAACACACGACCTGCTGATTACGAATCAGCTGCTCTACCGACTGAGCTATGCCAGCATGCTTACGCGCTTAAAGAGTTTAGCACAGGCCAAAGTCAAAGTCAAGCAGTATTGTTGGAATTAAGGTGATTACACATAGTATAGATGAATCAAAAATTGTGACGGTTTTGCGACAAGTTGCGACAGCACCCCACAGACTGTGCCAAAATTCGAGCCTACGGCCCCGGGCGTTTTTTGCCACTCTGCCCGAAAAATCCCTCTGTTTCGGCTCTTGCGCCCCACGTCCGTCAGCCGCAATAAGTTGACGAAAAGTTTACATAAAAGTTACACAGAAAAGTTATTCTCAGAGTTATAGACATTTTCAACAGACTTATCAACATTGAATTTTCCTTGATCGGTGGGGCTTTCAGCGATTATTTACAGCAATTGTCATTCCCTGTATTGAAATCGGCGGCCTCGGGGGATTTTAAAAATCCTTTACATAATAACCCGAGCCGCCGGTTTTCTCGCTCCGCCGTTTTGATTTTGAAGGAATCCGTTCATACGATCTTGCGGTAATCACGGTTGCACTTGTATATGCTTCCGGACTGAGTACCGCTTATGATTATATGGTCGAGCACGCGCACGCCGAAGCTCTCCAGAGATGAGGAGATCATCTCTGTGGAAGCATAGTCCTCATGCGAGGGCTCAACATTCCCGTACGGGTGGTTGTGTGCGAGGACGACGCGGCTCGCGCGGTAGTTCACCACCATCTCCACTACCTTGCGTATGTTCAGGCTCACGCCGTCGACGCTGCCGCTGCCCAGTTCACGACAGGTCAGCACGCGCAGCATATTGTCGAGAAACAGAGCGTAAAGACGTTCCGTCCGCGCGAACATAAACAGAGGGCGGAAATATTCGCAGGCCTCATCTGTATTTAGTATGACCGTGGCGTGACGTTTGCTCATCATATACCTGCGGCTGACTTCAGGGATAAGGCGCAGAAATATGGCCGTCTCCCTGCCCACGCCGTCCACGGTCACGAGCTCCTCGATCGAGGCCTCGAAAACACCGTCCAGCGTACCGAAACGGTCGAGAAGCTCGTGAGCGATCTCATTGGTGTCACAGCGGGCACGTGCATAGAACAGCAGGAGCTCAAGGGCGTTTATGTCGTTAAAGCTGTCAAGGCCATGTTCCGCAAAGCTCTCTTTGAGTCGCTGTCTGTGTCCATCATGCGTGCCCATTGTCTCACAGCTCCTTTGTGGCGTAAGCGTTGAGTTCGCTGCCGGCCGTGCTTCCAGCGAGATATTCGTAGTAGGCCTGCGCGCCTATCATTGCGGCGTTGTCTCCGCAGAGCTTCAGCGGCGGGATATAGAGCTTTGCACCCTCGCGCTCCGCCGCGGCGGTAAAGTCGCGCCTGATGCGGGAGTTTGCCGCGACGCCTCCGGCGACGACGATCTTCTTATAGCCCAGCTCCCGTGCAGCTGCCATGGTGCGCGGTACCAGGCTGTCGCTCACTGCCTTGCAGAACGAGGCTGCGAGCCCCGGGCGGTCTATCTCCTCTCCCCTCTGCTCCGCGCCGTGGACGAGGTTTATGACGGCGGTCTTGAGCCCGGAGAAGCTCATGTCGTAGGGGCTTCCCTCAATGTGCGACTGGGGCATTACGTAGCGCGTGTCGTCGCCCTTCTGCGAGAGCTCGTCCAGAGGCTTGCCTCCGGGATATGGCAGGCCCAGAACGCGAGCCGTCTTGTCGAAGCACTCACCCGCCGCGTCATCGCGCGTGGAGCCGAGGATGCGGATGTCGGTGTAGTCGCGCACGTCGGCAATGAGCGTGTTGCCGCCCGAAATAGCCAGGCAGAGGAACGGCGGCTCCAACTCCGGAAACGCGAGATAGTTTGCCGCGATGTGGCCGCGTATGTGGTGCACAGGTATCAGCGGCACGCCCAGCGCCAGCGCCGCAGCCTTGGCAAAGTTCACGCCCACCAGCAGCGCGCCTATGAGCCCCGGAGCGTAGGTCACGGCCACGGCGTCTATGTCCTTGCGCTCCAGACCCGCGACCTGTAGGGCGCGCTCAGCGAGCAGGGATATGACCTCGACGTGACTGCGCGAGGCTATTTCCGGCACCACGCCTCCGTAAACGGCGTGAAGGTCGGCCTGGGAGAACACCTGGTCCGTGACCAGCTCCCTGCCATCCCGGACAAGAGCGACAGCGGTCTCGTCGCAGGAGGATTCAACAGCGAGTATCAGCATATTTGCTACCTTCCTTATTATATATCGTCACACGAGGGCGAGGTTCATTATCATCGCGTCCTCTGTTGGCTTTTCGTAGTATCCCGGCCTTAGGCCGACGTTCACAAAGCCCCTGCCGGAGTAGAGGCTTATGGCGGGGACGTTTGATACGCGCACCTCAAGGCTCAGAAATGAGAGTCCTAGCGCTCGGGCGCGGCTTACCATCTCATCTATCAGCGCGCCCGCCACACCTCGGCGGCGGAAACCCGGCGCAGTGCAGACGTTAGAGATGTAACCCTCGTCCAGGACGTATTGCAGACCCATATACCCGGCGAGCATCCCGTCCTCGTCAGCCGCGAGCATGATCTTACCCTCGCCCGTGAGCTGAGAGGCGATTATCTCCTCCGACCAGGGCAGAGAGAAGCACTCGCGCTCGAGCGCGGCAATGCCGGGCACGTCCGCGGGAAGAGCGTCACGTATCTTCATCCTCGTCCTCCCCCGTCAGCTCGTCGATGAGATAGCGTATCTCCTCCGCCAGGCGGTCCGCGAGGCGGTTCCATGCGCCCTGCGTGGCGAACCTTGGCGGCCTTATGTCCGTCTCGCCCAGGCAGAGGATGCGCTCGTCCATATCCGGCCAGAGAGCGGCAAGGGCGTCGCCCTGCTCCTCCGTCATGCAGAGCGCGGCGTCATAGCTCTCCAGCAGCGCGCGGTCAACGCGGCGCGGCACGGTGCCCGAGATGTCGATATCATATCTCCCGGCGGCTTTGACGGCCTTGGCGTCCGGTTCTGAGACGCACTCGCCGGCTGAGGCGGCGGCGCCGCGCAGCTCCGGGCAGTTTGCATCCTTCGCGGCCTGGGCGAACATCGCTGCGGCTATGGCCGCGAGCCCCGAGCCGTCCGCGTCCACAAAGAGCACGCTCTCTGCCTCCAGAGGCTCGTCCTCCAGCCCGGAGAGCAGCCAGGCCACATGGTCGTCGTCCCAGCGCTCAAGGCTGCGGTCGTAGGCCAGATTCTCGATGTGGTGGGTCAGCTCGTGCTTGAGCGTCTTTGTGAGCTCGCGCTTCCAGCGCTCCGGCGGAGCGGCGGCAAAGCGCTCCCTGAATGAGCCGTAGTAGATCTCAACGTGCCGGCCCATCTGGTCCACGAAATACATACCCATGACCAGCAGTCCGTGCTCATCTGTGCGCCGTGCGGGCAGGAGGTTCACTCCTCCGTTGAGCTTGTCGAATATCTCCTCAGGAAGGCTGTCGGCCGCCTCGTCCAGCATGGCGGCGGCTTCTTCAAAAGTCACCATGTCAATGCGCCTCCGCCCAGGAATGTCCGCTGTGCGCCTCTGCGATGAGCGGCACCGAGAGCTGCACGGCGCGCTCCATCTCCTCCTCCAGCAGCGCGGCGACGCGCTCGGCCTCGGCGGCTGGGCACTCTGCGATAAGTTCGTCGTGCACTTGCAGGAGCAGCCGGGCCTCGAGGCCCTCGGCGCGCAGGCGGCGGCGGACGTTGACCATGGCGAGCTTTATGATGTCCGCGGCGGCACCCTGGATAGGCATGTTGCGCGCCACGCGCTCGCCGAAGCTGCGGGTATTGAAGTTCGAGGCCTTGAGCTCTGGCACCGGGCGGCGGCGGCCGAAGATGGTCTCGACATAGTCCTTTTCCTTGGCCTCGGCTATGACGCGCTCCATATACTCGCGCACGCCGTGATACTTTTGCAGGTACGCCTCGATATACGCCCTCGCCTCGGCGGGGCTGACTTTGATGTCCTGCGCCAGAGAGAAGGCGGAGATGCCGTACACGATGCCGAAATTGACGGCCTTAGCGCTGCTGCGCTGCTGCGCCGTGACCTCGGAGAGCGGCACGCCGAACACCTGAGAGGCCGTGACGGCGTGTATGTCCTCCCCGCTTTTGAAGGCCTCGCGCATAGTCTCGTCGCCCGAGATGTGGGCAAGCAGGCGGAGCTCTATCTGGCTGTAATCCGCGTCGACGAGCACGCAGCCGGGCGCCGCGACAAACATGCGGCGTATCTGCGCGCCCAGCTCGCGCCGGACGGGGATGTTTTGCAAATTAGGCTCAGTGCTCGAGAGGCGGCCCGTGGCGGTGACGGTCATCTTGAAGCAGGTGTGGATGCGGCCATCGGCAGAGATGACCTTCAGCAGACCGTCCGCGTAGGTGCTCTTGAGCTTCGTGAGCATGCGATATTCGAGGATGTCGCCGATTATCGGGTGCTTGCCGATAAGCTTTTCGAGGACGTCGGCGTTCGTGCTCCAGCCGGTCTTGGTCTTTTTGCCCGCCGGGAGCATCAGCTCCTCAAACAGCACCTCGCCGAGCTGCTTGGGCGAGTTTATGTTGAACTCGTGCCCGGCCATGTCCCAGATGCCGCGCTGCAGCGTGTCTATGCCCGCGGTGAGGCTCTCGCCGAAGTCGGAGAGCGCCCTGCGGTCAACGAGGAAGCCCGCGCGCTCCATCCCGGCCAGCACCTCACAGAGCGGGAGCTCTATCTCGTCATAGAGCCGCGCCGCACCGTTTTCCTCAATTTTGGCGCGCATGGGGGCTATGAGCTCCAGCACCGCCTGTGCAGCTGGCAGCTCCGCGCCGAGATGGCGCTGCGCGAGCTTGGGAAGGTCGTAGGAGCTCTCGGTCGGGTCCAGGACGTAGGCGGCGAGCTCCGTGTCAAACACGAAACCCTCTGTGCCCAGGCCCTCGGCCAGCACGAGGCCCATTAGGTCCTTCACGCCGTGCGCGGACTTCTTGACCTCACCCGAGAACAGCAGCCGGAGCAGACGGTTATAGTCCTCGCCGAGCTCGGCCCAGTTGAGAGTGAAGATGCTCTCCCCGTCGCAGGCCATGATGCTGTCGAGGTTCCCCTCCGGGCAGAAGATGCCGACGGTCGCGGCGGCGCGGATGCGGCGCTCCGCCTCCTCCGCGCTGATAGGCGCTATCTCCGGCAGGGCGCGCCGCACTGTCTCAGCGGCTTTCTCCTCTCCCGGGGCGAGGCCCCATTTTTCAATGAATTTTCTAAAACCAAGGCGATTGAGCACCTCGTAGAGCTCCGGGCCGAAGTCCGCTTTCCACGCCGCCTCGGCGGGATCGAGCTCAACGGGGGCTTCGCGGCTGATGGTGGCAAGGGTGTAGGACATTTTCGCGCTCTCACGGCCTGCGTCGAGCTTCTTGCGGACGCTGTCCTTGATATCCAGCGTCTCGAGGCCCGCGTAGATGTTATCCACGGCGCCGAAGCGGCGCACGAGGTCGAGGGCGGTCTTTTCGCCTATGCCGGGCACGCCGGGGATGTTGTCCGAAGCATCGCCCATCAGGGCCTTGAGGTCCACCATAAGCGGCGGGGCAAAGCCGTATTCCTCCTCAAAGCGCGCCTTGTCGTAGAGTATCGTCTCCGTCTGGCCCATGCGGGTCTTGACATGCAGCACGCTGGTCGTGTCGGTGATGAGCTGGAAGCTGTCCTTGTCTCCGGTGACTATCTCGCACTCCCAGCCGGCCCTTTCGCACTTTGCCGCGACTGAGCCGAGCACGTCGTCGGCCTCCCAGCCAGCGGCCTCGAGGCGGCGGATGTGCATCGCGTCGAGCGTCTCCTTCAGCAGCGGCATCTGCACCGCAAGGTCGTCCGGCATCGGCTTGCGCTGGGCCTTGTAGCCCTCGAACATGTCATGCCGGAAGGTCGGCGCGGGCAGGTCGAAGGCCACACAGAGCGAATCTGGGGCCTCGCCGTCCAGGAGCTTCTGCAATATGGCAAGGAAGCCGTAAACCGCGTTCGTCGGCGTGCCGTCCGGCGCGTTGAGGGGCCGGACGCCGTAAAAGGCGCGGTTAACTATGCTGTTGCCGTCGAGTATCATCAGCTTATTCATTGTCGGGCATCTCCAAAGTTCCAAAGATACGCTCGCAATCCGCAAGCGCCTCGCCGAGCGCGGCGTACAGCGTGGGAGTTATGACCCCGCCGCGGTCGTCCCCGGCCTCGTAATCGGCCATGGCGGCGCGGATATCCCAGAGCCTGCGGCCCCGGGATACGCCGTAGTCGGCCAGATTCAGCATTATCATGGGTATGTATTCACAGGAGCTTATCTCCGTCTCCCCCGTCGCCGGGTCCTTCGTCAGCTCGAGCTGCACCATGGCCGTGAGGTCGGTGTAGGGCTTCGTCTGGGCTGACAGGAGGTTGCCCAGGCAATAGCAGACAAAGCCCGTGCAGGTGCTGCCGTCCACGTCCGTTATCTCGCGCAGCTCCATCGGCTCCGGGACGTGCGGATGGCCGCCGATGACGAGGTCCGCGCCCTCGGCAAAGAAGTAGTCCGCAAGCTCCTGCTGCGGCTGCGTCGCCCCGGTAACGTACTCCCCGCCCCAGTGGACGCTGACGGCGATAATGTCGGTGCCCAGCGCCCGCGCCGCGGCCATGTCGGCGTCGAGCATGTCGTAGTCGACCTTGGAGCAGTAGGTCATGTAGTCCGTCGTGTAGACGTTCAGCCCATATTCCACGCCGTCCACCGGTATGCCGTTGGTGCCGTAGGTGTAGTTGAGAAAGGCTATGCTAATGCCGTTCAGCTCCTTGACGAGGATGCCGTTATCCTCGTCGCGCTCTGCCTGCGTGCGGTAAGCGCCCACATGCTCCAGCCCCGCGTCGTCCAAGACGTCCAGCGTGCGGACTATGCCCTCGTGCCAGGCGTCCATGGCGTGGTTGCTGGCCATGTTCACCTGGTCGAAGCCCACCTCGCGGAGCGAATACGCGAGCCCGTCCGGGACGTGGAAGAGCGGATAGCCCGTCCACTTGCCGTCGCCGGTGAAGGCGCCCTCGAAGCAGCAGAGGGCCCAGTCCGCGTCCGCGACGTAGTGCGCCACGTCCTCGAAGATGGGCGCGTAGTCGTATTCGCCCTCCGGCGTGAGCGCCTCGTCGTTGAGCGGGGTGTGCATGACGAGGTCGCCCGCGAGCGTGAGCGTCACGCTGCTCGGCGTCGGCTCCGGAGTCGGCTCAGGGGCCGGAGATGGCGTGGAAACGGGCGCAGGTGTCGCGGCGCTTACGGGCTCGGGCAGTTCGGCGGGGGCAGGCGCCTCGCCGCAGGCGGCGAGGGTCAGGAGCAGTACGGCGCCAAGCAGCGCCGCGGCGGCGCGTTTCATTATTTTTCACCCCTCAGCTTGATGAGCTGGTCACGCAGCACGGCGGCGTACTCGAACTCGAGCATCTTTGCCGCCTCGCGCATCTTCTTTTCGAGCTTGGCGATCTCCTCGCGCCGCTCGGACTCGGTCATCTTCAGTCCGTCGCGGCGGCGGGCAGCCTTGTCGGTCTCGGGGGACAGTTCTATTATGTCGTGCACGCTCTTGATTATCGTCTGCGGCACGATGCCATGGGCCTTGTTGTACGCGTCCTGCTTCTTGCGTCGGCGCTCAGTCTCGGTTATGGCCGCCTTCATGGAGGGCGTCTCGGTGTCGGCGTACATTATGACCAGGCCCTCAGCGTTGCGCGCTGCGCGGCCTATGGTCTGGATGAGGCTCGTCTCGCTGCGGAGGAAACCCTCCTTGTCCGCGTCGAGGATGGCGACCAGGCTGACCTCAGGCAGGTCGAGACCCTCGCGCAGGAGGTTTATGCCCACGAGCACGTCGAACTCTCCGAGGCGCAGGTCGCGGATTATCTCCATGCGCTCTATGGCGCCGATGTCATGGTGCATGTAGCGGCACCTTATCCCCGCGCCGGTGAGGTAGGCGGAGAGGTCCTCGGCCATCTTTTTCGTGAGCGTCGTCACCAGCGTGCGTTGGTTTTTGGCGATGCGGGCCTTTATCTCGTCCATGAGGTCGTCTATCTGGCCCTCGACGGGGCGGACGGAGATCTCGGGGTCGAGCAGACCTGTCGGGCGGATTATCTGCTCCGCTATCTGGCCGGAGCGCTCCCGCTCGTACTGGCCCGGCGTGGCGGAGACGTACACCGCCTGACCTATGCGCTGCTGGAACTCCTCAAACTTGAGCGGCCGGTTGTCGAAGGCCGAGGGCAGACGGAAACCGTAATTCACCAACGCTTCCTTCCTCGCCCGGTCGCCGCGGTACATTGCGCGCACCTGCGGGAGCGTGACGTGGGACTCGTCCACGAAAAGCACAAAGTCCTTCGGGAAGTAGTCAAGCAGCGTCATAGGCGCGCTGCCCGGCTCGCGGCCGGAGATTATGCGGCTGTAATTCTCGATGCCGGAGCAGTAGCCGAGCTCCTGAATCATCTCGATATCAAAGTTCGTGCGCTGCTCTATGCGCTGGGCCTCGATATACTTGTCCTGGCTCTTGAAAAACGCCACTCGCTCATCGCACTCGCGGCGTATCTCCTTCACCGCGCGCTGGAGTTTCTCCTTGGGCGTTATATAGTGGCTGGCCGGGAATATGGGGATGTTCGTCAGTCGGCGGATCACCTCACCAGTGACGGGGTTTATCTCGCTCACTCGGTCTATCTCGTCGCCGAAGAACTCCACGCGGATGGCGCTGTCCTTGTAGTACGCGGGCCAGACCTCGACCGTGTCGCCCCTGACGCGTATCATATTGCGCTCGAAGGCGATGTCGTTGCGCTCGTAGCGTATCTCGATGAGTCGCTTTATGAGCTCGTCGCGCGGCGTCTCCAGCCCCACCCGGATGGGGACCATCATCTTCTCAAAGTCCTCCGGCTCGCCCAGACCGTAGATGCAGCTCACGGATGAGACGACGATGACGTCCCGCCGCTCGAGCAGCGAGGCCGTTGCCGAGAGACGCAGGCGGTCTATCTCCTCGTTGGTTGCCGCGTCCTTTTCGATGTAGGTGTCGGTTGTCGGGATGTAGGCCTCAGGCTGGTAGTAGTCGTAGTAGGAGACGAAGTATTCCACGGCGTTGTCCGGGAAAAACTCGCGGAACTCTGAGCAAAGCTGCGCCGCGAGGGTCTTGTTGTGCGCCAGGACGAGCGTGGGCCGCTGGATACGCTCTATGACCTTGGCCATGGTATAGGTCTTGCCGGAGCCGGTAACGCCGAGCAGCGTCTGCTCTGCAATTCCCCGCTCCAGGCCACTGGCCAGGGCATCTATCGCCTCAGGCTGATCACCCGAGGGCACATAGCTGCTGACAACATGAAAATCCGGCATGGTTTCTCCTTTTTTGTTCAAACTTATTCAGTGTATTTTACCACACTAGCCCCCATCTTGAAAAGACCCGGAGGGTATTTTTGCCCCTTTCGGCGCAAGCGCTTGGCAATCGCGAAAAGCTGTGTTAAAATTCTTTATACTTGCATTTTTAGGGGGACTTCCCGTGACTGAACGCGAAAAAATGGAAAAGGGCCTGTGGTACGACGCAAACTATGACGAACCGCTCGCCAAACTGCGTACAGCGGCCAAGGAACTTTGCCGCCGGCTGAGCCTTACGCCTCTCGCCGAGGCGGAGGAATACGCGCGAATATTGCGCGAGCTGCTGCCTAATATGGGACACGATGTCAGCATACTCGCTCCCTTTCTCGTCGACTACGGCGTCAACTGCTATATTGGTGACCACAGCTTCATAAACCACGGCGCGTATCTCATGGACTGCGCGCCGATACGCCTCGGCTCGCACTGCTTTATCGGCCCCAACTGCGGGATGTACACGGCCATCCATCCCCTGCTTGCCGCCGAGCGCAACACTGGACTTGAAAAGTGCGCGCCCATCGTCATTGGCGACAACGTCTGGATAGGCGGAAATGTCACCATCCTGCCCGGCGTGACAATAGGCGAAGGCTCTGTCATCGGCGCGGGCAGCGTGGTGACGCGGAACATACCAGCCGGGGTCATCGCCGTCGGTAACCCCTGCCGCGTGCTCAGGGAGATATCCGAGAGCGACAGTATATACAAAGAATAAGCGGGCCTTTGACCCTGAAGGGGCGAGCATGTTGAAATCCTGTAAAGAGAACGACAAGTACTACCTGACCTGCGAAAGGAACTGGGTATACTTCACACTTATATCCGTTGCCGGCTTCTGGGGAGCATACACCTATCTTCTGCGCGGCAACATCTTCTGCAACGCGCAGACCGGCAACGTCGTGCTCATGGGTCTGGCTCTGGGCTCGGCACAATGGGGTGAAGGGCTCTACTACCTTGTTCCAATATCCGCGTATATCCTCGGCGCCTTTGTCTCCGAGCTTGTCCCGAACCCCATAAAGCACCGCTTTTTTGTGCGCTGGGATACGGTTTTGATTTTCGTCGAGATGGACGCGGTGCTCATCCTGGGTCTGATCCCCGAGTCTGCGCCCGTGCAGATCTCCCAGGTCATCATAAATTTCATTGCGTCCATGCAATATAACACCTTCCGTCAGGCCGAAGGCGTCGCCGTCGCCACGACCTTTGTAACAAACCACATCCGTCAGGTAGGCATAGGCCTGGCAAAGGAACTGCACCACCGCAAGAGCGGCGACAAATCCCACCGCGAAAAGTGGGCCAGACACGCCGGAATGCTTCTTTTCTTCGCACTTGGCGCGATAGTTGGCACGGTCTTCTGCCATCTCTTCATCGGCAAGGCCATCTGGATTACCCTCATCCCGCTCGCCGTCATCTTCGTCACCCTCCTTCACGCGGACCTGACAACTGAAAAAGAACTGGTGGAACAGAAGCCCGCAGGACATTGAAGCGGGTGTCGTATACGGTATTGAGGCGGCATCCGGACCGGACGTCCGCTCACAGGGAGGCAGAGAACTTCCTCCCTTTTTTACGTGGGATATGACTTGAAATTGGTCAATATACGCCCTGCTTGGCAGGGTATGATACAAATTGTTAATAAAATACTATTGATTCTTTTGATTTACCTTGCTAAACTAAAATCATATGTCGTCAAAAAACGACTTGTTCTGCTGCCACGTCCGGCGCGCAAATATCAAGGAGGCATTCATGAAAAAACGCAGATGTATCTTAACTAAGAGACTTTTCTCCGTCGCTCTGGCGCTAGCCTGTATGGCTACGCTCATATTGCCTGCCATGGCGGCCTCGTCTTCGACGTCCGTCTTTACCGACGTAAGCTCTGACGCCTGGTATGCGGAGGCTGTAGCCTTCTGCTGGGACCGGGGACTGATGGAAGGCGTATCCGACACGCTCTTTGACCCTGGAAGCCGCATGACCAGAGCCATGTTGGCAACTGTGCTCTATCGTCTCGACGGAGAACCGATGGTGTCCGGTACCAGTCCCTTTCCCGACGTTTCTGAGGATAGCTGGTACGGCCCGGCAATCATCTGGGCCGCGGAGAACGGCATCATAGAGGGATATGAGAACGGCTGCTGCGGCCCCGATGACTGGGTCACCCGGGAGCAGATGGTCACCATCCTGTGGCGCTACGCCGGCAAGCAGGAACCAGAGGGCAACGCAGATGATTTCACTGATGAAAGTTCCATCGCCTCCTGGGCCTCCTCCGCCGTGGATTGGGCCCGGGAAAACGGAATTGTCACTGGCGCAGACGGCGGACGCTTTCTTCCCAAAAACAGCGCACAACGGTGCGAAGTAGCCATGGTGCTAATGAACTACGTGCAGTATCTGGAATCGTCCGGGGACGAAGCGGAACCCGAAGTGGATCCCTGGGAGGAATTCTACTCTCTGTTCGGCTATCTTCCCGAAAAAACATCCGTACCCGCCAACAGCTACATACCCGAAGCCTTTGTGGCCGAGGAACAGGAAGACGGGAGCTATTACATGACTTACAGCCTCGGCAACTACTCCGTAGGCATAGATGTCTCACACTATCAGGGAACGATAGATTGGCAAGAAGTAGCCGATTCCGGCATAGATTTCGCGGTAATACAGCTAGGCTATCGAGGTTATTCCGAGGGCTCGCTGAACACCGACGCCTGCTTTGAGGAGAACATAGAGGGCGCTCTCGCCGCCGGGCTGGACGTTGGCGTATATTTCTTCTCCCAGGCTATATCTGTACAGGAGGCGGTGGAAGAAGCCGAGTACGTTTTGGAACGTATACGCGGGTACGACGTAACCTATCCCGTGGTATTTGACTGGGAGCTTCTGAGCTATTCGAGCTCCCGCACCAAGGATGTCGGGGCCGAAACCGTGACTGCCTGCATAGCCGCCTTCTGCGAGACAGTGGAGGCCGCGGGCTATGTCCCCATGTTTTACGCCAACACCACCACAGCATACGAGCTTGACATGGGCTATCTGACACAGTATCAGTTCTGGCTTGCTAGCTATACGGATACCGCGCCAGCCGACTTTAAATACCACTTTGACATGTGGCAATATACAAGCAGCGGCACGGTACCCGGCATAAGCGGCCGCGTGGACATGAACATCTGCATAGATACCGCAGTACGTTCATAAAAAATGGCCAAGATGTGGTACCATCCTTATCGCTAGATATGCGGCCCCTACGCTCCCGTTACATGGCTGCAAAAAGGTGGAACAGATCAATGGGGTATATAGAGCAACTTGAAATTGAACTGTCATCTGTGCAGAATGGATTCAAGGAAGAGGAAAAACGGGCACTTTACGATATCAGTATCTGTGACCTCGCTGACGCCGAAAAGCTGGCATTTGCAGCCTACGGCTCTGAAGTATATCAGGTGAGGATGTATGCCGTCTTTCTGTATGGGCATATGTCCGATAGCAAGGATATTCTGAGCTTTATGCGCGATAAAGTATCCGCGGACCCGAATTGGAGGGTACATTATGTAAGGAAATCTGTCGGCAATGCTCTGAGAGATATAAATAAAAAATACCCCAACCTTATAAAGGCAGAGATATCCACCTGGAACTTGGATAAGCGCGAGACATTCCAGGTCTACAAACTTGCTTCCCGATACATCTATGAAACGGAAGGTAAAGAAATATAATCAAAGTGCTTATAACCTGCTGCGGCACGATAACCGGCTGTGGCAACAAAAAGAGCTGAAAAAGCATGATATATTGTTGGTTTGCTGCTCAAGCAAGCCTTTACTACACCACGTCTACACTATTTTGGGCAAAGTTTTATTTGACAAGATTTGGAATGCAAAAAGCGCAAGCGGCGGTACTCCCAAATAGAGTATCGCCGCTTGTTGTATATGGATAAATATATTCCTAAGTAAATAACAATGAGCAATAAAACAAAGCAAGAAATTGATATACAGTTAATCGCTATTAAGTAACTTTATTTTCAAAAAAAGCTTCTCGGCCTTGATATTCACTTTTAATTATTTCAAATATTTCTTCCGGGCTTTCTTTGCAGTCATTTTTCAGCCACAGTTTTATGATTTGTGTGATACCTGCCTTAAAAAACTCCATGTGATACTCAATAAATCTGTTTTTAAAATGTGTCTGAGCAAGGCCAGTGTCATAGGAAATAATTCTATATTTATTATCATATCCAAGTTTGAAATAGGTTCGATAAAAGATTTGGTTTTCTTTAATGTGACGAAATAGTTTCAGATAGTCATTGCTGTTGAAGCCTTGTGTGATTTCATCTCTGTATAAATCAGATACTGCAACTTCAAGCTTATCTCGTATTGAGTCTGCCAGCCCATAAATATCCGTATAGTTCGCATAAAACGTGGTTCTGTTTAGTCCAGCGCGTTTACAAATATCCGATACACTAATTTCGTTTAACTCTTTCGTTTGAAGCAATTCAATAAAAACCTTTTCTAGGCGCTCCATAGATTCTTTTTTTCTCTTGTTGTTTGGGGTATTCATAATAGCTCCTTTATCTCAACACTTGTTGATGAATTGGTGATTGTTTTTTTCTGCAGCTTCATTATACTTGATTTACATAGAAACAACAACTGTTGTTTTATTAGTTTGGAGGTGCTTTGTAGATGAAAAAAAGCAGTTTTATTGCAATGGTGTTGGGAACAGCCAGTGTAGTTTTATTTGCTCTTGGTATGTGTATGGCGCTTATCCCAGAGTGGAACACATTTAATCCAGGGATTATCTTCGGCTGTGTAGGTCTCCTTATGGGGCTTATAACGCTGATTGTATGGAGGAAGCTGGAACATAAGCAGCCGATCCATGTTTCAGGAAAGACAGTCTTGACTTTCATCATTGCTATAGTTGGCGCATTGGCCCTGGGCGTAGGCATGTGTTTTAGCATGGTCTGGGACAAATTAGTAATAGGTGTCGCAATTGGTCTTGCCGGAATTATTGCCCTGCTTTGCCTTATTCCCTTGACAAAAGGTATCAAAGATTGAACGCAAAGCAACGATGCATATTATACTTACGAAGACTAAAACGGGTAATAAGGTAGTATCAAATCAACGTTATCGTATCATAGTGTCAGCCGCCGCAGCCTTTATGTTCAATTTGCTTTATGCTTTGTACCATTGCATACTTGGTATCATAAGCCATTCTCTTTGGTTTGTTTTCCTATGCGCGTTCTACGGTATTTTGGCAACGACAAGGTTTTCGGCTGTATTGTGTGAGCGCAATCATCACGGGTTGCCCTCTAATGATACAGAAATATTTGTAACTAAATTTTCTGGCATACTGCTAGTTTTATTAAGCTTTGTACTTGCAACTGTAAATTATATAAGTTTGTCGCAGGATATAGTTTCAAGGCATGAAGAAATTATAATGATAACGATTGCCACTTACACTTTCTACAAAATCACAATGGCAATCGTGACGGCTATAAAACAGCACAAAATTCCTTCTCCGCTATTAAGGACAATCCGAAATATCAGGTATGCGGAAGTTTCTGCTTCCACATTAACTTTGCAGCGGTCTATGCTCGTTTCTTTTGGCTCAATAGATAATAAACTGGTTTGCTTTATGAATGCAATGTCAGGAGCTGCTGTATGCCTATTTGTATTGATACTCGGTTTATCTATGATAACAAAACCAAAAAAGAAAGGAACTTGAACAATGGCAAAATCTAAACTTGTAAAAACCAATGAAAGAATTGCAGAGAAGGTCGTCGGAACCTATCACAAAATTGAAGAAACGGTTGTTGGAGGCTATACCAAAATTGAGGACGCTTTTGTTGATCACTATCTGACCAAAGACGGAGAAACCGTTGAAGAAGCAAAAAAAAGATTAACACAAGAAAAAGAAGCTACAAAATAAACCGCAAAGCCAGCCAAGATAGACAACGGTCAGAATAAACAGGCCATACGCCGTTGACATTCCAGTATGTCTTTGCGTATTGGCTGATAAGGGGTGACGGCAAGGAGGGCTGCCGCCCCACGCTAGCCATTATTCAAAAGGGGATTCTTTATTGCAGAAGCAGAATATAGATATATGAGAAACACTTTCGCATAATCTACTGGTATGATTTTGTGTCTGCAGAACTGGATAAAGAACATCTCTTGACGATCTACGGCTTTTTGGTAATGCTGGACAATGAAGTATTGCTAGCTGCACTCTCTCATTTGCACGGCAATATTTGCTGAGGGTCAAAAAAGCCTGATAAATCAAGGGTTTCCGGGCCTCCGGGTAGTGCTACTACACCATTACTACACCATTTGGAACCTCGGTGTGACGAACATTTTTTGATAAAACGAGGTACAGAAAATGGAATACACGAGTGTCCTGGAGGAGCTCTGGTACGGCAATATCGAGCCGTCGGAGTATGACTGCTCCACCTGCCCGGAATACAAAACCGCCCTCCGCCTGCTCAGCCGCAACGAGGAAAAGCTCCTCAGCACCCTGAGCGACGAGCAGAAATCCCTCTTCACCCGCTGCGCCGAAAGCCAGCGCGAGTTGCAGTCTATATCCGAGCGCCTGCTGTTCAAAAACAGCTTCCGCCTGGGCGCAAGGCTCATGCTGGAGGTCATGGAGGGGTAAGTTGATATAGCGCACCGCCCATCGGCCATTTGGCCGATGGGCGGTGTTTTGTAAGGCAGTATTCTATACTCACAATCAGTCAGTGACAATAATCAAAACTTTAAACGTATTTGAGTCAACACTGTTGCTGAAAGTAACTGCTGTTATGCCCTTCCTCATAGGTGTAATAGTTATTCCAGTTGAAGTGTACCAAGAATCTTCATCAAAAGAAACCAAAGCTGAACTGCCAGAGTACGCAGTTTCTACCGTGCCCCCGGCAGACCAGTGGGCAGTTAGAGTGAATGAACGCCCTGTTTCATACTTGCTTAGTACAATTACATCTTCGCTGGCACAGAAATTATCGGCTGCATATCCTATGTTGCCTGTACTAAGCTCCTTGCAGATCTCATCATAATACTCAGCTTTTATTTCAAGAGACTTAATGTCCTCATTTAGTCCGACTATTTCATCATCGAGTTGTTTTATTGCCCCAACTGCGCCTAAATACAATAAAGCATTCAAAGCAAGAGATGCAATTAGCAGGACAATGATAATTGTTATAGGAATTACAACTTTTGCACGAGGATACTGTTTTCCACAGCCTGTACATCTTTTAGTTTTGCGGTCAACAACAGCGCCACATTTTTTGCAATGGCGCTCTTTGGCCTTTGTCCTCGGGGCCTGAGAAATATATGTGGTCTCAATTTCAGGCCCAGGAGCTGTGCTATCGCTGAGTTCATCGCTTTCAGTAGCAGCGCCCGTGGAATTATACCCGTTTCCTGACAAATACGTGTTCACTTCTAAATGGTCATAGACCTTGTCCTCAACGGTTTTGATGTTTGTGTTTGCTCCGTCCAATACTCCCCTATCTTTCAGGACCTTTATTCCCGCAGCAGAAAATACACCTGTCCATAATAAATATGGGCCTCCTGATGATGCGCCATTGATACAAATAAATACAACCAATACGAGTAAATTGAATCCATAGCAATGCAAGGTGAATTTTTTTGAGCTGATTGCCTGGCTCCTTGCCCTCGAATAAACCATCGGGAATGCACCGTAAGCCAGCAAAGTAATTAAAAGAGAAATAAGGATTACAGGCACATAGACAGATGGCCCCTGTTCAAACAGTTCATGTAAGCTCATTTTGCGTCATCCTCTCTCTTTCACGGACAGCGTCCGAGCTTTTCTACTAAATAATACCACACATATGATTACATTGAAAGATACTTTTATATATTCTGGTCGTATCTAGTTTGAAGGTCTGGCTGTTTCGCTAATTCTCAGTTAAAATTTTTATAGACGTATTTCACCGCGTCGTAGAACCAGTCGTGCACAGAGACGTCATAGAACTGTATTATTGCCTGAACCGCTTTCATTTGCTATAATTAGACATAATGCAAAAAACATGAGCATGGATTATTAGTTGACGCTTGGAGGACAAAAATATGCCTGAGACCAACACCAGTAATATCGGCTTTGAAAAGCAGATCTGGGACGCAGCTTGTGTGCTGCGCGGGAACATGGACGCATCGGAATATAAGTCCGTCGTGCTGGGTCTGATCTTTTTGAAATACATATCCGACCGCTTTGAGTCCAAATACAACGAGCTTGTGGCCGAAGGCGACGGCTTCGAGGAGGACAAGGACGAATACACCGCGGAGAACATCTTCTTCGTGCCGGAGAGTGCCCGATGGGGCGTTATCGCCGCGGCAGCGCATACGCCCGAGATTGGCACTGTCATTGACGACGCCATGCGCGCCATCGAGCGGGAAAACAAGCGCCTCAAGGATATCCTGCCCAAGAACTTCGCACGCCAGGAGCTGGACAAGCGGCGTCTGGGCAACGTGGTTGACCTGTTTACCAACATCAAAATGGTCGAGCACGGCGACAGCAAGGACATTTTGGGCCGCACTTATGAGTACTGCCTGTCCAGGTTCGCCGAGCAGGAGGGCAAACTGGCCGGTGAGTTCTACACCCCGTCCTGCGTGGTGCGCACTCTGGTAGAAATTTTGCAGCCCTACAATGGCCGGGTCTACGACCCCTGCTGCGGCAGCGGCGGAATGTTTGTGCAGTCGGCAAAGTTCATCGAGAACCACGGCGGCAACATCAACAGTATTTCCGTCTTCGGCCAGGACTCCAACCCCACCACCTGGAAGATGGCGCAGATGAACCTTGCCATCCGGGGCATCGAGGCCGACCTGGGCAAGTTCAGCGCCGACACTTTCTTCAACGACGCCCACCCCCAGCTGAAGGCCGACTTCATCATGGCAAACCCGCCCTTCAACCTCTCTGACTGGGGGCAGGACAAGCTGAAGGATGACGTGCGCTGGCAATACGGCACTCCGCCCGCAGGCAACGCCAACTTTGCCTGGCTGCAGCACATGATCTGGCACCTTGCTCCGGGCGGGCGCATCGGCATGGTGCTTGCAAACGGCTCCCTTTCTTCCCAGAGCGGCGGAGAGGGCGATATCCGCAAGAACATAATAAACGCGGATCTGGTGGACTGCATAGTAGCCATGCCGCCTCAGCTGTTCTACACTACGCAGATACCCGTTTCCCTGTGGTTTTTGGCCAAGAACAAAAAGCAGAAGGGCAAAACCCTGTTCATCGACGCCCGGAAGATGGGCACCATGGTCACCCGCAAGCTGCGGGAGCTGACCGACGAGGACATCGGCAAGCTGGCGGACACCTACAACGACTTTGTGGACGGCACACTGGAGGAGGTCAAGGGCTTCTGCGCCGTGGCAACCACGGAGGAGATAGCAAAGCAGGACTACATCCTCACCCCCGGCCGCTATGTGGGCATAGAGGAGCAGGAGGATGATGGCGAGCCCTTTGAGGAGAAGATGGAGCGTCTGACCCGTGAGCTGTCGGAGCTGTTCCAGAAGTCCCACGAGCTGGAGGCGCAGATCAAGGAGCGACTGGGGGCGATTGGGTATGAAGTTTAAATCGTATCGGATTTCTGAACTCATTAAAGAAATTGCAATGGGGCCGTTTGGTTCAAACATCAAGGTGGAATGTTTTGTCGATGACGGAATTCCTGTTTTGAATGGAAGCAATCTTGATGGAATTGCTTTAAAAGAAGAATCTTTTCGGTATGTAACAGAAGAAAAGGCCGACTCGCTCAAGCGTGCAAATGCACACAGAGGTGATGTTGTCATTACACATCGAGGAACACTCGGCCAAATAGTATACATCCCTCAAAATTCTAAATATGATCGCTATATAATATCTCAATCCCAATTTAGAATTAGATGTAATGAAAAAGTCTTACCTGAATATTTAGTATACTATTTTCATACGCCAATCGGACAACATAAACTGTTAAGCAATGCTTCTCAGGTGGGAGTTCCCGCATTAGCAAGACCGTCAACAACCTTTCAACAAATTGAAGTAGAATTGCCAAGTCTTGATATACAGAAAAGAATAATCGGTATTCTGCGTTCCCTCGACAACAAAATCGAACTGAACAACAAGATCAACGAGAATTTGGAGCGGCAGGCCTTTGCACTGTTTGACAACTTTTATAATCCGACTAATAGCAGTGTTGGATTCACTGAGATCATTCAGATTCTGGGTGGTGGAACACCTAAAACTGGTGAAAGTTCATATTGGAATGGAGATATACCATTTTTTACTCCTAAAGATGTTGGTTTTCCCTATACGATCTTGACGGAGAAATGGATTACAGAGGAAGGCCTTTCTCATTGCAATAGCCGTCTCTATCCGGTGAATACGGTTTTTGTAACAGCAAGAGGGACAGTTGGCAAAGTGGGAATGCCTGGCGTTCCTATGGCAATGAATCAATCTTGTTATGCACTTATTGGAATAGAAACTCACCAACTCCTTGTGTATTTCTATACGCTGAAAACAGTCGACAGGCTTAAGCACAAGGCGAGCGGAGCTGTATTTGATGCAATCACAACCAGAGATTTTGAAAGTGAAAGTATTTCGAAGTTGTCTGATAATGATGCCGAAGCATTTCTCAGTATTGCAAAACCTATCTATCAAGCTATATTGAGTAATGCGATAGAAAATCAACGGCTTGTATCATTACGGGATATTTTGCTACCTAAGCTGATGTCTGGTGAAATTGATGTGTCCGATATCCAGCATTAATCTGCAAAATTATCTTAAAAGGTTGAGGTGAACCCATGAGTATATCTGGATTTGTTTGCTTCTGTGGGCATTGTGGAAATACTGGTTTGCTAAACTATATTGCTTCCTTTGATTCTGTACATGAGACTCCTAAAAATGAAGATTTGAAAAACCCTATTGCTTGCCAGATTCTAGGAAGCACCGAAACAACAACATGGTCTGTTTATCAGTGTCCCGTATGTGGAAATCCTGTTCTAATCAGCAAAACACTTCCTAATGCTATGCCTGAACAGTTTGCAGAATATAGGTATCAATTTCCTACTCGAAATATCGACTATACTGGTGTGCCAGAAAATATAAAAACTGCTTTTGAATCAGCTGTAAGAACCCGAACCATTGATTTCGCTATTTGCATACTATCACTGCGCCGGACATTAGAGATGATATGCAAGGACAAAGGTGCCGAAGGCGCGGATTTGAAAAGTAAAATTCAGGATTTGATTGATAAAAAAGTTTTGCCTGAGATGATGAATGACGCTTGCTGGATTGTTCGGCAAAGTGGAAATGATGCTGCACACGCTGATGATGTGGTTTTTACCTCTTTTGAAGTTCAAGAAATAATCAACTATGTTACTATAGTAATCGAATATTTATATTCACTTCCTGTGCGAGTATCTGATTTGAAACATAAGATTTCTGAACGGAAAAACAAGTAAATCAATGAGGTGATCCTATGCCCTTCACCGAAGCCAACTATGAAAATGCCGTCTTGCAGCTCTTCACCCAGACCCTGGGCTATTCCTACGCCTACGGCCCGGATATTGAGCGGGACTATCACTCGCCCCTCTATGAGGACGAGCTGCTGCCTGCGCTGCGGGCTGTCAACCCGGCCATGCCCCAGGCGGCGCTGGATGACGCGGTGTACAAGCTGAAAAACTTTGAGTCCGGCTCCCTCTTGCAGAAAAACATGGTCTTTACCGACTATCTGCAAAACGGCGTACCGGTGAAGTTCGTGGTGAAGGGCGAGGAGCGCTCCGGGCTGGTCTATCTTATCGACTACCGGAACCCCGAGAACAACCGCTTTACCGCCGTCAACCAGTGGACAGTGGTAGAAAACAGCGAGAAGCGGGCGGATTTGGTGCTGTTCATAAACGGACTGCCCCTGGTGGTCGTCGAGCTCAAGTCCCCCTCCAGGGAGGAGACCGACGCCTCCGCCGCTTACCGGCAACTGCGGAACTATATGCATGAGATCCCATCCCTGTTCATCTACAACCAGATCTGCGTCATGAGCGACCTCACCACCTCCAAGGCCGGCACCATCACCTCCGGCGAGGACCGCTTCATGGAGTGGAAGACCAAGGACGGCAGCTACGAGAACACACAGTACGCCCAGTTTGACACCTTCTTTGAGGGCATATTTGAGAAGGCACGGTTCCTGGACATTCTCCAAAACTTTATCTGCTTCAATGTGGACGGGGCCAACACCTTTAAGATTCTGGCGGGCTATCACCAGTATTTCGCGGTGAAAAAGGCCGTCGAGTCCACCAAGCACGCCACAGTCACCGACGGCAAGGGCGGCGTGTTCTGGCATACACAGGGCAGCGGCAAGTCGCTGTCCATGGTGTTCTACGCCCATTATTTGCAGCAGGCGCTGGAGAGCCCCACCATTGTGGTCATCACTGACCGAAACGACCTGGATAACCAGCTCTACGGGCAGTTTTCGCGGTGCAGGGACTTTCTGCGCCAGACGCCCCAGCAGGCTGAGAGTCGGCAGAATTTGCAGGAGCTGCTGGCAAACCGGCAGGCCAACGGCATCATCTTCACCACCATGCAGAAGTTCGAGGAGACCGGAGAGGCCCTGTCGGAGCGCCGGAACGTCGTGGTAATGGCGGACGAGGCGCACCGGGGCCAGTACGGCCTGACGGAAAAGGTGGTCACCCGTCAGAACGAAAGGGGCGAGCTGGAGGTCAAGACCATCATCGGCACGGCCCGAATCATCCGCGACAGCCTGCCAAACGCTACATACATCGGCTTCACCGGCACGCCCATCTCCTCCAAAGACCGCAGCACACGCGAGGTGTTCGGAGACTACATAGACATATACGACATGACCCAGGCCGTGGAAGACGGAGCCACCCGCCCGGTCTACTATGAGAGCCGCGTAATACATCTGCATCTTGACGAGGCGATTCTGCACCGAATTGATGTTGAGTACGACATCATGGCCCAAAACACCGACCCCTATGTCATTGAAAAGAGCAAAAAGGAACTCGGGCAAATGGAGGCCATCCTCGGTGCAGAGCAAACCATCAATTCCCTTGTTGATGACATCCTCGACCACTATGAGAACTATCGGGCCAACCTGCTCACTGGCAAGGCCATGATTGTGGCATACTCACGCCCCATTGCCATGAAAATCTACAAACGTATCCTCCAGCTGCGCCCGGACTGGACAGAAAAGGTGGGCGTGGTTATGACCCAGGGTAACAACGACCCCGAGGAGTGGCGGGAGATCATCGGCAACAAGGCGCACAAGGAAGACTTGGCACGGAAGTTCAAGGACAACAGCTCTCCTTTGAAAATCGCCATTGTGGTGGATATGTGGTTGACCGGATTTGATGTGCCGTCTCTCGCCACAATGTATGTGTACAAGCCCATGTCAGGGCACAATCTGATGCAGGCCATTGCTCGGGTGAATCGGGTCTTTCAGGATAAGGAAGGCGGTCTGGTGGTGGACTATGTGGGCATCGCCGCCGCCTTGAAACAAGCGATGAACGATTACACAGTGCGGGACAAGAAGAACTATGGCGATCCCGATGTGAGCAAAGCGGCCTATCCCAAGTTCTTGGAGAAGCTGGAAGTTTGCCGTGACCTGTTCCACGGCTTTGACTACAGCCCTTCCCTGACCGGGGACGATCTGGAAAAGGCCCGGATGATAAGCGGCGGCGTCAACTTTCTGCTGGGCAAGTCGGTTGCGGAGCGCGAGCTGCCTGATAAGGAAAAGACACAGAGCGTTTTTATAAAAGAGGCGCTGCTTCTAAAGCAGGCGCTCTCCCTCTGCGGCAGTCTGGTGGATGAGAAAACCCGGTTTGAATCCGCCTATTTTGAAGCGGTCCGGACGATGCTTGTCAGACTTACAACCGGTGGAGCCGGGAAGAAATTCACTCTGCCGGAAGTGAACCAGCGCATCAATGAACTCTTGAAGCACAGCATCAAGAGCGAAGGCGTTATCAATCTGTTCTCAGATGTGGGAACAGAGTTTTCCCTGTTCGACCCCAAGTTTCTCGAAGAAATTGCCAACATGAAGGAGAAGAACCTTGCTGTCGAACTGCTGAAGAAGCTCATTGCCGATCAGGTCAACGTTTACCGTCGCACCAATGTTGTGAAATCCGAGAAGTTCTCCGAAATAATCCAGAGCACCATGAAACGTTATCTCAACGGTATGCTGACAAACGAAGAAGTCATAGAGGAGCTACTGAGGCTGGCAAAGGACATTGCCGCCGCAAACGCCGAAGGAGACAAACTGGGTCTGACCGAGGAAGAGCTTGCTTTTTACGACGCTCTGACAAAGCCGCAGGCAATAAAGGATTTCTATCAGAACGACGAGTTGGTTGCCATTACGAAGGAACTAACCGACGCGCTGCGTAAGAACCGCACCATTGATTGGCAGAAAAAAGAGAGCGCCAGGGCCGGTATGCGCCGGCTGGTAAAGCGGCTGCTGAGAAAGCACAAGTACCCACCGGAGGGCATGGAGGACGCAGTGCAAACAGTCATGGCCCAGTGCGAAATGTGGACGGATAATGCAGCTTAGCCGCCCTCCCCTTCCCAGCCGCAGCTGGATAAAAACAGGAACAGATACCTGCCATCGCCCCGGCGGGTATCTGTTCCTGTTTTTCATGTCCGGACACGGCGGGGGCGAGGTGCGGGAGCACGGCGGGCGCGGTGGGTGCGGGCATGTGGGGTTTCCGAAGGGGCTTGCCCCTTGGCCCGGGGTCATCCAACAGGGGCGGGAGCGCCCTGTTGGCGCACGACTTTGCTGGCAAAGTCTAGTGTGTTAGACCTTTTGCGGCCGCCGGGGCGGGAAAGGGGCTGTGCGGGGCAGCACGGGCACTTTCACGCCCAGGCAGAACGGAGGATATCCGCGGGCGGGGCAGCCGGCGGATATCCTCTGTTCGTCTTGAGGCGGCGCGGCGAAGCGGCGTCGCCGGGGCGCAAAAGGGCTACACACCCGCCGCAGCGACGCGCCTCAATACCACCACGGCAGCTCCAGGCGCACATCGTCCAAGGCCTGACGCTCCGTCATCCTCGCGCGGCTCTCCGACAGGTGGAAGTGCCGGGCCGTCTGCGTCAGCGTGCGCTCCGTGTCCTCGTCGTCGAAGCCGAAGCGGTACTCGATATAGCCCCGCTCCCTCGGCTCGATGCGGCCCAGCGCCACGTGCAGTTCCTCAAAACTTTCCCGCTCCAGGTACAGCTGCTCAGGCGTTTTTCCGGTCCCGTAGAGGGCGGCGGACTCAAGAGAAATTCGACTGCCGATGTTCTGCGCCTCGAAAGTCCGGCTGCGCTCGCGTATGCTGTCCAGCATGGCATTGCGCACAGCCGGGGCGGCGTAGCTCAGGAATTTTCCGCCGCTCTCCGGGTCGAAGGTATCGACACAGCGGAGAAGTCCGAGCGCGCCCTCCCGCTCCAAGTCCTCCCTGTCGAGCAGAAGGTCGGAGTTCAATTCTCGCTGCGAGCTCCACAGCTCATTGGCCGTTTTTCGGATGAAGCCCAGGTTGTTCTCGATAAGTTCGTTCCGCGCGCCGGCGTCGCTCCGGAGGGCAGACGCGCAGAGCTCCTCATTGCTCAGCGGGCTCTTCATTGCTCTTTGTGCCGCCTATCATCGACAGGAACAGCCGCTTCACGCTCTCCTCGTCCACGCCGGGCAGGTGCGACACCGAGCGCGCCACGGCCTGCGAGAGCTGCTCGGGCGAGATCTTGCGCAGGGGTTTGCTCTGGCCTCGGGTCAGCTCGGCGTAGATGCGCTTCACCGCCTGCGCGGTCAGTTCCTTCGACGCGGCGACGTCGGAGCCGACCTCCCTTTTTATCTCGCGGACTGCGCGCATGAAGGAGTCCTCGATATTTTGCAGCTCTACCTGATGTATCGGCGTTTTCAGGCGCTCGGCGTCCGCGGCGGCCTCCGGCGAGCCTTTGAGCAGCGCGGCGGCAGAGGCGTAGATCTGGTTCTGCGCAGCGAAACCCGAGGCGAGCTCGTCGCTGAGAATGCCGGCAATCTGGTAAGTCGTCTCGGCGAATCTGGGGCTTTCGAGCAGGCGGTTGACGACGCGGGGATCGACTTTTTTCGTATAGAGGTTCCTTGCGGCCTGCACGGAGAGGCCGAGTTCGGAGATATCGTAATTCACGCGGTCGGGCACGTCGGTCTCGCCCAGGAGAAAGTCGGTGGAGACGTCGAAGGTGCGTGCAATGCGGATGATGCTCTCGTCGCCGAGCTTGTCCGTTTTGCCGCTCAGGAAGCGGCTGAGCGTACTCTCCGTTGTGCCGATGCGCAGGGCGAGCTCGGCCTGCGTGAGCCCGCGCTCCTTCATCAGGTCACGGATACGGTCGCGTATCTTGCCGGGCAGCCAGGTCTGTTCCATCGCGGCACCTCCCCTTAAACATAAGACAATGCTTTAATCATCATCCTCTAAGCTCTCGCTCGGTTCTTCGGCAACGACATTAAAGGAAAACTGGTCTTTGTCATATCCAAATACGGAAAGCAGGTTTTGAATAAACCGGATGCATGACCACGCCGACAGGTTTGCTTCTACGTAGATCCCATCAGCTACTTTCCAAGGACCGCGCATACCCTCTCCGTTGGTATTGAGGTGCACATGCTTTCTTTTTGTGGCGTTGAACGAGTAATTATCGTGCGCCAGTTCTTCTATCTTTCCGGGCTGCCTTTTATCGAGCAATTTGATGACATCAAACAGCATGAAAATGAATTTGTTCTGTCTGTAAGTCTCGCCGAACAGCCTGAAAGAGACGAGCTTTTTACCTGTGACATCATCGTAATCGTCCAGCGTCATCGTGTCGATATACTCAAACTCTATGCTGTCATCAGATACTTTGTCGATCCTATACCTGGCTGAAACGATATCAGCAAGCCTTTTTGCGCGCGCCTGGATGTCGATGATACTCCAGCTGTCTTTATCCAGAACGTCGCTGTTGAGAACGACCGCTTTGGAGTTTTCGCGGATGATCTCCTGCTTTTCCTTGAAGCTCTTATTGGACAGCTCGGAATTATAGCCCGTCACCGAGAGATTCCCCAATGTGTGCAGGTATTGCTCATGCTCTTCCGGATTTATATAGTTCCAGTCTGCACTGAGTGTCTGGGGCATGATGTGCTCGATGGTCAGGTTCTCAGCTTGCAGCACCTCTTTGCCGTCGCCGTTTTCAATATCCAGAAGCAAAAAGCGGCACAGGGCATTGTTGCCGTAGATATTTGCCCTTTGTAAGGAGCGCTCAAACTCTGCCGCTGATGGGACCACATCCTTCGATGAGACTGTAAACAGGAATTTGTTCAGAGACTCATAGTATTTTTTCTTGTTTGACGCCACTTTGAAGATGCGGTTATACAGGTATGTAAACAAGCCTCGCAACGTATTTGACGGAACACCGCAGACCATCCTGCGCAGCAAGTAGGACAATATGAAGTGCAATATTTTCTCTGCCGTCGCCTCATCTATTACATTGTGATGGTAATCGTCAAATACGTGAAGCAGGAAGGGATAGCAGGTCGTCTGGTTCAGCAAGCGCAGGCTTTTGAGTAGTTTATTTATCTTTTGAGAATAAATATCGCTGCCATAGACAAATGCTCCGAAGATCCTGGCATAGTATTTAAGCTCTTCAAGAATTGATTCCTGTGTATAGCCGCTGTCCTTAAAGAGCTTCACGAAGCTGCTGTACAGCTGTCGGCTGTTCACTGGTTTGCTGGTCTTGTAGACTATGTACTGCATGAAGAAGTCGTCGAGATTAGAGTAATCCATCTTATTGCGCAGCGTCTTTTCAATGAAGAGCCAGTAGTCTTCATACAGTCTCTCCTGGTCATCCGCATTCATAAGCAGATAGTTGCGAATAAGGTCAGCGTTTGAGAGCTCAAGGCCTGTTGAATTGATGCTTTCAAATATCACCTGCGGGTCGTCTTCGCCCTTGGTGAGCACGATCTCAACTATCTCCAGTTTTGTCAGGGCGTCAAGCACCGCAGAGGGATTTATCCCACGGCTGCACCAGCGCTCAAACCGCTCCTTGCACAGCATGAAGTTTTGATAGATATGGGTCTCCTCGTCCATCTCATCGAGCTTCCCGTTGAGAAGCAGGAGGAACTGCCTGTTGTCAGTCTTAATAGGCTTGAGCTTGACCTTGAATTCTTCGTCGCAATATTTGTTGTGGAGGTATTGCTCCTCGATTTCATGGTAGCATTCATCCCCAACAGACTGCGCAACAACGGAGAGGGCCTTTAAGATCAGCATGAGCGTAGTGAGGCGCTGCTGGCCGTCTATTATGATATACTCTTGAAGCGCAAAGCCCCCACTCTTTGCCGCCATGAATACAATAGTCCCCAGAAAATGCTTGTCACCCGTCTCGATTATCGTGTAAACGTCATCCAAAAGCCGGTTGCAGTTGCTGTCAGACCAATCGTAATTCCTCTGATAGACCGGAATGCGGAACAGGACTTTATTTGTCCCTATAAAATCTCTGAGCATCCAGAGCTTATGTGCGTCCATTGTATTTCCTCCCCGCCTATTGATGCGTATAAAACCATTTTTTATTATAAACTGCCGACTCGTGTATTACAAGCTCTTACATTTTGCCGGCGCCTGGCGGCTTGCATTTCTGCAAGGCTTGGAGGGGCGGTGGGGTGGGATCCTTGCGGAAGTGCCGGATTTTGTGGGTCTAAGACTTTCTTTGCGTATACTCGGGTGAAAGGAGGTCTTGGATGGATATATTTGCAAGCGCCAAGGCGCGGATCGGGGTTCGGGAGGCGGCGGAGAGGTATGGGGTCCGGGTCAACGGGCACGGGATGGCGCGGTGTCCGTTTCACGATGACCGGCGGCCCAGCCTCTATGTGGCTGACGACCACTTCCACTGCTTTGCCTGCGGGGCGCACGGGGACTGCATCGACTTTGCGGCCCGGCTCTTTCGGCTCACGCCCCTTGCGGCGGCGCGGAAGCTGGCGGCGGACTTTGGGACGGCTCAGGAAAAACCGAAGAAACACGACGAAGCACAGCGGCTCGGGAAAGACGAGCGGCTGTGCTTTTTGCGTTTATCCGAGCATTGCCGGGCGCTCAGGCGACGTAAGACCGAGCTTGCGCTGAGAAGACCGGGCGACGACTTTGACGCGCGCTTTGCGGCGGCCTGCAGGGAGCTTGAATACGCGGAATATCTGCTCGACGAGCTGACCTTCGGCGACGCCGGGGCGCGGGCGGAGGCTGCCCGGCTGGTGCGGGACTTGAAAATGGAGGTATGAGACTTTGGAAGACAGGCACGAAAACACGTCCGGGGGCGCGAGGCTGCCCTCCTGGTACGACGGGAAGAAAATAGACGAGGTGCAGTTTTGCTCCGACTTTCTGGGGCGGCACCCTATGAAATGTGTGCGTGGGCGGCTCTTCACGGTGGACGGCGCGGTGGAGGACGAGGGAGAGATAAGCCGGATGATACTTGAGGAGGTCTCGGGCTGTCTGAGCTCTGGTATCTCCAAGGCGGTGACGAACCTGCTCGCAGCGCTCAAGCTGACGGCCTATTCCCCTCCCCTGCCCATCGAGACCGACCGCATCCATGTGGCCAACGGCACCTATTTCCTGAACGGCAGCTTCACGGAGGACAAGGCCTGGTGCAATAACCGGCTGAAGGTGCGCTACGAGCCGAACGCCCCTAAACCGGAGCGCTGGCTGGGCTTCCTCTCCGAGCTGCTGGAGCCGGAGGACATCCCCACCCTGCAGGAGTACCTGGGCTACTGCCTCATACCCTCGACCAAGGGGCAGAAGATGCTGCTGCTCATCGGCAAGGGCGGCGAGGGCAAGAGCCGCATCGGGCTCGTCATGCGCTCGCTACTCGGCGACAGCATGAACATGACCAGCATACAGAAGGTGGAGAACAACCGCTTCAGCCGCGCCGACCTCGAAAACAAGCTGCTGATGGTGGACGACGACATGGATATGAGCGCCCTGCCCAAGACGAACTATATCAAGTCCATCGTCACCGCCGAGTGCAAGATGGACCTTGAGCGCAAGGGCGTGCAGAGCTACCAGAGCCGCCTCTATGCCCGTTTCCTCTGCTTCGGCAACGGGGCGCTGACGGCGCTGCACGACCGCTCCGACGGCTTCTTCCGGCGGCAGATCGTGCTGACCACGAGGGACCGGCCCGCGGGGCGGGTGGATGACCCCTTCCTCGCCGAAAAGCTGGCCGACGAGGCGGAGGGCATCTTTCTCTGGTGTCTGGAAGGTCTGAACCGGCTGCTCGCGAACAACTACCAGTTCAGTCTCAGCGGCAAGGCGCGGGAAAACGTCGAGACGGTGAAGCGCAGCAGCAACAACGTCATCGAGTTCCTGCGCTCCGAGGGCTACATCCGCTTCCGGGCCGACGCAGAGGCCAGCTCGCGGGCGCTGTACGAGGCCTACAAGCTCTGGTGCGAGGACAACGCGCGCAAGCCGCTCTCGGCAAACCGCCTCAGCTCGGAGCTTGCGCAGAACGAGGCGCTCTACAATGTGGAGGCCACGAACAACATCTACGCCGCCGGGAAGCGGGTGCGAGGCTTTGTGGGCATCGAGGTGCTGGCAAGGCCCTCGTTTCTCAGGCGGTGAACTGGAAAGCACTGTACGTACTGTACGGTACGTACGGCGCTTGCAGCTTTCAGTACACAGAATGGAGGTATTTCAATGCCGAAGCCGCAGTATGCGATACTGCGTTTTGCAAAATACAAGGGCCCCGGCGTTCACGACATCGAGGCCCACAATGAGAGGCGGAAGGAGAAGTACGCGAGCAACCCCGACATCGACACGGGGCGCAGCGGGCTGAACTTTCACCTGGCAGAGCCTGCCGGGCGCTACCGCCAGGAGGCCGAACGGCTCATCCGCGAGGCGGGCTGCCGCACGCGCAAGGACAGCGTCCGGGTGGTGGAGGTGCTCGTCACGGCGAGCCCGGAGTTTTTCGAGGGGCGGTCAGAGGCCGGGGTCAGGGCGTTTTTCGAGAGGGCCATGGAGTTCATGGGCCGGCGTCAGGACGCCGGGACCTTCCTCTCCGCCGTGGTACACATGGACGAGAAGACGCCGCATATGCACCTCTGCTTCGTGCCGCTGACCTCCGACGGGCGGCTGAGCGCGAAGGAGATAGTCGGGAACAAAAAGAAGCTCGGCGAGTGGCAGGACGCCTTCTGGACGCACATGGCGGAGGCCTACCCCGAGCTGGAGCGCGGCGAGAGCGCCGGCGAGACCGGGCGCGAGCACATCCCGCCCCGGCTCTTCAAGCAGATGACCCGCCTGACGCGGCAGAAGCAGAAGCTGGACGCGCTGCTCTCCGACGTGAAGCTCGGCAACTACAAGGAGCGCGTCCGCCAGATCTCCGCCCTGCTCGACAGGTACATCCCGGACGTCGAGCGCATGGGCACGGAGCTCAAAAAGTACAAGGCCGCCTTCGACAACACCGGAGCTGAGCTCAAAGCGCTCCGCTCGGAGAGCACCCTCAAGAAGCTGAGGGAGAACCAGCTACGGCGCGACTACGAGGCGGCGCTGGCCATCATCGGAAGGCTCCCGCCGGAGGTGCTGAAGCAGTATCAGGACCGCAGCACCACGCGGGAGCGCGAAACTGTGAGCAAATAAAGGAGGTAACGCCTATGGCAAAAGACGTTCCCATCTGGGAAAAGAGCAATTTGACCCTTGAGGAGGCCGCGGCCTATTCCGGCATCGGCACGGGCAAGCTGCGCGAGCTCACGAATGAGAAGGGCTGCAATTTCGTCCTCTGGGTGGGAAACAAGCGGCTCATAAAGAAGCGGCTCTTTGACAGCTACATAGAGCAGGCCTATTCCATCTGATATTTGCAGATTATTCATAGAAAAAAGGGCGCCGGTGTGGTATCATTTGTATGTCACACCGGCGTTCCTTTTGCCTTGAAAGGAGCACGGACATGAGCAATAAACGCAAAGACCACAAAGGCCGCCTCCTGAGAACGGGAGAAAGCCAGAGAGGAGACCTGATCTACCAATACAGATACACAGACCTGTGCGGCAAGCGCCGCAGCATCTACGACTCCGACCTTCAGGGACTGCGCCGCAAAGAGAAGGAACTGCAAAGGCAGCTCGACGACGGAATCGACTATGAGGCCGGGCAGATAACGGTGCTGGAGCTGCTGAAAAGATACGTCAGCCTAAAGCAGGGCGTGCGCCACAACACACGGATGGGCTACAAATTTGTGCTGAACTTAGTTGCCAAGGAGGAGTTCGGCAGCCGCAGGATATGCACGGTCAAGGTCTCAGACGCCAAGCTGTGGTTCCTGAAGCTGCACCAGGACGGCAAGGGTTACAGCACCATCACCAGCGTCCGCGGCGTTGTGAAGCCGGCATTCCAGATGGCCTGCGACGAGGACGCCATACGCAAGAACCCCTTTATCTTCAAGCTGACCGACGTGGTGCCGAATGACTCCGAGCGCCGCATCGCGCTGACCGAGGAACAGCTCAGGACCTGGATGGACTTCATCCGGCAGGACGAGACCTATTCCAAGTACTATGACGAGTTTGTCGTGCTGCTGGATACAGGCCTGCGCGTCAGTGAGTTCTGCGGTCTGACGCGCAAAGACCTGGACTTCAAGAACCGGCGCATCCGGGTGGACCACCAGCTCCTGCGCGAGCTGGGCGGCAAATACCATGTGGAGGCGACAAAGACCGCCAGCGGCATCCGCTACATCCCAATGACCGACGCAGTGTACCGGAGCCTCAACAATATGCTCGCAAACCGGCCGAAAGTCGCTGTGGAACCTGTGGTTGACGGGATGACGGGTTTCATCATGCTCGACAAGAACGGCAGGCCCAAGGTGGCGCTGCACATCGAGAATGAGATGCGCTGGGCCATGAAGAAGTATCGCAAACTGCACCCGGACAAGCCCCTGCCGCACATTACGCCCCATGTGTTCCGCCATACCTTCTGCACCAACATGGCCAATGCGGGTATGGATATCAAAAACTTGCAGTATGTGATGGGCCACTCCGATGTGGGGGTCACACTGAATGTCTACACCCACGCCAGCTTTGACCGGGCAGCCGAACAGATGGCCAAAATCCTTGCGTTCCGCGCTGTGACAGCTTGAAAAATCAGGTCAAATCCACAATTGGTACTACACCAATTACTACACCATTTGCCCATGAAATTGCGTAGAATTGCACAGATTTGCGTGGGCAGCATGGCAGCTACAACGAAAAGAAAAAGCGCCGAAAAGCCAGTCATATCAATGGTTTGCAGGCTTATGAAGGGATATAGTTGAGATGACTAAAATACTTTTTGTGTGCCACGGCAATATTTGCCGCAGTCCGATGGCGGAGTTTGTGTTTCGGGACATGGCGGCGAAGGCGGGAGTTGAGGTGGAGGTGGCTTCGGCGGCCACTAGCTCGGAGGAGATCGGGAACCCCGTATATCCGCCTGTGCGCAGGCTGCTGCTGGCGCACGGGCTTGACCCCTCGGGTAAGACAGCGAGGCAGCTCAGGCGCGGGGAATACGGCGATTGGGACCTCATCGTCGGCATGGACAGCGCCAACATCCGCAACATGAACCGCATCTTCGGTGGCGACCCGGAGCACAAGCTCATCCGCCTGCTCGACCTCACGCCCCTCAAGCGCGACGTTGCCGACCCCTGGTACACCCGCGACTTCGACGCCTGCTGGGACGACGTCAATCTCGGCTGCCGCGCGCTGCTTGAGCGCGTGCGCAGTATGTGACATGCGGCTGTTTTCCTTGACGAGCGGGAGCATTGGTTATAAAATATAGTATCTTATGTTGTGCGCACTGGAGGAACTGCTTTGAAACAGAAAAAACCTAAGGCGTTTATTCCCATATACGCCTTTGCGCTGGGCTGGATCGTCTGCGCGTTTTTCATTCCGATGTACACTCTCGGCGGGCTTGTGGGCAGCGCCGCCATTTCGGCTGCGGTGGCGGTCGTGGCCTGGTACACGGCCAAGATGATACTCGCCCGGAAGCCTGCGGAGCCGGAGCCCGAGCCGGAGCCGGTCAAGAAGGAGGAACCCACCCTCAGCCCCGAGGTTCAGGCCATAATCGATGACGGCAAGCGAGCCATAAAGGAAATGGGCAGGCTTTACACATCCATAAAGAACAACGACGTCCGCCGCCGCATAAACGAGCTCATGCGCATTTCGGACAAGATAGTTCAGGACGCCATAGACGATCCCTCGGATGTTCCGCAGATACGCAAGTTTCTTGACTACTATCTGCCCACCACAATAAAGCTCCTCAACGCCTATGACCGCATGAGCGATCAGGGTATTGAGGGTACGAACCTCTCAAAATCCATGTCCAGCATCGAGGACATGCTTGACACCGCTATCGAGGCATTCAAGAAACAGCTCGATTCGCTCTTTGCCAATCAGGCGCTGGACATTGAGACCGACATCAGCGTCATGAACCAGATGCTTGAACGCGAAGGCTTCTCCGATGACGGTGCGGACACAATAATCAGGGCCGCACGCTCCGGAAAGACGGAATAAGAAAGGACAGTAAAAGATGGACGAAAACAAGGAATTCATCCCCTCTCTCACGCTTGACCCCAACGCGGCCGCCTCCGCTTCAGTCCAGATGCCCGCCGAGCCTGAGGCCCCGGTTCTGGAGGAAAAGAAGGATGTGCCCGAGGAAAAGCTCGAGCTCGAACGCCTCTCCCCTGCCGAGCAGGCCGCCGTCAAGGAGTTTGCAAAGCAGATAGACGTCATGAACGCCGAGCAAATACTCAACTACGGCTCTGCCGCTCAGAAGAACATAGCTGATTTCTCGGACGCCGCGCTCAGCAAGGTCCGCACCAAGGACCTCGGAGAGGTCGGTGAGGAGCTCTCCGACCTTGTTATCCAGCTCCAGGGCATGAACTTTGACGAGGAGGAGAAAAAGGGCTTCCTCGGCTTCTTCAAGAAGCAGCGCCAGAGCATAGCCGCGCTCAAGGCCCAGTACGACAAGGCCGAGGTCAATGTCGACAAGATCGCGGCTGAGCTGGAGAAGCACGAGCGCACGCTCATGAAGGACATCGCGATGATGGACAAGATGTACGAGATGAACCAGCAGTACCACAAGGAACTGACCATGTACATCATCGCCGGTAAGCTCCGCTGCAAGGAGCTGCGCGAGACCGAGCTGCCCAGGCTGCAGAAGGTCGCCCAGGAGTCCGGCAAGACCGAGGACGCCCAGGCTGCCAACGACTACGCCAACATGCTCGGACGCTTCGAGAAGAAGCTGCATGACCTTGAGCTGACGCGCATGGTGTCCGTCCAGATGTCGCCTCAGATACGCATGATCCAGTCCAACGACTCGGTCATGGCTGAAAAGATACGTTCCTCCATTGTGAACACCATTCCGCTCTGGAAGAGCCAGATGACACTGGCCCTGACACTGCATCACTCGCAGATGGCCATGGAGGCGCAGCGCGACGTAAACGAGATGACGAACCGTCTGCTGCAGGCCAACGCCGAAAAGCTGCACCAGGGCAGCGTGGAGATAGCGAAGGAGTCCGAGCGCGGCATTGTGGACATAGAAACGCTGCAGAAGACCAACCAGGAGCTCATCAGCACGCTCGAGGAGGTCCGGCAGATCCAGGCCGACGGTGCGAAGAAACGCGCGGAGGCCGAGGTCGAGCTGGGCCGTATCGAAGGCGAGCTGAAGCAGAAGCTGCTTGAACTGAGAGGCTGATATCGTGAGAACATCCCTAAAACATCCCATAACCGCACTGCTCATAGCTGTACTCGCATGCGGCTTTGCACTTGTCATGAACACTCAGTCCATGCTCGGTGAAAAGGTTCAGGCAGTCGAAGACGGCTTTTACACCTCAGTCGCCGGCGAGCGGAGCATATACTCGCGGCTTCAGGAAAAGCTGGACGCGGCAAACGGGATCTGGACCGTGCTCGAAGGCGTGGACACCAGTGCGGCTCAGGAGCTTTCCGACGCGCGCAGCAGTCTGCTGACTGCCTATGAAAGCCGCGACATCGCCGCGATGTACGATGCAAACTCCGAGCTGGACAAGGCCTATTCCAACGCGGTAAAGGCCCTCGACGGAGCAGAGCTCGACGAGAATACCCAGAGCGCGCTGGACGATTACACCACCAACTACGAGGGCGCTCAGAAGATGATAGAGCAAAACAGCTACAACAGCAGCGTGCTCGAGTTCATGCGCTCCACCTTCAACAAGTTCCCCACATCCGAGCTTGCTTCCTTTACCGGCGTGGAGCCTCCGGTGAGCTTTGAATGATTCAGGAGAATTGACGGATGAAACGTATTTTTTCCCTAGTATTTGCCCTGCTGCTCCTTCCTGTCATGGTCCTCGGAGCTTTTGCCGTGGATGTGCCGGATCCGAGCGCCGACTTCTATGTTTACGACGACGCCGGGACACTCAGCGAATCCACCAAGGAGCTGATTCTCAACGCCAGCGGCCCGCTTGAGCAGTACTGCGACGGCGCTCAAATAGTCGTTGTCACCATCGACTATCTCCCTTCGGGCTACGATTCCGAGCAGTATGCCAACCTGCTCTTCAACAGCTGGGGCGTAGGCAGTTCGAGCGCGAACAACGGCATGCTCCTGCTGCACGTCGTCAAGGAGGACCGCGGCTGGCTTGCCGTCGGCGCCGGGCTTTCCAGCCAGATGACCAGCGACTATGCCAACTCGCTGATGGATGAGTATTTCTGGCCTTATTCCGACTCGGGCGAGTATGACGAGGCCGTAGCGACCCTCTTCCCCCACCTTGTGGACTTCTACGCGGAGCTCTACAACACCAACATGCTGTACGGCGGTACCGGTACCGTGTCCGGCGGCAGCGTGCCGGAGTACAACGGCTCAGGCGGCGGCTACTATGACAACGGTTACTATGACGACTACTACTATTACGACCGCGGACCCAGCCTCGGTTCGGTAATTGCGGTGCTGTTTGTAGTCTTTATCGTCGTGCTGGCTCTTGTGAACTCCACGGGCCGCAGGCGGTATTACCGCAGCTACGGCGTCTGGCCCGCATTCTTCTTCTGTGGCGGCCCGAGGGGACCGAGAGGCCCCAGAGGTCCGCGTCCGCCTCATGGCCCTGGCCCCGGCCCGGGCGGTTTTGGCGGAGGCAGCGGCTTCCGTGGCGGCGGTTTCGGCGGTGGAGGCTTCAGCGGCGGAGGTTTCCGCGGCGGCGGCTTCGGTGGCGGCGGCCACTCCGGCGGCGGTGGCGGCGGTAGGCGCTGATGCCTTTGCTCTCAACAAAAAACAAGGGAGGACCCGTGCAGGGTCCTCCCTTTTCTTTTACTTTTCTGCTCAGTGCTTCCTGCTGTACCAGGTATCCTCCAGCGGCAGGGTATTGCGGAACTTGTGGTCCATCGCATAGTACGCGCCCTGCACCGCCGGGGCAGTCGGGATGGCGGATATCTCACCTATGCCCTTGGAGCCGTAAGCGAAGGGCAGCAGTTCATCCTTCTCCACGTAGATGGCGTGGATGTCCGGTATCTGCGTCGAGTGCAGCAGGCCCAAGGTACCGTATTTCGCCTGCGGCACGCAGTCCTCAAGCGGGAAGTGCTCGGTCGGGGCATAGCCCATGCCCATGAGCACGCCGCCCTCGATCTGGCCCTGTATGGAGGTCGGGTTGACCACCTTTCCGGAGTCGTGCGCCGCGTAAACCTCCTTGACCTTGCCCTCATCGTCGAGCACGACGACGTGAGCTGCAAAGCCGTAGGCGACGTGGCTCTTCGGGAAGGGCACATCCGCGCCAAGCTTGTCGGTGGGGTCGAAGAACTCGGCAAAATACTCCTTGCCCTCGAGCTTGGAGAGGTCTCCGCCGGCCTCGTCGAGGTCCTTTTTCAGGTCGACCGCGGCCATGCGCACGGCCTCGCCGGTGATGAGGGTCTGGCGGGAGCCGGAGGTGGTGCCGGAGTCGGGCGAGAGCTCGGAGTTGCTGCCCATGTTCTTCATCTGCGAGAGCGGCAGGCCCGTGGTCTGTGAGAGCTCCTGCAGGAAGATGGTGGCGCAGCCCTGGCCGATATCGGAGGCCGCGGAGTAGAGCTGCACGACGCCGTCGTGCACCTCGAGGCGGCAGCGGCCCTTGTCAGGCAGGCCGACGCCGACGCCAGAGTTCTTCATAGCACAGGCGATGCCGGCGTGACCGGGATTCGCCTCGTAGGCGTCCTTGACTGCAAGCAGGCACTCCTTGAGCGCCGTGGAGACGTCCGCTATCTGGCCGTTCGGGAGCACCTTGCCGGGCTCTATGGCGTTGCGGTACCTTATCTCCCAGGGCGAGATGCCGACCTGCTCGGCCAGGATGTTTATCATGCACTCGAGCGCGAACTCGCTCTGAGTGACGCCGAAGCCGCGGAAAGCGCCCGCGGGCGGGTTATTGGTGTAGTAGCTGTAACCGCGGATATCCGTGTTCTGATAGCAGTACGGTCCAACCGAGTGGGTGCAGGCCCTCTCGAGCACGGGGCCGGAGAGCGAGGCGTAGGCGCCGGTGTCGAAGTATATCTCGCAGTCGAGGCCGGTGAAGACGCCCTCCTCGTCGCAGCCGAGGGTGAAGGTGGCCTCCATGTAATGGCGCTTCGGGTGGAAGTTGATGGACTCTTGTCTGGAGAAGCGGAACTTCACCGGGCGTCCCACCTTGAGCGCGCAAAGCACCGCAACGTGCTGAGCCGAGACGTCCTCCTTACCGCCGAAGCCGCCGCCGACGTACTTGTTCTCGACCACGACGCGGCGCTGCTCCCAGCCGAGCATGATGGCTATCTCCTTGCGGGTGTCGTAGACGCCCTGGTCGGAGGTGTAGACCTTCACGCCGTCCTTGTACGGGAAGGCGACGGCGCACTCAGGCTCAAGGAATGCGTGCTCGGTGAAGGGCGTGACAAAGCTCTTGGTGACGGTGTACTTCGACTCCGCGAGCGCCTTCTTCGCGTCGCCGCGGACGACGTGGCGCTGCTGGCAGAGGTTGCCGTTGGGATGCAATTTGGGCGCGTCGGGCGCCATGGCCTCCTGCACGCTCCTGACAGGCTCGAGCACCTCGTACTCTATCTTCACGAGCTTGCGCGCCTTGTCGACTATCTCCTGCGTCTCGCCAACGACGAGGCAGATGGCGTCGCCGACGAAGCGGGTGATATCGCCCTTGGCTATCATGACGTCCCAGTCCTGCTGGATGTGGCCGACCTTGTTGTTCGGCACGTCGTCCGCGGTCAGCACAGCGAGAACGCCGGGCAGGGCCTCGGCCTTGGAGGTGTCGATGTCCAGTATGCGGGCCCTGGCGTACTTGGAGCGCACCGCGCCGCCGTAGACCATGCCCTCCATCTCGATGTCGTCGCAGTACTCGCCGTAGCCGAGTACCTTGGGACGCACGTCGGTGCGGAAGGCCCTCTGGCCGACGCCGAACTCGTCGCCCTTCTCGAGCGTCGGGTCTATCTCGGCGTCGCCGCGGAGTATGGCGGCGGCGAGGGTTATGCCCTCGATTATCTTCTTGTAGCCCGTGCAGCGGCAGATGTTGCCGCGGAGGGCGACCTTTATCTGCTGCTCCGTCGGGTCGGGGACCTTGTCGATGAGCGCCTTGCCGGCCATGACCATGCCGGGGATGCAGAAACCGCACTGCACCGCGCCTACCTTGCCGAAGGCGTACACAAAAGCCTCCTGCTCTTCATACGTCAGGCCCTCGACGGTCACTATCTCACGTCCGACGGCCTTCTTGGTCGTCAGCACGCAGGACTTGACGGCGCGTCCGTCGACTATGATGGTGCAGGTGCCGCAGGCGCCCTCGCTGCAGCCGTCCTTGACGGACTTGAGGTGCAGATCGTCGCGGAGATAGCGCAGCAGCGGCTTGTCCTCCGTCGTGCTGCGGGTTATGCCGTTTACTTTGAATACATACTCAGCCATATTCCCACCTCCGTATAGTCAAGCCTGGGGCCCGAGGATGCCGTAGACGTCCTTGATTACGCCGCGCGGGCACTTAGAAGCGCACATGCCGCAGGAGACGCAGAGGCTCTCGTCAATGACGGGGTGATTGTCCTCGAGCCTGATGGCGCCCATCGGGCAGTTTTTGACACAGATGCCGCAGGCGATGCAGCCCGCGTCGCAGACCTTGCGGGTCTCAGCGCCGCTGTCGCGGCTGGAGCAGCCGACGACAATGTTCTGCTCCCTCGGCACGAGCCGGATAATGCCCTGCGGGCAGGCCTTGACGCACAGTCCGCAGCCGATGCACTTTTCCCTGTCCACCTCGGCAACACCGCGCTCGCCGACCTTTATGGCCCCCAGCTTACATACCGCGGCACAGCTGCCAAGTCCCAGGCAGCCCCATTTACATTCCAGTATTCCCTCGGGATGCTCCGCCAGCGCCTGCCTGCAATCCCCGGTCAGCGACTCGCGCGCTATCTTCCTGCGCGCGAGCTCGCCGCCGGAACATCCGACAGCCGCCGCAAATTTTCCTGCCTTCTGCGCCATAGTCAGTCGCCCCTTCCAGCTTGGCTTAATTTTTTTCATTTGAGTACAAATTCTTTTAGATAATCATACTATAAACAAACACAAAACACAAGGGGTAAGGCGGAAAAATTTTGTCAATTTCGTTGTCCCATTTCAAGAAGAACGCCCCGGCTGTCGGGCTGACAGCCGGGGCGCGTGATGCTTTGTTGGGATCAGACGTAAAGCTCGGCGACGGAATAGAGAGCGGCCTTACCGCTCATGTATACACGTCCGTTTTCCATGCGGCAGAAGAGCGTTCCGCCGCGGCGCGAGGCCTGATAAGCGGTGAGCCTTTCACGGCCCAGGGCCTTGAGCCAGTATGGCACGATATGGCAGTGGCCTGAGCCGCAGACCGGGTCCTCAGGCACGCTGAGCTTGGGTGCAAAGCTGCGGGAGACGCAGTCGAACTCACGTCCGGCGCTTGTGGCGTGCTGCAGCAGGCCGTCGAGCTGCGAGAGTCTGTCCATGTCCGGGGCGAGAGCACGAACGGTGTCCTCGCTGTCAAAAACACACAGGAGGTCGCGGCCCAGCCAGGCCTCGGAGGGCTCTGCGCCGAAGGCGGCAGTCATCTCAGGCGTCACGGGAGTCGGGCGCAGCTCATAGGCCGGAAAATCGAGCTCGTACATGTCCCCTTCCCTGTTGACGGTCAGCTCGCCGCTGAGAGTGGCAAAGCGTACGCTCGCGAGTCCGGGTTCAACGTGGTTCATAAGCACGTAGGCCGTGGCCAGCGTGGCGTGGCCGCAGAGGTCTATCTCCCCGCCCGGCGTAAACCAGCGCAGCCGCCATACCTCGCCCTCGCGCACGGCAAAGGCGGTCTCGGAGAGGTTGTTCTCCCGCGTGATGCTCATCATCAGCTCGTCCGGCAGCCAATTCTCAAGAATACACACCGCAGCCGGATTACCTCCAAAGACCTTGTCCGTGAAGGCGTCCACAACATACTGTCTCATACCGCACCTCCTGATTTATATCATGCGGATATGATAGCACATGTCCGTCGCTGCATCAAGCGTCGCATCAAAGGTGTGTATCGCGCTCTATCTTGTCGTAGTGCTTGATCAGCAGCGGCTCGATAGCCGCGGTCAGCTTCATATCAAGGTTGAAGAAATACACGGTAAATGTCACCGCAAACAGTGATGCGGCGCCTATGAGAACAGCAATCAGTGCTTTTGCAGGCTTGCTCATATGTTTCCTCCTTTGGTCACCAGGACTGGTCGTCGGGCAGCACCTCGAGGCTGGGGTCGAGAGGCTCCTCGCCCATGACGGTGCGCATGTAGCTGTTCACCTGCTCACGGACACCCTGACGGGATACTACGCGCGGGTCAAACAGGTCATGCGTGACCCACACGAGGTGTATGCCGCGCTCACGCGCCTTCTCCTCGAACTGGCCGTGCATGCCGTCGAGAGCCTTGCAGCTCATGTGCTCCCAGAGTATGACCATGTCGGCGTTAAACTCCTCGCAGAACTCCCAGAGCTCGTCGAGCAGTACCTTGTAGCCGCCATGCGTGCGGTTGCGCATGATCATGTTCTCTGTCAGCCAGGCCATGTCGTAGATGGCCTGTTCGCGGCCCTCGGGGGTGTTCTCGGTGGCGAGGGTGCGGGTGGAGACCATTGAAAGCATATCGGTCAGTGGGACTATGCCCCAGCAGTTGAGCAGCCAGAGCAGGAAGTCGAAGTAGAAGTGCGACTGCACGCCCCAGACTATGGCGCGGTGGCGATATTCCTTCGCCATGCGCTTCTTTTTCTTGTACGCACGCTCGGCGAGGCGGGTGATATCGCGGTCGGCCTTCTCAAAAGCGGGGACCTTGCCGGAGATGGCCATATAGTTCGTCTCAGTGTATAGCGCGAGGTTGGAGCCGAAGACCTGCGGATAGTTGGTCTTGTTCATCTCAAGCCAGCCGAGGCGGCACTCCGTGGCAAAGTTCACTCTGCGGGCGCATTCGAAGTAGTAATCCCAGTCCCACTTCTCGCCCGTGTGCTTCTCGATAAAAGCGATGGCGTTGCGGACCTCCTGCGCTGCGTACTCCTGCACGTCGTCCTCGCGGTGGCGCAGCGGGGTGGCGAGCTGGAACACGGGAATGCCGTCCTCGAGCTCGAGGCGCTTGGAGATGACGCCGTTGCCGAGGAGCGAGCCGTCGCAGGTGGTGTTGCACTGCACGGCGCAGGCGCCGAGCACGGGGGCGTCGTCGTCTATGGAGACGCCGACCTCGGCCTCAGGCATGGGACATACGTCGCCCGCAAGGCCGAACTGCTGCGCCACGTCTATGTAGTGCTCTACGGCGTGCTGGTTGAGCAGCACCGGGATATAGGTGGAGACCGTCTCGCGGCTCAGGCCCTTTAGATTGGGGAAGCCCATCATGAAGGCGGTCATCTCGTTCTCGTCGACGAGGACGACCTTTTTGGAGAACTCCTTGTCATTGCCCATGCGCCGGTCGCCGCGGAAAAGGCCGTCGAGCAGCTTGGCAACGTCCTCTATTATCAGGTCCTGCTCTATATGGCAGATACGGAGGTACTCCCCTCTCAGGCCCTGGGTGTGGCGGTCGACCATCATGGGCACGGCAAGGTAGTTTGCCATCCAGCGGTAGCGGAACATGGCCTTTATGTTCCGCGGTTTGACGATGAACTTGCCGAGGGTCATGAGTATGCCCAGCCAGCGGCCGTAATCGTACAGCGTGTCGCTGACACCGCGCCACTCGCGGCGTTTGCGGACCTTGCCGTCGGTATAGAAATCACCGAACCTGTCGGCACCTATCTTCTTAGCCATTGGACGCGCCTCCCTGTATCTTTTTGATCTCAATGCTCTCCACGAATGCCTGAACGCGCGTGCGCATCTGACCTGAGCCGGCTATGGAGTACGGCCTGTCTACTGAAAGCACAGGGTAACCGAAGTCATGGTGCAGGACGTGGGAGCCGACCATCCGCTCATAGGCCCAGGGGTCGCAGAACTTGATCTGCTCGTAGATGATGCCGTCGGCCTTGTACTCCCTGGCGAGGGCGTTGACGTATTCGCGGCGGCCGAGCATCTTGGCCGTGTTCATGTAACGAGGGCACTGGCTGTGCTCCATGTAGTGGCGGCAGACCTGAGTCAGCGCGTCCTCGGAATCGTTCAGCTCAATGGGCACGCGGCCGGGCAGAGAGCCGTAGCAGAAGCGGTCCGCGCAGACGTAGGCGCCGGTCTCCTCCACTAGCTTCACGAAGTCCACGTCGTCTATCTCGGAGCCGACGAGCACTACGCGGGCGCGGAAGGGGTTTTTCGCCTCCGGCTCACGGGTCCTGAGTTCCTCTAGCGTCTCCTCCAGCTTATCTATGAGCATATCCTGGGGCGCCGCATAGGTTGCGAGGGTGATGATGTGGAACTCATAGCCGGTGATGCGCGGGTTTTCCTCCTTGCGGAAGTCGCCTATGGCGCGGATGAGCTCGCAGACCCGGTTGTGGCGGCGCACGGACTCACGTATCGCCGCGTCGGAGACGTCGATGCCGAAGTTCTCGGCCAGCGGCTTGAGGATGTGGTTCGTGCACTGGAGAGTGTAGAGATTCAGACCGTTGTCGTCGCACTTCATGGGGATCTCCATGTACGCGTAGAAGAACTTCTCCTTGTCCATGGTCTTGAGCAGCTCCATGTTCTCGACACAGCGGTTCATCATGGTGCAGCCGTCGGGCGATATGATGCAGTCGGCGAATTTGAAGCCGCCCTCGATGGCCCGTTCGAGCAGAGCGCGGGAGTATTCGCACAGGAAGCTGGTGAGGTAATAGGTGCCCATCTCCATGGAGCCGGTGCGCGGCGCACGCAGACGGATGGAGAAGGTCCCGGCGAGGTTGAGCAGCGGCTCCGGCACGTTCTCGCAGACGTAGGCCACACATCGCTTTCCCTCGCTCTGGGCCTGGGCAATGAGCTCGTTGTTCGCGTCCTGCAACAGATTTTCAAAATAGATAAGGTGCTTCAGGTCTTTCATTTTCTCCTCCTCGCGGAAAAGGGCCTAGCAGCCCTCTATCTGCTTGATATTCATCTCCCTGCCCTGCTGGAGCCAGGTCTCGCCGCTGCCGCAGTAGGGGCAGGTCTTACCGTATTTGACTGTCGGATAGGTCTTCTTGCACGCGTCGCACCAGGTCACGGCCGGTATGGTCTCACAGACGAGCTGCGAGCCCTCGATGAGCGGCGTTTTCTTAGCGTACCAGTTCCAGCAGTCGACAAGGTAGTCCGGAACGATGCCGGAGACCTCGCCGAACTCGAGCGTGACGGTACTTATCCTGGTCATATCGTTTTGCCGTGCAATGGCGTCGACCTGTTTTATTACATAGGTGACGATACTCAGTTCGTGCATAATTTCCTCACTTTTATCCCAAACAGGCACGGGATGAGCCGTGCCTGTCTGGTGTCTGCTGCTTTTAAGGCTTATTTTCCGGCGAGCTTTTTCTTGAGTATCTTGACCTCGCGCTTGGCGGCGTAGGGCAGGATCTCCTTGAACTTGTCCTCGGCCGGGACCATGTGCGAGCACTCGGGGCGCACGCGCTTGAGGTGGATGGCGTCAAACTCGCACTTGGTGGTGCAGATGCCGCAGCCTATGCACTTGTTCGGGTCGACGACACTGCGGCCGCAGCTCAGGCAGCGGGAGGCCTCGGACTTTACCTGTTCCTCGGTGAAGGTGATGCGCTCGTCGCTCATGGTCTTGACCTTGGCCGGGTCTATGGCCGGCTCGTTGCGCGCAGGCTTCTTGAAGCTCTCGGGCGGGAGGGCGACGCTGCCCTTGTCCAGTTCCTTGAAGATGCGGCGGTTGCGGTGGATGGTCAGAGACTGGCCGACGTTGACGTAGCGGTGGATGGACACCGCGCCCTCACGGCCGGTGGCGATGGCGTCGATGGTGTACATGGGTCCGGTGGCGCAGTCGCCGCCGACGAAGATGTCGGGCTCCGCGGTCTGGAAGGTCAGCTTATCGCAGTCGATGAGCCTGCCGTCCGGGGTCTCAGCCTTGGTGCCGGCGAGGACGCTGCCGTAGTCGGAGCGCTGGCCGATGGCCACGAGGACGTTGGAGCACTTGACGGTGATGGTGTCGTTCTCGTCGTACTTCGGCGCGAACTTGCCGTTGGCGTCGCGCACGCTGACGCAGCGCATGAACTCGACGCCGGTGACCTTGCCGTTCTTGCCGATTATGCGCTTCGGGCCCCAGCAGTTGTTTATGACGACGCCGTCAGCTATGCCGGCGTTCTTCTCGTCGGGAACAGTGGGCATCTCCTCGTCCTTCTCGAGGCAGTAGATGCTGACGCTGCCATCGCCGAGGCGGACAGCGGTACGGGCCACGTCGATGGCCGCGTTGCCGCCGCCGATGACGATGGTGTCGCCCTTGAGCTCGGTGAGCTCGCCGCGGTTGACCGCGCGCAGCAGGTCGAGGCCGCCGGTGACGCCCTTGAGGTTCTCGCCCTCGATGCCGAGCTTGGACGCGGTCTGGAGGCCGACCGCAACGTAGAAGGCCTTGTAGCCCTCCTCGCGCAGCTGCTGGATGGTGACGTCCTTGCCGACCTCGACGCCGCACTTAAACTCAACGCCCATCTCGCGCAGGACGTCTATCTCGGAGTTCACGGTGGCCTTGTCAACGCGGAAGTTGGGTATGCCGTTGACCAGCATGCCGCCGGGGGCGGCTTCCTTCTCGAACACGGTGGGCTTGTAGCCCTCGATGGCGAGGAAGTAGGCGCAGCTCATACCCGCGGGGCCGGCGCCGATGATGGCTACCTTCTGCTCGAAGGGTGCCATGGTGCAGGAGTTCATGGGCGGGATGTAGCGGTGCTCTTCCTTCATGTCCTGCTCAGCGATGAACTTCTTGATCTCGTCAATGGACAGCGGCTCGTCGACGCTGCCGCGGGTGCAGGCGTCCTCGCAGTACTTGCGGCAGATGGAGCCGCAGACCGCCGGGAAGGGGTTATCCTTCTTTATGAGCTTGAGCGCATCCTTATAGCGTCCCTCACTGGCCATCTTTATGTAGCCCTGAATGGCGATGTGCGCCGGGCAGGCCACCTTGCAGGGGGCGGTGCCGGTCGGGTATGTCTGGATGGAGCCTATGTTGTTGCGGTAGTTCTTGTCCCAGTGGTCCTCGCCCCACTTGGTGTCGTCGGGCAGCTCGTGGTGCGGGTACTCGATGGGGCCGGAGCTGGTGCAGAGCTTCTGTCCCAGGCGCACGGCGCCGGAGGGGCAGGTCTCCACGCACTTGCCGCAGGCGACGCACTTCTCCGGGTCGGTCTCAGCCACATAGGCGCTGCGGGAGAGGTTCGGCGTGTTGAAAAGCTGGCTGGTGCGCAGCGCGTTGCAGACACCGACGGCGCAGTTGCAGATGCCGAATATCTTGTTCTCGCCGTCGATGTTGGTTATCTGATGGACATAGCCGCGCTCCTCGGCCTTGCGGAGTATCTCCATGGCCTCATCGTAGGTTATGTCGTGGCCTTTGCCGGTCTCACGGCAGTAGTCGGCGAAGTCGCCGACGCCGATGCACCACTCGGCTTCGACGTCGCCGGAGCCCTCGTCGCGCATACGCTGCTGCTTGCGGCAGGAGCACACGGCTACGCCAATGTGGCCATCGTACTTCTTCTGCCAGTGGGAGAGGCGCTCTATGTCTAGCGCCTCGCAGTCGGCGGGGATGGCCTTTTCAACGGGAACGACGTGCATGCCTATGCCGGCGCCGCCGGGAGGCACCATTTCCGTTATGCCTGCGAGGGGCAGATAGGCCATACGCTCGAAGAAATTCGCGATGACGGGCTGCTCGTCGCACATGTCGGGGTGAATGACCATGAGCTCGGCGCTGCCGGGCACAAACATGTCAAGCACCCAGCGCTTCTCATGGTTCGGGTTCTTGCCGTCAAGGTTTTCCCAGTGGTACTCCACCAGGCCGGTGTCGCACAGAATCTCAAGCGCTTTCTCAAGCCTTGCGGTCTCCATTTTGCTGCGTTTCTGGATGACTTCAAAGGTGACGGGCTTGCGCTTTTTCAGGACGAGCGCCACATCCAGCGCGTCCGCCGCGGCGCTCATGCCGTACTTGTTCTCCGCGAACTTCATCGCGGCGTCCACGCCCCAGTACTCGGGCGCGTTGGTATCGAGCTTGTCCACGCCGAGCAGGACTGTCGCCCTGTCGGTGATCTCCTTACATAGCTTGAAAATCTTCTCGTCTCTTGTCATTGTGCGGCATTCCCCTTTCATATTTGGCATGCGTATGACTAAACGTTGTAACCACTTTACAATAGCAGAATCATTTTAACATGATGCTAAATTTCTGTCAATATAAAACGGGTTTGGTTGGCGTATATGCTGAAAAAATAATGCTTCACACAAACGTGCAAATGGATTATAATATTCAAAAATGGTCACGCAAGGAGACAGCGATGAATTTTGACAAGATAAAAGCGCCCACTGTGCGCGAGAGCTTTGTCCGGGAGCTTGAGAACAAAATACTCTCAGGCGAGCTCAAGCCCGGAGACAAGCTGCCCCCTGCCAAAGAGCTGTGTGAGCTCATGGGCGTGAGCCTCACGGTAGTGAACGCGGGAATGAGCGAGCTTGCCAACAACGGCTTTGTTGAGACCGTCCCCCGCCGCGGCACATATATAGCGGACTACAAGAAAAAAGGCAATGCCGGCACGCTATCGGCCATCATGCGCTATAACGGCGGAAAGCTGTCGAGCAAGGACATCCGCTCCCTGTGCGAGACCCGCATGGCACTGGACCGCATGGTCGCCCAACTGGTAGTTGAGCGCGCCACGGACGCCGAGCTTCACGAACTCGAGCCGCTGCTAGATGAAATGCGCGCGGAGCGCGACCTCACGCGCTGCTGCGAGCTGGTGACGGAGTTTTACCACCGCCTCGCTGAGATAAGCGGCAACATCTTCCTCTCGCTGCTCTATAACTCCACCTTTGAGCCGCAAAAGGGCATTTACGTCCTGTTTTGCGAAAAAAACGGCACCGAGCCGGTCGTCGCTCACGCCTTTGAATTATATGAAAGTCTGCTGGCTCGTGATACCAAGCGCGCGCAGAACGACATGTACGAGGCTGTGCATTCCGCCATCAGCGGAAACTACGCCATCGTCTGAGCACCAAAAAACCAAGCGGACAGCCAAAATGCTGTCCGCTTTTGCTTGACATTTATCCTCTACAATTGTAGAATGAATGTGGACTCTACAAATGTAGAAGGAGGCGGAACCATGAATTCGGATAAGAACCGGCTGCCGGATGGCGAGCTGGAGGTAATGCAGGCTCTATGGGACTGCGAGATCCCTGCGTCGCGGGCCGACATAGAGGCGCGGCTGCACACGTCAAAGCCCATTGCGGCGACTACGCTGCTGACCTTTCTCTCCCGGCTGGCCGACAAGGGCTATGTAAGAGCCGAAAAATCGGGCCGGAGCGCCATGTACACGCCGCTTGTGAGCCGTGAGGAGTATCTCGCGGGCCAGAGCCGTCGCTTTCTCGACAAGCTCTGCGGCGGAAAGCTCTCGGTTCTCGCTGCCTCGCTCTGCGACAGCGGGCTGAGCCGTGACGAAATAGAGGAGCTGCGCGGCCTGCTCGAAAGGAATGAGCTGTGATGGACGGCATATTTCAGCGCGTCATCGTCGCTGCCATCTTCGCCCTGGCCATAGGCTTGGCCTCGGCGTACAGGCTCCACGGCGAGTTTGTCGCCTCGGAAAAGACCGGGCGGAGGCTCTACTCCTCCTTTTCATATTATGCTGCACTACCGCTCTTTCTGCTCATATACGCCGTGGCGGTGCTCATTGCGCTGAGCGACAAGGCCCAAAACCGGCTGCTGAGCATGTTTTTCTCCGTTTTTCTCACGCTGTCGGTCTACTATATAGTCCTCGCTCCTCTGATTCCATGGCTTAGGCGGCACATCAGCGCCTGGGCCTGTGCCGCGCTCTGGCTGCTGCCTAATCTGCTGTACATCACCATGACCAGCTATATGGACCTGACTAACCCGCTCTTTATCATCGAGGTCAAGGGCGAACTTGCCATGACTCTGTTCTATGTCTGGTTCGCGGGCTTTGTGCTCGTCATGGCCTGGAAGATATGCGAGCACCTCTCCTTCCGCCGCCGCGTGCTCAAAAACGCGGAGGAAGTTAAAAGCGAGCTCTGGGAGGAGGTTTTCCGGCACATCTGCGGCCTTAAGGCGAAGGTGCCGCCGCTCATGCGCTCGCATGATATCACGACACCACTCACGGTGGGGCTCTCACGCGACAATATGGTCGTCCTGCTGCCCGTGAGGAACTATACTGAGGAGGAACTCCGGCTGGTACTCACGCACGAGGCGATACACATAGCGCGCAGCGACTCCTACTCCAAATTTGCGCTCATAAGCATAGCTGCGCTCTGCTGGTTCAATCCGCTGGTCTGGCTGGCCATGCGCAAGAGCGCCGAGGACATAGAGCTCTGCTGCGACGAGGCCGTCACCTTCGGTGCGAGCGCGGACGAGCGGCGGCGCTATGCCGACCTCATTCTCAGCTCCGCGGGCGACGGGCGGGGCTTCACCACCTGCCTCTCAGCCCGGGCGACCTCGCTCCGCTACCGGCTGCGCAGCATCATGCAGCCTCCCATGAAAAGCTCCGGTGCGTTTATCATTGGAGTCGCCACCTTCCTGCTTATCCTCATCTGCGGGCAGGTAGCCCTCGCCTACGGCGGCGGCACGGGTGAGGAGCTCATCTTCAACTCCGATGACCCGGCGCGCTACGTGCTTGATGACAGCGATTGCACCGACCCTGAGGGTCTCAAGGACTACATCGCCTCCCTCGAACTGCGCGAGCTCACCAGCGGCTACGACTTCAAGTACGGCCTCGACGTACGGCATAGGGGCATGCTCTTCAACACGCCCAACGGTCAGATATACATTGGTTTCTTCGATGATGTTCTAGAATACCTCGGTCCCGGCCAACGCCGCCTTATCTACTACTACCTCCCCGAAGGCACGGACTGGGAACGGCTTGACTCCTTCTTCAAGCCCTGACCCATACGGCAAGGGCCCGGTGACTGGCTGTTGCCTTATGTTCGGCCGGGTGTTATACTGAGCGTCACCGGAGGTGATAGCTTGGACATACGTCACATGGAGTATTTTGTTGAGGTCTGCCGCTGCATGAGCTTTACAAAAGCTGCAGCTAACCTGTATATCTCCCAGCAGGGCATCAGCAAGAGCATGAAGCGTCTGGAGGATGAGCTGGGCGTGCAGCTTTTTAGACGCTCGACCTCCTCGATTGAGCTCACGGAATACGCCGAGTGCCTGCTCCCCTTTGCAAAGGAGATAGTCCGAAATTGGCACATGACAGTCAACTCCTTGGATACGCTCAAAAGCGCCAGCAACGGCGTTCTGCGCGTGGGCATTGCGCACGGCCTGGTGAACCTCCTCCCTTCCGCCATACTGCGTGAGTTCAGCTGCAAAGGCGAGAATATCTCCATCAGCCTGACTGAGCACAGCGACTATGATCTGGACAATGTGCTTCTGGCCGGCGGCGTGGATGTCGCGCTGTGCGTCCTCCCAGTGGACGAGGGGCGTATCGCCATACATCATGTCCACCACGACAACACCTTTTACATGGTTGGTGAAAACCACCCACTCGCTGAACGTAAGAGCCTCAACCTGACCGAGCTCCACGACGAGGTCTTCATGGGCTTCGGTGTGAACAACAAGGGCCATGCCGTGTTTATAGAGCGCTGCCGCAAGGCCGGTTTCGAGCCGCACTTCGGCACCATGAGCCAGGACATGAATATGATAATGAACCTGTGCCGAAGTGGGCTCGGTATCGGTTTTTACGTCGGAGACCCTGACCGCAATATTGATGGCATTAGAATAATCCCAGACGTGAGTTGGGAATGGGCCTACGATATCGGCGTGTGTACACTGCGCAACACACAGATCTCAGGCAGTATCAAGAAGTTCATAAATGCCCTGAAAGCCTGGTAAGCATGACAATGTCGCCGCAACTCATATAAAAGCGCCAAAGAAAGAGGCCGCCTTCACAACCATTGGTTGTGAAGGCGGCCTCTTTCTTTGCTGTCAATGTTTCGACACACTTGTTATATTATTGTCATACCAAGGCGGAACATGACCGCACATCTGAGGAAGAAGGAGGCTGCTTTTTAAGCAGGCATGAGTATGTACACTTGTAAGTATCCGAATCTGTTCAAACCTCTGAAGTTAGGAAACATTATCCTTAGAAATCGCATATTCTCCGCACCCACTGGGTATTGCGACCTCACTCGCGAGAACATTGCCACGGAGCCTATGATGGCGTATTACGAAGCAAAGGCGCGCGGCGGTGCTGCAGTTGTGCATGTCGGCGAAGCGTACATTGACTCTAAGCACGGCGTCGACATAGAGAAGTACCTTGCGCTTGACACTGACGAATGCATATCTCCGCTTGCGACGGTAGCCGACGCCATAGCGAAGCACGGCGCCGTACCCAGCATCGAGCTGATGCACGCCGGAATGTTCTCCAGCCAGTCCTACGTCGACGGCAACCAGATCTGGGCGCCGAGCGAGACTCATGTCTCCGGCACTAAGGCCGGCGAGCGCCTCCATGGCGCAGACATCCCCGAGATGCCCGAAGAGGTCATCTACGAGACCATAGAGAAGTACGCCGAGGCCGCCAAGCGCGTGCAGATGGCTGGCTTCAAGATGGTACTGCTCCACGGCGGCCACGGCTGGCTGCTCAACCAGTTCCTCTCCCCGCTGGTCAACCACCGCACCGACAAGTGGGGCGGCTCGCCCGAGAACCGCGCCCGCTTCGCGATCGCCGTCTGCGACCGCATCAAGGAGGTCTGCGGCAAGAACTTCCTCATCGACTTCCGCATCAGCGCCGACGAGGTCAACTCAGTCGGCTACCATATCGACACCGGCATTGAGATCGCGAAGGCCATCGACGGCCACTGCGACATCATCCACTGCTCCTGCGGCAACCACGAGGTCATCGAGTCCTTCGTTGTCATGCACCCGTCGATGTTCCTGCCCGACGGCGTGAACATGCGCTTTGCCGCTGAAATAAAGAATCACGTCAAGACCCCCGTCGCCACCGTCGGTGCGTTCAGCGACCCGGCCATGATGGACAATATCCTCGCCGAGGGCAAGGTGGACGTCATAGAGATCGCCCGCGGCCTCATCGCCGACCCAGACATGCCGAACAAGGCCCGTGCCGGCAGGGATTGCGACATCAACGAGTGCCTGCGCTGCTACACCTGCTTCAGCCAGCTCATCACGACCGGCCAGTACGGCTGCGCCATCAACCCGATCATCGGCCGCGAGCTTGAGAACAAGTACGACATCCCGCCTGCGCGCAAGTGTAAGGTCGTGGTCATCGGCGGCGGCATCGGCGGCATGGAGGCGGCTCTCGACTGCGCCAAGCGCGGACACACCGTCACCCTCTTTGAGAAGGCCGACAGGCTTGGCGGCGTACTGCTCATCGAGGACGACGTCGCGTTCAAGAGCAAGCTCAAGCTGTACATCGAGCGTCAGGCGGCTCGCTGCCTGAACGACCCCGCCATCGACGTCAGGCTGAACACCGAGGCCACTCCGGAGCTTGTGAGTGCGCTCGAGCCCGACGCGGTCATCGCCTCGCTCGGCTCCAGGCCGGCGGTACCGACCTACCTCGAGGGTTGGGACGGTAAGAACGTCATGAGCGCCGAGTATGCCTACACCCACCTCGACGAGATCGGTGAGAGCGCCGTTGTCATCGGCGGCGGACTCGTGGGCGCTGAGCTAGCGATCCACCTCGCCCAGAACGGCAAGAAGATCACTCTCATGCATCGCCACGAGGAAGTCAAGTGCGGCGCCAACGGTCTACACGGTCAGGCCATCGGCGAGCAGATACACATTCTGAAGATCGACACTGCCATGTGCACCAGCCCGACGCGCATCACCGCGGACGGAGTCTATGGCAAGGGACCCGAGGGTGAGAAGTTCTACCCCGCTGAGGCCGTCATCTACGCCGTCGGCCAGCGCCCGCTCGCCGAAGAGGCCGAGCAGTTCCGCTTCTGCGCTCCCGACTTCTACATCATCGGCGACTGTGGCACCCCCGCCACCATCTACCAGGCCACGAGCCAGGCTTACTACGCTGCCCGCGACATTGGGCGCATATAACGGAGGACAAATGAGCAGTTTTAATAAATATCCCCACGTTTTCCAGCCGATAAAGATCGGCAACATGACCGTCAAGAACCGTATCCAGTTCTCCCCGATGGTCAGCAGCCTCTCTACGCCCACCGGCGGCGTATCCAGCGAGCTGCTGGGCTACGTCAAGATGCAGGCTAAGACCGGCGTCGGCGTTATAACGATAGGCTCCACGCCCATCGACCACATCAACGCTGTAGACTTCTTTGGCGCGCTGGACGTCACGAGCGACAACAATATCACCGACCTGCGCCGCCTGAGCGAGGCCGTACACAGGTACGGCGCCAAGCTCTCCGTGGAGCTGGTACACGCGGGCCGCTCGGCCCCGAAGGAGTTCCGCACCGGCCCGGCCATAGCTCCGACTCCCATTCCCGTGGAAGGCGGAGCAAAGGACATCCGCGAGATGACCGTTGAGGACATGGAGACCGTCATCGGCGAGTACTGCGACGTTGCTGAGCGCCTCATGAAGGCTAACTTCGACATGGTCATGGTCCACGCCGCGCACGGCAACCTGGTCGCGCAGTTCCTCTCTCCTCGCTTCAACCACCGCACGGACAACTACGGTGGCTCCTTTGAAAACCGCTGCCGCTTCCCGCTCGAGGTGCTCCGCGCCATACGCGAGCGCGTCGGTCGGAAGATGTGCATTGACATGCGCATCAGCGGCGACGAGCTCATCCCCGGCGGCATGCAGATAGACGAGACCATCGCCTTCATCAAGCTCGCCCAGGAGTACATCGACACCGTCCACGTTTCCCAGGGCCTCATCGTTGAGCCGAAGTACATGCCCTACACGATGCCAGCCTTCTACCTGCCCCACTGCCACAACGTGAAGTGGTCCACCGCGGTCAAGGCCGATCCCGACGTACACATCCCCGTGACCGTCGTCGGCAGCATCACCACCATTGAGGAGGCCGAGGAGATCATCGCCTCGGGCAAGGCCGATATGGTGGCTATGGCGAGGCAGCTTATGTGCGACCCGATGACGCTCCGCAATGCCTACCGCGGCTGCGAGGAGGAGACTCGCCCCTGCCTGCGCTGCCATGAGTGCGCGCCGGCGGACATAGTCCACCTGCGCTGCGCCACGAACCCGATGCTCGGCCGCGAGTTCGAGCTCGGCGAGATTCGTCCGGCCGTACACCCGAAGAAGGTCGTGGTCGTCGGCGGCGGCGTCGCCGGCTGCATGGCTGCCAAGACCCTCGTAGAGCGCGGCCACGACGTCACGCTCATCGAGCGCAGCGACAAGCTTGGCGGCAAGCTTCACGAGATAAGCTGCCTGAGCTTCAAGTTCGATATGCGCCGTCACCTTGACTGGCTCATGCGCAGCACGATGAAGTGCGGCGCTAAGATCCTGCTCAACACCGAGGCCAGCGTTGAGAGCATCATGGCCCTCGAGCCCGACGCCGTGTTCGTGGCGACCGGCTCCGACCGGCTCATGCCGCCCATCCCCGGCATCGACAGGCCCAACGTCCATCACGTCCTCGACGTGGACACCGGCAGGGTGTCCGTCGGCGACACGGTAGTCGTCTGCGGCGGCGGCCTCTCCGGTATGGAGAGCGCGTTGGAGCTCTCCAACGCGGGCAAGAAAGTCACCGTCGTCGACATGATCCCCGTCGAGGAGTTTGCGAAGGACCACTCCCCCGCGCCGCGCGGCATGCTGCTCCAGCTCCTCGAGAAGAACGGCGTGAAGCTCATAGGCTCGAGTCGCGTCACCGCCTTCACCGACGAGGGCGTGGTCATCGAGGACCATAACTGGCACAAGACCACGCTGCCCTGCGACGACGTTGTCGCCGCCTTCGGCATGAAGAAGAACGACGCGCTGCTCAATGCGCTGCGTGAGGTCATCCCCGACGTGTACGCCGTCGGCGACTGCAACGAGGTCAAGAACATCAAGAACGCAAACCAGATCGCCTTCAACCTGGCTCTGGATCTGTAAAAGGCATAGCAAGAGTCAAAAAGAAAGAGGTATGCTTTATGGAAAACACAGCTAAAGTGAAGAACAGAACCATGATGACCCTTGCAATACTGTTCATCTCGGCGCTCGAGATGGGCGGCATGGGTCTGCAGCCCGCGCTGGCCGCAATCCAGGAGAGCTTCCCCGACGTGCCCGCGACGGTCATTCAGACGATGTCCAACTTCCCTGGGTTTGCGATGCTCATCGGATGCGTCATATCCACCCTTCTGGCCACACGCTTCAGCAAGAAGGTCCTCTGCCAGTTCGGCGTCGCCTGCTACGCCGCCATCGCCGTGCTGGGCTTCTTCTTCCACAGCAGCATCGTACTGCTCTTTGCGTGGCAGATCGTCCTCGGCCTAGGCTTCGGCTTCCTGATGCCCACCTCCAACGGCATCATCGCCGAGAACTACGATGAGAAGCAGCGCGGCGCCATAATGGGCATTCAGAACACCTTCACCAACGGCGGCGGCATCTACCTGACCTTTGTCGGCGGCTTCCTCGCCTCCATCGCCTGGCACTACACCTACCTCGCCTATCTCTTCGGCCTCATTCCTCTCATCCTCGGCTGCATCTACCTGCCCAAGGATACTCCGGCACTCAAGGCTGACAAGAAAGAGGGCAGTGGCTATCTGAACGTCTCCAAAAAGACCTGGATGTACGGTGTTATCATCTTCCTCTTCTTAACGAGCTACACCGTCTTTGGCTCCAACGTCTCCTTCGTTATCAGCGACCGCAACCTCGGCTCCTCCGCTATGGCCGGCACCGCCATGAGCATTTTCCTCGTAGGCGGAATGCTCGCGGGCCCGATGTTCATCCCCACTGAGAAGAAGCTGCACGACTACACCTTCTGCATAGCCTTCCTGCTGCTGACCGCGGGCTTCCTGATAGTCTACTTCGCGCAGAGCCTCATAGTCGTGTTCGTCGGCGCCATTGTTACCGGCCTCTCCATGGGCTTTGCGATGCCCACGGCCCTGCTCGGCTGCACCAACTGCAATACCGTCGAAGCCGCTACCGCCGGCTGCGCCGTGGCCCACATGGCAGGCCAGATCGGCACAGTACTCTCCGCCATTATCTACACCTCCGCTGCAGCTATCTTCAGCGACGCGAGCGATTTCCGCTTTCTGTTCGCCGCCATCTGCTGCGCCGTCCTTTGCGTCCTCGTTGCGCTGGCCGTCACCGTGGCCAACCGCGCCAAAGCCAAATAACTCACACTCATATATATGGCCTGTCGGAGACGGCAGGCCATATATAAGGAGCTCTGATGTCAAGTTTCTGACAATATATATGAGGTGTAACAATGGATAAAACAGCAAAAAGGCGCACGGTAATTGGCATAGTCGTATTGCTGTTCGCAAACTCCGCCGCAGGCGGAGCTGAGTGGTGCTCTTCCGCGCTCGCCAACATTGCGAGCACCTTCCCGGATGTGCCCTACTCCGTCATAACTCTCGTAAACAACATCCCGAACCTCTGCGCGGTAGTATTCACGCTGGTAGCTGGGCTTCTGGTCAACCGCAAGGTGTCGCTGCGTACGATGATAATCATAGGCATCGGCCTGCACGCGGTGGGCGGCGTAATGCCCGCGCTGCTCGGCGAGCACAGCATAATGATAATGTTCCTCGGCCGTTTCGCGTTCGGCATAGGCTACGGTCTCATGCAAGGCATCGGCATCTCGATGAGCTTCAAGCTGGTCGAAAATGAGAAGCTGCGCGTCCACGCCATGGGCTGGGCGGTCGCGGCTCAGTACAGTATGAACATGATAGCTCAGGTCGTGGTCGGCAGGCTGGTCCAAATACAGTGGAACTATGCGTTCTTCATCTACGCCTGGAGCTTCATCCCCTTCTTCGTGGTGCTCTTCATGTGCCCAAAGTTTGCGGTCGACAAGAGCGACTTCTCCGCTCTCGGCGGAGCAAACAGCGTCCTGGCGCACAAGGGCTCCATCATGCACAGCATAAAGCACCTGCCGAAGAACGTGTGGATCTTTACCGTCATCGTGGCGCTTTACATGCTCTGCTACTACCCGCTGTTCCTCGTGATCTCGCCCATCATCGTCGACCGCGGCTTCGGCACGGCGGCCACAGCAGGCGACGCGATGGTGTTCTACTCGGTGGCTACCATAATCGGCGGCGTGGTGTTCGGCGCGGCCGAGAAGGTGCTCAAGAGCTGGACACTCGGCGCGTTCCTCATCGGCGTCGCGGCGAGTCTGCTCGGGCTCTATTTTGCGCAGAGCTATGCCATGGTCTGCTTCTGGCTCGTCATCAGCGGCATAACCTCCACCGGCATCATCCCGGGCTGCATCAACGTGTATAATAGCCAGGTCAACGACTCCGATGCGTTCCTGGCGACGGGCATAACCGAGTCCGGCGTCAACATCGGCGCCTTCCTCACGACGCCGTTCATCGCGGCGATAGAGATGGCCGGCGGCACCGCAGTGCAGTCGCTCCTTTACTCTCCCATAGCTCTGGTCATCATGGCAGCCGTGACCGTCCCCTGCTGCCGCCGAGCCAAGGCCAGTGGGTCGAAACAGTGAGACTTCTATAAGACGCATAAGCAAAAATTTAAGGGCCTTACCACATTCAGTTGCGGCAAGGCCCTTAGACGTATGTTTTTGTAAGGCTATGCAGTAGGCAGTGGAATGAAATGTATACCGGCCCAAGCAATAGATGAATGAACGGCGCCATGCAGCTCCCTGATTTGGCTATACAGGCAGCTAACCCAGGCGCCATAAACGCGCTATGAGCATCCCGTATCTGAATATAATATCATAGAATTTCGCTATTTGCTTTCATAATAACACCTCACATTCTCTCATTCGGCACTCAGAAGAATATCGGTACTCCTTTTGCTTGACAAACATGCTCTACAATTGTAGAATATATATAATTTCTACAGATGTAGAACAACGGTTTGCTATATACAGGTTTTGAGCGTTTTTTGTTGGAGGGCGATCAATGAGCGACGCCATGATACTGCGCATCATCATAGCCGCGGGTTTTGGCCTGGTCCTGGGGCTGATGTCGTATTGGAGCATACGGCGTGGTCTCCGGGGCAGGAAAAAGGACGGGAGAAGGAGCTACGCATCCTTTTCCTACTACGGCGCGCTGCCATTTGTTCTGCTCATCTACGGTGCGTTGGCACGACTGATGCTGGGGGACGAGGCTGACCCGATCCTGTTCACCAGCCTTTTCTCCGTTGCAATGTCGCTGACGGTATACTACGTGTTCCTCGCGCTGCTGATGCCCTGGCTGCGGCGGCACATCAGCTCCTGGGCCTGCGGAGCTCTATGGCTCGTGCCGAACGTGCTGTACATCCTGGTCCGAGACAACATGCGGCTGCCGGCTCCGCTGCTTGTGATTGAGACGAGCGAAGGCCTGATGTCGGCGCTGCTTGTCGTCTGGCTGGCGGGCTTTCTGCTCATCATGGCATGGAAAACGGCGGAGCACCTGCTATTTCGCCGCCGAGTACTGAAAAACGCCGAAAAGCTCAAAAGCCCGCTCTGGGAGGAGGTATTCGAGTGGATGGGTCCAAAGATGAACCGGCCGCCGCTCTATCGCTCGAGAGAAATAACAACGCCGCTGACGATCGGCCTCTCCGCCGGAAACATGGTGGTCGTGCTGCCGGAGCGGGACTATACCGACGACGAACTGCGCCTGGTGCTAACGCATGAGGCTGTACACATAGCGCGCTTCGACGCAGTTTCCAAACTGGGACTGGTCAGCATGGCCGCTTTCTGCTGGTTCGATCCACTGGTCTGGCTTGCCATACGCCGCAGTGCGGAGGACATAGAGCTCAGCTGTGACGAGGCCGTGACCCTGGGCGCCGATGAAGCGGAGCGGAGACGCTACGCCGACCTAATTCTAAGCTCCGCCGGCGATGAGCGCGGCTTCACGACCTGTCTCTCGGCCCGGGCCGCCTCCCTGCGCTACCGGCTGAGGCAGATAATGCGGCCCGCTGCAAAGGGCTCCGGGGCGCTGCTCATCGGTCTCGCTGCCTTCTTCCTCATTCTCAGCTGCGGGTATACGGCCTTTGCCTACGGCGGCGGCACAGGAGAGGAGCTCATATTTGACGGTCTGGACACGTCTCTTTATACGGTCAGCGACGCCTCCTGCACCGACCCTGAGGGCCTCAAGGACTACATCGCCTCCCTGGAGTTCATGGAACTCAACGGCAAATATGACTTAGACCTCGACGGCGAGAGACACACGCTCATCGTCTTCGACGCGCCCGGCGATGAGGGTAAACAGATATCCCTGTGCTTTTACGACAACATAGTCGAGTTCCGGCCTTTGTTCGTCAAATTGGACCTCTGGGCCGAATACTACTACCTCCCCGGGGGCACGGACTGGGAGAGGCTCGACTCCTTCTTCGCCTCCTGACCCGCCGGGCAGAGAGCGGAAGGCTGTCGTAAGCATAAGTAGGATATCCAGCTTCATATAATTCACCACGACAAGCCGGGAGTGGTGAAAATGAAGACTGACATCGAGGAGCGGGCTGTCAAGCTCGCGGAGTACATTACCGAAAACCGCGCCACCGTCCGAGCCGCCGCCAAAGCTTTCGGCGTCTCAAAGTCAACCGTACACAAGGACATAACCGAGCGGCTCGAGGGCATCAGTCAGGACCTCTACAA
>X96_European_Hare__coassemble_615_pt1 | contig 65556 bp, 57 predicted proteins | sample X96_European_Hare__metabat2_high_PE_013 | metagenome-assembled genome bin X96_European_Hare
CACCTGTACAGCATATGTATTCGCAGGCGAAATTCGTGCTTTGCTGCTTTTAACCAGCCAACGGACATAGGATGATGTGCAGGACCGGACGGGCGTCAGCAAAAAGGCTGAGCTCCGCCGCTGATATAGGCCGCGGCGTCGCCGCCGTGTCTTTTCTTTGTCTTGTTTCTGAAGTCGGATGCGACCAATCCTTTCACGTATAAAGTTCAAATCTTCCAAAGCGCCATGCATTCGTCCAAATGTGACGGCCCTGTGACTTTTTGCATTCGCGGCTTATGGTATGCTATAATCCATAAAGAGAGGAGGGCCTCGAATGTATAAAGTACTGCTCGTGGACGACGACGTTCACATCCTCAACGCAAACGAGACCTATCTCGCCCGGCAGGGCTATCAGGTCAGCCGCGCGGAAAACGGAGAGCTTGCGCTGAGACTTGCCTCGTCCGCCGCCTTCGACGCCATAGTGCTCGATGTGGACATGCCCGGCATGGACGGAGTCACCGTCTGCCGGCGTCTGCGCGAGGTGAGCGGCGTGCCCATCATCTTCCTCTCCGCCTACGCCCGCACCGACGACCGCATACGCGGGCTGATGGCCGGCGGCGACGACTACATAGGCAAGCCCTATTCCCTCGTTGAGCTGGAGCTCCGGCTCCGGCTCCGTATCCAGCGGCACAAAAAGGTCGAGACCAGCGAAATACTCCGCTTCGGCGGCCTCGAGATAGACCTGGGCCTGCGCGAAGCGCGCTTCAACGGCGAAGCCGCCCCGCTCACCGCACTGGAGTTCGACCTGCTCGCCTTCCTCGCTCGCAACCCTGACCAGGTGTTCTCCTACGAGCAGCTGCACGACCGGGTCTGGAAGGCCCCGATGAATCAGGGCCTGCACAACATACAGGTCTGCATGGCCCGCGTCCGCCAGAAGCTGGACGCGCTCTGCCCCGGCCTCCACTGGATAGAAACGGTCCGCCGCAAGGGCTACCGCTTCAACAGCGGCGCCGAGGCATGAAAAAGCCCCGGGCGTTCTGCCCGGGGCGGTATGAATGCTATTTTTTCTTTTTGAACGGTCCCACTCTTGCCACGGCCACGCCGGCCACGCCGCATACGGCGACGCCTGCAGCGGCCAGCACCACCGTCGCCACCGGGTCGGCGCCGCCGTCAGGTTCCGGGAGATCCGGGGCCGCTATCTCAACGTCCTCTGGCTCCGTCGGCTCTGGGGTGGGTTCAGGCGTCGAAGTCGGCTCCGCGCTTGGCTCGGGCGTCGGCGTCGGTGTCGGTTCGGGCGTCGGGGGCATGGTATGCTCGGAGCCCACGGGGTCCAGTATGGGGTCCTGGCTCTCCGGCTCCGGTGTGGGTTCGGGTGTGGGTTCGGGGGTAGGCTCCGGAGTGGGTTCCGGCGTCGGCTCGGGACTCGGCTCCGGCTCTCGTATCGGCGGAAGCAGAGTTATACCTCCGCCGCGGTTGCCGCCCTGGTCCTCATCGCTGTCCTCCTCAGTCGGAAGGAAAACGCCCTTTGAGTACCAGTACATGCTCCCGTCCCCGGTGGTCGCCGCAAGGCGGAAATACCTCGGGTCGTTGTCATCCTTCAGGTAGAAGATGGCGGTATAGCCGTCCTCGCTATCTTCCCTCACTTCAAAGTCGTCAAAGTCCGTCCAGACCTCTCCGTCCGGGGAGGTCTGCCCCCAGACGTCATACGTCTGGACGTTTTCAGGCAGCGAATCAAGGAGGAACGTGACCGTCACGGCCTCGCCGCCCGTCCAGCTCGCGTCTTCAAATGCCAGCTCGCCGGGCTCATACCAGTAAACACAGACGGTCAGCGGTCGAATCGAGTCCAGCCGCTCGCCGTTTTCATCCAGGAAGCTGCCCGTCAGCTCCGCTTCGCCTTCGCTCTGGCCATAGTGTTCGCCCAGCTCCCAGCTGAGGGCAAAGGTCTTGTGCTGCTCCTTCCCCTGCTCCATGACGTAGGCGCTCAGCGTTTGGGGAAGCAGCTCCGGCGTCAGCGGCGTGCCGACCTCGAGGTACACGTCGTCGGGCTCGGCATAGCTGTTGTCCACCACCGCCCCCGCCCACTCAACGGCGCCCTCGGGCAGCGTGGTACCTGTCAGAGTGACCAGCCCGCTCTGCTCCTGTTTTATGAATGTGCCGTCTATCTCGACGTCCGCGCAGCTGATGTTGAGCTGCCCTCCAGCCTCGACGGTGATGAGCGGAGTCTCAGTGCTCAGCGCGGCCTTTATGGAAGTGCGCTCCTCCGTGCCGCCGATGGCTATGGGCCCTATGAAGAGGCTGCCTCCGCTTTTAATAACGATCGGCCCTGTTATGGTGATATTCAGCTTACCGGCGTAGATACCCGCAGCCTCGTCCGTTTCGAACTGCGAGTCCACCACCGTGTAAGAGAGCTCCTCGCCCGCTCCGATGGTGAGGTTGCCCAGCTCGATGTTGTACTCGGGTATTCCCTCCGCGCCCCCTTCCCCGGGCGGCGTGAAGACAAGGGCAAGCGCCGGCGCCGCGAGACAGGCAGTCAGGGCACAGCACATCAGGCATATCAACAGTGTACTCAGTCGTTTTTTCATCTATTTTCCTTCCCGGAGGTAAACCGATGCGCAAAGAGACCCGGCTAAGCCTTCTTATACTCTCGGCATTCCTCCTCGTAGGAGTTCTGGCCGTTTGGTGCCAATATCGCTGGGACAACAAATACACCGCGGCGCTCAGCGGCAGCTGGGGCGTCATCGTGCTCCAGGCCGACCCGGAGGAGCCCGCCTGGCTCGTGGACGGCTGGGAGTTCTATCCCGGGGAGCTTCTCTCGCCCGAGGACTTTGCCGCGGGGCGGCAGGCGGAGCAATACACCTACGCCGGACAGTATCCCAACTTCAGCGCCCAGCTGGGCAGTCCCTACGGCGAGGCGACCTATCGTATCGTGCTGGAAAACCCGGGCGAGCCGGTGGAGCTGAGCCTCTACCTGCCCGAGCTGCTCTGCGCAGGGCGCGTATACATAGACGGGGCACTCGCCGGTGAGCAGGGCAGCGTCGAGCCCTATGAGCCGCGTGTCATGGACGGTGTGTACTCCTTTACCGCAGATGGAAGCACGGAGATAATCATACAGTGCGCCAACTATACGCACTACTACTCCGGCATGTACTACCCGCCCGCCGTGGGGACGCCGGGTGCGATTGCCCGACTGATATCCGCGAGGCTGACGGTGTACGGGCTGCTCTGCTTTGCGTCGCTGGCAGCCGCGCTCTCGAATCTCGCGCTCTGGGTGCTGATCCGGAACAGGCTGGCCCGGCTTTTGGGGCTGCTGTGTACGGCCTATGCTCTGCGCATGAGCTATCCCTTTCTCCGCGCGCTGGGCGTTCCAGCCGTCAGGCCGCTCTATGCGCTTGAGGACCTCTGCGCCGCGGTGGTGCTGCTTTGCGCCATAATGCTCGCCGGCGAACTCACCGGTTCTGCGCGCGCCGGCTATCATCGTCGGGCCGCAGTTCCCGCTGCTGCGGCGATGTGTGCCGCATGTGTGGTATTTCCGGTTTTTATCCTACCACACGCGCCGCTTCTTATCAACTACTACGGTTTGCTGCTTTCCATTTGGAAATTACTGGCCGGAGTTTATCTGATCCTGCTCTCTGCCCGGGCCCTTCGGGCGCGCGTTCTTCTGGGCAGGTATCTCCTCTGCTCCTCAGGACTTTACGGTCTGCTGTGCGCGGTGTCGGCGCTTACAGTGGGCTATCTCGAGCCCGCGCGCGGCGCTTGGCCGGAGGAATTCGGCGGCTTTGTGCTGGTGGCCGGCTTTGCGGCGCTGATGGTGCGCAGGGAAATGCTGCTGGTCAGCGAAAATCGCCGTCTGAACGCACACTTGAGCGAGGAGGTCGAGCGCAAGACCTCCGCGCTGGAAACGCTGCTGAACGAGCGGCGAGAGCTCCTTGCCGCCCTCGTCCACGATCTGAAGAACCCCCTCTCGGCGCTCCGCAGCTACGCCGACCTCGTGCGCAGCAGCGGTGTGGCGCTCGACGATGAGACCGCCGCCTGCCTCGACGCTCTCTCCGAGCGTGTGGACGCGGTGGAGGACAGGTTTGGACTTCTGCAGGACTTCTCCCGCTCGGAGCGTGCGGCTGCAAGCGCAGACCGGCTTGAGCTCGCCGCTTTTCTGCGCGGCTTTTACGAGAGCAATCGCCCGGACATCGAGCTCGCGGGCCAGCGCTTCTGCCTTGACCTCTCAAAAGATGAGCTTTACGTCTCCGCCGCTGAGCTCCAGCTGCGTGCCGCGCTGGAAAACCTCTGCTACAACGCCCTTTCCTTTACGCCGCCCGGGGGCCGCATAACGCTCTCGCTGCGGCGCGAAGGCGGATACGCGGTCATCCGTGTGAGCGATACGGGCTGCGGCATAGCGCCCGAGGACCTGCCCCACGTATTCGAGCGCGGCTTCACCCGCCGCCCCGACAACAGCGGCGAGGGCCTGGGCCTCTACATCGTGCGCACCTTCGCTCTGGAGCACGGCGGCAGCGCCGAGGCCGAGTCCAAGCCCGGTTCGGGCAGCACCTTCACGCTGCGCCTGCCTCTGGATACGGGCCGTGCCTCCTGAACGAAGCCAAATCGTCCCGGGTTATTCAAGACCATATCAAAAGGACCCATTGCGGAAAATAATTCCGCAATGGGTCCTTATACTGTGCGGCGGCCGTAAAAAAGCAAACGTGCGCCTTGACAAGTATTATGGAATCAGGTCAGCCCCGGGAAGAGGGCGCAGGTTATTATGACGGCGGCGGTGCCGCAGGTCGTGGCCACCACCGTGGTTATGAACAGCGGCGGGTAGACCTCTCTGAGCTTCATGCGGCAAAGCGGGAGCAGCATGAGTATGGCGCCGGAGTACGGCAGCGAATCCAGCGTGGTAGCCGCAAAGCAGCCAATGCGGTGTATGGCGCCCGCGCTCAGGCCCAGCTCCATCAGCTTCGGCGCTATCAGCGGCAGAGAGATGAGCTGGCCGGTGGACGAGCCGCCGGTGAGCATGCACATGACCGCCACAACGATCGCGCATATCAGCATGGGCGACATATCTATGCTGACGATCGCGTTGAGCATGGAGGTGAAGGCCTCGGTGTTGGTCACGACGCCGGCGAAGCCGCATATCGCGGCCACGGTCATCGACATGTGTATCGATTCCGCCGCGCCGGTGCTGAGCAGCTCACGGATGCTGGAATCTTTGAGCTGGTTCCAGAAAAGCGCGATGGATACAACAACGCTGATTATTATACAGATGTTGATATCAACGCCTACAACATTGAAAAGAATGAACAGAATGATGAGCGGCAGAATGGCAACTATGAACTTGGGTCTCGGTGAATTCTCGTCATAGTGCGGGTCAAGGGGATGCAGTTCGAAGTGCTCGCCCTTGGCGCGGGCTTTATTTATGAAAATGTTCAGCAGGACGATGATGACAACGATTTCTACGGCTGCGCCCACGAGACCGGGTACCGCCGCGACGCCGGCGCTCGTGCCGAGCGCGCTCATAGCGGCCACGTTGGTTACCTGCGGGCTGCCGGGCATGGTGAGAGTGAACGTATATGAACAGGCGCCGAGGACGCCCAGAATGAACCTCTTGGGAATGTCACAGTGCTCGAATATGGTCAGCGCGATGGGATACATGAGCACTATGAACACGCTGGCGTTGATGCCGCCCATGCACAGTACTATGCCGATTACCAGCAGTACCGAAATGGCTATGACGTTCTTCCGTGTGTTGCTGGCCCCGGGCTTGAGCAGGGACGACATGATCGTGTCGGCGATGGCGTAGGCCGCTCCGCTGACGGAGTATATCTTCGCCTGTATATTGCCGAACAGCAGTATGAAGAAAAAGCTCTTGATGGGGACGAACATGCCGTCTATGAACGCGCCGGTCAGGGTGTCTATAAACGGTAGCCAGTTGAAGAGCATTACCACGGCCGCGCCTACTATGGTCGCTATGTAGACGGACCAGTCCTTATAGCAGAAAATGATGACTATCAGAAATCCGAGCAGACAGCCTATAATACCCACAAACAACGCTCCTTATCTTTTCCGCAAAATTAGTGGGAACAATCGCGCAGAGCGCGACTGTTCCCACGAGCTGAGCTGAAGCTGAAATGCTCAGGCCTTCTCCGACTTGGCGCCTTCCTCGGCCTCGACTTCGGCGAGGGTGCGCCTCTTGGGCATGGGAATGGTGGTGTAAACAGCGACGGCCGCCACGCAGGCAACTATGGCGAATATCATGGAGGCGGTGTAGCTGCCGGTGGAGGAAACGAGGGCGGAGCTGATGCGGGGGGAGATGATGGTGCAGATCAGCATGTAGCCCAGCATGCAGACGCCGAAGATGCCGCCGGCGTACTTGGAGCCGAAGGTCTCCTGCACGGCCACGGGGTGGCAGCTGTTGGTCGGGCCGAAGCCGAAGCCAGCAGGACGTAGGCTGCGTAGAACATGAAGAGGCTGTTTGCAAACATCAGGCACACAGCGGAGGCCACGCAGCACACGCCGCAGAGGGTGTACACCTTGCGGTAGCCAATCTTGTCAATCAGCGCGCCGAAGAGGAAGCGGCTCAGGACGTTGGAGATGCTGTAAATCGAGACGCCGAGGGTGGCAGCGGCCACAGAGTAGCCGGCGTCGGAGATGAGTACGGAGAAGCGGGGATAGCAGATGATGTAGAGGGTCGGGAAGAGGCCATAGCCCAGGAACAGGTGCCAGTAGGCGCGGGTCTTTATGACCTGTGCAGGGGTAAGGCTCTCGAGCTGGGTGGCCTTTATTTTGCTGTCATCTGCGCTGGCCTTCTGCTGCCAGCCCTCGGGGATGTAGCCGCTGGGGGCGGTGCGCAGGCCGATGGAGGAGACTATGCCGATGATGATGACGCCAGCGCCGATTATGTAGAGGGCGGCGGTGATGCCGGCTACGTCGATGAGCTTCACGACCAGCGGGGCCAGGAAGGTGGCGGAGCCGCCGTTGAGGGCCATGCAGAGGCCGGAGGCGAGACCGCGCTTGTCGGGATACCAGCCGGTGGCGCAGTAGGTCGCGCCGGTGTAGGTGAAGCCGACGCCCAGGCCCTGGAACACGCTGAAGGTGACGTACAGCAGCCAGGGAGCGCCCGCGGGCACCAGACCGGAGAGCACGAAGGCCAGGCCCAGAAGGACGCAGCCGATGATGAGGGTCTTCTTCGCGCCCACCTTGCCGAGCATCCATCCGCTGAGGATGTGGCCCGGGGTCTGCATGGTGGCCATGAAGGTTATGACGCCTGCGACAGATTCGGTCGACCAGGCGAATTGCTCGGCGAGCGGGTTAACAAACACCGCGGCGGAGTTGACCATGCCGCCAACGAAAAGGATTATGAGAGCGCGAATCAGTATGCCGGTCCGGTTCGGCGTCTTTTGAGTGGTAGCCATATTTTCTCCTTTCTTTTTGCGCAGGCAGTTCAGTTGCAGGTCCAGCCGCCGTCAACGGCGACCGTCTGACCGGTGGTATAGGAGCAGCAGGGAGAGGCAAAATACACGCACAGGCCGTCCATCTCGCCGGTGTTGCCGTGGCGTCCCTTGGGGCAGCGGTCCTTGTGGAGCTGGGTGAAGGACTCGGAGTCGATGTAGGCCGCGGTGAGCTCGGAGGGGAAGTAACCCGGGGCTATGCAGTTGACGGTGATGTCGTATTTGCCCCAGTCGTTGGCGAGCGCCTTGGTCATCATGTGTACGCCGCCCTTGGCCGCGCAGTAGGGCGCGGTCCACACATTCTTACGGGAGACGAAACCGTGTATGGAGGAGACGTTGACTATCCTGCCGTAGTTGTTGGGGATCATCGAGAGCCTGGCAACATCGCGGCAAAGGCGGAAGAGGCCGGTGAGGTCGGTGTCCACAACGTGGTACCACTGCTCGTCGGTCATGGTCGAGGGGTCGCCGGAGCCGCCGACGCCGCCGGCGTTGACCAGGATGTCTATCTTTCCGAAGTGGGCAATGACGTCCTCAACGCAGGCCGTGACGGAGGATGCGTCGCACAGGTCTATGTAATGCGGATACACCTCTACGCCATATTCTGCGGCGATCTGCTTGGCGTTATCTTCAAGCTTATCGGTCCTGCGCGCAACGATAGCCACGTTGGCGCCCGCATTGGCCATGGCCTTTGCAAACTGCAGGCCCAGCCCGGAAGAGCCGCCGGCGACAAGGGCCACCTGACCGGAAAGGTCAAAAATATTGTTTTTCATACATGTTCACTCCTCTTTTTCGCGTTGAAGCCGAAACCTCAGGCGGAACATATTCCTCACTACATGCAAAATTATAAAAGACTGTGAAATTCTCGGCAATGTCACGAATGCAAAAAGAGGCCCTCATTTAGTGCGCGGAATACAAAGAGAGCGGGAGGACAGCAGTCCTCCCGCTCCCGGGTCAATAGCTTATTTGTCAGCTCAGATATAGAAGCACTTCTCGTAGGCGGCCCTGGTGGCGTCGGCCATGGTGCCGGCACTGGTGGCGTCGCCGATGACGACGGTCTTCTCAAACGCAGAGGCTATGGAGTCGATATACGCCGTGTCGGGACGATTGCCGAGGGCCATGATCACCACGTCGGCAGGGATCTCGACGTTCTCGCCGCTGTCCATCTTGCGCAGAACGGCGGAGCTGTCGGTCACGCCTGCAATGGCGTGCTCGGTGAGGATCTCGACACCGGCCTCCTCGAGCAGGGAGAGCAGCTTGTACTTCGCGGTGCGGTAGATGGAGGTGCCAACCTCCTTCTGCATCTCGACGACGGTGACCTTGTTGTCGGCGCACAGGAAATGTGCTACCTCAAGGCCGACGTGGCCGCCGCCGACGACGGCGATGCGCTTGCCCTCGAAGTGGACGCGGCCGAGCAGCACGTCCTCTATGTAATAGACGTTCTTGTTGTCAACGCCGGGGATGCGCGGTACAATCTGATTGCCTCCGCAGGCGACGATGACGCAGTAGGGGTCGAGCGCGCGGATGCGGCTCACCGTGGCGGGCGTATTCAGGTGCACCTCGATGCCGTACTCCTTCATCTCAGCGGCCTGGGTGTTCACGAACTCCTGAGCCATGTGCTTGCTGGGGGCCTTGGACGCCAGAATGGCGCTGCCGCCGAGCGTCTCGCTCTTCTCAAAGAGCACGGGGGCGAAGCCGCGCTTTTTCATCAGCAGGGCCGCCTGCATACCGGCCGGACCGCCGCCGATGACGGCCACGGGACGGCCGTTGCCGTTCTTGATGAGCTTGTCGTCGCCGAAGCGGGTCTCGCGGCCGGCGACAGGGTTGATGGCGCAGTGCAGGTTGCGTCCGGCAACGACGGACTTGTTGCAATTCATGCACTTGAGGCACTTGCGGATGAGGTCCTCGCGCCCGGCCTTGGCCTTCTCGACCAGGTACGGGTCGGCGATGTGCATACGGCTCATGCCGACAAAGTCGCACACGCCCTCCTCGAGCAGTTTCTCCGCCGACTCGGTATACCTCAGGGCGTTGACGGCGATGATGGGCACGTTCACGGCGTGCTTGATGGCCTCAACGAAGGGACGGCGCCAGGCCTCGTCGTAGTAGCAGGGCTCGATCATCGTGGCCGCGCTGGCGTAGACGCCGCAGCTGACGTTGAAGTAATCGACGTAGGGCTCCAGATACTTGGCTATCTCGACGCAGGCGTCCTGGTCGTTGCCGCCCTCGACGAAGTCGTTGCCGTTAATGCGGGCGCCGACGACGAAGTTGGGGCTCACAGCCTCGCGGATGCCCTTGAGTATGCGCACCATGAAGCGGCAGCGGTTCTCCATGCTTCCGCCGTATTCGTCGGTGCGCTTGTTGGTGTAGGGGCTCATGAACTGCTGCAGCAGGTAGCCGTGCGCACCGTGTATCTCAACGCCGTCCGCTCCCGCGGCCTCGGCATTGACGGCGGCCTGGATGAAGAGGCCGACAAGACGGTCGATGTCCTCAATGGTCATCTCGCGCGGCATGATGGTGTCGCGTCCGACGACGCTGTTGAGCTCCACGCTGGGGGCCATGGCCTGCCTGCCGCCGTTGATGGCCGGGGGCGCCTCACGGCCGCCGTGGTGAAGCTGGACAAAAATTTTCGAGCCGTGGCGGTGGACCGCGTCGCAGATATCCTCTATGCTCCTTATCTGTCTCGCGTCATAAATGCCGAGCTGGATGCGGTTGCAGTGGCCGCTGTCGGGATCGACGGAGGTGAACTCGGGAATGATGAGTCCGCAGCCGCCCTTGGCCCTCTCCTCATAAAAGCGCACCTGTTCGGGGGTGCTGCAGCCGTTCCAGTCGCCCAGCATGGTTCCCATGGCGGTCATAACGACTCGGTTCGGCAGCTCGAGCTTGCCTATCTTTCCTTTTTGAAACAGCTTTTCGTATTTCATTGCATTACCTCATGTCTTTGCGTATTATAGGTCCTTGCTCCGCAGTCGGGGCATCGGTGTAGTGAGGAGGGCCGTCCGCGCCTGCTTTGCTTGCTACATCATATATAAGAAATTGGGATTCGTATATGTCACAAATGGAAAAATGTGCAATGCAAACAATGCGTTCTGCACAATTTCCATCCTCCGGCGCCTCAAAAGGCGCTCTTTGGTCCTCAGCCCCGCGTTTCATTGTCACGAATGACAGAATGCAGGTATGATTTTGTGCATCATGCAGTTGTGAAAAAATGCACAAATAGTTTATACTTTATAATCAACGCCACCTCACACCGTTTTTTTCGAAAGGGGAGCCTATTAGTCGACATGTTATTTTCTACTTTGGCAAAAATGCTGACCGAAAAATTTCCCGGAAGCTCTTGTGAAGTACGGCTTGACTGTGAAGTTGCCGATGTAACTCTTTATGACCCCGCGAAGCCGACGCCCTCCGTGGACTGTCTGTGTGTGTTCACCTGCAGGCAGATCGCGGACGCCTCCGGACTGCCGCTGAACGTCGTTTGCGTAGGGGACATTGACGAGACGTCGGACAACAGGGTCAAGGCCAACAACAGCAACCTTGCCCTGATTCCGGATGCCTCTTCCGCCGACGCGGTATGCTACATCCTCTCGCTGTTCGGAAACACGCTCAAACAGCAGAAGCTGTATTCAGACCTCATATATATGCTGCTCTCCGACGAGGACCTGTCGTCAATATTCTGCACCTTTGCAAAGGAGACGGACTGTCAGATGCTCGCAATCGACATCTCCGGCAAGGTCCTCGCATACTCCAAGCCGTTCAGGGTCAATCATCCGCACTGGCTGCACAGCGTTGAGGTCGGGTATCTCGACAAGTACCTCATCGAGTACATCCTCTCCTACCGCGTGAAGCACAACATGAGCATCTCGCCGCAGCCCTTCGTCCTTTTCTGCGACAGGCTGCAGCTTTTCATCAAAACCATCCGGGTTATCTCCAACGGTGAGATAATAGCCTACGCCTTCATGGGCAACTATACCGGCGACTTCCCCGAATTCAGCGACAGGTTCATGTCGCTCATAGCCAAACGGATGCTCAACACCCTGCTCGGCTCCAGGAGTTACAGCACCTATCGTTTCAATATGCACCAGAACATATTGTCCGATATAATCAAGGGCGCCAGCGAGGAGGAGGCGATCCAGCGCATAAGCGTCGCCAACCTGAGCTTCCCGCCCTATATGCTGGCCGCCGTATTCAAGCCGAGCTACTTCCGCGAGAACGATTTTCTACACGACGTACTGATGCCCGGCATCTCCGCTATCCTGCCGGACTCGCCAAAGCTCTATCAGAAGGGAACCATCGTCGTCCTTCTTGAGTCCAACCGGCTCGGCGACGTCCCGGAAGATCTGCTCTCACTGCTGAAGAAGCTGGCCGCAGAAAACAGCGTCCTGATAGGCATAAGCAACATGTTCAGCCGCCCGGAGCGCTTCGGCATATACTACCGGCAGGCCGCGCAGACCACGTCCTTCGCAAAGCGGCAGAACAACGTAAGCGGCGTCTTTCTCTATTCGGACTACGCCTTCTACATCATGCTTGACGGCGTTGAGGACAAGACCATGCTCGAGTACGCAAAGTACCCCCTGCTCACTGAGCTGGAGAAATACGACGCGGAAAAGAACACCCAGCTCTACGAGACCCTCATGACCTATACGCTCACGGGCTTCAGCAAGAACAAGACGGCGGAGCTCATGTTCCTGCACAGGAACACCGTCAACTACCGGATACAGCAGATAGCCGAGCTCTACGGTCTGGACTTCACCGACAGCGCGCTGCTCTTCAAGCTGCAATATTCCTTTTACATCGACTCATATCTCAAGCACAGCTATTTCTCGCCGCAGGCGCTGCCCCCGGAACAAAGTCAGACTTGAGATCAGCCCCCGCCCCTTGTCAGGGCGGGGGCTGGCTGCATGTTTGGGGACTCGCTCAGTCGTCGTAGCCCTCGAGGGCACGGAACTCGGCGTCGAGCTCCTCGTCCTTGCGGAGATCGGCCTCGATGCGGGCGAAGCGGTCGCGGATCATCTGATGGGTGTGCAGATGCGGGTGCACGTAGAGCTGGTTGTCCTCCATCGCGCGGAAGAGACGCGGACCGACGAAGCGGGGGTTGAAGCCGGTGGTCTTGATGCGCTCCTCAAAGTTGGCCTTGTAGTCGTTGTAGTCGGCAGTGGCGTAGAAGGGGTCGTAGGGCTTCTTGAAGCGCTCGGGACGGCAGCGCTCGCTGTCGTAGATCTCGGTGTTGACGTACATGGGGCAGAAAGCGGTGACGCCTATATAGGGGGCGAAGTTGTCCGCGTAGTCCCTGATGCTCTCAGCGAGGCTGAGGGCGGCGTGCTTGGAGGCGGTGTAGGCGGACTGGATGCGCATGCCCGGCTGCAGGCTGCCGATGGAGCCGGTGAGCAGGAAGTGGGCCTCGGTGCCCTGCTTCTTCATGATGGGCACGATCTCGGTGGCGTAGTAAGCCATGGCGAGGAAGTTGACGGAGGTGATCCAGTCCCAATCCTGGGGCGGGATGTTGCCGAGGGTACCGGCGCCGCCGACGCCCGCGTTGCTGAAGAAGACGTCGATCTGGCCGAACTCGTCCATGATGCGCTTGACGCTCATGCGGACCTGCTCGTACTCGGAGACGTCGACCTTGATGGCGATGGCCTTGGGGGAACCGGCAGCCTCGCACTCTTTCCTGACGTCCTCAACACGGTCGTCGATATCGATGAGGGCGAGCTGCATGCCCTGCTCTGCCGCGTACAGAGCGAAGGCCTTGCCTATACCGCAAGCCGCGCCAGTGATTCCGCATACTTTGCCCTTATAGTCTTTCATATCCAGCATCCTTTCAGTATGTAGTGTTCTCCGTTGGATGTGTTAATTATAATACAATCTATTTTCTCCGGTCATCGTTAAAAGGCACAACATTCATCCCTTCGTTGTAAACTGTTGACAAACATTCCCCGGCGGGCGTCCGTACTGCCGGCTTACGGCATAAAAGCGCCGGGGCGGTCTGCAACCGCTCCGGCGCCGCATGGGGGTGTGGAGTTTTCTGTTATCCGCCGAGGTAGGCTTTTTTCACCTGGTCGCTCTCGGCCAGCTCGCGTCCGGTGCCGCTCAGGCTGATGACGCCGGTCTCCATGACGTAGGCGCGGTCGGCGACCGAAAGGGCCATCTGCGCGTTCTGCTCTACTAATAATATAGTAGTACCGCTCTCGTGCAGGCTCTGGATTATATCAAATATCTGCTCCACGAGTATGGGCGCGAGGCCCATCGAGGGCTCGTCGAGCATCAGCAGCTTCGGACGGCTCATCAGTGCGCGGCCTATGGCCAGCATCTGCTGCTCGCCGCCGGAGAGAGTGCCGGCGATCTGACGCCGCCGCTCCTTCAGGCGGGGGAACTGCTCGTACACCCGCTCGATGTCCTCGTCCACGCCCGCGCCGCTCCGGGTGTAGGCGCCCATTTCGAGGTTCTCCTGCACGCTCATCTGTAAAAATATGCGCCGTCCCTCCGGCACCTGGGCAAGGCCGCGCTCCACTATCTTGTGCGGAGGCAGCTTTGAGATGTTCTCTCCGCAGAACTCCACGGAGCCCGTCCGGGAGCGGAGCAGGCCCGATACCGTCTGCAAGGTGGTTGATTTGCCCGCGCCGTTTGCGCCTATGAGGGTCACGACCTCGCCCTCGTCGACGTGGAGGCTCACGCCCTTTATGGCGTGGATGGCGCCGTAGTAGACGTTGATGTTCTCGACCTTCAGTATCTGCTCCATGCTCAGGCCCCCTTCTTCCGGCCCAGATAGGCCTCGATGACCACCGGGTCAGACTGTATGTCCGCCGGGGTGCCCTTGGCAATGACCTTGCCGAAGTTCAGCACGCAGATGCCCTCACAGATGCCCATGACGAGATTCATGTCGTGCTCGATGAGCATGATGGCGATCTGGAAGGTGTCGCGGATCTTGATAATGTTCTCCATGAGCTCCGCCGTCTCGGAGGGGTTCATGCCCGCGGCGGGCTCATCGAGCAGCAGCAGCGCGGGGTTCGTGCCGAGCGCGCGGACTATCTCCAGCCTGCGCTGCGCGCCGTAGGGCAGAGAGCCCGCCTTCTTGTCGGCCATGTCCTGCATGTCGAAGATGCTCAACAGCTCCATCGCCCGCTCATGGGCGATGCGCTCCTGCTTCCAGTAGGACGGCAGACGCAGTATACCGCCCAGCATGCCGTATTTTATCTGGTTGTGCATGCCGAGCTTCACGTTGTCCTCCACAGAGAGGTTTGAGAAAAGGCGGATGTTCTGAAAGGTTCGGGCAACGCCGAGCTTGTTCACTTGCACGGTGCTCATGCCCGCGGTATCCCGGCCGTCCACCATGATGGTGCCGCGCGTGGGCTGATACACCTTGGTGAGCAGGTTGAAGACCGTCGTCTTTCCCGCACCGTTGGGGCCGATTAGCCCCGCTATCTCCGTGCGGCCTATGACGAGGTTGAAATCGTCCACCGCCCTCAGGCCGCCGAAGTCTATCCCAAGATGCCGCGCCTCGAGCACGGGCAGCTTGTCAAGGTCCCGCTCGGGGATGTAGGCGCCGCTCGGCATGTTCACGAGGGGACTTTCGTTTTTGGACTTAATCTTTGCCACTTGCGGCCACTCCTTTCTGCGGGCGGGATGAGGTCCTCGAGGCCAGCTCCCTTATGGAGCGCAGAGGCTTCGAGAACATGGCCTTGAGCTGCGCGTTGTTGGTGGCCAGCATGACCAGGATGAGCACGACGGCGTAGACGAGCATGCGGTAGTCGTCGAAGCCGCGCAGGGCCTCGGGCAGTATGGTCAGCACCGTCGCGGCGACTATGGAGCCCCAGATGTTGCCGAGTCCGCCCAGCACGACGAACACGAGGATGAGTATCGAGGTGTTGAAGTTGAACTTAGCCGCAGTGAGGTTGGAGAGGTTCAGGCCATAGAGCGCGCCCGCGGCCCCGGCCAGGGCAGCAGAAGTGACAAAGGCCATGAGCTTGTACTTGGTGACGTTTATGCCCACGCTCTCGGCGGCGATGCGGTTGTCGCGCAGAGCCATGATGGCGCGTCCGGAGCGGCTGCGCACGAGATTTAGCACGATGATCAACGTCAGCATGATGAGGATAAAGCCGGCCGTGAAGCTGGAGAGCGTCTCCGTACCCGTTGCGCCCTGGGCGCCCTTGATGATCGCGGTGCCGTTCTCGGTGAGGCCAAGGTCCGTGACGGTCTTGGTGCCGCCGGCGTTGAAGATGATGTGCAGGCCGTTTTCGTCGTAGCCTATGATGAGGCAGTTTATGAGCTCCTTGATGATCTCGCCGAAGGCCAGCGTGACAATGGCAAGGTAATCGCCGCGGAGCCGGAGCACCGGCACGCCAACGATGAATCCCGCAACGGCGGCGAACGCCGCGCCGACGACTATCGCTATCGCAAGCCGCAGCGCCTCAGACGGTATGGCGCTCTGCAGGCTCATGGCGGCGACGATGCCGGAAAACGCACCCACGCTCATGAAGCCCGCGTGGCCGAGGCTGAGCTCGCCGAGGATGCCGACCGTCAGGTTCAGCGAGACGGCCATGACTATGTAGCAGCAGATAGGCACGAGCTGGCCGGTAAAGGAACGGCTGAGCATCCCCTCGCCCATCAGCGTGCTCACTATGGCGAAGGCCAGGATGACGCCGAGATAGGTCGCATAATCTGTCTTTGCGGCTCTGCTGAGCCTTATTTTTTTGCGCATAGCGGCCACCTCAGACTTTCTCCGGCACATATCTGCCGAGCAGGCCCGCCGGGCGCACCAGCAGCATGATGATGAGCACAGCGAACACTATGGAGTTTGCGAGCTGGGTCGAGATGTAGGCCTTGGCCAGTGCCTCAATGATGCCCAGCAGTATTCCGCCCAAAAGCGCGCCGGGGATGGAGCCGATACCTCCGAACACTGCCGCGGTGAAGGCCTTGATGCCCGGCATGGAGCCGGTGGTGGGCATGAGCGAGGTGTTGAAGGAGCAGAGCAGCACGCCCGCGACTGCCGCGAGGGCAGAGCCGATGGCAAAGGTCAGCGAGATGGTGCGATTGACGTTTATACCCATAAGCTGGGCCGCGCCCTTGTCCTCGGAGCAGGCGCGCATCGCCTTGCCCATGCGGCTCCTGCCGGTGAAGAGCGTGAGTCCGACCATGATTACTATGCACATCGCTATGGTCATCAGCGAGATGTAGCTGATATTGAGCCCGCCCAGGCTGAGAGATCCGGAGACTATCGGCGTGTAGGACCTCGGGCTCGCGCCCCACAGGAGCTGAGCCATATTCTGCAGGAAGTAGCTCACGCCTATGGCCGTGATAAGCACAGCGAGACTGGGCGCGGCGCGCAGCGGGCGATATGCCAGGCCCTCGATGACAACGCCGAGCACAGTGCAGACCACAACGGCAAGCAGAGCCCCGACCCACCAGGGCAGGCCCAGCGAGCTCATCGCCAGCAGCGAGACGTAGCCGCCCACCATGATGACGTCGCCGTGTGCAAAGTTGAGCATCTTGGCGATGCCGTACACCATGGTGTAGCCGAGAGCTATTATGGCGTAAACGCTGCCCAGGCTCACGCCGCTTATAAGATAGGACAGGAATTCCAAAAGAGACCCACCTCGATTTTATGTTTTGTCGTCGGGCTTCTGCGGCAGCTGCCGGGACGGCGCTCCGCCGCCTCCGCAGCCGCTGCAGACGGCGCATGGCCGCCGGCGGGGGAGCCGGCAGCCGCGCGCCTGAGGTAAAAGAATGGTTTACTCAGCGGAAACGTAGGCCCCGTCGTGGATGACCACGGCCATGGGCAGCTTGCTGACGGTGCCGTCCGTGCCCCAGGTGAGGCCGGTGCCGGTCAGGCCGTCGAAGCTCATGGTGGTGAACTGCTCTATCATGGCATCGCAGATATCCTCGGTGCTCATGTCGGGAGTGCAGCCGGCATTCTCGAGGGCCTGCTTGAGGGCGTAGATGCAGTCATAGCCGTCGGCGGCGAACTGGTTCGGGGTCTCACCGAAGCGCTCGTTGTACTCGGCGACGAAATTCACGGTGCGCTCATCGGTGGCGTCCGCGGAGAAGGGGGTCAGAACCATGACGCCCTCGGCGAGGCTCATGTCGAAGTTCTTGAGCGTCAGGATGCCGTCCATGCCGTCCACGCCGAAGAAGGTGGGCTCATAGCCCATGGCGTCGGCCTGGGAGAGGATGATGGAGGCGGGCTGATAGTAGATGGGCAGGAAAACGACGTCGGCGCCGGCGCTCTGGGCGGCGGTCAGCTGGACGGAGAAATCGGTGGCGGTGTCGGCGGTGAAGGTGCCCTCGTAGACTATCTCGAGGTCCTGATTGGCGGCCTCAGCCACGAAGGTATCACGGATGCCCTGGGAATAGGGATCGTCGTTGCGGTAGATGACAGCCACCTTGCTGCCCGGCATGTTAGCGCCCATGTAGGTAGCGGAGCCCATGCCCTGGTTGGGGTCGGTGAAGCAGAGCTGGAACATGTTGTCCTTGCCGGAAACGACGTCGAGAGAGGAAGCGCTGGGCGTCAGGGCAAAGACGCGGTCCTCATAGGCCAGGGCGGAAACGGAGATGGCGGGGCCGGTGATGACGGGGCCGACGAGTATCTGCATGCCCCAGTCCATGAGCTTGTTGTAGGCGTTGATCGCGGTCTCGCTGTCGGAGACGTCGTCCTGGAACTGGAACTCTATCTGAGCGCCGTTGATGCCGCCCGCGGCGTTTATCTCGTCCACCGCTATCTGGGCGCCATTCATGACGGCCACGCCGTAGGTCGCGTTCTCACCAGTCAGGGGACCGCTGCCGCCGAACTTGAAGGCGGCGCCGGAGGCGTCGGAGCCCTCGGGGGCCTCATAAGCCGGGGTGTCGGAAGCCGGGGCGTCGGACGCGGGGGCCTCGCTATCAGAGGGAGCGGCCTCTTCACCGCAGCCGGCCAGCAGACCGAGGCACATGACCATTGCCATCATGAGTGCGAAAAACTTCTTCATCTTCTTCATTTTCACTTTCTCCTCCTTGAGTTTGTGCGTATTTATACAAAAAACCGGTCCCGACCACATGGTCGGGACCGGTTTGAAGTATACACTCAAATCAGTATGCCGATGCCAATCGTGGTCGTTTTGATGCTGTGCCGCCTACAAGAACGCCTATAATGCTTACTACGATAACGGAAATAAGGCTGACAAGGCGTATAACTATAAGGCGCAGGGCAGCAAAAATGGACACCGCAAGAACGGTGTCCAGGCTAAGCAGAATTATGGAGTTTTCGCGGCTGTCGGCAGAGTTGGAGGCGAAATACGCGCAGGCAGACTCAGTGGCCGCGGTACGGGAACCGCGGTCGTCAAAGCGGGTATTAAAGCTGTTGAAGTAGCGTTCAAACATCTCTCGCGGCTCCTTTCGTGAAGTTGTATGCAATCTAGCACGACAAATATTCACTGTCAAGCGCCCTGAATATTTTTCCGCGTTTTCAACAGATGCATTTCCCTGCCACCGCTGAATTTTATCCGTTCCTCACAGATTTTTTACCAATTTCAGTGTGCTCAGGCGCAAAGCTGGCCGGGGAATGCGGCTGCGGCGTTCCCCGGCCACGGCAGTATTCAAGAGAGCCTGAGCACCTGCGCCTGATAGGGTTGCAGCGCTTTAGCGGCGGGGTCGGCAGGCATATTTGAGAGCACGAGCTCGCCAAATTCACTCAGGGCACAGGGCAGCTCTGCGCTCTCACCGCTGAGGTTGCACAGGACGGTATACTCCTCGCCCTCCAGCTCCCGCGCGTAAGCCACTACCTGGGCGCTCTCGGGCAGGAGCTCCCGCCAGTTGCCGCGCAGCAGCGCCGGGGTGCCGTTTCTCAGGGCAATAAGCGCGCGGTAATAGTTCAGGACGGAATCCGGATCGCACTCCTCGGCCTCAGCATTTATCTCGGTGTAGTTCGGATTGAGCATTATCCAGGGCTCGCCGGTGGTGAAGCCCGCGTTTTTGCCGGTGCTCCACTGCATGGGTGTCCTGGCGTTGTCGCGGCCCTTGGCCTTTATGCCGCGCCAGGCCCACTCGAGCTCCGCCTCGCTCCTGCACAGGGCCAGCAGGTTCAGCTCCTCGACGTCCCGGAGCTGTTCGCGTGTCTCAAAGGGTGCGTTGGTCATGCCGAGCTCCTCGCCCTGATAGATGAAGGGAGTGCCCCTTTGCAGGTACATCAGCGTCGCAAGACATTTCGCACTGCGCTTCCAGAGCTTCTCGCTGCCTGTGTCACCAAAGCGCGAGACGACGCGCGGCTGGTCATGGTTGCCCAGGAACAGCGTGTTCCAGTCTATCGCCCCCTGCCACGCTGCTATGATTCGCTTGAGTTTCGGCACGTCCAGGGGAATGGCGTTCCACTTGGAGCCCTCGCCGTCCATGTCCATGATGTCGAACTGGAAGAGCAGGTCGAGCTCCCGCCCGTCGCCGACCAGGCTGTTGGCGTTTTCGGTGTTGACGAAAGAGGTCTCACCCACGCACATGCAGTCGCGCCCGTCGAAGCAGCGGCGGCGCATCTCGCGTAGGTATTCGTGCAGCCTGGGTTGAAACGCGAAGTGCTCCGAGGAGAAGACGTATCCGCCCGCGCCCGGTGCGCCCGCTCCGTCGGGCAGCCCCGGAGCCTTGGCTATCACGGTGATTACGTCCATGCGGAAGCCGTCCACACCCCGGTCGAACCAGCGGTTCATCATGGCGTAGACCTCCTCGCGCACTGAGGGGTTCTCCCAGTTGAGGTCCGGCTGCTTCTCGGAGAAGAGGTGCAGGTACCACTGACCCGTGCCCTCGTCATAGCTCCAGGCCGATGGCGTGAAGAAGGAGGCCCAGTTATTCGGCTCCCGGCCGTCCTTCCCGTCGCGCCAGATGTAGTAGTCGCGGTATGGGCTCTCCCGCGAGGAGCGGGACTCCACGAACCAGCGGTGCTCGTCCGAGGAGTGGTTCACTACAAGGTCCATGACGAGCTTGATGTCCCGGCTGTGCAGCTCGCGCAGCAGCTCGTCGAAATCCTCCATCGTGCCGAACTCGGTCATTATCTTCTCGTAGTCGCGGATGTCGTAGCCCATGTCCGCGTTTGGCGAATCGTATACCGGACAAAGCCATACGGCGCCGACGCCGAGACTCTTGAGATAGTCGAGCCGCGAGATTATGCCCCGCAGATCACCTATGCCGTCGCCGTTGGAGTCCTGAAAGCTCCTGGGATATATCTGATAGAATACGCGCTCCTTCCACCATGCTTCGGGCATGGGATCACTTCCTTTCGACATATTCGCACACAGCCGGCAGCGTCCCGCGCGCGGCGGCAAGGCTGCTTGCCGAGATGAGCAGCAGCACCAGCAACGGCACCGAATGCGGCAATAAAAACGCCCCCGCAAGCGGCAGCATAAAAGACAGCAGCAGCCACGTAAAGAGCGGCCGCGGGCACATAAAAACCAGCGCAAACGAGTTGCGCACGAGCCCCGCAAAGCCCAGCTCGACCCGCGCGAGCATGTTGAAGCAGTATGCCCCCGCGCAGAACACGATATAGGCGCACACGAGGCAGAAGGCAGATAGCACCGTCGGCAGCAGTCCGGCGAAGCTCCGGTAAAAGAGGCAGCCCCAGATGGCCGCGGCCTCCAGCAGCAGCATGATAAGCCCCGCTGGCATCGCGCGGAAGAGCTCCCGACGGAACACCCGCAGAAAACGCCGCAGTGCCCCGCCCTCGCCCTCCAGCAGGGCCTGACCCGCGCCGGCCAGCGCCGTGAGCGATGCCGGCAGGGTGACGAGAGGCACGGAGCAGGCCAGAAAGAGCAGGTTCAGCCCGATGAGCGTCAGCAGATTGTCCCAGCAGATCCGGAAAAAGCGCGGGTACTCCATCTCACTGCCCCCTCGCCTTCTTGTAGTACTCCGTCGGGCTCATGCCGGTCAGCTTTTTGAAGAGGCGGGAGAAATAGTACCGGTCCCGTATGCCGACGAGATAGGCCACCTCCGAAAAGGCCAGGTCGGTGCTGGCAATGAGCTGCTTGGCGTTGTTTATCCTCAGCATATTGATGTACGAGAAGATGGAGCTGCCTGTCATCGCCGAGAAAACGCGGTTGAGGTAGTCAAAGTTCATCTCAAAGCGCTCCGCAAGCTCCTGGCTCGTGAGCCTTTTTGTGTAATTTCGGTTTAGATACTGCACAAGCTGGTCCACGGCGGCCTCGGAGCGGTTGATGCGGCGGTCCCTCACGGCCATCTCAGCCATGAGGTGTTCGTGCGCGGTCTGAAGCAGAAAGCTGTGCAGAAAGGTCGAGGCCCGGCGCTTGTAGTGCTCCTCCCGCGCCTCGTAGCAGGCAACGGCGGAGCGCAGCAGGCTCCGGTGCTCGCCGCCGGAGAGATGAAAGTGCTTGGGCAGGTATGTCAGGCTGTCCGTGGGATCGGCGGCATCGAGATTGTAGCTTATGAGGCTCTGGCGCCGCTTTTCGGCCAGCTCCGCCATTGCTGAGGCCTCGTCGTCCACGCGGCACAGCTCCGGGTGCGTAAAGTGCGCGTAGAAATAATCGCAGGAAGCCTTCTTGGTTCCAACATGCTGAAGGCCGGGCTCCAACAGGAAGAAGTCACCGGCCTTCAGATGATATTCCAGCTCGTTTTCCCGCAGGTACATGTTGCCCTCACGTATGACATACAGCACATACTCGTCAAGCCGCCGTGCGAAGTGTATCCACGGCTGGCTGTACCGGATGTGCCCCGTCATCCTCAGGCGAGGCAGCAGGTCCGCGTTATAGGAAAAGAGCATTTTTCAGTCCCCCAGTCGTACCCAGACGGCGGCCCAGTAATCGAGGGGCGGCAGGGAGGCGGTGTAGACACGTCCGTGCTCGGAATTCGTCCAGCTGTGGGCAAGCTCCACGGGCCCGAGGCTCTCCCCGTCCGGCGAGGCCCACCAGATGCCCCTGACCGGCCTGTCCAGCCGGAGGCTCAGGCTGATGCCCTCCGCCGTGATGGGACGCGCCTTCGGCTCGTTCCAGCGCGCGTCGTTTCCGCGGAGGTTGATGAGCTGGATGCTTATGAGCTCGCGGGACTCGCGTATGATGCTCCAGACTGTGCCGTCCGCCCCGTCCGTCGAAAACTCGCAGTCTTCGCCGGAGAAGCAGACGTCCTCGTTTATGCCGCCGGATGCCGTCCGGCTTATGTCGGTCCCCCTGTCATCATACAATAGATCCGCGTATCTCACAAGAAAATCGCAGTATTTCTGCACCGTGGGGCAAAACTCGTCCCGCAGCCGGGCGTGATTGACGTAGTAGCTGTCCCGGAGCGCGCAGCGGTCCTCGCCGAGGACGAGCTGGGTGCCGCCGGAGGCCGAGATGGCCGCCCAGGCCAGGCGGAAGGCGTTCTCCGCCGCCTCGCCGCCGGTCTCGAATGGCTTCAAATAGGCCGCGAGCACCACGCTCTTGCCACCCGAGAGCAACTTTGCCTCGCGGATGAGCGAATAGAGGTCGCGATAGCTGTCGTTCGGCGGCCAGACCTCGATGTACACGGCGTCCTGCGGGGCAGAGGCAACGTCGGTCACGGGCCAGTTGTTGACGCAATTGAAGATGACGCCGCCCTCCGGCCGCACCGAGCACACCGCCTCAGCCGCGCGCGCGATGAGGCCCGGGAACTCCTCCGCCAGCTCGACGGGTCTGCCCTGCTCATCCCAGACGTGTTTGGGCAGGCCGTAGGTGTCCATGTGTATGCCCTCGAAGCCGAAGCGAGCCGCTTCGAGGTACTGCCCCACGATGTGTCCGCTCCATGGCGAATCGGCCGCAATGTTCATGAAATACAGCCAGCTTGCGAACACGAGCGGCTTCCCGTCCATGGAGTACATGGCCCAGTCTGGGTGCGCCTCGCAGGTCGCGGCGGTGGCGGCGTAGACCGCGCCGTAGGCGAAGGGGCGCATGCCCAGCCTTTTGCAGGCGGCGATTTTGCCCTCGATGACCGCAAGGCTCGTGGGCCGACCCATGGGGTCGGAATAGAGCTCGGAATCCGGCAGCAGCTTGTCGTGGCGGTACATCCAGTCGTAAAACTGCACGGCGTTGAGGTGCAGCGCACACAACCACCGCAGGTCCTCCTCCCCCGCGTCATCCGGCGCGAAGTCAGTCAGAAAGCCGTAGCGCGTGACGCGCCGCCGCTCCGGCACCACATCGAAGGCGCCCTCCCAGCGCAGCTCCCCGTGCCGGATGGTCACGCCGTAATTCCCCTCGCCCAGCCCGGAGAGGACTAGCGCCGCCCCCTCCCGGTGCGCATTGCAGGGCACGGCCCTCTCGAGCCGCATGACTTGCGCCTCGCCGCCTCTCAGCTCCGGCGGCAGGTCTATCCTCACGTCCTCGCCGCAAAGATACTGCGCTTTATCAAACGTGCAAATGAGCGTATTTTTCTCCATAATTACCCCTTGACCGAGCCCTGTGTGAGCCCGCCCACGACCATTTTCTTCTGGAATACGATGAACAGAGCTATAACCGGGATGAGCGCGAGTATGCTCGCCGCGAACACCCACTCCCAGCGCGTGGCGTACTGCCCGTTGAGCCTTTGCAGCAGCAGAGGCAGGGTTATCATGTCCTCGTTGGCGCCGACGAGCACCTTGGCAGTGAAATACTCCTCCCAGAAGCCCTGGAAGGCAAAGATGGTCATTGTGCCGACGGCGGGCGTAGAAAGCGGGAGCATGACCTTGAAAAATATCGTGCCGTGCCCGCCACCGTCTAGCATCACCGACTCCGAGAGCGAATCCGGCAAACCCCGGAAGAAATTCCGCAGGAAGAAAGTGTGCCCGCATACGTTGGTGGCGGTGTATACGAGTATGAGGCCGAGCCGCGTGCCGATAAGCCCGTTCTTGAGCCAGGGCAGCTCTATGCCCCTGAGCACGAGGAACTGCGGGATGATGTTCAGGAAGCTCGGCATCATCAGCGTGAAGAGATAGAGCTTGAAGATCGCCTCCCGACCCGGGAAGTCTATGCGCGCAAAGCCGTAGGCCGAGAGGGTCGAGATGAGCACCGAGGCCGCGACGGTGAGGCAGGTGTTTATGACGCTGTTCTTCACAGCAGTCGGGAAGATATCCATGCTGAGGATGTGCGCGTAGGCCGAGAAATCCAGCCTGTCGGGCAGGAGCTTCGGCGGGTACGGCAGCACGTAGCTGAACTCCTCGAAGGAGTTCGTTATCATGAAGATGAACGGCACCGAGAAGATGAGCAGCGCCGCGATGAGAAAGACCCAGAGCAGTATCTGGCCTATCGTCTCCGACATTTTCTTGCCGTGTCTCATGTCAGCCCTCCTTCTCCACGTCGTCGAGTCTGAGCCGGCGGTTGAGCAGGAAGGTGATAGCCACTATGGTCACGGCCGAGATGAGGCCGATGGCCGAGGCCTCGCCGAACTCGAACTGGTTGAAGGCCCGGTCGTAGAGCAGGTATTGCAGCGCCGAGGTCTTGCCGTTCGGGTCGCCGCCGGTCAGCATCATTACCTGGATGAACACGTTGAAGGAGCCGATTATCATGTTCACCATGACGTAATACGTCGTCGGCCGGAGCGCCGGGACGGTGATGTATACAAATTTCTTCCACAGCCCCGCGCCGTCGAGCTCCGCCGCCTCATAGAGCTCACGGGGTATGCCCTGAAGGCCCGCAAGGTAAATTATCATGGCCCAGCCCATGTTCTTCCATATGCCCATCAGCCAGATGGCCGCGTTGCCCGACCACTCTCGCAGCAGCCAGGGGACGTAGTCGTCCATGACGTGCAGCACGTCCACGAGGAAGTAGTTGATGAGGCCGCGGCTGGAGTTGTTGAACATGTACTGGAACACCAAGGACACGATGACCCAGGAGGTAATGACCGGCAGATAGAAGCCGACACGGAAGATTCCTTGCCCGCGCTTGAGATTATTGATGAGATAAGCAAAGAACATGCCGCCCAGGATGATAAAGGGCACGGTCACGATGGCGTAGAGGAAGTTGTTGCGGTAGGCATACCAGAAGCGTGAGCCGCCCGCAAGCACGTTTTTGAAGTTCTCCAGCCCGATAAAGGTGATGTCGCCCTGTACGATCTTGTACTCCGAGAGCGATATCCTTATCGTGAACAGCATTGGGTAGACTACAAAGACGGCCACGAGGATGAGCCCGGGCAGGATAAACGGCAGGGCCCTCAGCCAGCCCTGCGCACCCTTTTTCAGCCGCTTTTTTCTTGCCGCCACTACCGCATCCATGCCTCAATGCCTCCTCTCATCTGGTGCGGGGCCCGAAGGCCCCGCGCCCTTTGCCGCTGTGTTAGGCAAGCTGCTCGTCGATGAGCGCCGCCGCGTTTTGCAGTTCCGCGGTGATGTCCGCGCCGTTCACAAAGATATTGGTCACCATATCGCTCCAGATCTGCTGGATATTGGAGTTGTTGGGCGAGGGGATGCGGGCCTTCGCCGACTCCATCTGGACCATGTAGACGGACCAAACGGGGTTGCTCTGCACCTCATCGCTGTCCACGAGGGACTTGAGTATCGGGAGCTGTCCGGCCTGGAGCAGCGCCAGCTGCGCCTCGGTCGAGGTGAGGAACTTTGCAAACTCATAGGCTGCGTCCGGGTTCTCGCTGGTGGAAAACACCGCGACGTTCTCGCCGCCGACGACGGAGGCACTCTTGCCGTTGTAGGTGGGGATGGTTGCCGCCACTATGCCCTTGGCCTCGCTGTCCTCATAGGAGCCGAAGTACCAGGGGCCCTCGAAGAACATGGCGTACTCGCTGTTGATGCCGTCCCAAGCGTCGACGGAACCGTCGACGTCACGGATGGTGAGTATCTTGGCGTCGTGCAGCTCGACGATCTTCTCCATGGCGGCGATGCTCTCGGCGCTGTCGAGATAGCCCGTGGCCTGAGTGAAATCGTCGTTGGTCAGCACACCGCCGAAGAGCCAGAAGTAGGGGTACATATCCCAGTCACCCACGCCGGAGACGTTTATAGTGTAGGTGCCGCGTCCGGCGGCGGCCTCGATGAGTTCCTCCATCGTCTCGGGCACGGCGTCAAGGCCAAGCTCGGCAAGTATGTTCATGTTCACGACCGCTGCCTTGCAGTTGGTGTCGAGCGGCAGGCCGTAATACTTGCCCTGATAGAGGTTCGTGGAGAGCGGCGCGTCCATGTAGTCGGCGGAGATCTCCGCAAAGTCGGGGTAGTCCGAGAGGGCCACGAGCCCGCCCTGAGCGGCGTAGGCCGCAATGTTCGCGATGTCCACACGGGCGACATCCGGGCTCGCGCCGGTACCGAAGGAGGTGACGATCATCTCATGGTACTGGCTGCTGTCCTGGCGCACGGCCTCTACCGTGATCTCTGGGTGCAGCTCGTTCCAGAGCGGGAGCACCACGTCGAGCAGCTGCGCCTCCTCGCTGTCGCTGTAGGTGTGCCAGAAGGTGATGGTGACGGGTTCCGCCGGGGTCTCGGCGGCATCCGACGCCTGGGTGCCGGACTCGGGCGGCGCCGAGGGCTCCTGCGCGGCCTCGCCGCAACCGGCAAAGCTGCCGAGCACGAGCACAGCCGCAAGCAGCATAGCAAGGGTTTTGAGTGCGTTCTTTTTCATTTTTCAAACCTCCATATCGAATATAATAATAGTTAATTTATACAATTCTCGCAAGCGCATTCCGTCTCTTTGTATGCAATATTACGCCTTAGCGGTCGTCTTTGTAAATTAACGCAGGCGACTTCATTTGCACAATAGCGACTTTTTCGCTTCCACACGCCGGCGCCGCTCCGTTCGAGAAGCAAAACTGCCCGTCCGGCGTTCAGGTGCGCGCCGGACGGGCAGTTTTGCAGTATTCCGTTTTAATCGAACGCCGCCCCCCCCGTTTCGCGCTTATACCTTTACGCGCGCTTTTTTCGGGTTTATAATTGAAGAAAAAAACGGGGGATGCGCATGAAAAAGGTCATCATACTCATAGGCAACTATTGCTCCGGGAAGACTGAGATAGCCATGAACATGGCCATGCTCTCGGCCTCGCAGGGGAAACGCACACAGGTCATTGACCTCGACAGGATAAATGACTATTTCCGCATGTCCGACCACATCCAGCTGCTCATCGACAAGTGCATAAACGTCGTCTCGCCCTCCTTCGTCGGCAAGGGCGTGACGCAGACTGTGATGCCGGCGCAGGTGGCCTCGGCCTTTGACGGGGACTGGGACCTCGTCATCTTCGACGTCGGCGGCGACCAGGCGGGAGCGCTCTCGCTCGCACGCTATCATCAGGACTTTGCCGCGCTCGGACCCGGGGAGCTGGAGGTCTACGACATAGTGAACGTCTTCCGCCCCATGTCCGAGAGCCCGGAGAAGATAATCAAGCTCAAGGGCGAGCTGGAGGGCTTTGCCCGCCAGACCGTCACAGGCTTTGTGAACAACTCCAACCTCCTGAACTACGCGAGCGCGGACGACCTGCGCCGGGGCTACGACATCCTCCGCGAGACCTCGGACATGACCGGCATCCCCATCGTCCACACGACGGGCCGGAAGAAGTTCCTCGACGAGTTCCTTGCCGACGGCCGGGATGCGAAATATATAGGCACGCCCCTGGCCCTCGAGACCTATATGCACCGCAGCTGGGACGCCTTTTCGCACGGCAAGATCTGAAAACCATATCGCCAGACAAGAAAGGCGGCAGGCCCCGAACGGGGTCTGCCGCCTTTAAAAATGAGAGGGTCACTTGTTGACGCGGTTGACAAGCTCCTCGCCCTTCATGTCGCGGAGGATGTTGTCATAGCCTATGCTGAAGCAGCGGATGACGGTCTCGCGGGTGGCTGCGCCGAGGTGAGAGGTGGTTATGACCTTCTCAAACTTGCACAGCGGGTCCTCGGGATCGAGAGGCTCCTTCTCCCAGACGTCCAGAGCCGCGCCCCAGATCTCGCCGGTGCGCAGGGCCTCGACCAGGGCCGCGTCGTCGATGACGGCGCCGCGCGCCTCGTTGACGATGATGGCGTTCTTCTTCATCTTCTTGAACTGCTCCGCGCCCATGAGGCCGCGGGTCTCGTTCGTCAGCGGGCAGTGCAGGGAGACGACGTCGGAGCGCTCGAGCAGGGTGTCGAGGTCGACGTACTCACAGTGGAGCTCCTGCTCCTTCTCTATGGGCATGCGGTAGGGGTCGCTGTATATGAGGGTGCAGTCCCAGCCCTGGAGGCGCTGCATGACGCCCTTGCCTATGGCGCCGCCGCCGACTATGCCGATGGTCTTGCCGCGCAGCTCGTACTGGTCGTGACGCCAGGTCCAGCTGTGCCACTCGCCCTTCTTCACCAGGCTGTCTATCTGGGACAGGCGGCGCATGCAGGCGAGCATCAGCGCGATGGTGAACTCCGCCGTGGTGGTGGCGTTCTCGCCGGCCGAGTTGCAGACGGGGATGCCCTTGCTCTTGGCGTATTCGAGGTCGACGTGGTTATAGCCGGTCGCAGGGACGTGGATGAGCTTGAGGTTCTTGGCGCGGTCGATCTCCGCCTTGCCTATCTTGCAGATGGAGGCGAGTATGTAGTTGGCATCCTCAAAGTCACCCTTCTTGCCGTTCTTGACGGGATACAGGAAGCGCAGGTCGAGCTCGGGCGGGCAGAGCTCCATTATGAGGGTCTCCATGCCCTCGGTGGGCAGCTTTTCGCAGTAAAGAACAACGTTTTCGCTCATGTTGACCTCCTAATTCATATCAAATCATTTCATAGAGCCGGTCTCGAGGAAGCGCGTGTGCCAGGAGAGCGCCTCCTCAAGCACATGCGGCGTATGCTTACCCGCCGAGACCTTCAGCGCGGTGTTGTAGTAATCCCAGAGCATGGGCTTGTAGTCCGGGTGCGCGCAGTTTTCGATGAGCAGCTCGGCCCTCTCGCGGGGTATCTTCCAGCGCAGGTCCGCTATACCCTGCTCGGTGATGACGACCTGAACGTCGTGCTCGGTCTGGTCCACATGCGAGACCATGGGTACTATGCAGGAGATGAGGCCCTTTTTCGCGGTGGACTCCGTCGCGAATATGCTTATTCTGGCGTTCCTGGCAAAGTCGCCGCTGCCGCCTATGCCGTTCATCATCTTGGTGCCCATGGTGTGGGTGGAATTCACGTTGCCGTAGATGTCCACCTCCATCGGGGTGTTGAGCGCGATGACGCCTAGCCTGCGCACGACCTCCGGATGGTTGGATATCTCCTGGGGACGGATGAGCATCTTCTCCCGGAAGTAGTCGATGTTGTCGTAAAAGCGGCGGCGGTTGTCCTCGGCCAGGGCTATCGAGCTCGAGGAGACGAAGTCGAACACGCCCTGTTCGATGAGGGCGAGCGCCGAGTCCTGCATGACCTCCGTGTACATCATGAGGTGCCTGAGCCCGCTCTTGGCAAGGCCGCTGAGCACGGCGTTGCCCACGGAGCCCACGCCGGACTGGATGGGTCCAATGGACTCGGGCAGGCGCCCGGCCTCGACCTCGCCCAGCAGGAACTTTACCACATTTTCGCCTATCTTTGCAGTGCTGTCCGAAAAGGGTTTGAACTGCTGCGGCTGGTCGTGCAGGTCCGTCAGGATTATGGCGGCTATCTTCTCCTTCGGGCAGGGGATATACGGCGTGCCGACACGGTCGCGCGGGTCGGTGATGGGTATAATCCTCGCGTGCGGGGGCAGGCCGACCTCGAAGATGTCGTGCATGCCCACGAGGCCCTCGGGGAGGTTCTCGTTTATCTCGACGATGACCTTGTCCGCGTTGCGGACCGACGCATCGGAGCTGCCCGCGGAGGCCGCAAGATACAGCCCGTCCTCGCTTACGGCAGTGCACTCTATGAGGGCGAAGTCCAGCGGCTTGCCTGTGCGCTGGTTGATATTCATGGGGAAGTGCGAGATGTGTACGTCGCTGTACTCCACCTCTCCCCTGTTTATGGCGTTGCGCAGGTCCGGATTGGACTGGTGCGCGTAGCGCCGCTTAACGAGCCCGGCCCGGACCATCGCCCCGTCGATCTCGTCGCCCACAGCGGCCCCGACGCAGATGGTCAGGTCCCTGGCGTGGCCCGATTTCACCAGCGCATTCGGCACCGCCTTGGGATATCCGACGCTGGTAAATCCGCTGACGCCTATCGACATGCCGCTGTGGATGAGCATGGCAGCTTTCTCGGCGGACATTATCTTGTCCCGCATTGACAGCGGTACTCTTTCCATGGCTGTTCTCCTATTAGAATTCTTCGCTCTTGCCCTTGTCGTAACCCAGCTGCAGGGCCTTGAGGTTCATCGGCACTATCTTCGGGCTCATGACCTCCTTGATGGCCTCCTGGGCATTTTCAAGCGTTATCTCGCTGCTCTTGGCCGCGATGAAGCCCATCATGACGATGTTGGAGCAGACGGCCGTACCGAAGTTCTCCTCGGCCAGCTGGGTGGCCGGGAACATGTAGACCGTGCCGGCGTTGCAGCTGGCCGCATCCTCCCTGGTTATGAAGGTGCTGTCCAGGAAGAGCCGGGTGTTCGGGTTCACGTCGCCCTTGAACTTGTCGAAGCTCTGCTTGTTGAAGGAGACAAAGGCGTCGAGCACGTCGGCCTTGACGTAGTCGATGCGCTCGTCGGAGATGACGAGCTCCGCCTTGCAGGCGCCGCCGCGGGCGGCGGGGCCGTAGCTCTGGGTCTGGGCGACCTCGTAGCCGTTTTGTACGCCGTAGGCGTTTGCCAACAGCACGGCGAGGGAGATCACGCCCTGTCCGCCGGAGCCGCCGAATCTGAAGTCCTTACGCATATGCTTTACCCCTCCTTATTCCTTCGTGACCTGGATGCAGACGTCGGGGCAGGTGCGCTCGCAGCTGCCGCAGGCTATGCAGTTCTCGGGAGCCTTGGCGTAGGGCATCAGATAGCCGCCGCTGCTGCGCTCATGGCCTATGGCGAGGACGTCCTTCGGGCAGGCGCGCACACAGAGGCCGCAGCCCTTGCACCACTTGCTGTCTATGCTTATCTTCATTTCCTTGCAGCCTCCTTCTTCTCAGCCTGCACATCGCAGAGCTCCTCGCGGGTGTTGTCCTCATAGAGGATGCCGAGGCCGATCTTGCCGTCCGGAGCCTCGGTCTCGCCGGGCTTGAGCAGGCAGACCTGGCTCTCGTACCAGTCGTACATCTCGGAGGGCGTCTTGAAGCTGAAGATGTTGCGTCCCGCAGTGGTCGGGCAGGGGGAGAGCACCTCGATGAAGGAGAAGCCCTTGTGCTTTATGCCGGCCTCGATGGCGCGCTGGAGCTGGATGGGATGGGTGGTGCAGCTGCGCGCGTAGAAGGTGGCGCCGGCACCGCGCACGAGCGCGTACATGTCGAAGGGGTGCTCCTCGTTGCCGAGGGGCGAGGTCTTGGTGGTGGCGCCGTAGGGCGTGGTGGGCGCGCGCTGGCCGCCGGTCATGCCGTAGATGTAGTTGCTCATCATGATGACGGTCATGTCCACGTTGCGCTTGGCCGCATGGATGAGATGGTTGCCGCCAATGCCGGCGCAGTCGCCGTCGCCGGTGAAGACGACGATGGTCTTGTCCGGGTTCACGGCCTTGAGGCCCTCTGCCTGGGCCAGAGCGCGGCCGTGCAGGGAGTGCAGGCAGTCGAAGTTCAGGTAGACCGGAGCCCAGGAGGAACATCCGATGCCGCTGACGCAGGCCATGTCATTATTGGTGAGCTGAAGCTTGTCTATGGCCCTGATGAAGCTGTTGACCACGATGCCGTGTCCGCAGCCGGGGCAGAAGATGAAGGGCAGGGTCTCCTGCCTTATGTATTTTTCCGCAATGCTGTTCATATCACTCCACCTCCACGATCTTGCTGTAAATTGCGCTCGGGTGCGGGAAGGCGCCGCCTATGGAGCTGAAGCCGACGACCTTGTCCATGCCCACAACGCGCTGTACCTCGCGGATATACTGACCGACGTTCATCTCCGGCACGATCACGCGCTTGGCGCCGGCGCAGGCCTCGCGTATCTCCTTCTCGGGGACGGGCCAGACGGTGTTGAGCTTGAGCATGCCCACGCGCAGGCCCTCGGCACGGGCGCGGTTCACTGCGCTCAGCGCGCTGCGGCTGACGGAGCCGTAGGCCACGATGACCGTCTCCGCATCGTCGAGGTAGAAGCGCTCGACGGAGGTGATATCGTCGATGTTGTCGAGTATCTTGGAGCAGTAGCGATGGATGGCGGCGGAGCAGATCTTGGCGTCCGTGCCCTGGCGCACGCCGCGCTCGTCGTGGAGCTGGCCGTCGACGAGGACGTTGTGGCCCTCGAAGAAGCGGATGCGCGGGGGTATGCCCTTCTCGTCGGGCTTGAAGTACTCGTGGCAGATACCCTCGTACTTGTCGTCAAAGATCTCGACGGTCTCGGGGATGACGAGCTTTTCGCGCGTGTGGCCCACGGTCTCGTCGGAGAGGACGAAGACGGGCACGCGGTACTTGTCCGCGAGGTTGAAGGCGCGCAGCGTGAAGTCGAAGGCCTCCTGGACAGAGGAGGGGGTGAGGGCGATTATCTCAAAGTCGCCGTGGCCGCCGTAGCGGGCCTGCATGACCGCGTCCTGGGCGGTGCAGGTGGGCTGGCCGGTGGCGGGGCCGCCGCGCATGACGTTGATGACGACGAGGGGAGTCTCGGTCGCCGCGGCGTAGCCTATGGCCTCGAGCATGAGCGTGAAGCCCGGACCGCTGGTGGCGGTCATGGCCCGCGCGCCGCCCCAGCTCGCGCCGATGACGGCGTTTATGGAGGCGAGCTCGTCTTCCATCTGCATGAACACGCCGCCTGCCTCAAACATCTTGGAGGAGAGATACTCCGGTATCTCAGTAGCCGGGGTTATGGGGTAGCCCGCCATGAAGCGGCAGTCCGCCGCGAGGGCCGCGGCCGCGCAGGCCTCGTTGCCCTGCATCAGCTTGTGGCCGGAGTCGTCGAGTTTCTTGACTCTCATAGCTTTTTCAACGCTTCCTTTCGAGTTAAAGATAAAAAATCCGGCAAAAAGCCCCGGGCACACGCGGAAATCGGGCCGCGGCTGTTCCCTTCGGAGATTTTTGCCGGATGCATATATCTTCCGCCGCACGGGTGGCCGCGCGGCCGATATATGGAGAGCAATTTGATTTTTCCGCCTCAGTTAAGCGTCAGCACGCCGAAGCCGGGCCAGAAGCGGATACAGAGCCAGCCGACCAGCGTAACCGTGATTATAACGAGCACGCTGTTGACGATGCCTTTTTTGAACATATACTTCGGCTCGAGTCCGTGGCCGATGGGGATGGCTCTTATGGATGTCGGCAGCGTGTAGGAGATGTTGTAGCTCGCCGTCGCTATCCAGAGATAGGGTATGACCGGGAGGTCCAAACCCTGAGCGATGCCTATGACTATGGGTATGGTCACGGCCGCGCAGGCGGTGTTGTTGATGACGTCGGAGAGTATGACGTTCGCCGTCACGATGATGAAGATGAGCACCAGCTCGCTGTCGAGCTGCATCTGCGCTATGAGCTGGGCGAAGACCTCCGCTGCTCCGCTGCCATTCACCAGCGCGCCCAGCGCCGTGCCGCCGGCGAAGAGGAAATAGAGCCCCCACATGAGGTTCTTCTCCGCGTACTCCCAGGTGACGACGGGCTTCTTCTCCCCGTCCTTCAGGAAGAACATCAGCATGCCGAAGATGAGGAAGATATAGCCCGGCTTGAGGTCCGGCAGCCACTGCTTGTAGAGCTCGCGAGCAAAGGTGAGCGCCGCGGCAGCTATGAAGGCCGCCAGGGACAGCACCTCCTCCCGCCTTATGGGCGGCATAGCCTGGTGCATCTCGCGGAAGTACTCGCGCGAACCCTCCAGCGTGCGCTGTTCGCACTTCGTCAGCAGCAGTACCAGCAAGGTCACCACGGTTATCGCGATGCTCATCGGCAGCAGTTGGATGACCCAGTCGGTGTAGATGAACTCGGCACCCGTCAGTTCCTCGATGTAGGAGACGGTGACGAGGTTCATTGCGCCGCCCAGCGGAGTCATGAGCCCGCCGTTGTTCGCGCCCCAGACGATGGCCAGCAGCACCAGCGGCGCCACGCGGCTCTTTTTCAGGTCGCCCTCGTTCACGAACTTGAGCATGGACATTGCAATGGAGCAGAGTATGGCGGCGACGACGGTGTTCGGCAGGAAGGCCGAGAGCAGCGTCGCGGCCAGGAACCAGACGGCTATCTGCTGCTTGACGGAGGTGCCGACAAGGCTGAGCATCATCGAGGCCACGCGCTTGTCCACACCCGTGCGCTCCCAGGCGATGGTGATGAGGTTGGCGCCGGCAAGGAGGAAGACGAGCTCGGCCGCGTAACTGCTTATTATCTCGTCCATTCCCGCAAGTGAGAAGACGGCGTTGACCGCGACCGGAAGGAAGGCGGTTATCGCCGGGTCCACCGGCAGTCCGACCCACCAGATGCCCATCCAGAGCACCGTCCCCAGGGCGGCCCTGACCTTGATGTCAAGGCCGCAGGGGATGAGTACAAGCAGCAGGAACAGCACTGGCCCCGCCAACAGGCTTACGCGCTTTGATTTTGTATGATTGATAGCCAGCGCCTCCTTTTCGTGTATTTTTCAGCTTATCAGAGTATTCCTATGATCGGGAACCAGACCAGCACGCTGAAGATAAGTCCGATGACTATGAGGATGGCGAGAGGTATCGCGCCCTTGAGCTCCTGGGCCACGGTGAAGCGGTCGGTGGCGTAGAAGATCAGGTTCGGGGCGCTGTTGAAGGGCAGGAAGAACGCGCCCGCGGAGATGGCCATGACGGTCAGCAGGCCCATGGTGTAGACGTCGAAGCCCATGGCCGCGGCGAGGGTCATGCTGACGGGGACGATGACCGCCTCCATGGCGTTCATGCCGGCGAAGATGACGTGCAGAGCCACGACGAAGGTCAGCCAGATGATGAGGAAGGTCGTGGTGCTCATGCTGGTGAAGAAGGAGTTGCCGACGAAGAGCATGTCGACGACCCACTGGAAACCGCCGACGTCGCTCACGCAGTTGGCGAGGGACATGGCGAAGCCGAGCTGCAGGAAGGCGGGCCAGGCGAAGGTCTTGTTGACCTCCTTGAAGCTGCACACGCCGATGCCGGGGCAGAGCATGAGGAACACAGTCACGAAGACTATGTAGTCGGGGGCAACGCCGTGCAGGCCGTTGGTGCAGAAGGCGATGAGCGTCAGCACGAAGTAGAGCGCGGCCTTCTTTTCCTTCACGGTCATCTTGCCCATGGAGGCGAGCTTTTCCTTGGCGAAGCTGATATCGACGGCGCGGCGTCCGGAGCCCTTGGTGCCGTAGAGCTTGTGGCAGAACCAGGGGATGAAGAGCAGTATCAGACCGGCGGGGATGAAGGTGGCCTGGAGCCAGCCCGTCCAGGAGATGCTCTTGCCGGTGGCCTCGGTGACGAGAGCCATGCCTATCGCGTTCGCGCCGACGGCGGTATAGAACAGCCAGGTGTTCGTTGTGTTCGTAAAGAGGTTGGAGAGCATAATGGCGGCGTCGCCCTTGTGCTCACCGCGCTTGTAGCCCATTCCCTCGCAGATGCTGTCGCACATGGGGCTGACAACGGCGCCGCGCGCCGTGTTCGAGGGGATCATCAGCGAGAGAACGGTGTTTGCGATGTTGGTGGCGTAGTTGGCCATGAGCTCGGTCTTGCCCATCTTGACGAGTATCCAGTAGGCGATGCGCTCGCCCAGGCCGGAGTACTGGATGACAACGCCGATGAAGCCGGCCCAGAGACACAGCCACCAGCCGGAGCTGCTGAAGCCGGACACGACGCGCGTGCCGCTTCCGAAGAAGATAGCCAAAATCGCGGCGGAGATTACGCCGATAAGGTACTCAGGTATCGGACGGACTATCCACATGATGATGGCCCAGATAAAGACGATCATTACGCCCTTGCCCTGCCCGTCCAGACCGTTGAACGGAACAAGGGCCAGCAGTGCGCACAGTACCGTCAGTACCGCTGCCACTATGAGGCGGGTGTTCCCTTGTTTCTTCACATTCTACACTCCCTTTTTTCTGTTTCCGGCGCCCTCTTGCGCCGGGGGTCAAATCGGCCTATCCCGGGCCGTATATGCGCGCCGCAGCTTATACGGCGCCGCCTTTATACTTTTATTATCACCCCCAAAAAGACAAAAAGACCAACCGCATGTTCAATGCAGTTGGTCTTGAAAAGTCGATCCCGTCTCCGGAAGGAGACGCTGACAGTCAAACAACTCATGTATTAACTTGTGTGGACTTACCGTCCCATCCTTGGCTACAAGCTATCACAATCGCACAGGAATAGTCAAGGCCAAGCGTTCAATTTCAGCGGAGTACCCAATATGCTCGGCACCTTTTGTGCAACGAGTTCAGTATTTCGAAAAAGTTTGTTAAATATTTGTTGGTTTTTTAGCCTCGCCTCTGAGGTAGGGGCCGTTTTTGCTCATATAGTCGAGATAATTGCGCCTGATGTCGCCCATGGCCTTTATCAGCGACTTCTGCGCATTGCCCTGATGGCGGAAGGTTATCTCCTCGACGATGTCGTCAAAGTCCGTCAGCAGATTGCGGCCCACGAAATAGCTTTCGACCATACTTGATGCCAGCTTGGATATCAGGGTAACGGAAACGCCCTCTATGGTGGCGGTCTCAAGATGTATCTTCATGCCAAGAGTCAACATACCGTTCGCGACAGTGGTAGCCAGCGCCGAAGGCAGCTTGGCGTAGCCGCAAAAGTACGCGGTTTCGTATTTCAGCATTGTCCCTGCTCCTTTCATATCCTTTTTGCGGCGATCCTGCGATTCTCACACGAGGTAAAATGGGCGCGATTATACAGGCGCTGTCAGCGGACAGCGCCACGAGCAGGATAGGACGGCGCAAATTCACCCGTATATATTATATAACAAGTTTCCGATTTTTCAATTGAAATATTCCCCGGCTAAAAAAGGGTGAAAAACACCCGCCCCACCGAGGCGGCAGGGCGGATATCGTCAGTCTTCTTTTTCTTCTTCCTTGTAGTGTCCGAGCCAAAGGCGAACTGCGGAGACGGCAACGGCTATCTCGGCGGCGCACATCACAGCCACCACGGCTATGAACACCGCCTGGGATACGCCCGCCTCTCCCGAGCTGTACAAGCTGAAGAGCCTGAATATCAGATAGGGCAGATACAGCAGTACCAGCAGGCGCAGCAGCATGCCCGAGCGCACCGAAGCTTTCTTTCTTTTCATACGCCGTCCAGCTCCGCCGCGGAGGGTATCGACGGCGCTGCGCCGGGCCGGGAGACGGCTATCGAGGCCGCCCGCGCCGCGCGCAGCAGCGATTCCTCAATGCTCCGGCCGGTCATCCAGCCCTCTAGGAAAAAGCCCGTGAAGGTGTCGCCTGCCGCCGTGGTGTCCACGGCCTTCGTAGGCACGGCGCTCTGGAAACGCCGCATATGCGCGTCGGAATACCAGGCGCCGTCCGCGCCCAGCGTCAGTATCACCGCGGCCTTCGGATGCGCTGAGGCGAACCAGTCGAGTATCGCCTCCGGCTCTGTGGCCGGCAGACCGCTTATCTGCGCGCCCTCGACCTCGTTCACCAGGAACAGGTCCACCTTGTCCAGGTCGCACTCGAGCACTGCGGAGTCAAAGGGCGAAGGGTTGAGCACCACGCGCATCCCGCGCGCGTGGGCAGCGTCGATGATCTCGCCGAGGCGGTTCACCTCGTTTTGCAGCAGCACCATGTCTCCCTCGCCGAAGCCCGAGAGCGCCTCGGCTATGTACTCCGGCGTGATGCGGCGGTTGGTGCCGCCGTAGACGATTATGCAGTTCTGGCCCTTGGCATCCACCTGGATAACGGTATGTCCCGGGGGGCTGTCCTCGCTTTTGATGAGGGAGATGTCCACCCCGTTTTCTTTCAGCGTGTCCGTAAGCAGCTCGCCGCCCGCGCCGCAGATGCCCGCGTGCCAGACCGGAAGCCCGGCCTTTGCCATGGCGACGGACTGGTTGAGCCCCTTGCCGCCTGCGAAGGTCTCGCGCCCCGTGGAGAATATCGTCTCACCCGGACCAACGATGTGGTCCAGGGAGTAGACGTAGTCGATGTTCATTGAGCCAAAGCACAGCGCCTTCATGCTCGCTCCCTTCTCCGGCCTCAGAAAATGCAGCCGGCAGTCAGAATAACGTTGGGATAGGGCGTGAACTCACCCGTGCGGATGACGAATTTCAGCTCCGCGGAGCGCCGCTTGAGCTCCGTGTGCGGTATCTTCTCGCAGGGCAGTCCGGCCAGCTTCTCCTGCATATAGTTTAGCAGCTCCGGATTGTGCTCGTCAATCTCCTCCGCGAGCGTATAGCTCTCGACGCAGGTCTCCGCGAGCACGGCGTCCATGACCTGCCTGAAGCTCGGCACGCCGCCGACGAGGGCGAGGTCGACTATCTCGACCCCCTTGGGGATGGGCATGCCGGCGTCGGCTATCATGAACTCATCCTTGTGTCCCAGCGCGGTTATGAGGCCCATGAGCTGGGCGTTGAGTATGCCTGTCTTCTTCATCTCACTTCGCCTCGTTCTTTACGCGCAGGGCCATCTTGGCCTGCAGGTTGCGCTGATACTGGTCGATGACGACGGCGAGGATGATAACAGCGCCCTTTATGACGTTCTGCCAGAACTCGGTGACGCCGCACATGGCCATGCCGTCGTTGAGCACGCCTATGACGAAGGCGCCGACGAAGGTGCCGCCGATGGTGCCTATGCCGCCGGCCATGGAGGTGCCGCCGAGGACGGAGGCCGCGATGGCGTTCATTTCCCAGCCGTCACCGCCAGCGGGGTGGGCCGCCATGAGCTGGGCGGTGTTGATGATGCCGACCAGCGCGGCGCAGGCGCCGGAGAGCATGTAGACGTAGATCTTGACCCGGTCGGGCTTTATGCCGCTCATCCTCGCGGCGCGCTCGTTGCCGCCGACGGCATAGACGTGCCAGCCGAAGGTAGTCTTGCGCAGGATTATGGCCGTTATGACCGAGAGGATGATGAGCAGTATCGCGCCCACGGGTATGCCCATGATGGAGGAACCCATGAACTTGAAGCCGGTGTTGCCGAGGCCCTCATAGCCGGCCAGGGAGGAGAAGGTCCTGCCGCTGGAGATTATGTTCGCAAAGCCGCGGCAGATGTACATGGTGCCCAGGGTGGCTATGAAGGGCGCGACGTGCAGCTTGGTTATTACCGCGCCGTTCACCCAGCCTATCGCACAGCCGAGCAGTATGACGATGAGGATGACCATGGGCACGCTGAAGTACAGCGTATAGCCGCCGATGGTGAGGCCCTTCTGAATGAGGTAGCCGCCTATCATGCCGCCCAGGCCGACCACGCTGCCCACGGACAGGTCTATGCCGCCCGTGATGATGACGTAGGTCATGCCGATGGCCAGTATGCCGTAGAGCGCAACGTGCTTGGCCACCATCAGCAGGGTAGAGGTCGAGAAGAAGTTCTCGCTCAGTATGCTGAAGAGTATCACGAGGATGATGAGGACGATGAAGGTACGGCCCTTCAGGAGTGTCATTATAAAGTCGTTTTTATCGTAGTGTTTCTTGGTGTTCATCTCGTCGCTCCCCCTTTAATTCAGGCTGTGGCCTCTGCGTCGGCATCGGTGTGGTGGCCGGCGTAGGAGGCGAGGACGAGATCGTCCTCGGTGAGGCCCTCGCCCGCAGTGAATTCCGCCGTTTTCACGCCGTTGGACAAAACCATTATCCTGTCGGCGATGTTCATTATCTCCTTGAGCTCCGAGGAGACGACAAGTATCGTCAGGCCCTGGTCGGCAAACTGATGGATGATGTCGAAGACCTCGGTCTTGGCGCCTATGTCTATGCCGCGCGAGGGCTCGTCCATCAGCAGTATCTTCGGCCCGGTGAGCAGGCCCTTGCCGATGACGACCTTCTGCTGGTTGCCGCCGGAGAGCGAGAGTATGGGCAGCTTCTTGTCCGCCACCTTGATATGTATCTCGTCTATCACCTTGTCCACGTCCTCGTCCTCCGCCTTCTGGCTGAGGAAGAGGCGCCTGGCGTACTTCTTGAGGTTGGAGAGCGAGGTGTTCTTCTCGATGTCGAGCGTCTGGACCAGGCCGGAACCCTGTCTGTCCTCGGGAACGATGGCGAGGCCTCGCTTTATCTGCTCCGCCGTCTGACCTATGCGCAGCTTTTCGCCCTCGAGATATATCTCGCCCGTGTGCTCCGGACGCAGGCCCATGATGCACTCCATGAGCTCGCTCCGGCCCGCGCCCAGCAGGCCGTATATGCCGAAGATCTCGCCCTTCTTGACCTCGAAGGAGACGTCATGCAGCAGCCAGCCGCCGCCCTTCTTGGGCAGGGAGAGCTTATCGACCCGCAGCTCCACCGGCTGCTTGTCAAGGTCGATGCTCCTGGGTGTGCGGGTGTAGCTCTTGTTCTCGCCGACCATGTTGGTGACTATCCAGCTGAGCTGGATGTCCTTCACGTCCGCGTCGGCGACGTAGTGCCCGTCTCGCAGTATGGTGACGTGATCGCCTATCTCCATTATCTCCTCCAGCCTGTGGGAGATGTAGACGATGGAGATGCCGGCCTCGGTCAGCTCGCGCATGATGCCGAAGAGAACCTTGACCTCCTGGTTCGAGAGCGAGGAGGTGGGCTCGTCCATGATGAGTATCTTGAGGTCCTCCTCCACGAGGTTGCGGGCTATCTCAACCATCTGCTGTTGGCCGACGCGCAGGTCGCCCACCTGGGTGTTGGGCGGCATCTGGTGCTGCAGGCGCTTGAGGACCTTCTGGGTGCCCTCGATGTGGGCGGCGTTGTCCACGAAGAGGCCCTTTTTCTTTTCATGGTTCATGTAGATATTCTGCGCGATGGTGAGGTTGGGGAAAAGGCTCAGCTCCTGGTGGATGATGCCTATGCCCTTGGCTCTCGCGGCGGAGGTGTCCTTGAACGAGACCTCCTGGCCCTCCATATAGAGCTTGCCGCCCGAGGGCTGCTCGATTCCGGCGATTATCTTCATGAGCGTGCTCTTGCCGGCGCCGTTTTCGCCAATGAGCACGTTCACCTTGCCGCGCAGCACGTCGAAGGAGACGTGGTCGAGCGCCTTGGTGCCGGGGTATATCTTTTCTATCTGCTCGCAGTGCAGGACAACGTTCGGATCGTCAAACATCGTCCTCACCTCACTGGGCGGTGATGGCCACAGGCGTCACCGTGACGGTCGTGCTCTCGGGGGTGAAGCAGCCGACTATCTCGACGGTCTTGCCCACGAGCGCGCTGAGGTCGCCCAGCGGCTCGATGACGTTCGTCATGACCTCATCGTTTACGGTCTTGGCATACTGGGACCACTCGGTCTGGTTGGTGAAATCCTCATAGGCCTTGCTGGTCTGGCAGTCACGCACAGTGGTGCCGCTGAAAACGCTGCCGACCTGGACGCGGACCTCCTTGTCGTCCACGCCCTCGACGGAGACGACCAGATAGCCCTTGGGGCTGTCGGTGTTGTATTCCTCAACGGTGCCGGTGAAGCTCACGCAGTAGGCGCTGCCGTTCGCAGCGGAGGCAAGAGTATCCACCAGCGGCTGGGCCGTGCCGGTGAGTTCCTCTGCGATGAGCTCCCAGTCGTCGGCCGCTTCCGCGCTGGCATCGAATTGCACCTCTCCGGTGTAGTCGCCTTCAGTGCCGGCGGGGATGATCTTTACGATGCCGCAGCCGGACAGCGTCAGCATGAGCAGCGCGGCGGCAAGCATAATGGCGGCGACGAGGCTTGACTTTTTCATTCTATCCTCTCCTTGCTTAATTTGGCGGTGCTCTGCGAAAAGGGCATATTCCGCGCGCCTCCGGTGTCGGCGCAGCCGGGAGATCCCGGAATGTGCCCTTCCGCTTTCGGGACGCCGCCGCCCCTTGCGGGGCGGCGGCCTTTTAGTTGTTCAGCTTGTGGGATCAGCCCTCGGTGTAGACGAAGGCGGAGAGATTGTCGACGTTCTCGGCGGTGATGGCAATGCAGGGGACGAGCTGCTTCTCGCCGACGCCGTCGAGGGTGGCGCCGTTGTTGTTGATGTAGTAGTGGGCCTGCTCAACGGCCATCTCGGCGATGAGAGCGCACTGCTGCAGGGCGGTGCCGACCATCTGGCCGGACTTGATGAGGGCGGCGGCATCGTCGGAGCCGTCAACACCGATGATCTTGATGTCGGTGCGGCCGGCGTCGGCGCAGGCAGCGGCGGCGCCGCAGGCCATGGTGTCGTTGCCGCAGATTATGCCGGTGATCTCAGGATTGGCCTCGAGGATGGCCTCGGTCTTCTCATAGGCCTCGGTCTGGTCCCAGTTGGCGGACTGCTGAGCCACCATCTCAAGACCCTCGTACTGGTCGATGACGGAGTGGAAGTTGTCGCTGCGGACCTGGCAGTTGGTATCGCTCTCGAGGCCGAGGAGCTCGGCGTACTTGCCCTCGTAGTTCATGGCCTCGACCCACTTCTCGGCGATGGCAGCGGCGCCCTGGGCGTTGTCGGCGACTATCTGGGCGACGGCGATGCCGGTGGTATTGATCTCACGGTCGATGAGGAAGCAGGGGATGCCGGCATCGTAGGCGGCCTGGACGGCCTCGATGGTGGCGTCGGCGCCGGCGTTATCGAGGATGATGAACGCGGCCTTGTCGGCGATGGCGGCCTCTATGGCCTCGAGCTGACGGGAAGCGTCGTCGTCGTGGGAGACGGTCTTGACCTCGTAGCCGAGCTCCTCAGCCTTGGCGCGGGCGACCTCAGCCTCAGTGGCGAAGAACACGTTGGAGGTGGCGGGGGTGATCACGTAGACGATGTTGCTGCCGCCGCCGGGCAGGAAGGTGGCCTCTTCGCCGCCCTCTTCGGGGGCTTCGGACGCGGGAGCCTCGCTGGCGGGGGCTTCGGACTCGGGGGCGTCGGTCGGGGTCTCGGCGGCCTCGCCGCAGGCGGCGAGCGCGAACACCATGACCAGTGCAAGGAGCAGTGCAAGGAACTTCTTCATTTGATTGACCTCCTGAAATTTTTATAATACGGGCTCTCCCGCCCGCAGTATACGTTTTAGTCGTGCGTCAGCACCTGACGCACCGCGGCCTGCCAGCCCTTATAGAGCTCTTCCCGGCGCTCCGCGTCCATCGCGGGGGCGTAGACCCGCCGCCGGACGTGCTCATAGACCCTGTCGGGGTCATAGATGCCGGCCGAGATGCCGGCCGCATAGGCCGCGCCCATGCCGGAGAGCTCCTGCAGGTTCGGCACCTCCACAGAGGTGCGGGCCATGTCGCTCTGGAACTGCATGAGATATTCGCTGGCCGTCGGGCCCCCGTCCACGCGCAGGGAGGCAAGCTCTACGCCCGCGTCCCGGCGCATCAGCTCCGTGAGGTCCGTTATCTGATACGCTATGCACTCGAGGCAGGCCTTTGCGATCTCGGCCCGGCCCGTCGTGCGGCTCACGCCCGTGAGCATGCCGGAGGCTCTGCTGTCCCAATAGGGCGCGCCGAGGCCCGAAAAGGCGGGAACGAAGTAGCATTTGTCGTTCGGGTTTGCCGCTCTCGCGAGCTCCGTGGCCTCCGCGTCGTTTTCGATGAGACCCACGTCCTTGCGCAGCCAGGTCATGACCGCGCCGGTGTAGTTGAGGTTGCCCTCGAAGACGTACTCGACCCTGCCGTTCATACCCCAGGCGAGGCTGGTTACCAGGCCTCCCGAGGAAAACCTCGGCTCGTCGCCGATGTTCATCATTACGGAGGAGCCGGTGCCATAGGTGGCCTTGACCTGGCCGGGCCTCCGGCAGTCCTGGCCGAAGAGCGCGCCGTGGCTATCGCCGAGGACTCCGCAGACGGGGATGGGCTTATCGAGGTAGCCGTCCAGATCGGTCGTACCGAAGACGGAGTCGCTCATCCTCACCTCAGGCAGCGCCTCGACGGGCACGCCGAAGGCGCTGCAGAGCTTTTCGTCCCAGCGGAGGGCGATGATGTCGAAAAGCTGCGTCCGGCTGGCGTTGGAGTAGTCCGTGGCGTGAACCTTTTCCCTCGTGAGGAAAGAGAGCAGCCAGCTGTCCACGGTGCCGAGGCGGAGCCGGCCCGCGTCCGCGAGGGCCTTCGCCTCCGGGACGTTTTCCATTATCCAGCCCATCTTCGCGGCCGGGAAATAGGGCGAGAGGTTCAATCCGGTGCGCGCGCGCACGGTGTCGGCCATGTCTGAGAGCCGCTCGCAGACCGCCCCCGCCCTGGCGCACTGCCAGACGATGGCGTCGCAGATGCTCTTTCCCGTCTCGCCGTCCCAGGCGACGGTGGTCTCACGCTGGTTAGAGATACCGAAGGCGGCGATGCTGCCCTTGTCTATCCCCGCCTTTTCTACTGTGTCGCGGCAGACGGCGAGGGTGTTTTGCCTTATCTCCTCCGGGTCGTGGCTGACCCAGCCGAGGGGACTTATTATCTGTCTGTGCGGCCGGTCCGCGCGGCAGACGAGCGCGCCGTCCTCATCGAACAGCAGGCCCTTCGTGCCCTGCGTGGACTGGTCCACGGCGAGTATGTACCGGCTCATTTGAGCATTTCCAGCGCGGTGCGCTCGATGCCCGCGGCGTCAAGGCCATAGTGGGCGAAAACCTGCTTGGAGTTGCCGGTGACGACCGGGCTGTCCGGCAGCGTGAGGTTCACGACCCGGCAGGGGGCCTCCGCCGCGGTGACCTGCGCCACCATGGAGCCCATGCCGCCGATGGCGACGTGTTCCTCAACGGTTATTATCTTTCCCGTCGCCGCGGCCTTGAGCACAGCCTCGCGGTCGAGGGGCTTTATACAATACATGTCGATGACCATGGCCTCTATGCCCTTTTCCGCCAGGGCCTCGGCGGCCTTTTTCGCGTGCCACACGAGCTCGCCGCAGGCGATGATGGCGAGGTCCTTGCCCTCGCGGACGAGGGTGGCCTTATCCATCTCAAAGGGGACCTCGCCCTCGGCGTACACGTCCTCGACGGCGTTGCGGCCGACGCGGATGTAGGCGGGGTCGGTGTCTGCCATGAGCGCGCGGGTCAGCTTCTCGGTCTGGAAGCGGTCGGAGGGGAAATACACCCTCATGCCGGGGATGGAGCCTATCGTGGCTATGTCGGTCGTGGAGTGGTGGGTCATGCCCAGCGCGCCGTAGCTAACGCCGCCGGAGATGCCCAGGAGCTTCACGTTCATGTGCGAGTACGCGCAGTCGACCTTGACCTGCTCCATGGAACGCGTAGAGAGGAAGGACGCCGGGGATACGGCCATGGGCTTCTTGCCCGCGTTGGCAAGACCCGCCGCCATGGAGACGAGCGACTGCTCCGCGATGCCGACCTCTATGAACTGCTCCGGCAGAGCGTCCGCGAAGGGGGTCATCGAGCCGGAGCCGCGGGAATCCGAGCAGAGGACGACGATGTCCTTATCCTCTTTGGCCAGCTCCATGAGCACATTGCACACGACCTGCTTGTTTGCCGTTGCCATTACAGACTCGCCTTCCTTTCCGCGATCTCGGCCATGGCCGTCTCATACTGGGCGTCGTCCATGACCTTGTGGTGCCAGACGGCGAGGTTCTCCATAAAGGAGACACCGCAGCCCTTGGTGGTGTTGAGGATAATGACCGTCGGCTTGCCCTTCGTCTCCTTGGCGAGGGTCAGGGCGGAGTCGACCGCGGCCATGTCGTTGCCGGGGATGGAGACGACGTTCCAGCCGAAGGCGGCCCAGCGGGCCTCCTGGCTGTCCTGGGCCATGACGTCCTCGGTGGAGCCGGAGATTTGCAGGCGGTTGCGGTCCACGAGGGCGGTGAGGTTGTCGAGCTCGAAGTGCCCGCCGGCCATGACGCCTTCCCAGACGCTGCCCTCGGCGAGCTCGCCGTCGCCCAGCACGGCGTATACGTGGTAATCCCGGCCGTCCATCTTGCCGGCCTTCGCCATGCCGACCGCGACCGAGAGGCCGTGGCCCAGGGAGCCGGAGTTCATCTCAATGCCGGGGATCTTGTTGTTCGGGTGGCCGATGAAGCGGGAGCCGTAGGCGCTGTACGTCTCCATGAGCTCGGCCTTGTCGAAGTAGCCGCGGTCGGCGAGGATGCAGTAGAGCGTCTCCACCGAGTGGCCCTTGGAGAGCACGAAGCGGTCCCGGTCCGGGTCGGCAGCGTTCTCGGGCGAGCAGTTCAGGTGCTTGTAGTAGAGCGCCACCAGCGCCTCGATCTCGCTCATGTCGCCGCCTATGTGGCCGCAGCCAGCCTTGTGTATGAGCGTCACGACGTCCGCACGGATGTCGCAGGCTTTTTTCTCAAGCTCAGTCAGCGTCATGCTCATTCTCCTCTCAGATAGGCCTTGACATCCTCCTCAATGGGGTCGTAGAGGTCGGGTTTCACGCCGATGTACTTGCAGGCCTCGTAGAGAACGGGGACGATGTCCTTGTGTATGCCGACGCAGTGGTGGATGTACGGACCCTCGACGATCTTGGCCTCAAGGCGCTTTATGTTGTCGACCTCTATCCAGAGGTAGGTACCCATGCCCGTCGGGCCGTCCACGCCCTTGGCGTTGCCGAGCAGGAGCGAATATTCGCCGTTGTCGCCGTCGAAGCGCGCCAGTGTGAGCTCGCCGTGCTTGGCCTCGGCGGTGATGGCGCCGGGGTAGTCGAAGGCAAGAGGGTAGGTAATGCAGGGCCTGCAGCCGGCCACGGAGAGAGGCCAGGGCCCGCAGTGCTGCAGAAGCTCGCCGTTTTCGATGTCGGGATGGCGTATGGTCCAGTCCGCGAAGAAGCTGCGTGTGCCGTCGTTGGCCGCGGCCTCGACCAGCAGCGCCGTGATGGCGCCGTGGATATCCGTCTCGCAGACGACGGGGATGCCCTTGTCGTTCAAAAGCGCGTTCGCCGCGCAGGGCATGATGCCGAGCTCGCCCTGGAGGGCGTTCCAGCACTGGATGGCCGCCGCGTTGCAGTGGTACTGCTTCACCAGCCGCTCCATCGCCACTGCAAGGCCTGCGACATTCGTGAGCTGTTCGTCGGTGACCTTGATGTCCATGTGCTCGCGGCAGTAGGCTATGGTCTTTTGGACCTCGTCGCCCTCCGCGATGGCCTTTTTGACCTCCGCCGTCAGCTCCGGCAGGGGGATGGGCGCGAGCTGGACGTTGTACTTCTCAAGCAGCTCGCCCTCGTTGCACATCGTGCTCCAGAAGTCGAAGGGCCGGGGGCCTATCTGGAGGATGCGGATGCTCCGGAAGGTCTTCACCACGTTGCAGACCGCAAGGAAGTCGCGCACGCCGCGCTCGAATACGGGGTCGGAAAGGCGGCAGTTCGTCAGGTATGTAAAGGGCACGCCGAAGCGCCTGAGGACCTTGCCGGTGGCGAAGAGGCCGCACTGCGTGTCGCGCAGGCGCGTGCCGTCGGGCTCGGGGCGCTCGTCCAGGGGGCCCCAGAGCAGTACCGGGACGTTCAGATCCTTGGCCAGCCTCGCGCAGAGGTACTCGGTGCCGAAGTTACAGTGCGCAAGCAGCAGCCCGTCCACGCTCTCGGCGCGGAATTTTTCAACTATCTTCAGCCTGTCGTCCTCGCTGTACAGCAGGCCCTCCTCGTTTATGTCGTCTATGTCCACAAAGTCAACGCCCAGCTCTCTGAGCCGCTGCGCCGTCAGTCCGCGGTACTTAATCGCGTCCGGCGCGCTGAAAATGCTCCTCCGCGTAGGTGCAAATCCCAATTTGATGTGAGCCATGCTCTTGCCCCTCTTTTTTACAGTTTAGATTTAGTGGGTTTCTCGATGCAAATTTCAACTAAATTATAAATATTTACATAAATATTGTCAAGGCGATTTTGGTATTCCGCAAGATTCGTTTAGATATACAATACTTTCCTCTCCGGTTTATGCAATTTGGTCAGAACAAGCCCCTTATCAGGCCCTTTTTTACTTAGCTTTGCAAAATATGTCGAGCCCTGTCCACCCCCGGAGAGGGCAGAGAAGCTCGAAAAGCGTAAAAAACACCGCCCGCGGTAAGCGGGCGGTGTGTAAAACAGGATTTAAATATTTAGATAGTTTTAGTTCCCCTCAGCGAGATCTCGGACGCTGTCGCGTTCGACAAATTCCGTGCAGCTCTCGATTTTGAAAATTCCGGTATTGGGGTCGTCCATCATGGTCAGCAGGCGGCGCACGGCCTCCCAGCCCATGGAGCGCTTGTTGACGTGGACGGTCGTGAGCGCAGGCGAGGACACGGTGCAGTAGGCGACGTCGTCAAAGCCGACAATGGAGACGTCCTCCGGCACCCTATAGCCGCGGTCCTTGAGCGCACGCATGACGCCGAAGGCGATGAGGTCGTTGTCCACGAAGAAGGCCGTGGGCAGCTCCGGCTTTGTGTCAAGGTAGGCGAGCATTCCCTCGTAGGCGCTGTCGGTCTTGGTGCCGACGGTTACAACCCAGCCGGGATTAAGCTCGATGCCGTGGTCGAGCAGGGCCTGGCGGTAGCCGCACTCGCGGGCCTGGAAGGCCTTGATGCGGAAGGAGCCCCGGACATAGCCGACTTTCCTGTGCCCGCGGGCGATCAGGTGGCCCACGGCGTTCTGCGCGGAGTCAATGTTGTTTATGAGCACGCCGTTGAAGGGCTGGCGCTCGCACCAGCCGTCAAGCAGGATTATCGGGCACTTGCAGTTCATAAAGGGGTCAAAGTCCTCCTCGAGCATCTCCGTGGCAAGGAGGATGACGCCGCCGTTCGAGTCCGAGGTTATCTGGTTAACCTGCTCGAGATAGTCGGGTGCGGTGTAGTTGAGGCGGATATAGATGGTGGCAAGCCCGTTTTCGCGCGCGGCCTCCTCCACTCCCTCGATAACGGCGGGATGGAAGGGGCTGTCGTCTATTATCCCGCCGTTGCGGCGGAACTGGACGAATTTTATGCTCTTGAGGCTCTTGGAGCCGGTGAAATAGCCCAGCTCGCCCGCCACCTGAAAAATGCGCTCCGCCGTATCCTTGTTGACGCCGCGTTTCATGTTGAGCGCGTTTGAGACCGTGGCCGGCGAAAAACCCGTGATCTCGCTTATACGCTTCACGCTCGGCTTATTGCTGACCTTCATAAACTCACCTAAACCTTCTGAACACTAATTTAGATAAATTTATTATATAGCTATCTAAATACATTTGCAAGCGTTTTGTTAAGTGTGGGAAAATATAGAGAAAGCGCGCGCCGTATGGCGCGCGCTTTTGGTTGCGGGGAGGGGATTTGAACCCACTGGCCTTCGGGTTATGAGCCCGACGAGCTACCGGACTGCTCCACCCCGCGATATGAGAGCCTTATTATAATAGCATGTTCCGGCTCTCGTGTCAACACTTATTTTTTGAGCTCACCGGGGCGTCAGCACAAAGCCTTTTTTGTCCCGGAATTTGCCGCAGGCTATCATTATGAGATCCACGAGCCAGCCTATGCCGAAGCAGCCTCCGGTGAAGAGCCAGAGCAGCCCCGTGCCTATCTTGCCCACGTAGAAGCGGTGCACTCCGAGCACGCCCACCACCACGGACAGTATCAGCGCGACCAGCCAGTCCTTCTCGGAGCGCATGCCGCGCCGCCTCGCCTCGTCCCAGCCGCGCCGGTATCCGCTGTCGTAGCCGCGGTCATAGCTCCGGTATTCCTCGTAACGGCGGCGCTCATCGCGTTCGCGGCGGCGCTCGTCGTAGTTGTAGCCCGCCCCCATGTCCGGCTCGACGCGCGCCCGTTCCTGACCGCGCCGGGGCTCGAACTGCTCGGGTTCCGGCTGCGGCTCCGGTTCGGGCTCCGGCTCGCTCCGCTTTGCCTGGGGCGGTTCGCCCGGCAGGGTGGCCGTGCCACAGTTCGGGCACTTCTCCTGCCCTCCTGCAAAACGCCTGCCGCACTCCGGGCACCAGCTCCGGCCCTTGGGCAGACGCTCGCCGCAGTGCCAGCAGCAGTTGTCGCCCTCGGCGACAGCCGCCCCGCAGTGCGGGCAGAACACCTCCCCTGTCTCCTGGGCCGCAAACGCTCCGCTCATGTCTAGTCTCCCTCTCTTTTCTTATCTCTGCTGCTGCAGCTGTCCCGTCCGGTAGGCCGCCAGCAGGGCGTTCAGCGCCTCTATCCTCCGGCGCAGACGCTCTCCCTCGTCGGTGTCGGCTATATACCGCCGCGTCGGGAAAAATTCAACGGGCACGGAATCGGACTCCATGTCCGCGTTCTCGCTGAGCACCTTGGCCACGCCCTCGAAGGGGCGGTGGCTCTTGAGCCGGATGCCGTGCGAGCTGTATATCAGCGTATAGCCGGCGATGCCCGTCGTGGCCTGATAGGCCTTGCAGAAACCGCCGTCGATGATAAACAGCCTGCCGCCTGCCTTCACGGGGCTCTCGCCCTTCTTGGCCTTCACGGGCGTGTGGCCGTTTATGATGTGGCCGCGCTCCGGGTCCAGGCCGAACTCGGCGAGGATCATCTTCACAGCCTCCTCGTCCTCCCAGTGGCTGAAGTAGGGGTTCTTCGGCTCGACCCAGGTGCTCTTGTCGTCGACAACGGCGCGCTCGAAGGTGTGGAACACCCTGCCTGAGAAGGGGCTGTTGTTGCCGCACCAGAGGTACCACATCATGTCCAGCGCGGACTCGTCACCGCGCGCCCAGGCGCTCTTGACCACAGCGTCGGCGTAGTCCATCAGCTCCCGCCCGGAGTACCAGCGGCCGCCGTGGCGCACGCTGGCGAACTTGCCGTCCGGCGTCATGGGGATGCAGCCGTGGTAGAGCAGGTTGCCGTTGCAGCAGAGGTAGGTGCTGCCCTTCTGGTAGATGAAGTCGAGGTGGCGCCTGAGCGGCTGGCTCTCCTTGAATGCGGAGACGTACTCCTCCACCAGCGCGCCCTCCTCGCTCGTGAGCCGGTAGGGGTCCTTCGGGTCCACGGTCGGGAAGCGGTTGGTGTTGAGGGGATAGGTCCCCGAGTCGAGCTCCACGGTCCAGTCGTCGTAGTTTATGCGGTTGAGCATCAGGCGGTCGTTCATCTCGTAGCCGGGGTGGCGCATGATGACGTGGCCCTCGAGCTTGAAGCCGAGGACGGAAAGGGCCTGGTGCACGGTCTTTTTCTCCGAGTCGCCGTAGACGCGCTCGCAGAACTCGTAGAGAGGCCGGAGCGAGACGCCGTAGCGCCGCTCGAGCGTCATGGTATTGCCGTAGTCGGCGCTGATGCGCAGCACGGTGAAGACGCAGGCCGCGCTGCCCGCCGCCGCGCCCAGCCAGAGTATGTCGTGGTTGCCCCACTGGATGTCGAGGTTCGGGTGCTGCATGAGCATGTCCACGATGCGCGCGGGCTCGGGACCGCGGTCGAAGATGTCGCCGACGACGTGGAGCCTGTCCACGGCGAGGCGCTTTATGAGCTCTGCGAGCGCAGCTATTACGCTGTCTGCGGCGCCGGTGGCTATGACGCTGTCGAGTATGGCGTCGTGATAGCGGTGCTGATTCGCGTCCTCGTCGCGCTGGATGTGCAGCAGCTCGTCGAGCACGAACTCCCAGTCGGTCGGCATCTGGCGTCGCACATAGCCGCGGGTATACTTGCCCGAGAGCGTCTCAGCCAGCAGGCAGAGCTGCTCGAGTATCTCGCGCAGGCGGGCGTTGTCCAGCTCGCCGCGCTCGCACAGGCAGGCAAGCTCCTCTATGGGGTAATAGATGACGGAACAGAGCGCGCGGCACTTCGCCTCGCCCTGCGTGTCCTCAAAGAGCCGGCGGACCTTCTCGAGTATTACGCCGGAGCAGTTGTTGAGTATGTGCCTCACCGCGCCGTACTCGCCGTGCAGGTCGCTTATGAAGTGCTCCGTGCCCTTGGGCAGGGTGAGGATGGCGCTGAGGTTTATTATCTCGGAGCACACGGCCGCCTCATTCGGGTATTTTTCGGCCAGAAGCTCCAGGTATTCGCGTGAAAAGTCGCCCATGATTGCGATTCCTCCTTAAAATATACGAACATGGTAGCACCCGGCGGATGAAGATACAACGAACTTTGTGTAAATTCGCAGAAAGATTTGATTATACTCCCAGCGCGCCGCTGTTGAGGATGGAGAGGCTCATGGCATTTATGATGGCGTGCATCACCATGGGCGCCCAGATGCTGCCGCTGCGGTCGTAGGCCCAGGCGAGGCCGACGGACACGGGCAGGTACAGCAGGCAGTAGAGCAGCAGCGAGAGATCGCCGGTCACGGCCACGTACTGCCAGACGTGGTAGAGCGAAAAGAGCGCAGCGGAGACGACGTAGGCCAGCAGCCGGCTCCTGGGCCGGATGCAGCCGAAGAGCAGTCCCCGGAAGAGCGGCTCCTCCACCATGGGCGCAAGCGCGATGGAAAGCACGGCAATGCGCGTATAGTCCGTGGAGGCCTCGGACATGATGGCCACGTTGTTCGGCGAATTGCCGAGCTCAAGTCCGGCAATGAGTATCAGCGAGCTGAGGATGAAGCTGAGCGCGAGGTCCGCAGCGTAGCCGCCGATGATGCTCAAAACGAAGCGTCCCTTCGCGTCGAGCGCGGTGTCGAAGCTCCGGCGCAGGAAGCGGCGGAGGAACAGCAGCATATAGACGAGTCCGATGCTGTAATAGAGGATATTCAGCTCGGAATTTGTAAGCTGCGCTATTGCGGGCACGAGCCCGGCCATCCAGCCCAGGATCAGGGGCAGGCCCACGGCGTGTATTGGCAGGTATATCGCCGCGGCGATGATCTCGCCCCGGGTCATCTGGTTTTCAAATTCGCTTGCATAAGGTATGGGTCGCTTATCCATCAGCCCTCCAGCTTTCTCTTGAGCTCATACAAAAGGTTCATCGCCTCGATGGGCGACATCGTGTCAAGCGCGGCGGCGCGCAGCCGCTCGAGCACCTCCTCGCCCGCGGCGTCGCCGAGGCTTAGCTGTCCGTCGTCGACGCGCGCGGCGCGCGGCGCGCTGAGGTCCACGGCGCCGGAGAGCAGCTCGTCGAGGCACTTTTTCGCGCGCTCTATGACGCTGTCCGGCACTCCGGCGAGCTTGGCGACCTCGATGCCGTAGCTCTCGTCCGCCGCTCCGCGCACCACCTTGCGCAAAAAGATGAGGCTGCCGCCCTGCTTGCGCGCGGTTATATAGTAGTTGCAGACGCCGGAGATCTGGCCCTCGAGATCGGTCAGCTCGTGATAGTGGGTGGAAAAGAGGGTCTTGGCCCCCAGCCTGCGCTTGTCGGCGCAGAATTCGAGTACGGCTCGGGCTATGGCCATGCCGTCGTAGGTGGAGGTGCCGCGGCCTATCTCGTCGAGGAGTATGAGGCTGTTGCGTGTGGCGGAGCGCAGTATGCCCGCCACCTCGCTCATCTCCACCATGAAGGTGCTCTGCCCGGCCGAGAGGTCGTCCGAGGCGCCTATGCGCGTGAACACCCTGTCCACAACGCTCAGCGTGGCGCTGCGCGCCGGGACGAAGGAGCCTATCTGGGCCATGAGCACTATGAGCGCCGTTTGGCGCATGTAGGTGCTCTTGCCGGCCATGTTCGGGCCGGTTATGATGAGCACGCGCTCGTCCGACTGGTCGAGGTGCGCGTCGTTGGGAACGAAGAGCGTGTCCTTCTGCAGCCGCTCTACCACCGGGTGGCGACCGTCCTTGATGTCGATGGTCCCCGAGAGGTCGAACTCCGGGCGGCAGTAGTTGTAGCGCACGGCGGCCTCAGCGAGGGAGCAGAGCGTGTCCACGATAGCGATCTGCTCGGCCGTGGCCTGGATGCGCTCCACGCGGTCGGCTATGGAGTCGCGCAGGTCGCAGAAGTACTTGTACTCGAGCTGGCAGACCCGTTCCTGCGCCGTGGTGAGCTCGGTCTCGAGCTGCTTGAGCTCGGCGGTGAAGTAGCGCTCGTTGGCGACGAGCGTCTGTTTGCGGATATAGTCCTCCGGCAGCTCGCCTGTGAAGGTCTTGGGCACGTCGATGTAGTAGCCGTAGACCCTGTTGTAGCCTATTTTGAGGCGTTTTATGCCCGTGCGCTCGCGCTCGGCGGTCTCCATCTCGGTTATGAGCTTGGTGCCCTTGTCGCGGACCGTGCGCAGACGGTCCACCTGCTCAGAGTAGCCCTCGCGCAGTATGCCGCCCTCGTGGACGAGGAGGTTCGGCTTGTCGCTGATGGCGGAGCTGATGTCGGAGCAGACGTCGGCAAGGCTGTCCATCTTGGCGGCGTTCCGAAGCAGCGCGGAGCTGCTGTTTTGCAAAAGTGCGAGCATGTCCGGCACGCGCTCGGCGGCGCGCATGAGGACGTTGAGGTCCCGGGGGCTGGCGGTGCCGTTGGAGACGCGGGCGAGTATGCGAAGCATGTCGCCCATGCCGGTCATGGCGCGGATGAGCTCCGCGCGGCGCATGTTGTCGGAGAAGAGTTCCTGCACGGCCGCGTGCCTGCGGCCTATCTCCGCCGCCGAGAGCAGCGGGCGCTCCACCCAGGAGCGCAGCAGCCGCCCGCCCATGGGAGTCTTGGTAAAGTCCAGTATGCTCAGCAGGCTGCCGCTCTTGTCGCCGTAGCGCATGGTCTCGGTGAGCTCCAGGCTGCGGCGCGTGGCGTAGTCGAGCTCCATATACCGGCCGCCTTCAAAGAGGTCAAGGCGGCTTATGTGCTTCATGTCGCACTTCTGCGTCTCGCCGATGTAGCCGAGCAGCGCGCCTGCGGCGCGCACGGCGCCCTCGCAGCCCGCAAGGCCCAGCGCCTCAAGGGAGGAGACGCCGAAGTGGCGCAGCAGCTGCTCCTCCGCCAGGGAATAGTCGAAGCGCGCGCCGTCGACCTGGTACATGCACTCGAGCCTCGTCGCGATGAAGTCCGTCACCCGGCGGCTGGCCGCCGCGCCGGAGGAGAGCACGGCCTCGTTCGGGCCGAAGCGCGTCAGCTCGTTGAGCATGTGGTCCTCTGCGAGGTCCGTGAAATCCGCGGCGCAGAATTCGCCCGTGGAGACGTCGCAGAAAGCCGCGCCGCCGCGGCGTCCGTCCAGCCAGAGGGCGCAGAGATAGTTGGCCCGCTCGAAATCGAGCATGCCCTCGTCCGTGACCGTGCCGGGCGTGATGACGCGGATAACGTCGCGCTTCACCAGGCCCTTGGTCAGTGCCGGGTCCTCAAGCTGGTCGCAAACGGCGACCTTGTGGCCCTTGTCTATTAGCCTTTTTATATATCCGTTCGCGGCGTGATAGGGCACACCGCACATGGGGGTCTGCTCCTCCGGGGGCTTGTTCCTGTCGCGCGTCGTCAGCGTGAGGTCAAGCTCGTCCGCGGCGGTCTGCGCGTCCTCGTCGAACATCTCGTAGAAGTCGCCGAGCCGGAAAAGCAGCATGCAGTCCGGGTATCTGCTCTTTATGTCCTCGTACTGCTTTCGCATCGGGGTTTTTTCCGCCATGCCGCCGCCTCCTTTCCCGGTATCATTCCGCCGGGACGCCGTAGAGCGCCCAGGTGTTGCCGTCTGTTATCTCGGCCTCGATAAAGCTGCCGACGAGCGAGGGGTCGGCCTTGAGGTGCACCAGCCGTCCGCCGTTCGTGCGCGCGGAGAGATTGTACTCTCCCCTGCCCGTCTCCCCGTCCACCAGGACGCGGAGCTTTCGGCCTATGTATTCCTGATGCTTCTCGCCCGAGATACGGTTCGCCGTCTCGACAAGCTGGTCGAACCAGACCTGCTTTTCCTCCCTCGATATCGGGTCAGGCATCGTGGCCGCGGGCGTGCCCTCGCGGGGCGAGAAAATGAAGGTGAACATCGCGTCATAGCGCACCTGCTCCACAAGCGAGAGCGTCTCGGCAAAGTCCTCCGCGGTCTCGCCGGGGAAGCCGACGATGATGTCCGTCGTCAGCACGAGGTCGGGCATGTAGGAGCGGGCCATGTCGACGAGCGAAAGATATTTCTCTCGGTCGTAGTGCCGGTTCATTGCCTTGAGCACGCGGCTGCTGCCGGACTGCACGGGCAGGTGGATGTGCTTTGCGCACTTTTCGCACTCGGCCATGGTGCGGAAGAGCTTCTCCGTGGCGTCGCGCGGGTGGCTGGTCATGAAGCGGATGAGGAAGTCGCCGGGGATGGCGTTTATCTCGCGGATGAGGTCGGCGAAGTCGCGCCCCTCGTCGAGGTCCTTGCCGTAGCTGTTCACGTTCTGGCCCAGGAGGGTGATGTCCTTGTACCCGGCCTCGACCAGGGCGCGCGCCTCGGCGACGACGTCGTCGAATTTCCTCGAGCGCTCCCGCCCGCGGACGTAGGGGACGATGCAATATGTGCAGAAGTTGTTGCAGCCGTACATGATGGAGAGCCAGGCTTTGACCGTGCCCGAGCGCTTCACGGGCAGGCCCTCGGCCACCACGCCCTCGCAGGGCGAGACCTCGAACACTCTCCCCTTCCTGCGCAGCGTGCGCTCATATAGCTCGGGGAAGCGCCAGAGCTCGTGCGGACCGAAGCAGAGGTCCACGACGCGGAAGGATTCCTTTATCTTCTTGGCCATCTCGGGGCGCTGCACCATGCAGCCGCAGACCGCGACGATTAGCCGCGGGTTTTTCGCCTTGGCGTGGATGAGCGCGCCGACGTTGCCGAGCACGCGCATCTCAGCGTGCCCGCGCACGGCGCAGGTGTTGACGACGATGAGGTCGGCCTCGTTCTCGTCCTCGGTGAAGCCGAAGCCCATCAGCTCTATGTAGCCGCGGATGGTCTCGCTGTCGGCCTCGTTCTGCTGGCAGCCGTAGGTATCCACAAAGGCGAGGGGCCGCTCGCCGCCGAGGCGGGAGCGTATCCCCGCGCATATATCTCTCTGCCGCTCAAGCTCCGCGGCAGGTATTTCAACTCTCTTGTAAGCCATAGTCCCTCCGGCGATGTTTTTCTGTAGTAACGTTATATTTTATCATTTGACAGTGGAAAGTTCAACGTTTTTACTATATAATATCCCAAAAAGCAACAGGGCAGAAAGAAGGTGTCCCCATTGCCCAGGATAAATATACTCTCCCCCTTCGTGGCGGACCTCATCGCCGCCGGCGAGGTGGTGGAGCGCCCGGCCTCCGTAGTCAAGGAGCTGCTTGAAAACGCGGTGGACGCCGGGGCGCGGAACGTGACTGTGGAGCTGCGCGGCGGCGGCCGGGAGTTCATCCGCGTGACGGACGACGGCTGCGGCATGTCGCCCGAGGACGCGGGCATAGCCTTTCTCCGTCACGCGACCAGCAAGCTCCAAAACGAGCGCGGGCTGGAGGCCATAGGCACGCTAGGCTTCCGCGGCGAGGCACTCGCGGCCATAAGCAGCGTCTCGCACATAGAGCTCGCCACCTGCGAGCAGGGCGCGCCCCTCGGCGTGCGCATGAAGCTCGACTCCGGCGAAATAATCGACATGTACGAGACCGGCTGCCCCGCGGGCACCACCATGATAGTCCGCGGCCTCTTCTACAACACCCCCGCGAGACTCAAGTTCATGAAATCCGACCGCGCGGAGGGCGCAGCCTGTGTTCAGGCGGCGCTGCGCTGCGCGCTGGGCCGGCCTGACGTCAGCTTCCGCTGCATCAAGGACGGCACTGAGGAATTCTTCACCCCCGGCGACGGGCGCAGGGAGAGCGTCGTCTATGCCCTGCTCGGCCGCGACCTCGCCTCCGGCATGCTCGGCATAGAGCTCGAGGAGGGGCCGGTACGCGTCACGGGCTGCGTGACGGAGCCGGCCGTGGCCCGCGGCAACCGCTCGGCGCAGTTCTTCTTCTGCAACGGGCGCTATATCCGCTCACAGCTGCTTCAGGCGGCGGTGGAGCAGGCCTATCGCGGCACACTGCTGACCGGGCGCTTCCCCGCCTGCGTAGTGTACATAGACCTCGCCCCCGCGGCCGTGGACGTGAACGTCCATCCCGCCAAGACGGAGGTCAAGTTCTCGGACGAGCGCCGGGTCTACGACGCCGTTTACTACGCCGTGCGCGGCGCGCTTGAGACCCCGCGCCGCCCGGACGCCGCGCCCGAGGTGCCTGAGCCTGCTCCGGAACCGGAGCGTCCCGCGCCCCGCGCGGAGGTGGTCCCCCTCCCCACCCGGACGCCGAAGAGCGCGGCCGTAGAGCGCCCGTACACCGAAAACGGCGTGGACTACACCAGGGTCACGTGCCCGCCCGAGCCGACGCTCAGCTTCCGCGCCCCCTCTGTCTCCGCCGAGCTCTATCCTAGGTCCGAGCGCCTGGTCACTGCCACGTCCCGTCCCGAGTGGACGGGCGCGAAACCCGCATATGCGGAGCAGCAGCCCGTACCCGAGGCCCCGCCTGCGCAGGAGCCCCGCATATCGGAGCCGGAGAGGCCGCCCGAACCCGTGCAGCAGCGCCTGCCCGAAACGGAGCCCCTGCCGGAGCAGGAAAAGGAGCCGATATTCTCCGGGCGCGAGCCTGTGCGCGTGATAGGCGAGGCGCTGGAGCTCTACATACTTGTGCAGCAGGGCGACACGCTGGTGGTCATAGACAAGCACGCCGCGCACGAGCGCATGATATATAACCGTCTGCGTCTGCGCGAGGCCGAGGTGATGAGCCAGACCTGCCTGGAGCCGGTGCCTTACACCCCGGACAGGGCGGCTGCCGCGGCGCTTTCGGAGGAGCTGCCGCTCATAAACTCCCTGGGCTTCGGGCTGGAGCCCTTCGGCAGCGGCACCTTCGTGCTGCGCTCCACCCCCTGCGGCATTGAGCCCGCCGAGGCGCTCTCCGCGCTGGATGAGCTCTCGGAGGCCCTGCTCTCGAACCGCCGTCCCGACAAAAATGCCGCGCGCGACGAGCTTCTGAAGACCGTGGCCTGCAAGGCCGCGATAAAGGCCGGGCGCAGCTCCGAGCCGGAGGAGCTCCAGCGTCTCGCCGAGGCCGTCTGCTCCGGCGAGGTGCGCTACTGCCCCCACGGCCGCCCCGTGGCATGGACGCTCACCAGGCGCGAGCTCGACAAGCAGTTCCGCCGCATACTGTGAAGCAAAAACGCAAGACCCGCCGCTTGTGAGCGGCGGGTTTTTGTTTACACCGGCGGGACCGGGTGTTATACTTACGCGCGGATGGAGGGGTTTTCATTGAATTACGCAGAGGCGCTGAAATATCTTGAAGGCGTGTCCTGGCTGGGAATAAAGCCGGGGCTCGAGAGAATAGAAGAACTGCTCGCCCGTCTGGGCAATCCGGAGCGGCGCTGCCGCTATGTCCACGTCGCAGGCACGAACGGCAAGGGTTCGACCTCCGCTATGCTCGCCGCCATGCTCACGGCGGCGGGGCACCGCACGGGGCTCTACACCTCGCCGCATCTGCTGCGCACGACGGAGCGTATGCGCATAGACGGCGCGGAGATGCCGCCCGAGGAGCTCGCCGAGGCCGTGACCGCCCTGGCCGAGGCCTCCGAGGGCATGAGCGAAAAGTGCACGGAGTTCGAGCTGATGACCGCCGCGGCCTTCTGGTGGTTCGCCCACCGCGGCTGCGAGTACGTCGTGCTCGAGGTCGGCATGGGCGGGCGGCTGGACGCGACCAACGTCATCCCCTGCCCCGACTGCGCCGTCATCGCCAACATCGGCCTTGACCATACCGGCGTGCTCGGCGACACGGTGGAGCAGATAGCCGCCGAAAAGGCCGGCATATTCAAGGGCGGTCTCGCCGTCAGCTATCAGCAGCAGCCCTCCGTGGCCGAGGTTCTGCGCGCCGCGGCAGAGCGCACGGGCACGAAGCTGCACTTTGCCGATTTTTCAAAGCTCGAACAGCTCTCCGACAGCCTCGAGGGCCAGAGCTTCCGCTATGACGGGCGCGAGTACCGCATCCGCCTTCTGGGCGAGCACCAGTGCAAAAACGCAGCCGTGGCGATAACGGCGGCGCGGCTCCTGGGTCTGCCGGAGAGCGCGATATCGGAAGGCCTCGCCAAAGCCGTGTGGCCCGCGAGGTTCGAGCTGCTCTCGCGTGAGCCGTATTTCGTCGTGGACGGCGGACACAACCCGCAGTGCGTGGCCACGACGGCGGCGGCGCTCCGGCGCTACTTCCCCGACAAGCGCCGCGTGCTGCTCATGGGCGTGCTCGCGGACAAGGATTGGCCTTTGATGCTGGACATCCTCCTGCCCTGCGCGGCGGAGGTGGTCTGCGTCACCCCGGAGAGCGAGCGGGCCATGCCCGCGGCGGATCTCTGCGCCGCCATAAGCGAGCGCGGCATCCCGGCGCACACGGCGGCGGATATAGCCTCCGGCGTAGACCAGGCCATAGCGCTCGCGGGTCGGGACGGCATGGTCTGCTCGGTGGGCTCGCTGTACATGTCCGGAGCCGTGCGTGCGCGGCTGCTGGGCGAGGAGGCCTGAATATGCGCGTACTTGCAATAGATTACGGCGACCGCCGAACCGGCCTCGCGTTTTCGGATATCGGCGGCGTGCTCTGCGGCGAGGCCTTCATAGTCGAGGAATGGGACGCTCAGCGCCTTGCAGAGCGCATAGCCTCGGAGTGCCGCGCCCGGGAGGTGGGCCAGCTCGTGCTTGGCCTGCCCAAGAACATGGACGGCAGCGAGGGCCCGAGGGCCGAAAAGAGCCGCGCCTTCGCACAGCTGCTGCACGAGGCCACCGGCCTCGACGTGCGTCTCTGGGACGAGCGCCGCAGCAGCGTGGAGGCCCACGCCATCCTCTCCGCCAACGGCAAGAGGGAGAAAAAGCACAAAAAGACCGTCGACGCCCTGGCCGCGGCCCTGATGCTCGAGAGCTACCTTGCCTCCCGAAACGGCTGATATGAAAAAAAGCCCGCACCGTCTGGTGCGGGCCTCATTATAAGCGCAAACCCCCGCGTCTTTCGACGTGGGGGTTATACAGCGTGATTATTCCATCGCGTTGAGCTTGACGGTCATCGCGCTCTTCTTGTGCGCCGCGTTGTTCTTGTGGATGAGACCACGCGCCGCGGCACGATCGACAGACTTCACAGCAACTTTATAGGTACCGGCAGCCGCCTCCTTGTTGCCCTCGGCAACCGCCGCGTCGAACTTCTTAATGACAGTCTTAAGCGCCGTCTTCTGCGCCTTGTTGCGAGCATTCTCAACCTTGGACTTCGCGTCGCGCTTCATTGCGGACTTGATATTGGGCATTCCGTTTGCCACCTCCTCCTATAAAATTGCACAGGCTACTCGCCCGCGGATTGTTATTTTACCATCCGGCACTATAAAAATCAAGGCTTTTTTACAATTTTACTTCGAAACTTTGTATACCTCGGCCCACCTCGACCAAACTATACACTATCTTGTGTTATCGAGGTGCATAAGCTCAATGTACAGGCATTTTCGCACGGACCTGGCGGCAGAGCAGCGCGAGCTGACAGCCGGCGCAGGCGAGCTTCGCGGCGTTCGCTCCACGACTGAATCCCGTGAAGGCTTTGATATCACCACGGTCGAGATACTAGACGCCGAGGGCGAGAAAGCATTATGTAAACCCATCGGCAAGTACGTCACACTTGGCCTCGAGCCGCTGATGTGCCGTACCTCAGAGGCTTTCGAGGACGCGGCACAGCTTCTGGCCGAGCTCATACGCGGCCTTATGCCGAGCGATGACGGCAAGGGTACGCTCGTAGCCGGTCTGGGAAACGACGAGATGACGCCGGACGCCGTAGGGCCTCTTGCGGTGAACGCAGTGATCGCTACACGTCACCTAAAGCGTGGAATGCCTGAGGACTTTGCGGCCTTCACCACTGTAAGCGCCGTCAAGCCCGGCGTACTTGGGACAACAGGCATCGAGTCCGCCGAATTGCTTCGCTCAGCCTGCCGCGCCGCTGACCCGGCAAGGCTCATCGCAGTGGACGCACTCGCCTCCGCCTCGCTTGAGCGCCTGTGCCGCACCGTGCAGCTCACCGACGCCGGTATCGTGCCCGGATCAGGCGTTGGCAACGACAGAGCCGCGGTAAATCAAAAGTCGCTCGGACTGCCGGTTCTGGCCATCGGCGTACCCACCGTCGTGGACGCCTCTGCCTTTTCCGATTCACCGGACGCCGCCGGCATGTTTGTTACGCCCAGGGACATCGACGCCTCTGTGCGCGACGTTGCCAAGCTGATAGGCTATGGCATCAATCTTGCCCTGCATGACGGGCTTACCGTGGCCGATATAGACATGTTGAAGTCCTGAGGATTGTTTCACGTGAAACATGACGAGTCTCGCCGTTTCACGTGAAACATATTGAATTGCAGGCGTGAAACTGCTATAATCGCATAGAGAAAAGAGGGATGACATGGGCAAGATAATAGCCGTCGCAAACCAAAAGGGCGGCGTGGGCAAAACCACGACCTGCGTCAACCTTGCCGCCGCGCTGGCGAAGCGAAACCGCAAGGTGCTGCTCGCGGACTGCGACCCGCAGGGCAACAGCACCTCCGGCATGGGCGTCAGCAAGGAAGCGACGCCGAACATATACGACCTGCTGGTCCGCGGAGCTGAGGCATCGGACTGCATAGTGAAGACGCAATTCGGCGACGTCCTGCCGTCAAACAAAGAGCTCTCTGGCGCAAGCGTGGAGCTCGTCGACATGGACAACAGGGAATTCATACTCAAGACAAGGCTGCTTGGCGCCAAGGAGAGCTACGACTACATATTCATCGATTGCCCACCTTCGCTCGAGCTGCTCACTGTCAACGCGCTGGCCGCAGCAGACAGTGTGCTGATTCCCGTGCAGTGCGAGTACTACGCGCTCGAGGGAATAGCCGACCTGATGACGACCATCAAGCTGACCAAAAAGCGTCTGAATCCCGACTTGGAGGTACAGGGCATAGTGCTCACAATGTACGATTCACGCACCAACTTCTCCGAGCAGGTGGCCGCTGAGGTCGAAAAGTTCTTTGGAACCTCCGTCTACAAGACGAGAATACCGCGCAATGTCCGCATAGCAGAGGCGCCCAGCCATGGTGAGCCGGTCATAAAGTATGACCGCATCTCCAAGGGCAGCCGCGCCTATCTGCACCTGGCGGACGAGCTGATAAGAAGGGAGGAGTGAACATGGCCGCAAAAAAGGGCCTTGGAACTGGCCTGGACGCCCTCTTTGGCGATAATCCGCGAGAAGAAAAGGCGCCTGAAGGCGTCCTGGAACTCCCCATAGCCAAGGTCGAGCCCAGGGACAACCAGCCCAGAACGGTATTTGACGAGGAGGCGCTCGCGGAGCTAGCTGAGTCGATACGCGAATACGGCGTAATCCAGCCAGTAACCGTGCGCAAGCTGGACTCGGGCTATTATCAGCTGATCGCCGGCGAGCGCCGCTGGCGCGCTGCCAGGCTGGCGGGATTGAGCGAGATACCAGCGCGTGTAATAGAGGCCGATGATAAGCTGACGACTGAGCTTGCACTGGTCGAAAATCTACAGCGCGAGGACCTGAATCCCGTTGAAGAGGCACAGGGCTACCGAACGCTCATGGAGGAGTACGGCCTTACACAGGACGAGGCTGCGCAGAGGGTGGGCAAGTCCCGACCGGCGGTAGCAAACGCGCTGCGGCTGCTGTCGCTGGCACCCGAGGTGCTGCAATTCGTGGAGCAGGGCCTGCTGTCCGCCGGACATGCGCGGGCACTGGTCACAGTTAAGCCCGAGGAGCTGCAAATCGACACGGCAAGGCAGGTAATGAAGAACGGGCTCTCCGTGCGTCGCACAGAGGAGCTTGCAAAGCGCCTGATGCGAGCACCGAAGCCGGAAGTCGAGGATAGCGGCGCGATAAGAGTCGACTACGCCGCCGAGGTAACGCGCAGGCTCGAAAGAGCGCTTGGCCGCCGTGTTCTACTCAGCGAAAACGGCAAAAAGGGCCGTATAGTCCTTGAATATTACGGTGCGGATGACCGTGAGAGGCTCATTGAGGCTCTCGCTGCTATGAATAAAGAATGATAGGGGTAAAGGAATAATGCTGGACATCAAATTTGTACGCGAAAATCCGGATGCGGTACGCGAGAACATAAAGAAGAAATTTCAGGACGCCAAGCTGCCGCTGGTCGACGAGGCGATAGACTACGACGCGCGTCTGCGCGCCGCCATAACCGAGGCAAATGAGCTTCGCGCTTCCCGTAATGCGCTGTCCAAGCAAGTGGGTATGCTGATGGGTCAGGCTAAAAAGGACCCCTCCAAGCTGGAGGAGGCAGAGGCCGTAAAGGCCCAGGTAAAGGCCCAGGCAGACCGCCTCGCCGAGCTGGAAGCCCAGGAGGCCGAGCTGGAGGAAAAGCTCCGCGCAGTCATGATGCGCATACCTCAGATGATAGACCCGAGCGTCCCCATTGGACCCGATGATTCCCACAACGTGGAAGTGCAGCGCTTTGGTGAGGCCAAGGCTCCTGAGTTTGATATCCCGTATCACACTGATATTATGGAGAGTTTCGGCGGCATCGACCTGGATGCGGCGCGCCGTGTCTCCGGCAACGGTTTCTATTATTTGGTAGGTGATATTGCCCGCCTGCACGAGGCTGTCCTGGCGTATGCGCGCGACTTCATGATAGACCGCGGGTTCACGTATGTCATTCCGCCGTTCATGATACACGGCAACGTGGTGGAGGGCGTCATGTCCTTCCCTGAGATGGACGCAATGATGTACAAGATAGAGGGCGAGGACCTGTACCTGATCGGCACGTCGGAGCACTCGATGATAGGCCGCTACATCGACCAGATAATCCCCGAAGGGGAGCTTCCGCTGACGCTGACCAGCTATTCTCCCTGCTTCCGCAAGGAGAAGGGCGCGCACGGACTGGAGGAGCGCGGCATATACCGCATCCACCAGTTTGAGAAGCAGGAGATGATAGTCGTCTGCCGTCCGGAGGAGAGCATGGACTGGTACGAGAAGCTGTGGCGCAACTCCGTCGACCTTTTCCGCAGCCTGGACATCCCCGTGAGGCAGCTTGAGTGCTGCTCGGGCGATCTGGCGGACCTGAAGGTAAAGAGCTGCGATATCGAGGCGTGGAGCCCGAGGCAGGGCAAGTACTTTGAGGTGTGCAGCTGCTCGAATCTCGGCGACGCTCAGGCGCGCCGCCTGAAGATAAGGGTGCGCGGCGAAGACGGCAAGCTGTATCTGGCCCATACGCTGAACAACACCTGCGTTGCTCCTCCGCGTATGCTCATTGCCTTCCTCGAGAACAATCTCAACGCCGACGGCACCGTGGATATCCCCGAAGTCCTTCGTCCCTATATGGGCGGCAAGGCCAAGCTGATCCCCAATAAATAATCTGCACTTCGCTGCGCGAAGCGCGAATGAAAGTTTCGTCCACCTTTTCAAAGGTGGCAGGGTCCAGGGACAGAGTCCCTGGCCGCGCTCCGCAGAGCGCGGAACCCCCTCTTGCTTAATGAAGATCAGGAAGGGGGTCCAAGGGGGAAACCCTATCAAGGGGTTTCCCCCTTAAATAATTCTCAAAAGTAAAAAACCCGCCCGTCCTTTCGGACGAGCGGGTTTTTCATGTACTCACAAAGGAGTTACAGCTGCTTGTTGGCGTTGATCTTGACGCCGGGGCCCATGGTGGAGGCGGTGACGCAGCTCTTTATATAC
>X96_European_Hare__coassemble_620_pt1 | contig 51281 bp, 49 predicted proteins | sample X96_European_Hare__metabat2_high_PE_013 | metagenome-assembled genome bin X96_European_Hare
GGCGTAGGCGGTCGCGATCGGCGAGAGCTCGCCCTCGGCGAAGAAGGCGCGGCGATCCTCGTCGGTGAGCGGGGAAGCGAGCGCCGCTCCCGCGGGCGAGACGTGCTTGAAGCTCGCCGCGGCGGGCCTGCCGGTGGCGCGGCGCAGGGCGCGCACCAGCTGCCAGGAGTTGAGCGCGTCCATGAAGTTGATATAGCCCGGGCGGCCGTTAAGCACCTCGACGGGCAGGTCGCCGCCGTCGGACATGAATATCCTGGCGGGCTTCTGGTTGGGGTTGCAGCCGTATTTGAGCTCTATCTCCTGCATTTACGCTTCCTCCTCGTACTTGTTTATGATGGCCTCGACGCCGTCCACGCAGGTGTAGAGCGAGACGCGGTTGTCGGCGTTGAGCGCGCTCCAGATGCGCTCCGCCAGCTCCATTGCGCCGAGCTCGGGGACCTCAACGGCCACTGGTTCGCCGGAGAAGCTGGGCAGGGGCGAGCTGAAGCCCTCGTAGGTGCTGATGAAGTGGCCGGCGCCCGGCTGGGCGGCCTCGTACTCATAGAAAAAGCGCAGGCAGGGCTTGCCCTCGGGGGAACCCGCCTTGAGTATCGAGAGCTTGTAGCTCCCGTCGGGGCTCATCAGACCCGAGATGCGCGGCGTCCAGTTGGGGCCGTCCGGCTCAAACTCGCGCGTGCGCAGGGCCTCGGCGAAGGTCTTGCCCGCAAGGATATAGTCGCGCAGCGTGTCGGTCTGGTCGCCGTTCGTGACAACGAAGCCACGCCCGACGCGGCGGACGGGGTGATAGATTATGAGGCTGGGGTCGGTCATCTTGCTCTCGTCGTGGGCGCGGGTGCGGATGCCGTCTTCGGTCTTTTCAAAAACACGGTTGCGGCTGTTTTCGCTCCGGCCCATGATGAAGTACGCCGCGGCGGCCTTGCCCGAAGGCGTGGCGCCGAGCATTATGCCGCGGCCGGGATAGGGCCGCGCGAGGAGGTATTCAAAGAGGTCCGTCACTGTTTTCCGCTCCTTTCAAGTGAGGAGGCCACGCGCTGGGCGGCCTCAGGCAGCAGCTTCCACTCCGCCTGCTCCATGACGCGGCGCTGCAATACCTCCGGCGTGTCGCCGGGCAGCACGTCCACCGCGCGCTGGGCTATTATCTCTCCCCCGTCGGGGATCTCGTTCACGAAATGCACCGTCGCGCCCGTGACCTTCACGCCGCGCGCGAGGGCCGCCTCGTGGACGTGCAGTCCATAGTAGCCGGGGCCGCAGAAGGAGGGGATGAGGCTCGGGTGGATGTTTATGATGCGCCCGGCCCAACGCCGGGTGAACTCCGCCGACAGGATGCGCAGAAAGCCCGCAAGGATGATGAGCTCTGCGCCCTCCTCGTCCAGCAGTGCGTCCAGCCGGTCCTCAAAGGCTGTCTTTTCGAGGTATTCCGCGCGTATTCCGGCGGCTTTGGCGCGCTCGAGCGCATAGGCCCCGGGGTTGTTCGAGACGACGAGGGCGAGCTCCACGTCCGGCATCTCGCCGCGCGCCGAGGCGTCTATGAGCGCCTGGAGGTTGGTGCCCCCGCCTGAGACGAGCACCGCCGTCTTTACCATAGCTCCACGCCGCCTTCCCCGCGCACGGCCTCACCGCAGATGTAGGCCTCGACGCCGCTTGCGCGCAGCGCCGCGACGGCCGCGTCGGCGTCCTCGGCGGCCACGACGGCCAGCATGCCGACGCCCATGTTGAAGGTGTTGAACATGTCGCGCTCCGGAATATTCCCGGTGCGGGCGATGAGCTCGAAGAGGGGCGGGGTCTGTATCTTTGCCTTCTCTATCCGCGCAGTGAAGCCGGGGGCAAGGGCGCGGGGGATGTTCTCATAGAAGCCGCCGCCGGTGATGTGGCTGACGGCCGAGACGCGCGCGGCGCGCAGCATATCAAGGACGGGCTTTACATATATTCTGGTGGGCTCGAGCAGCGCCTCGCCGAGGGTGCGGCCGAGCTCCGGCTCATAGCGCTCGAGCGAACCGCTCTCCACGTCGAACACGCGGCGTACGAGGGAGAAGCCGTTGGAGTGCACGCCCGAGGAGGGCAGGGCTATGAGCGCATCGCCCTCGCGCATTGTGGAGCTGTCGAGTATCTTCTCCCTGTCGACGAGGCCGACGGTAAAGCCCGCGAGGTCATATTCGTCCTCGGGATAGAAGCCCGGCATCTCGGCGGTCTCGCCGCCGATGAGGGCGGCCCCGGCCTGGACGCAGCCCTCGGCCACGCCTGCGACGATGTCGGCTATGCGCTCCGGCACATTCTTGCCGCAGGCGATGTAGTCGAGGAAGAAGAGCGGCGCGGCGCCGGAGCAGACAACGTCATTGACGCACATGGCGACGCAGTCTATGCCCACGGTGTCGTGCTTGTCCATGAGGAAGGCTATCTTGAGCTTGGTGCCCACGCCGTCCGTGCCGGAGACGAGCACGGGGGCCTTCATACCCGCGAGCTCGGGCTGGAACAGCCCGCCGAAGCCGCCGAGCCCGCCTATGACGCCTGGCGTCACGGTGCGCTCTACGTGCTTTTTCATCAGCTCCACGGCCTTGTAGCCTGCGGTGATGTCCACGCCCGCGGCCTTGTAGCTTGCGCTCTCGCTTTTCATTCGTCATCCTCCCTGCGGCTTATTTTCTGCTCGAACTTGGATTTCTGAGCCCGGCAGGGCGGGTCGCAGGGGTACTCGCCGGTGAAGCAGCCCTTGCAGAAGCCTATGGTGCTGTTGTCGGCCAGCTTGTCGAGGTAGTCCACGTTGAGATAGCCGAGGCTGTCCACGCCGATTATCTCGCGTATCTCCTCGAGGCTGTGGTTGTAGGCGATGAGGTTGTCGGAGGAATCTATGTCCGTGCCGAAGTAGCAGGGATAGAGGAAGGGGGGCGCGGAGAGTCTCGCGTGGACCTCGGTAGCCCCGGCCTCGCGCAGGAGGCCGACTATGCGGGCGATGGTCGTGCCGCGCACTATGCTGTCGTCCACGAGTATTACGCGCTTGCCGCGGACGGTGGAGGCGATGGTGTTGAGCTTTATCCTCACCGCGTCCTCGCGCCGGGCCTGGCCGGGCTGAATGAAGGTGCGGCCGATGTACTTGCTCTTGACAAAGCCCACGCCGTAGGGTATGCCGCTCTGCTTCGCGTAGCCGAGTGCGGCGTCGAGGCCGGAGTCCGGCACGCCGATGACCACATCGGCCTGCACCGGGTGCTCAAGCGCGAGGAAGGCGCCCGCGCGCTGGCGCGCCGTGTGGACGCAGCTGCCGTCGATGACGGAGTCGGGGCGTGCGAAGTAGATGAACTCAAAGACGCACTCGCCCGTCGCGTGGCCGCAGTGGCTGCGGTCGCTCTCAAGGCCCTTGTCGGAGATGGTGACTATCTCGCCCGGCTCCACGTCGCGCAGGAACTTGGCGCCGATGGCGTCGAGGGCGCAGCTCTCGCTGGCGATGACCCAGCCGCCCTCTATCTCGCCTATGCAGAGCGGGCGGAAGCCGATGGGGTCGCGCACGGCTATGAGCTTGCGCGGGCTCATGACGGCGAGGGAATAGGCGCCCTTGACCTTGTCCATCGCGCGGGACACGGCCTCCTCGATGCTCTTTGCGCCGAGGCGCTCGCGCGTTATGGCGTAGGCTATGACCTCGGAATCCGAGGTGGTGCGGAAGATGGCGCCGTCGAGCTCAAAGCTCTCGCGCAGCTCCGCGGCGTTGGTGAGGTTGCCGTTGTGGGCAAGGGCCATGCCGCCCTTGATGTGCCGGATGACCAGCGGCTGGGCGTTCTCGCGGCTCTGGCCGCCGGTGGTGCCGTAGCGGCAGTGGCCGATGGCCATGCGGCCGCGGGGCAGCTTGCGGAGGATGTCCTCGGTGAACACCTCGCTCAAAAGCCCCGTGTCCATGTGGCCGGTGATGACCCCGTCGTCGTTTACCGCGATGCCGCAGCTCTCCTGGCCGCGGTGCTGAAGCGCGTAGAGCGCGTGGTGCGTTATATTGACGACGTCCGCGCCCTCGTCACGCATGTAGATACCGAATACGCCGCACTCCTCGTGCAGCTTGCCGAAAATGTCTGCTCCCATTGTTCTCTCCCGGTCGAAAAAGTCTTATTTCCCTATGAGCCTGCGCATGACTTCCTGATACGCATCCTCGACGCCGCCGAGGTCGCGGCGGAAGCGGTCCTTGTCGAGCTTCTCGTGGGTCTCGACGTCCCAGAAGCGGCAGGTGTCGGGGCTTATCTCGTCGGCGAGGACGATGGTCCCGTCGCTCAGGCGACCGAACTCGAGCTTGAAGTCCACAAGCTCGATGCCGTGCTCGAGCAGCAGCGCCTTGAGCAGCTCGTTTATGCGGAAGGCGTAGCTCTTGATGGTCTCTATCTCCTCCGCCGTGGCGAGCTTGAGGGCCAGGGCGTGGTAGGAGTTTATGAGCGGGTCGCCCAGCTCGTCGTTCTTGTAGGAGAACTCTATGGTCGGCGCGTCAAAGACGATGCCCTCCTCGACGCCGTAGCGCTTCGCGAAGCTGCCGGCGGAGATGTTGCGGATGATGACCTCGAGCGGCACGATGGAGACCTTCTTTACCAGGGTCTCGCGCTCGGAGAGCTCCTCGACGAAGTGGGTGGGGATGCCGTTCTTCTCGAGCATGCGCATGAAGCTGTTGGTGAGGCGGTTGTTGATCACGCCCTTGCCCATGATGGTGCCGCGCTTTTCGCCGTTGAAGGCCGTGGCGTCATCCTTATAGTCAACTATGCAGAGGTTCGCATCGTCGGTGGCAAAGACCTTCTTGGCCTTACCCTCGTAGAGCTGTTCGCGCTTTTCCATGTCAGTTCCTCTCCTTTTCAAGCTTTTCGCGCAGGGCGCGGTCCTTTTCAAGCGTGGCGGCCTCCATGTCCCGGCGCATGGCGTCGAGGCGCTCGGCCAGTTCTTCGTCGTATATAGCAAGCATCTGGGCGGCTAGGAGGGCGGCGTTCTGCGCCCCGTCTATGGCGACGGTGGCCACCGGGATGCCGGAGGGCATCTGCACGGTGGAGAGCAGCGCGTCCAGCCCGTCGAGCGTGGAGCTCTTGACGGGGATTCCGATGACCGGCAGGGTGCTCGCCGCAGCGAGGGCCCCCGCAAGATGCGCCGCCTTGCCCGCGGCCGCGATGATGACGCCGAAGCCGTTAGCCCGCGCCGAGAGCGCAAAGCTGCGCGCCGCCTCGGGCGTGCGGTGGGCCGACATGACGTGTACCTCGGTCCCTATCTCCAGGGCCTCCAGCTGGCGCACCGCCTTCTCAACGACCGGCCAGTCGCTGTCGCTGCCCATTATGACGGCAGCCTTTTTCCTATCCATGCCCTCGCCTCCAAGTGATAAATAAAAATGTAACAAGGCCACGGCATACAGTCATGGCCTTGTCTTTTACGAATTTATGCTCTTCTTCCCGAGAAGGTACCCCCAGACGGGGAACAAAAGGGCGCACTGGGCCCCGGCCGAGCCAAACGAAAGCCGAACCATCGCCGCGCCACCTCCCGTAAGAAGATAGTATTATGATATAGGCTTTTCCCGCAAAACTCAACGGATTTTGCCCGATGAAATTGATTTTCATCCAAAGCGACAAGTTTCGACCACTTCCGCCCCGGATTTTATGCGGATTTTACACGCCGGAGGCCCCGGACTTGTGAAATCCGGCCCGGCGTGGTAAAATACCCCTGTATCAGCGCACCGGCACGCAATTTTTTGAAAGACGTGATCAAATGACAATGGAAAACATGCGTCTCGCCGTCCTCATAGACGGTGACAACGCGCCGCGCGACTGCCTCAAGAGCATCATGGAGGAGATAGCCATATACGGCACGCCCATGATAAAGCGCATATACGGCGACTGGGCCTCCCAGGGCCTGACGAGCTGGAAGAACTCCCTGCTCGAAAACGCCGTGACGCCCAAGCAGCAGTTTGCATATACGACGGGCAAGAACGCCACGGACTCCGCGATGATAATAGATGCAATGGACATACTCTACACCGGCAAGACTGACGGCTACGTCCTCGTCTCCTCGGACTCCGACTTCACGCCCCTGGCCATACGCCTGCGCGAGAGCGGGATGTATGTCATCGGCATAGGCGAGGAAAAGACGCCCAAGGCCTTTGTCCAGGCCTGCGACAAGTTCATACGCGTGGAGGTCATCCGCGACAAGTACAAGAAGACCGCCAAGGCCGCCGCAAAGCCTGCGGCCAAAAAGACCGCCGCTAAGACGGCCAAGACCGCGGAGAAAACAGACAAGGCCCCGGCCAAGACCACGGCCAAAAAGTCCGCCCCCGAGGAGAAGAAGCCGCCCGTCCCGGACGACATCATCAACCTCATCGCCGACTCCGTCGCCGACCTCGCGGACGACGACGGTTACATCGACCTCTCGAACCTCGGCAACCTCATTATAAAGAAACAGCCCGACTTCGACCCGCGCACCTACGGCTTCGGCAAGCTCTCGACCATGCTCAAGAACCTGCCGCGCTTTGAGGTCCAGGTCCGCGAGACCTCGGACCCCAACGTGAAGCCCATCTACATCCGCGACCAGGAGGCATAATGACAAAGCGCAGGCGTATCGTCGTCCCCATCCTGCTCGTGCTCGTCGCCATCGCGGCCGCGCTGCTCCTGCTCTCGAAGTACGGCCTTTCCGTCACGCGCCTCTCTCTGGAGTTTGAAAACCTGCCCCGGGGCTTCGACGGCTTCAAAATAGTCCAGCTCAGCGACCTGCACGGCTCGGAGTTCGGGCAGGACAACGCCCGGCTCATCGAGGCCGTGGAAAAGGAGGAGCCGGATATCATCGCCCTCACGGGCGACTTCCTGGACGAGGGCAAGGCCGGGCGGGAGCTCCCGGCGCTGGGGGCGCTTGTGGCGGAGCTCATAAAGCTCGCGCCCGTGTATTTCGTAAGCGGCAACCACGACTGGGCCTCCGGCGCGTCGTCGGAACTCTTTGAGACGCTCACCGCCGCCGGCGTGGTCTGTCTCAGGAACGACTTTGTCTACCTTGAGCGCGGCGGGGACGTGCTCGTCCTCGGCGGCGTGGACGACCCGAACGGCCCGGCGGATATGGAAACGCCGGACGAGTTCGTCGCCCGGCTGCGCAGCGAGGCCCCAGGCGCCTTCACGCTGCTGCTGGCGCACCGCGCCTACTGGGCGGAGCGCTACCCGGAGCTGGACGTGGACCTCATCCTCTGCGGACACACCCACGGCGGCATAGTCCGCCTCCCCTTCCTCGGCGGCGTGGCGGGCACGAATTTTGCCCTCTTTCCCGAGTACGACGCCGGGCTCTTTGAGACGGGGGCCTACAAGCTCTACATCTCCCGCGGCCTGGGCAACTCCGTGCCGCTCCCCCGCTTCCTCAACACGCCCGAGCTCGTCTCGATAACCTTAAAGTGCGCGTGAGCGCCCCATTCTGGGGCGCTCTTTTTTTGCCTGTTGACAGCAAACTGTATTATGGCTATAATACAGTCAAGAAAACTGTATTACTCGACTAACACACTTTTGCGGGAGGTGAGCGCGTGATATCCTTCGAGGGCTTCCGCTCCGAGGACGGGGTGCCCATCTATTTGCAGATAATAAAGTATCTAAAGCAGGGCATAGTCTCCGGCGCGGTGGCGGACGGGGACGAGCTGCCCTCACGCCGGGTACTCTCGGCTACGCTGGGCGTGAACCCGAACACCGTGCAGAAGGCCTGCCGGATGCTCGAGGAGGAGGGACTGCTGAACTCCCACGCGGGGGCCAAGAGCTGCGTGTGCGTCACGCCCGAGCTGCGGGAGAGGGTGCGCGCGGAGCTCATCCGCTCGGACGCGCTGGCCGCGGCGTCTGCCTTCCGGCGCATGGGCGTGCCGCTTGAGGAGGCGTTGGAGCTTGTAAAGCTCGCATATGAGGAGGCTGGGGAATGAAAAGGCACTTATCCGTATTCGAACTTGCCGCGCGCGGCGCGGTGTACAAGACGCTTATAGTCTCGCTCATCGCGGCGGCGGCCGCCTTTGCCCTGATGTATGCAATACCGGGGACGGCTGAAAACCTGAGCGACTATTTCTCCGGCGAATATTACAGCGAGCCGGCCGGTACGACTGTTAAAACCGGCGCCGCCTGGGCGGCATACGTCTACACCGCCGGCATATTCGCGCTCTACGTCCTGCTCGCACGCGTCGGAGCACCGAAAAGAGGCGTGAACCCGGACTACACCTTCCGCCGCCTGCGCATCTCGGAGCGGGAGGCGGCCTGCATACAAGCGGGAGTACACGCGCTCTGCTTTGCCATCTATATGGCCATGCTGCTGGCGGCTTATGTTGGTTTTTCGGCGCTCTTTCTTTCGCGTTCCCTGCCCTATGAGAACGACAGTCAGAGCCTGTTTTTTGCAGCCTACACAACACTGCCCCTGCGCAGGCTGCTGCCGCTCTCGGAATGGTTCCAGTGGGCTGCGCTCGCCGTGACCTGCCTTGCCTGCGGCGTCGGCTCGGTCACCATTTCCTTCTGGAAGCGCCGGAACCGGGTCTCCGGAGTGGGCGTTGCGGCGGGCATCATCCTGATACTCTCAAATCTCTTTAGGTATAATGACGCCGGTCTGTATATGATCTTCATCGCTTGCGAGCTGCTGCTCGTCTCAGGCGGATTATTTGGCTCTCTGAATGACAACAATGCCGAAGAGCGAGAGGTCGGGAACATGGCAAGCCCGGACAGCGGGGAAGGAGGCGAAGCAGATGCGTCTGCGTGATATGGCGGCGCCGCCGGGCTTTGACTCGGCCCATGAGATAAAGCGCGTCCGGAACTGGCTGCTCTGCTGCGCCGCGATCTTTGTCTTTATCTTCGCCTGCGTCTATGTAGGCCAGCTCGTGAACATATCCTCCCTGATACGCCGCGACAAATTCGAGCCCATGGGGATGTTCCCGGACGTGGCGCGCATTCCCTCGCTCGTGTGTTTTCTGCCGGTGTTCATAGGGCTGCTGGTGATGCTCATCCGCAACGTCAACTATTTCCGCGCCTCGAAGAGCTATTACACCATGCGGCGGCTTCCGAACCGCTGGGAGTATCCGCTCCGCTGTGCGCTGCTTCCGGCGTCGGGCTTTCTCGTGCTCCTGGTAGGCTCGCAGATACTGCTCCTGCTCGCGGGCGCGGCCTATCTATACATCACTCCCGACGCCTGGCTGCCCGCCGGAGCTGGGGAGAGCGTTCTAAGCTTCGTTTTAGGAGGTATCCTCGCATGATAGAACTCAAAAACGTCAGCAAGTCCTACGGCAAGCATCAGGCCGTACGGGACCTCAGCCTCACGATAGGCTCCGGCGAGATCGTTGGCCTCTTCGGCGAAAACGGCGCGGGCAAGAGTACGCTCATAAAGTGCATCCTCGGCCTGCTCAAGTACGAGGGCACGATAACGCTCGACGGCGAGCCCATAAGCCATAAAAACATAGACCGCCTCTCCTTCGCGACGAGCGAGCACTCCTTCTTTCCCGCCCTCTCGCCCGAGGGGCACGCGGACTTCTACGCCGAGCACTTCCCGCGCTTCAACCGCAAGCGCTTCGACGTGCTCATGGACTTCTTCGAGCTGCCGCGCAAGGGCGCCCCTTCGAAGCTGTCGACGGGGCAGAAAAACCAGTTCGAGGTCGTGCTCGCACTCTCGCAGGGCGCGGACTACATCCTCATGGACGAGCCCTTCTCCGGCAACGACGTGTTCAACCGCGAGGACTTCTACAAGGTCCTGCTCGGCATCATGGAGCCGAACGAGACGGTCATACTCTCCACCCACCTCATCGAGGAGGTCGAGGGCTTCATCGGCCGGGCGCTGCTCATCCACAAGGGACAGCTCGTGGGCGACGTGCAGATGTCCGAGCTCGAGGAGACCGGCGAGGGGCTCATCGACTTCGTAAAGCGCAACTACGGCTACCGCGCCGAGCGCATCCGCAAGGCGATAAGCGAGCTTTCGGGCGACGAGTGAGAGGAGGGCGCGCATGAAAAGAGCGGGCATACTGCTCATAGTTCTGGCGCTGCTGGCCGCGGGCTTCATGGTCGCCGCCAACATAGTCGTCGCGGACACGGGCGACGAGGCGCATTTCGAGTCCACGCTGCTCTCCGGCTCGCGCGAGGGCGGCGAGGGCGTCCGGATCCTCGGTTACGGCCACCGCTCCACTGTTAATACCCCCGACATGTACTTCAACCTCGATTACGACGCGGGCTCCGGGACCTCGGAGAGCACCTTCCAGCTGGGCAGCCAAGACAGCGTGACGGGAACGGACTACGGCACATACAATTTCGACATATTCGACGGCCTCAACAGCGGAGGGAGCAGCAGCGGCGGGGACGGCATGGACAGGGACGACCTGCCTCTGCCCTGCGCCGTCATAGCCGACGAGACGGCGGCTGGCCAGACCTATACGGAGACTATGTACCTCAGCGAGCTCTGCGAATACTGGCCCATCAGCGTCGACCGCTGGGGCTGGTCGGAAGTTGAGGGCCTCTCCACTGAGATCAGCGAGAAGCTCCGTCCGCTGCTGCCCGTGCCCGAGGACACCCTAGTCACCGCCACGGTCACCAAGGATGTGGCAGGCTGCATCCGCGAGTACGACTGCCGCGTCGTCGGCGGCTCCAGCTATGAAATACGCTGCTACAACTATGAGAGCTGCTGCATCATATACGTGCGGCTCTACTCCCGAGGCGGGGACGGCGAATATGAGCTGCAAAGCAGCCGTATATACAGCATGGAGACGGAGCTTGACGAAGAGTTTGAGATGTACGCGCCCGTCCCGGGGAGCTTCCGCCTCGCGTTTGAGGGCTTAGAGTTCGGCGACATCGTCGAAGCCCCGGTCGGCGGCGCGCTGCTGCTCGGGATCGGGGACACGGCGCTCCGCGTAGTGCAGCTCTCGGGCGCGGGGGAGACGTTGCAGGACCTGGAGCTGTCCCGCTCCGAGGAAGATGTCGGCGCGAGCTTCGTCATCGGCGAGGATTGGGTGCTGGTAGAGCAGCACGGCCTCGTGCACTCGCTCGTCCCAGACGCGGACGGCATCTATGTCGCCGGCCCGGTATATGACCTGCGCGATACCGTGGGCTACGCCAGCAACATATGGAGTTATGGTGAGCACTTCTACTTTGACGGCGAGCGCCTTGCCTCCCTCATTGAGGTGAGGTTCCGCTGGTTCGGCAACCCCATATACCAGGACGACAGCTTCCCCGATGAGCCCAGGGACGCTCTGCTCTATCTTGCCGTCGCCACGCCGGAGGAAGTGCTGCTCTCCGAAGAGTTGTATCCCACACTGTACAACAATGGTTTGAATCTCTGGTACACGATAGAAATGGAATAAAAAAGAGACCCCCGAGGGGGTCTCTTTTTTATTGCGCGGGCGCCTCTCCCAGGCTTGCGCGGAAGCCTTTTAGGACGACTATCGTCCAGACGATTATCACCAGCGTCAGGGCGAGGAAGGGCCAGATGAACCAGCCGTCGCCCTCGTCGAGCGGCAGTGGCAGGGAGAGCAGCGTCGTGAACACGACGTTCACCGTCCTGAGCACCAGCAGACCGCGTCGCTGCGGGCAGCCGAAGCGCTCCGCGGCGGAGGCGAGGTTCGTGAAGAGCTGGAAGTGGACGTAGAGCGTCAGCACCGCGGCTATGAGCCACAGGCCCCAGAGCTCTGTGGGCTCTCCCAGTGCCGTCAGTACCCAGCAAAGGCCCTCCCAGGCCGCAATCAGGCCGCAGAGCGGGCGCAGCAGCATCGCCGAGGGTTCCCCCGCCCCTGCGATGCCGGGCAGGGCGGAATATATGAGCAGCCAGCCCGCCCAGTCGGGCAGAAGGTCTATGGTGTTTATATTGAAGTGCAGGTATATGAGCGCGTAGCCCCAGGCTATCTTGCCCAGAGAGCTGTAAAGGCCCTTACGCTCCTCCATTCGACCCGCCCCCTTCCATGACGAATTCGTCCACTACCTCGCCGTCGAGCGTGATGCGCACGGCGGCATATTCATACTTCGGCTCCGGCAGAAGGCCCACCTCGTGCCGGAACTCCTCGAAGGAAATCTCTATCTTCCCGTCCCAGTCGGTATCCATGTCAGCATAGCGTCCTGCGCTGTGTCGGTGCTCGTCGTCGAAGCTCGCTCCGGGCAGACCGGATTGCAGCGTTTCGTCGGCAAAGGTATATGGCTCGTCCGTGGAACTGAGCGTCACCATGTGCAGCGCGGCCGTGTCCTCTGGCAGGCTGTCTTCGTTGCAGGCATATTCCACACAAAACAGCTCTGCGACCGGCTTGAATTCGGCGCTGGGCCTGTAAACGCTGTCGGAATAGCCCTGCGGCACGCCCGCGAGACCCATGCTCGAGTCCGAGGCCACGGCGTAGAGGTTTCGCCGGAGCGTCACCGTGCCGCACCCGCGCTCCACGCTCGTAACGTCGCGCCAGGGCAGGACATCGTTACCCCAACGCGCGAGCGAGACGGGGTCGTACACCAGGGCGCCGGCGGCGATAAACTGCCGCTCGCCCGTCTCCTCGACGACCCAGCCCTCGGCCTCATAGGCGCGCACGGGGACAACGTAGAGTCCGGTAAGAGCGTCGCCGTTCTCTCCCTTGAGCCAGCCGCCGTTTTCCAGGTCTGCGACGTAGCTGACGGTGAAGACCAGCTCCGCCTCGCAGCCGTCCTCCGAGCTCACGAGGTTGTTTATGAGATAGCCCGAGCCGCTGTCGATGCCGTACTGCTCGGGTATGGCCTCGTAGTGATAGGCCACCCAGCCATCGGCGCCGCTCTCGCGCATGCCCGCATAGAGCTCCTCGTGCTTTTCAAAGGGCGAGGCGGCGGCGAGGAAGACGCCGTTATCGTAGAGGAGCCCCTTGGCGTAAGTGTCCAGGGCCGCGGCGGGGGTCTGGCAGCGGGTGGTGCGTGCGGCGGCAAGGCTGCGGTCAAGCTCCCTCTGCGGGCCGGGGTGCATGTGCCCCGTATCCGCGCTCGCCGTGCCGAGCAGCAGCGGCGTCGCGAGCACTACGGCTATGCAGACCGAGGCCAGGGCCATGCCGCGCGGATAGAGCTTGAAGCGCACGATGGCCGCGATGCGGCGGGAGATGTTCTTGCCGCCGTTGGAGATGGAGCTCGTCCCCGGCGCGCGGGCGTATTTCGCGTTCGCCATGCCGAGCAGTATGCTGCCGTACTCGCGCCGCTCCTCGCCCTCGAGCCGCTCGAGCACGCGCTGGTCGCAGAGGGACTCGAGGTCGTTGCCCACGCGGTCGAGGACGTAGTGCATAAAGGGATTGCACCAGTGCAGTGCGCGGATGAGGCACCAGAAGATGCCCTGCGCCGCGTCGAAATACTTCAGGTGCAGCAGCTCATGGAGCAGCACCTTGTCATCCACGCCGCCCTTCGGCACGGCGAGCACGGGCCGGATAACACCGCAGACAAAGGCCGTGGGCAGGCCCTCGACCTCCACAGCACGGCTGCACCGCAGGCCGTATTTTTCGCACACCGCGGCGAGGCGCGCCGACACCGCCTCCGAGGCGGGCGCGCCGCGCCTGAGCGCCAGACGCAGCCGGGCATAGGCCGCGAGCTTCCAGAGCAGATACGCCGCCGCGCCGAGGGCGTAGACTACAAACAGCCAGTCCGTGACGCTCTCCGGCGCGCCGGAGGGCCAGGGCAGGACGCTTTTGGCGTCCAGCGCATCCCATGGCCCGGCGTAGGCCGAGGCCAGGCCGCGCTCCGCCGCCGTCTTGCACATGTCCACCCAGGTGGGCAGCGGCAGCAGCACCTGCCGCGTCATCCCCGCGGGGATGAGCGTGCGCAAGGCCAAAAGGCCCCAGATACCGTACTGCCAGCGGGGCGAGAGCTTGTCCGCGAGCAGATACTTCAAGATGAGCAGCACCGCCGCGACCAGCTAGACAGTGAGCGTTTGCAGCAGGAACTCCCAGATGTTCCCCACGGCTACACCTCCATCTCGTCGAGCATCCGCCGGAGCCGCGCCGCCTCGTCGGCAGAGATGTGCGTCTCCTTCAAAAACGCGGCGATGAGGTCCCCCGCCGCGCCTCCGTAGACCTTGTTGAGAAGCTCGTCCCTCTCCTGTCTGGCGCAGTCCTCCCGCGCCGCTCCCGCCGAATACGGCGCCGGGGAACTGCGGTCTATCTTCACAAGGCCCTTGGCCTCCATACGCGTCAGGTAGGTGTGCACCGTGTTCTTGCTCCAGCCGTGCTCCGGATAGAGCGCGCGCGTGAGCTCGCCGAGCGAGAAGCTCTCCCCCGCCCAGAGCGCCTCCATCACCGACCACTCGGCCTCCGTCAGCTTCATTGGGTTTCCCTCCTACAAGTGTAGTACAGGACTATACTACACTTGTAGGACAACGCTGTCAAGGGCCAAAAAACACCTTTTTACCTGAACGTTAGAAAACGGCCCCTCCCGGGGCCGTTTCCCTTCCATATCCCATATCGCAAGGTCCTAGCCTACTTCGGGCATGGACCAGTTCACTCTTGTATAGGACTCTATCATCGCGGCATAGTCGCTCTGGCAGGCGGCAAAGTCGCGGTTTTTTATGGATTCATAGATGCAGTAGTGGATGTCGCGGTGCCGGTCGAGCCGGAAGTTCCGCACGAGCTCCGGCATCCACTTCGACAGGCAGAAGAGCATGTACTGGTGGATGGGCTCGCGCGCGACGGCGAAGGCGTAGGAGTAAAGCGGGTTGTGCGAGATGCGGCAGACGTGCTCGTGAAAGGCGAGGTCCGCGGCGGCGACGCGCTTGCACCACTCCTCATGCGTGAGGCCCTCCGTATCGGCCCAGGCCTCCCGGTGCCTGAGAGCGAGACGCTCGAGCTCGGCGAGGTCCTCCGGCGTGGCGCGCTCTATGGCGAGGCGGGCGCACTCTATCTCGATATGGTTGCGGAACTCCGTGACGTTCTGCATCATGCCGCTCTGCTCATAAAAGCGCGAGGCGGTCTTGAGATAGCTCTCAAAGTCGAACTCTATGACAAAGGTGCCGCTGCCCGTGCGCGTCTCGACAATTCCGAGGGCATTGAGCTTCTGCAGCGCCATGCGCACGGTCAGGCGGTTCACGCCAAACTTGGCCGCAAGCTCGCTCTCCGACGGGAGCTTGTCCCCGACCTTCCATACCCCGGCGCTTATTTGTTCCTGTATCGCCTCGCAGACCTGCTCCGAGGCCGAAACCTTTTTTATCCGCATATCCTCTTCCACGGTCTGCACGCTCCTCCGCTTTTGGCTTTTATTTAAGTATAAATCATGCTCGCCGTCTTTGCAAGAGGGGATATGTCTGTTTTGTGTCAAAATTTTGTGATATATTATATCTCTCGTCGCGAATTTCTATTGACTTTTATGAATAATAAATATATTATGAATTTGACCGGATTACTTAGCGAACAGGATGCCGCTTTTTCGCGGCATAATCAATGACTTGAAAGGGTGAGAACATGGCCAAAAACCTGATGACCGGCAACGAGGCCGTTGCCCGCGGCCTTTACGAGGCCGGTGTGGCCTTTGCCTCCGCGTATCCCGGCACGCCCAGCACGGAGATACTGGAGAATGTTGCCGAGCACTACAAAGACAGCATCGCCTGTGAATGGGCGCCCAATGAGAAGGTCGCCTTCGAGGCGGCTGTCGGCGCATCCTTCGTAGGCGGCCGCTCCTTCGCGGCTATGAAGCACGTCGGCCTCAACGTCGCGGCCGACCCGCTGCTGACCTTCGCCTACACCGGCGTCAACGGCGGCATGTGCTTCGTCTCGGCTGACGACCCCGGGCTGCACTCCTCCCAGAACGAGCAGGATAACCGCTTCTACGCGCGCATGGGCAAATTCATCATGCTCGAGCCCTCCGATTCCCAGGAGGCCAAGGACATGGCCGTCATGGGCTATGAGCTCAGCGAGGAGTTTGACTCCCCCGTCATGCTCCGCATGACCACCCGCGTCTGCCACAGCAAGAGCCTTGTGGAGTTCGGCGAAGTGAAGGAGCAGCGCAAGAAAGAGTACGTAAAGAACCGCGCAAAATACGACCCCGTCCCCGCCATGGCCAAGGGCATGCACACCGCCGTTGAAAAGCGCTGGAAGCGCCTGCTTGAGTACACTGAGGTATGTCCCCTCAACCGCGAGGAGTGGCACACCGACGAGATCGGCATAGTCTCCGCCGGCGCGGCCTATCAGTACGCGCGCGAGGTATTTGGGGACAAGGCCTCCTACTTCAAGTGCGGCATGACCAGCCCGATGCCGCTTGAGAGCATAAAGAAGTTCGCCGCCAAGGTGAAGAAGCTTTACGTCGTCGAGGAGCTCGAGCCCTACATGGAGGACCTGATGCGCGCGGCCGGCATAGAGTGCGTGGGCAAGGCTCTCATTCCCATCGAGGGCGAGCTCAACCCCGACATCGTCCGCAAGGCCCTGACCGGTGAGGTCGCGCCCACCATCGAGTACGACAAGTCCGTCGTCCCCGGACGTCCGCCTATGCTCTGCGCCGGCTGCCCGCACGTCGGCCTCTTCTACGAGCTGGGCAAGATAAAGGACGTCATCGCCATAGGCGACATCGGCTGCTACGCCCTCTCCGGCAACCCGCCGCTGAACGCCAAGGACTTCGCCCTCTGCATGGGCTCCGGCTTCTCGATGGCCCACGGCGCGGCGAAGATAATGGAGAAGTTCGGCGACACTAAGAAGATAGTCGGCGTCGTCGGCGACTCGACCTTCTTCCACACCGGCATGAACAGCATGCTCGACGCTGTGTATAACCACTCCAACGTCACGCTCATCGTCGTCGACAACCGCATAACCGGTATGACCGGTCACCAGGAAAATCCCGGCTCCGGCTACACCATCACCGGTGAGCACGCCTACCCCGCCGACATTGAGGGCGTCGCCCGCGCCTTCGGCATGACGGACATACATAAGGTCAACCCCATGGACCTCGAGGCCACGCGCAAGGCGCTCAGGGACGCCATAGCCTTTGAAGGCCCCTCGCTGGTCATCACGCGCTACCCCTGCGCGCTCAAGAAGCGCAGCCCCGAGGACAACGCCGAGTTCGGCACGGAGAAGGCCAAGTACGCCGTCGACGCCGACGGCTGCATCGGCTGCAAGAGCTGCCTGCGCCTCGGCTGCCCGGCGATAAGTTTCGACGGCGGCACGAAGAAGGCGAACATAGACCGCGTGGCCTGCGCCGGCTGCGGCGTCTGCGCCCAGGTCTGCCCGAAGAAAGCTATTGGAAAGGTGGGTGGCTGATATGTCAAACGTTAAAAACGTCGTCCTCTGCGGCGTCGGCGGCCAGGGCACCATCCTGGCCAGCAAGATACTGAGCTACGCGCTCATCGAGGCCGGCTATGACGTCAAGATGAGCGAGATACACGGCATGAGCCAGCGCGGCGGCAGCGTCACGACCCAGGTCCGCTACGGCGAAAAGGTCTACTCCGCCATAATCGGCAAGGGCTCGGCCGATGTGCTGGTCGCCTTTGAGAAGATGGAGGCCTTGCGCTACCTTGACGACCTGAAGGCTGAGGGAGGCGTGGTCATCATCAACGACCACGCGATACAGTCCCTGCCCACGCTGCAGGGCATGGCCGCCTACCCCGAGGACTGCATAGACCGCGTCAAGGAGAAGGTCGCGGACACCCGCGTCATCAAGGCTACGAAGATAGCCGGCGAGCTCGGCAACGAGAAGGCCGCCAACGTCGTCCTCCTCGGCGCCACCGTCAAGGCCCTCGGTCTCGAGGACATGGACTGGGACGCCGCCCTCGCCGCCTGCGTAAAGCCCGCCTTCCTCGAGATGAACCGCGCCGCCTTCAAAGCCGGACTTGAGGCCGTGTGAGTTCCCCCGTAAACATAGCCAAAGCGCGCCGCACAATGCGGCGCGCTTTTTTACGCTCAAAGGCCTGGAAATGCTAATATCTCTCTGGTATGGCGCGGAAGTTTGTGATAATATAGTCGACTTTGAAGAAAGACAGGTACGAAAACCCGCTGTGCACGCGCTATGCGTCGGAGCGGATGCAGCAGATATTCTCCCCCGACTACAAGTTCACCACCTGGCACCGGCTCTGGCTCTCGCTGGCGGAAAACGAGCGCGCGCTCGGCCTGCCCGTGACGGCGGAACAGGTGGACGAGCTCAGGCAGAACCTCGGCGTCATCGACTACGAGGCCGCCGCGCGCTATGAAAAGGAGCTGCGGCACGACGTCATGGCGCACATCCGCGCCTGGGGCGACCACTGCCCCAAGGCCCGCGGCATCATCCACCTCGGCGCGACGAGCTGCTTCGTGGACGATAACGGCGACCTTATCGCCTACCGCGACGCCATGGAGCAGGTGCGCGGGCTGCTTCTGAACGTCATCGAGGCCCTTGCGGACTTCGCCCTCGAGCACAAGGACACGCCTGTCCTGGCCTACACTCACTTCCAGGCCGCCCAGCCCACGACGCTGGGCAAGCGCGCCTGCATGTGGATACAGGACTTCATGTTCGACCTCGAGCGGCTCGACTTCGAGCTCGCTCACCTCGAATTTTACGGCTGCAAGGGCGCGACGGGCACCGGCGCGAGCTTCCTCGCCCTTTTCGAGGGCGACGCGGCCAAAGCGAACGAGCTCGAACGCCGCATCGCCTCAGACATGGGCTTTGAGCGCGTACTGCCCATCACGGGCCAGACCTATACGCGAAAGATCGACTCCTTCCTCCTCAACGTCCTCTCCGGCATCGCCCAGAGCGCGGCCAAGATGGCGACGGACCTGCGCCTCATGGCGCACGAGAAGGAATTCGACGAGCCCTTCACCGAGGGTCAGGTCGGCTCCTCGGCCATGGCCTACAAGCGCAACCCCATGCGCTGCGAGCGCATCTGCTCCCTCGCGCGCCATATCATAGCCCTGGCGCAGGACCCGGCGATGACCGCCTCCACCCAGTGGCTGGAGCGCACGCTGGACGACTCCGCCAACCGGCGCATCTCCATTCCCGAGGCCTTCCTCGCCGCGGACGCTGTGCTCAGCCTCGCCGCCAACGTCATGCGCGGAGCCCGCGTCTACCCCGGTATGATGTCCCGCCACCTCGCAGAGGAGCTGCCCTTCCTCGCCACGGAAAACATCCTCATGCGCGCCGTTGCCCTCGGCGGCGACAGGCAGGAGCTGCATGAGGTCATCCGCGAATACTCCGTAGACACGGCCCGCCGTATGAAGGAGACCGGCTGCGGGAACGATCTGGCTGAGAGGCTGCTCGCGGACGAGCGCTTCAGGCTCGACCGCAAGACGCTCGACGAGATCATGGACGTGCGCAAATTCGTGGGCATGGCCCCGCAGCAGGCGGAGAGCTATGTCACCGAGCGGGTCCGCCCCGTGCTGGAGGCCAACCGCGGCCGCGCGGCCGCCGGGCGCGAGATAAGCTGCTGAAGGCTGGTGTAAAAAACATGAGACTCTTTTTTGCCATACTGCTCTGCAAGCTGACGCGCCTTGCGCTGAGGCTCGCCGGGCGCGGCGGCACGGCGCTGCCGGGCAAGATAGCCCTGCGCGTTTGCCCGGACATGCTCTCGAGACTCTCGCGCGGCGTGACCTCCGTCATGGTCACGGGCACCAACGGCAAGACCACCACCTACCGCATGCTTGAGCAGATGCTCCGCGACGCGGGGCGCGACTGCTTCGCCAACCGCTCCGGCTCCAACCTCGAGCGCGGCATCGCGGCGGATTTTGCGGCCAACGCCAACCTCTTCGGCCGGCCCAGAAAACGCTTTGCCGTCATCGAGTGCGACGAGGCCGCCTTCCGCCGGGTCTGCGGCGAGGTCAAGCCCGCCGTCGCCGTCGTCACCAACATCTTCCGCGACCAGCTCGACCGCTACGGCGAGGTCACGCACACGCTCGCCGGCATACGCGAGGGCCTGGCGCGCTCAAGCGAGACGCGCGTCTGCCTGAACGCGGACTGCTCGCTCACCGCTTCACTCGCGCCCGATGCGCCTGACCGCGTCCGCTTCTTCGGCATGGATGCTGCCCTCGGCGAGGCCGCGGCGGTGTCGGACGCGCCCCGCTGCATCTTCTGCGGAGCGGAGTATGAATACGACTACCACACCTTCGCCCACCTGGGCGGCTTCCGCTGCCCGAAGTGCGGTTATTCCCGCACCGAGCCCGACGTCGCCATCGTCGAGGTCGACTCGCTCGAGCCCGACAGCAGCCTCGCCGAGCTGCGCGTGGACGGGGAGTTCCTGCCCGCGGCGGTGAGCCTGCCCGCGGCCTACAACCTCTACAACGCCGCAGCCGCCGTTGCCGCCGCCACTGCCATGGGCATAAACGCCAAGGCCGCCATCCGCTCCCTTGCGCACATTGAGAGCGGCTTCGGCCGCATGGAGCGCTTTGAGCTCGGCAGTGCCAAGGTCACGATGGTGCTCGTCAAGAACCCCGCGGGCTGCGACCGGGCCATAGACTACCTTGCGACCCTGCCCGAGGGCGTTACGGCGGTGTTCTGCCTCAACGACGAGATCGCCGACGGCACGGACGTGTCCTGGATATGGGACGCCGCCTTTGAGCGGCTCTTTGAACCTGAGAAAAAGCCCATGAAGCTCATAGTCTCCGGCATCCGCGCCGAGGACATGCGCCTCAGGCTCAAATATGCCGGCGCCGACGAGGGCGATATCCGCCTCATCCACGGCGTGAACGAGCTCATAGACGTCATAGCGGAATGCAAGGGCAGCGTCTGCATACTGCCCACCTACACGGCGATGCTCCCGCTGCGCGCCGCGCTGGCCTCCCGCTGCGGCAGAAAGGAGTTCTGGAAGTGATGGAGCTGCATGTTTGCCACCTCTACCCCGACGTGCTGAACCTCTACGGCGACCGGGGCAACGTGCTGTGTATCAAAAAGCGCCTCGAGTGGCGCGGCATAGGCTGTACGGTGACGGAGCTGCCGATAGGCGAGCGCCGTCCGCTGGGCGGCTTCGACCTTTTCTTCGTCGGCGGCGGCCAGGATTTTGAGCAGGGACTGCTGCTGGAGGACCTGCGCGGCGGCAAGGGCGCGGACATCCGTGCCGCGGCCGAGGATGGGGCCGCCTTCCTCTGCGTCTGCGGCGGCTATCAGCTCATGGGCCACTACTACGACACTGCCGCGGGCGTCCGCTGCGCGGGCCTGGACGTGCTCGACCTCGCCACCGAGGGCGCGGAGGAGCGCATGATAGGCAACTTTGCCTTCGAGACCGAGTTCGGCCCCGTTGTGGGCTTTGAGAACCACAGCGGCCGCACCCGCCTTGGCCCTGACGCAAAGCCCCTGGGCCGTGTGCTGCGCGGCTTCGGCAACAACGGCACCGACGGCACCGAGGGCGCGAGGTACAAGAACGTCTTCGGCACCTACAGCCACGGTCCTGTACTGCCCAAGAACCCGGATTTCTGCGACGGCATCCTCCTCGCCGCGCTGCGCCGCCGCTACGGCGACGCGGAGCTCGCGCCGCTGGAGGACCTCTCCGAGCGCGAGGCCCACGAGAGCGTGCTGTCCCGGCTGCTGGGATAAAAATTTTTTCTCTTAATTTTCGTTTAATCTTTGACGGCTATACTTGAGCCATACTCAGGAAGGGAGGCAAAAGCATGAGCCTGTTGAGGATGAACGTAGGCATGGCGGTCACGATGGCCCGCACGGCGGGCTCGCGCACGGCCTTTGCCCTGGTCAGCGGTTCCTCCGCACCCAAGGCGCCTGCGGCGGAGCAGAGAAAGAACAAGTGCAAATGAATATATAAAATGAGGCGGGCCCTTTTCGGGGCCCGCCCTTTTTCTATTCTGTTGCGGTTCCATCATCCGCGGGAGCTTCCGTTGCGCCCGCGTCGGCGCTGTCTGCGGCGGGTTCGGCGCTCTCGTCGTTCTTGTGGAAGTCGGAGTAGTCGACCACGAGGTCGGGGCCGTCAAAGCTGCCGTCGAGCTTCGACATGGTGCGCTCATACGCCTCACTGCCCTCCTCATAGGGCACGGGACGATAGTCATTCACGCCCTCCGTGCTCGAGAGGCAGCAGGGGATGGCCTCATAGCCCTCCACGCTCACCGTGCCGTCCAGGTCGCGCTTTACCGTGAACTGGACTATGGCCGTATCCCGGTCGCGCGGAGCGGTGTTGCCGCCGAAGGACCAGTTACCGAGGCTGTTGACTATCCAGCCGCCGTTATACTCGTCGATGCGCTGCAGGACGTGCGGGTGCGAGCCGTAGACGATGTCGGCCCCGGCATCTATGGCAGCGCGGCCGAGCTGCTCCTGTCCCGAGGTGACCTGATAGCTGCCCTCTATGCCCCAGTGCATGAGGCAGATGACGATATCGACATCCTCCCTCGCTGCCAGGGCCGAGACCCCCGCGCGTATCTCCTGCTCGCCGGCGCACCAGCGTGCGGCGTAGAGGCCGATGCTGATGCCGTCGCCGGTTTGATACACATAGCTGCCGTCGGGCGGCGCGTAGGCAACGCCCGCGTTGTCAAGCACCTTCTGCGTGTTCTCCAGACCGGTTTGGCCGAAGTCCATGGTGTGGTTGTTCGCCAGGGTGACGAACTCCACGCTGCCGTCCAGGAGGATCTGAACATTCTCCGCCGCGCCGCAGAACTGGAATGTGCCCGTTCCCGACAGCGGCGTATCCGAAAAGCTGCACTCGAGGTTGGCTATCGTGAGATAGTCGTCCTCAAAATACTGAATCGTGCCCGAGAACGGCCAGCTCATGTCGCCGTCCAAAACAGACTCAAAGTGGTCGTTGTACTGTGAGGACGTGAGCGTGCAGTCGCCCACCATGGAGATGGTGAAGTAGTCGGGCTCAGGCTCCGGTGTCGGAGTAGGCGTCGGCGTCGGACTTGGCGTCGGAGTGGGCGTGGGCGTAGGGCTCGGAGTTGCGGAGACTTCCGGCGTCGGACTTGGCGTCGGCTCCGGAGCCGCCGTGACGCGCAAAAACAGCAGCCCGCCCAGCGCGGCCACAGCGATTATGAATATTAAAATGAGTGTAAATTTCTTTGCAGTATTCATAGCCCTGCTGAGACCGAAAAACCGGCTTGAATGTTCCCGCTATCCGGCTTAGGATCTCTCTTTTCCTACGAAAAATACAGATATGAGCCCCGGTCCGGTGTGGGCGCCTATGATGGGGCCTATGTGGGTATAGAACACGTCGCGGAAGCCGCACTCGGCGACCAGCGCTGCGCCGTATTCCCTGGCCTTTTCGGGGGCGTCGGCCTCGGAGACAATGAGGGTCTGCTCTCCGGCATTCTCCACGAGTTCCTTTATGTCCTTGAGCACCTTCTTGAAGCACTGCTTGTCGCCGCGCACCTTCTGCCAGACCTCGAGGTGGCCCTCATAGTCGAGGTGCATGATGGGGACTATGTTCAGCGCCGTGCCGAAGGCCGCCGCAGTCTTGCTCACGCGGCCGCCGCGGTAGAGATAGGTGAGGTCGTTCGTCGTGAAGATGGAGTTGACGTTGTGAACGATGCTCTCAAGCTCCCGGGCATTGGCTTCCAGCTCCATGCCCTTGTCGCGGTTATCAGCCGCGCGCAGGACCACAAGCCCGAAGCCTGCGGAGGCGTTCGCGGAATCCACGACTCGGCAGGTCCAGCCGGGGTACTCCTCCATGAGCATTGCCGCGGCGGAGCGTGCGTTGTCACAGGAGCCGGAGATGGCCGCCGCAAGCGAAATGTGAAGGACCGGCTTGCCGGCCTCAGCCAGGGGACGCCAGAATTCGGTAAACTCGCCGGGGTTTATCTGGCTCGTGCGGGCAATGCCGCCCGCGCGCATCATGTCGTAAAATTCGCGGAAACTCTCCTCCGTCATGCCGTCCGTCATGGGCTTTCCGTCCATGGTGAAGGGCATTTTATATGGAATTACTCCACGCTCTGTGCATTTCTCAAGCGAGAGGTCGCAGCCGGAATCAGCAGTGATCTGGTATATATCAGCCATAACACAACCACCTTTCTTACTTGCGCCTTGGCGCTCTGCAATTATATCTCCATGGGAAAAAATTATCAAGAGCCAGTTTGTCGCGACTACCTAAAAGCCCCCGCCGGCTATATGCCGACGGGGGCTTGGCTGTGTCGATTATGGCTCAGAAGTACATCATTACCTTCAGCACGGGCTCCGGGCGCTTGTCGGCCATGTGCATGGCCTCGGCAAACTGCTCTATCGGATAGCGCTGGGTGACGAATTTGCTCAGATCCATCTTTCCGGAGTGTATCGCCTCCGCGATGAGCTCAAAGTCCTCATAGGTGTACATGTTGTAGGCCTTGAAGTCGAGCTCGTGCTGCTGGTGTACGCGATAGGGGAAGCCTATGCCGTCCTCCATGAGCGCGTGCTGTACCAGCTGGCCGCCGCGGCGGCAGATCTCGGCCGCCTGCTGAAGCGTGGGCGCGTCGCCGTAGGCGAGGAACACGATGTCCGCTCCCACGCCGTTGGTGAGCTCCATTACGCGCTCGTAAAGGTTCTCTTTGCGGCTGTTGCAGGTGAGTTCGGCGCCCATGTCGCGCGCCTTGGCAAGGTTGAAGTCGGAGACGTCGACCATGAGTATCTGCTTCGGGCCGTACAGCTTGGCGCAGAGGTAATCGCCTATGCCTATGGGGCCGCAGCCGATGACGACGATGGTGGTATCGGCATCGATCTTGCTGTTGCGCACTGCGTACATACCGTTGGCTATGGGCTCGATGAGCGCGCCCTCCTCGTAACTGAGCTTGTCGGGTATGGGAACCACGGTCTTTTCGGGCACGACTATGTATTCGCCCAGCGCGCCGCTCCAGCCGCCCGCGCCGAGCACCTTCTTGTTGGGGCAGACGTTGTAGAGGCCGTGCTCGCAATACCAGCAGTGGCCGCAGCCGTAGTGGGGCTCGACGGTGACACGGTCGCCGACAGAAAACTTGGTGACGTCGGGGCCGACCTCAATGACCTCTCCGGCCACCTCGTGTCCGGAAACGAGCGGCGGGATGCGGAAGGGGTGCAGGCCGTGCAGCGCGTGCACCTCGCTGCCGCAGATGCCGCAGTTGTGTACTTTTATCTTTACGTCGTCCGCCTTTTCGATCTGGGGTTCCGGCATGTCGTCGCGGAACTCGGCGGCGCCGACAGCAGGCATATAGCCAGCTCTCATACTAATTCCTCCTTAGCCTGCCGCCGGCTCAGCCGGTGACATTCCCGCCGATGAGATTCGGCAAAATCATGGATATGGGCTCGACGTAGGTGACGAGCAGCAGCGCTATTATTGCAGCTATTATAAGCGGCATGACCGACTTGCATATCGACTTGAGCTTGATGCCCGCGATACCGCAGCCGACGTAGAGGTTCACGCCGACAGGCGGGGTCACGAGGCCGACGGCCAGGTTGAAGACCATGATGCAGCCCAGGTGGACAAGGTCGATATCCAGCGCAGCGGCGACGGGAGTGAGGATGGGAACAATGATGTACATCGCGCTGTTGGCGTCGATGAAGCAGCCCGCGATGAGCAGGATAACGTTCACAATGAGCAGGAAGATGTACTTGTTGCCGCCGGAGATCTCGATGAGCGCGGAGCTCGCGTCGGCGGCGATGCCGGTGAGGGTCAGGGCGTAGGAGAAGAGGCTGGCGGTGCCGACTATGAGCATGACGACGGCGGTCTGGCTGACGCTGTCGACCAGCAGGTCCCACAGGTCCCTGAGGTTGAGCTTCCTGGTGATGAGGCCGACAATTATGCCGTAGATGGCGGCGACAGCCGCGGCCTCGGTCGGGGTGAAGAAACCGCCGTAGATGCCGCCGAGGATGATGACGGGCATCAGCAGGCCGGGGATGGCTCTTACAAAGGCGCGCCAGCGCTCACGGCCGCTGGCCTTGGGCAGAAGCTTGAGCTCGCGGCCGCGGTAGGTGAACATCATGGCCAAGATGAGCAGCACGCCCATGAGTATGCCGGGGACGATACCGGAAGCGAAGAGCTCGCCGACGCTCTGCCCGGTTATCGCGCCGTAGATGACGAAGGTTATGCTCGGCGGGATGATTATACCTATGGCTCCGGAGGCGGAGACAAGTGCGGCGGAGTCGCTCTTGTCATAGCCGACGTTGGTCATGGCGGGGATAAGGATCATGCCCAGGGCCGCGACGGTGGCCGGGCCGGAGCCGGAGATGGCCGCGAAGAAGCAGGCGACGATGACCGTGACGAGGGCCATGCCGCTGCGGCGGTGTCCGACGAGTGTGCGGGCAAAGTCGATGAGCTGGCCGGATATGCCGCTCTTATCCATGACGTTTCCGCCAAGGATGAAGAAGGGGATGGCCAGAAGTACGAATTTGCTGGTGGCGGCGTAGAGGTTGGACGCCACAGGGAGCAGAGGCAGTCCCTCATAGAGGAGGGTGGCAATGCTGGAGATACCGAGGGCGAAGGCTATCGGCATGTTCATAAAAAGCAAGAGGAAGAATATTCCGAACAGTATGAGCGCTGCCATTATTCCTTCGCCTCCCCTCTCGCAGCTGCGATGAAGTTCTTTACCGCGAGCTGCACCTCACGTATGAAGAGCACCGCTCCGCCTATCGGCAGCCAGATGCCGTAGAGCCACACGGGCCAGGACATGCCCATGCTGAGGATGTTGTTATTGAGCTGGTTCTGGACCATGAGGTAGCCGAAGTAGACGATGGCGGCACAGAAAGCCGCGCTGAGCAGGTCGCAGATCAGGGCAATGATCCTCTGGACAGTAAGGGGCATCAGGTCAGTGATGACGCTCAGGCCGAGATGGGCCGAACGCTTGGCAGCCGTGGCTGCGCCCAGGATGCTGAGTATCATGAGTCCGACGCAGGTCAGCTCCTCAACAAAGGGCATGGAACCAAGCGACGGATCTATGAGAACCAGCAGCTTACGGGCGACGACGTTTGCAAACGTCAGAATCAGCATGACGAACAGAACAACTGCACATATGCTGTCTTCAAAGGTATTCAGTACCTTTTTCATGCCTCTCCTCCTCTTAACAGGCTCTTAACTGGGTTCTTTTCGGCATCCGGGGGTCCCTGAGGACCCCCGGATATAAAGTGTATCGGTTTTAAGGCTTACTGCACGCCGAAGGCGGTGCAGGCCTCCTCGCCGTAGATGCCCTTGTACTCCTCGATGAGGTCGCTGATGACGGCGCGCCATTCCTCGACGTCCTCCTCGGTGAAGTAGTAGAACTCAACGCCATTCTCGTCGATGCACTGCTGGATGAGCTCTTCCTCCTCGGCCACGATCTCGGCGTTTACCTCCTTGCAGGCGGCCTCGACGCACTCGAGGACGAGAGCCTGGTCCTCCTCGCTGAGCTTGGAGGTGAAGTTGGCGGTGTTGGCCATGAAGGTGAAGGCCTCATAGGTGTGGCGGGAAACGGTCATGTAGGGCTGGATCTCCTGGACGTTGTTGGAGACGATGGTGGAGATGGAGTTGTCATGGCCGTCGATGGTGCCCTGCTGCAGGGCGGTGAAGACCTCGGACCAGCTCATGGCCTGGGGAGAGGCGCCGTAGGCGGAGTAGAAGTCCATGAAGAAGTCGCCGCCGGGGATGCGGATCTTGAGACCCTGGAGGTCCTCAGGATCCTCAATGGGGTGCTTGCTGTTGGTCATCAGCTTGAAGCCGTTGTGGACAGCGCCGAGGTAGGTGACGCCGCTCTCGCTGAGGATCTTGTTCATGTACTCGCCGCCGGTGCCGAAGAAGCAGTCCTCAGCCTCCTGATAGTCGGCGAACAGCCAGGGCAGGGTCGCGACCATCGCGGACGGAGCCAGGCTGGAGATGATGCTGGTGGAGTGGACGTCAAAGTCGACGGAGCCGCTGGTGAGCAGCTCGAGGCCCTTGGTCATGTCGCCGCCGGCGAGCTGGTCGTTGTTGTAAACGGTGACCTTGAGACGGCCCTCGCTGCGCTCCTCGAGCAGCTCGGCAAAGCGTCTGGCGGCACGGGTGTCGTTGCCCTGCTCAGTGCCGTTGCAGCTGAGGATGAGTTCAACGGTCTCGCCGGAAGCGTCGTCGGAGTTGTCGCCGGTGTCGCCGGCATCGCCGCAGGCGGCAAGGGCGAAGACCATGGTGAGCGCAAGGATGAGTGCAAGGATCTTCTTCATTTTTTGTCTCCCTTTCTCTTTTATTTCTCTTTCCATATTTTCACCGTCACTGAATGGCCTTAGCCTGAGCGACGATGTTTTCCACAGTTATGCCGTTCTTCGCGAGCAGCCTCTCGTAGGGGGCGGACTCGCCGAACTGGTCCTGAATGCCCACGCGGCGGACTATGCCGTGACCCGCTTCGGCCACGCACTCGCAGACCGCGCTGCCGAGACCGTTTATCTTGTTGTGGTCCTCGATGGTGACTATCTTGCCGATGTCGGCGATGCAGGCGTTGACCGCGGCCTCGTCCAGGGGCTTTATGGTGTGCATGTCGAGCACGCGGGCCTCAATGCCCTGCTCGTGCAGCGCCTTCGCGGCGTCTATGGCCAGGCGCACGGTGTCGCCCACGGCGATGAGCGCGACGTCCTTGCCCTCGCGGAGGAGATTGGCCTTGCCTATCGTGAACTCCGCGTCCTCATCGTAGATGACGGGCACGGCGTCACGTGTGAAGCGCAGGAACATGGGGCCGTAGGTCTCAGCCGCAGCGCGGACGAGTTTCCTGGCTGCGACGTAGTCGGCGGGCTGGATCACGGTCATGTTCGGGATGGTGCGCAGGACGCCCATGTCCTCTATTGCCTGATGGCTGGCGCCGTCGTTTGCCGGGGTGAGGCCGCCGTGGGAGCAGGCTATCTTGACGTTCAGGTTGGTGTAGCACATCTCCTGACGTATCTGCTCGCACATGCGCAGAGAGCCGAAAACGGCGTATGTAACAACAAAGGGTATCTTGCCGGTGGTGGCGAGGCCTGCGGCCACGCCCGCAGCGTTCTGCTCGGCGATGCCGACATTCACGTGCTGCTCGGGCAGAGCCTTTACGAACTTGCCGGTCTTGCAGCTCTTGCTGATGTCGGCGTCCACAACATAGATGTCCTTGTTCTCGCGGCCGAGCTCGACTATCTCGTCGCCGAAGCCGTCGCGCGTCGCTATCATATCACCAATGGCCATTTAGTTCAGCCCCCTTTCAAGCTGCTCCATCGCGTTTTTGTACTGCTCCTCGTTGGGAGCGTTGCCGTGCCAGTCGAGGCTGTTCTCCATGAAGTCCACGCCCTTGCCCTTGACGGTGTGGGCGTTTATGAACTTGGGCTTGCCGTTTTTCGCGGAGCGGATGCGCTCGAACACCTCGAGTATCTGGGCCATGTCATGGCCGTCTATCTCATAGACCTCGAAGCCGAAGGCCTCTGCCTTCTTGTTAACGTCGATGAGCGGCATGATGACCTCGGAGGGGCCGTCGAGCTGGAGGCCGTTGTTGTCGAGTATCATGACGAAGTTGTCGAGCTGATACTTGTTGGCGGTCATCATGGCTTCCCAGATGATGCCCTCGTCCAGCTCGCCGTCGCCGACCATGTCGAAGACGCGGTAGTCCCTGCCGTCGCGCTTGCCGGCGAGGGCCATGCCCACGGCGCAGGAGGTACCCTGGCCGAGAGAGCCGGTGGAAATGTCGATGCCGGGGCACTTCAGCATGCTCGGGTGGCCCTGAAGCATGGAGCCCTCCTGCCTGAGCGTGTGCAGTACCTCCTCAGGGAAGTATCCGAGCTTGCCGAGAGCGGCATACTGGATGGGGCAGACATGTCCCTTGGAGAGAATAAAGCGGTCGCGGTCCGGCCACTTGGGATTCTTGGGATCCACGCGCATTTCCGAGTAGTAGAGCGCAGCGACTATGTCCGCCGCGGAAAGGGAGCCGCCGGGATGGCCGGACTGCGCCTCGTATATCATCGTCAGCGCGGTCTTTCTCAGCTCCTTGGCCCTCTCTTTCAGCTCGTTTATCTTCTCATCTGGCACCGGAAATTTCCCCTTTCTCCGCTTGCCGCCACAGCGGCGACAGATTGTTTAATAATTATCAAACGTCCAATGCTCAATGTTGGATGTTGCGAGATAAATTTAAACATCCGCCCGGCAAATTGTCAAGCGGATGTTTTGCAGGTCAATTCGATTTGTGCAACGTTCACCAATTATAAGAATCTTTCCAGTAATAATAACTATACCGCAGGGCCTCATCCACATCGGAGCCGGGCTTTTTCTCAAGGGCGTCCAGAGCCATGCGGTGAGTCCTGATGAGGTACTCCCTGTCGTTTTCCTCAAACACTTTTTCTATGGTGCGGTGTCTGGACTCGCTTGTCAGATCCGCGACAAAATCGTGGATCATTACGACGAGGGAATTGTGGGTGGTCTCCGCAATGGCCTTATGGAAGGCCATGTCCGTGTCGGAGATATCCTCGATGTCGTAGTTTTCGAGCCGCAGCTTGCGGTCGAGCTCGGCATTTATCTGCTCGAGATGCTCGACCTCCTCGTCGGTAAGGCCCTGGGCCAGTATGAGGCGGTATATGCCGGATTCGATTATCTGGCGCAGGCCCAGCAGGTCCTTATAGGAGTCCTCCTTCTGGAGGATTATCCTGTACAGCAGAGGATTTATCATCTTGTTGGAAAAGCCGTCGCAGATAAAGGTGCCCTCAGGGCGGCGTATCTCCACCACGCCGTAGGCGATGAGCGTACGTATCGCTTCACGCACCGTATTCCTGCTGACGCCGAAGACGGAGATGAGCTCCATCTCGGTAGGCAGCTTGTCGCCCGGCTTGAGTTCCCCTGCTATTATCGAGTCCGTGATCTTGTTTATTATGCGCTGAACAAGAGATTCGTTTTTTATTGACGTCATCAAGCTGTGGGGCTCACTCACGAAAATCGTCCGCCTTTTCCTTTGTATTTTTAATCACCGCTCCACGCGGAAATATAGATCCTCCTGGGTTTTAGATTAATTAAATATTATACCGGCATTTTCTCAATTGGGCAAGCGGTAATTTACTTCTATTCATGCCCGGTGTGTGCGAGGGCTTTTGAGTTGAAAACAATATGGTCAAATGATATAATTGCGGTTAGAATAAGTATGCCGTCTCATACGGCAGCTTGTAAGTTGATCTGGAGGAAAAGCAATGACTAACAAAGAGCTTGAGCTCATCGCCGCGCGCGGGCGGTGTTTGGGCATGCAGATGGTCTTCCGCGCCGCGAGCGGACACATCGGCGGTTCGCTCTCCGCAATGGACATACTCACCGAGCTGTACTTCGAGCAGCTCAACGTAGACCCCGCCAGGCCGCAGGCCCCGGAGCGCGACCGCTTTGTCATGAGCAAGGGCCACTGCACGCCTGCGCTCTATTCCATTCTCGCCCTGCGCGGCTATTATCCCGAAAAGCAGCTTGAGCTCTTCCGCAGCATAGACGGCCATATGTCCGGCCACCCGGATATGGTCCATGTACCGGGTGTGGACATGTCCACGGGCTCGCTCGGCCAGGGGCTCTCCGCCGCCGTCGGCATGGCCCTCGCCGGGAAGATGGACGGCGCCGGCTACCGCGTCTGCGCCCTCATGGGCGACGGCGAGATAGAGGAAGGCCAGATCTGGGAGGCCGCCATGTCCGCCGCCAAGTACAAGCTTGACAACCTCTGCGGCATAGTGGACGTAAACGGCCTGCAGATAGACGGCCGCACCGCCGACGTCATGCCCTCCGAGCCGCTTGATGCCAAGTTCGCCGCCTTCGGCTGGAACGTAATCATGGCCGACGGCCACGATTTCGACTCCCTGCGCGCCGCCTTCGCCGCAGCGAAGGCCGAAAAGGGCCGCCCGAGCGTCATCCTCGCCAAGACGGTCAAGGGCAAGGGCGTCTCCTTCATGGAGAACGACGCCGGCTGGCACGGTAAGGCGCCGAACGCTGAGCAGTATGAGCAGGCAATGGCGGAGCTGAACGCCGCCGTGGCGAAACTGGAGGTGGAGTGAAATGGCTGAGAAGAAGGCTACCCGCGCAGTCTACGGCGAGATGCTCGTAGAGCTGGCGGAGAAATATCCTGAGCTCGTGGTACTCGACGCGGACCTCTCGAGCGCGACGATGACCAAGAGCTTTGCCAAGGCGTACCCGGACCGTTTTCTCGACATGGGCATCGCCGAGGCCAACATGATAGGCGTCGCCGCGGGCCTCGCCACCTGCGGGAAGAAGCCCTTTGCGAACTCCTTCGCCATGTTCACGGCCGGCCGCGCCTATGAGCAGGTGCGCAACTCCGTTGCCTATCCCGGTCTGAACGTCAAGTGCGTGGGCTCTCACGGCGGCCTCTCCGTCGGCGAGGACGGCGCCACCCACCAGTGCCTGGAGGATCTCGCTCTCATGAGTGCCATCCCCGGCATGACGGTCGTCAACCCCTGCGACGGCAACGAGATGCGTCAGGCCGTGCTGGCCCTCATAGAATACAAGGGCCCGGCGTACCTGCGCCTTGGCCGCATGGCTGTTGAGACGGTCACGGACGCGATCCCCGGCTACAAGTTCGAGCTCGGCAAGGCTGCCATGCTGCGCGACGGCAAGGACGTCACCATCGCCGCCACCGGCCTCATGGTCCAGCGCGCGCTGGCCGCGGCGGAGCTGCTCGCCGGTGAGGGTATATCGGCCCGCGTGCTCGACTTCCACACGATAAAGCCCCTGGACGGCGAGGCCCTGCTCGCCGCCGCGAAGGAGACCGGCTGCATCGTGACCACCGAGGAGCACAGCATCATGGGCGGCCTGGGCGCCGCTGTGGCGGGCTTCATCGGCGAGCATTGCCCCATCCCCGTCGTGCGTCACGGCGTCAACGACGAGTTCGGCCGCTCCGGCAAGGCCGAGCAGGTTCTCGAAGCCTACGGCCTCACCCCCGCCGGCATCGTCATGAAGGTCAAAAAGGCCCTCGAGCTCAAGGCATGAATGCCTGAAATCAGCAGTTCGTTAAAATAGCAACAATATTGCTATATTTTGCTTTGCTTTTTGTGCATATTAACGTTTTTGTTGGACAAAATTCATTAACAACATGCATTGCATTTATTCCTTTATCAGGATAGAATACAAGTAAGCTAATATTGCACAAGAGATAGAGGTGCGAAATTACGGGCAAGGCCCGTGGATTTCGCACCTTTTTTGTTTGGGAGAAGAGGGGAAATGAACAAACGGCTTTATTTTTTTGAGACAGAGCCTATCATCGCCGCGGTAAAGACCGAGGAGCAGCTCATGCGGGCTCTGGCTTCGGAATGCAAAATAATATTCTTCCTGTTCGGAAACATATGCAACATTCCGAAGCTGGTGGACAACGTCAAGGAGTGCGGGAAATACGCCTTTGTGCATCTCGACCTCATAAACGGTCTCGCGGCCAAGGAGATAGCTGCTGACTACATCAGGAGCTTCACGCGCGCGGACGGGGTGCTGAGCACCAAGCCGCCGATACTCCGGCATGCAAAAGAGATAGGTCTCATAACAGTGCTGCGGGTCTTCGTGCTGGACTCGCTGGCGCTGGACAATATAGAGAAGCTTCGCGCGGCATGCAATCCGGACCTCATCGAGCTTGTGCCAGGTCTGATGCCCAAGATAATCAGGCAGGTGCACTCGCTGCACCGGACCCCGCTTATCGCCGGCGGCCTCATACGGGACAAGGAGGATACGATGAGCGCCCTTTCGGCTGGCGCAATAAGTATCTCGACCTCCTGCGAGGAGGCGTGGCAGGAGCTCGAGGCCGACGCGCCTGCCGCCGCGAAGCAATTTTTAAAAGGAAGGGATGTGAGAGGGTGAAGTACATTATGGCCCTCGACCAGGGCACTACCAGCTCCCGCTGCATTATCTTCGACCGCTCCGGTGCCATGCGCGCCGCGGCGCAGAAGGAATTCCGTCAGTACTACCCAAAGCCCGGCTGGGTGGAACACGATGCGGCGGAGATATGGGAGACGACGCTCGAGGTCGCCAGGAGGGCCATGTCAGAGGCGGGCCTTGCGGCCGCGGACATTGCGGCGATAGGCATCACGAATCAGAGGGAGACCACCGTAGTCTGGGACAAGGCCAGCGGCCGGCCTATATGTCCGGCAATAGTCTGGCAATGCCGGCGGACGTCGTCCATGGCGGACGCACTGGTCGCCGCAGGCTGGTCGGACAAGATCCGCGCCAAGACAGGGCTTGTGCCCGACGCCTACTTCTCCGGGACAAAGCTCCGCTGGATACTGGATAACGTACCCGGGGCCAGAGCCCGGGCGGAAGCGGGTGAGCTGCTCTTCGGGACGATAGACACCTGGCTGATCTGGAACCTTACCGGCGGAATGGCCCATGTGACTGACGTCACCAATGCGTCGAGGACGATGCTATTTGACATTCGCCGCCTGCGCTGGGATAAGGAGCTGCTGGAGCTCTTCGGGATCCCGGAGCAGATGCTGCCGCGCGTGCAGCCCTCGAGCTGCGTGTACGGCGAGACGGCGGGCGAGCTTTTCGGCGGGAAGATACCCGTCGCGGGCGCAGCGGGCGACCAGCAGAGTGCGCTTTTCGGCCAGTGCTGCTTCGAGGCCGGAGACGTGAAGAACACCTACGGCACGGGTTGTTTTCTGCTGATGCACACCGGCGCAGAGCCGGTGTTCTCGCAAAACGGCCTGATAACGACGATAGCGGCCTCCGGTCCAGGCAAGATACGCTATGCGCTGGAGGGCAGCGTATTCACGGCGGGCGCTGCGGTGCAGTGGCTGCGTGACGAGATGGGGCTCATCCCGGACGCGGCGGCCTCCGAGGTCTGCGCGCAGTCGGTCAGGGACACAGGCGGCGTGTATGTAGTCCCGGCATTCACCGGGCTGGGCGCGCCGTACTGGAACCAATATGCCCGGGGCACGATAACGGGCATCACACGCGGCTTCACACGCGATCAGCTCATCCGCGCTACGCTTGAGTCGCTGGCGTATCAGACCTTCGACATCTGCCGTGCTATGGAGAGCGACGCGGGGGTAAAGCTTACGCGGCTGCGAGTGGACGGCGGAGCGTCTGCAAACGACTTTTTGATGCAGTTCCAGAGCAATATTCTGGGCGCGGAGGTAATGCGTCCGGCCTGCATAGAAACGACCGCGCTTGGCGCGGCGTATCTCGCGGGACTTGCCGTGGGCTACTGGAAGGACACGGCGGACATAAAACAAAACCGTCAGACCGGCCGCGTGTTCCTGCCGGAGATGCCCGAGCGCACCCGCGCGAAGCTTCTGAAAGGCTGGAACCGCGCCCTCACCGCCGCCCTAACCTGGGCGGACATGGAAGAATAAGAACTACATAAGGGAGAATGGGGGAAAATATGAAAAAGAAAATCAAGAGCCCGTGGTTTTGGCTTGTCGTTGCGCTTGTTCTCTGCTTCGTCAGCATGATCGGCACCAGCTGCATGCAGGCTAACTGGGGTAAAACGGATGTAGAAGTACATAACGTAACTCTGTCTGAACTTGCTCAAACCATACGCGACAACAACGAGAAAAACGGCAAAGATGTTCAAATAACTTTCTCCGAAGATAAAGTGTACAACTTCAGTTTTATGACCCTAATACCATCTACCGCCACAGCAGACAATCCGGCCCCGGCCATCATTTGCTGCCACGGTGGTGCCAATACTAAGGAAATGCAGATGCCTGGCTACATTGAGTTGTCCAGGCGCGGTTTTGTCGTTATTACCATGGACATGGCGGGGCACGGGTATTCTGACAATGCTATACATGCCCTTACGCAGAATTCTTATGGCATGATAGCCGCAGTCGAATATGCCATGAGCCTCGACTGCGTAAATGCCGACGAGATTGGCGTTACTGGCCATAGCATGGGCAACGAAGCCTGCTTCTACGCGATATCTGCTATGAACGTCACTGGCTCCACCCAGCGGATCGCAGCTTGGGTCGAGGGCGCAGGCACTAAATTTGCTCCTTCGATGACACCTGAGTATGCAGAAGGCCTTATTTGGACCGCCTCAGTCGATATGTACGACGAGTTTGACTCCGGGATCTTCGATTCCAGCAAATTCCTAGAGGGCGATGTGGCTCCTGCGCTTGTTCAGGTCGTTTATCCCGAATTCAATGAAGAAATCGTACCCGAAGGCCAGTGGTTCACAGCTGACGGTCCTGTGGACACTCCAACTGGCGGAGAAAAACTCGCTGCCGAAACGGCGTTCTGCTTGTTCAATCCTCCCATAACGCATCCGATGTTCCACTTCACTGACACGGGCACACGCATAACCATAGACGGCTTCTATGCTGCCTTCGGTACGCCCTCCGGCGCATCCTTCATTGACTCAAACAACCAAGTGTGGCAGTGGGTCGTTGTGTTTGAGGTACTTGGCCTAATTGGTTTCTTCATGCTGGTATTCCCTCTGGTCGCCCTGCTGTCCAAAACAAAGCTGTTCGCAGGAGTCGTCCGCAAGCGCAACAATTCCCAGCTTCCTGCACTCAAGGATGCAAGAGAATGGAGTGTGCTCATCATCACGCTTGTCGTACTTGTGGTTTTCTCCTTCTTCTCGTACATTAAGCTGTATCCTCAGGGTAATAGGTACCTTGACAGCTCTGTATATGCCGCTGACAGCTCCGCAAACGGAATCGGCATCTGGTCTATAGCATGCGGTCTTGTAACCGCAGCCATGATAATTATTGGTTATGGGGTCAAGAAGTTGCTTTACAGAAAAAGCAATTTTAAAGTCACTAATCCCTTTGCACCGGCAGCGCTTGATAGTGTCTCACAGTTTTTCCTCAGTGTTCTCTTTGTTATAGCCGTTGTATTCATGATGTTCGTTCCCGTATACATAGCCCGCTATGTCTTCGCGGCGGACTTCAGGATATGTTCCTTCATTGTAACGGCTCCGCAGATAGACCGTATACCGCTTGTACTAGTCAAGTACGTCCCCATGTGGCTTGCTTTCTATATTCCGAACGCAATTATGAATGCAAACACAAAGTACAGGGATGTGCCCGAATGGGTAACTGCCATAATTTGTGCCATAGCAAACTGCATTGCGCTTGTAATCTTCCTCTATATTCAGTATTCCACCTTCTTCAAAACCGGGTATCTTTGGAATGCAGACTGTGGGATGGCCGGTATTGTTGGCTTTGCTGTCGCTCCCTGCCTTGCTTATGCTGCTTTCAGCGCGAGGTATGTTTACAACAAGACCAACAACGCATGGATAGCTGGCATGATAAACGGTACAGTCATGTGCTGCTGTTTCCTGTTCTGCACGAGAATTTCTACAGACTTCATATTTACCTTCTAAAAGTAAATTTTCTGTAGACATTGTCTTACTCGATTGCAAAACCAACGGTGATATGATACAGTAACTGCAAGGATTTGAGACGCAGGCGGCGTGGGTACGCCGCCTGCTTTTTTGAAGGGAGACATTACATGATCCTTGACTGCAAACAGTATTCCGGCCCTTGCGCATGCGGGCGGGAGCATCCGCTCGAGACTGAGATGGTCGTCGTCGAATACGACGCCCTCAGGCACTTTGACCGCTACATGGACCAGTGCGGGCTCACGGGCCGGCGCACTGTGCTCTACGACACCAATACATACAATCTCCCCGGCATGGTCCACGTCCGCGCCGACAAGGAGATAGTCCTCGACGCCAAGGGGCTGCACTCCGAGAAAAGCCTCATCGAGTCCGTCATACCCCAGCTTGACGACCCCGACGTCATCATCACCGTCGGCAGCGGCACGCTGATGGACTTTGCCCGCTACCCTGCATACAAGCTCGGCAAGCCCTTTGTCGCCATTCCCACCCTCGCCTCCTCCGACGGCTTCACGGCCAACATCTGCTCCGTCGTCATCGACGGGCACAAGCGCTCCATACCCATGTCCGCGCCCGCGCTTGTTCTGGCCGACCTCAACATCATCTCCGGCGCGCCGCGTTTCCTGACCGTCAGCGGCATTGCCGACATCCTCTCCAAGCACATCTCTCTCGCCGATTGGAAGATCGCCCACCTGGTCTCCGGCGAGTACTACTGCGAGCGTGTCGCGGCACTCGCACAGGAGGCGCTGGATATGATGTGCGATTGCGTGGATAAGCTCCTCGCCGGCGGCGAACCCGACTACGAGGCCATGACCATGGCCCAGATGCTCTCCGGGCTCACGATGCAGATGCTGCGCAATTCCCGCGCCGCCTCCGGTGCCGAGCACCTTATCGCCCACCTCGTGGAGATGAAGCCCCCGCGCTTTGAAAACGCCCACGGCATCCACGGCGAGTGCGTCGGCGTCGGCACCGTGCTCTGTGCCGAGGAATACCACCGCATGGCCGCCAAAACGCCGAAGGCAAAGCCCTTTGAGCCGCTTGACGAGGCCTGGGTGAGAGAAAAATTCGGCTCCCTCGCGGACGGCATCCTAAAGGAAAACGAAAACGACGTTCTCAGCACCTTTGACCCGCAGAACATCGTGGACCACTGGGACGAGATACGCGCCATCGTTGCAAAAATACCCGAGGCCGAGGAGCTGCGCGAGACCTTCCGCCGCCTTGACGGGAAATACAGGCTCTCGGACATAGGCATCGACGAGGCGCTCGCGCCCGAGGTGCCGGACATCTCCGCGGCCATAAGAAACCGCCTCACCCTCGCGCGGATGCGCCGGGTGCTGGACTTTGAGGAGTGAAAACACATGAAGATCTGCGTATTCGGCGCGTCCAGCCGGGAGCTCGCCCAGGGCTACTATGACGCCGCATTTGAGCTGGGAGCGGAGCTTGCCCGCCGCGGGCACGAGCTCGTGTTCGGCGGCGGCACCAGCGGACTCATGGGAGCCGCTGCACGCGGCGTCGCCAGCGTCGGCGGGCGCCTCACCGGTGTTGCCCCCCGCTTCTTCGACGAGCCGGGCATACTCTACGAGGGCTGCACGGAGATGATCTTTACCGAGACCATGTCGGAGCGGAAGAAGACCATGGAGGACATGTCTGACGCCTTCATCACCCTGCCCGGCGGCATCGGCACCTTCGAGGAGTTCTTCGAGGCGCTGACGCTCAAGCAGCTAGGCCGCCACGCCAAGGCCATGGCCGTGCTCAACACCCTTGGCTACTACGACGCCATGGAGGCCATGCTCGTCAAGGCCGTGGAGGAAAAGTTCTTCCCGGAAGACGGCCACGCGCTCTACGCGATCTTCACCGAGCCCACCGCGCTCCTCGACTACGTTGAAGGCTACAAGGCCGAGCCCGAGGACGTATGGAAGGAAAAGATCTTCGGCAAGTATAACGTCGAAAAATGAAAACTCCCCGCCGGCGAACCGGCGGGGAGCTTTTTTGTTCTATTCATCCTCGGGAACGAGAAGTTCTTTTATGTTGAACTCCTCGCCGCAGAGGACGTCCTTTCTGTCCGAGCCGCAGTCCGGGCAGCGGCCGCGATTCGCGACGATGTTGTACACCTTGCCGCAGTCGAGGCAGATGCCGTTGCCAGGCACCGTGTCTATGCGGAGCTTGGTGCCCTCGAGCATCGTGTGCGGCACGGCGGCGTAATACGCCTCCTCCATGTACTCCGGCACGACCAGCGACAGCTCGCCTATCTCGAGCACCACGGTATCTATCTTCTTTATCCCGTTGTCCTCGGCAAACTCGACGATGTTCTTGATGGCCTGGATGGCCAGCGTCATCTCGTGCATCTTACTTCCCCACGGGGCGGCTTATCTTGCGCACGGCGATGTCCTTGATGCGCTTGGCGACGTTCTTGCCGCTCTCGAGGAGGAGCTTCTCGTACTTCTCGCCCGCGGCGTCGGTCACGCGCTTGAGCTTGATGGCGTCGAACTTGCACATCGTGGTGCAGATGCCGCAGCCCACGCAGGCTGCCTGGTCGACGACCGTGGCGCCGCAGCCGAGGCAGCGCTCCGTCTCCTTGAGCACCTGCTTTTCCGTGAAGGTGCCGCGCAGGTCGCGGAAGGTCTCCTTCTGCTCCTTGGCCGGGGCGCTCTTGACCTTCTGGCGCGGGGCGTTGTCGTAGCCGTATATTCTCGCGCCGGCCTTGTCGAACTCGGCGTAGTCCTTCTTGCGGCGGCCGATGGTCAGGCTCTGGCCCGGCTGGACGAAGCGGTGGATGGAGATGGCGCCCTCCTTGCCGGCCGCTATGGCGTCGATGACGAACTTCGGCCCGGTCATGACGTCGCCGCCGACGAAGACGTCGGGCTGCGCGGTCTGGAAGGTGGTGCTGTCCGCGATGGCGACGCCGCCGCGGCCTGTCTCGACCTTGGAGCCCTCGAGCAGGCCGCCCCAGTCCACGCTCTGACCAATGGCGGAGATGACCGTCTCGGCCTTGAGGGTCTCAAATTCGCCCTCGACCGGCACGGGCTTGCGCCTGCCGGAAGCGTCGGGCTCGCCGAGCTGCATGAGCTGGAGCTTGAGCGCGTCGGCCCTGCCGTCCTTGCCCTCTATCTGCACGGGGGCGGCGAGGAACTTGAACTTCACGCCCTCAGCCTTCGCCTCGGCGACCTCCTCGGCGTCCGCCGGCATCTCGTTCTCGGTGCGGCGGTAGACCACCGTCACGTGCTTGGCGCCGAGGCGCACCGCAGAGCGCGCGACGTCTATCGCCACATTGCCGCCGCCGATGACCGCGACGTTCTCGCCCACAGAGGGCTTGCGGCTGGAGTTGGTGCGGCGCAGGAAGTCTATGCCGGCCATGACGCCCTTGAGCTTCTCGCCCGGCACGCCGATGGGCGTGCTCTTCCACGCGCCGATGGCGACATAGAAGGCCTCGTAGCCCTCTTTCCGCAGGGAGTCGAGCGTCACGTCCTTGCCGACCTCGACGCCGGTTTTGAACTCGACGCCCAGGTCCTTCAATATCTCGATCTCGGCCTTCACAACGTCCTTCTCAAGGCGGAAGGAGGGTATGCCCATGGTGAGCATGCCGCCGAGGGTCTTCTGCTTTTCAAACACGGTTACGGGGTAGCCCTGAAGTGCGAGGTAATAGGCGCAGGAGAGGCCCGCGGGGCCCGCGCCGATGACGGCTATCCTGTTGGTGTAGGGCTTGCCCGTGGTGTTGAGCATCTTGGGCTTCACGCGGGTGGCGGGGTCAAGCTCGCGCTGGGCGAGGAACTTCTTGACCTCGTCTATGGCGACGGGGGCGTCCACGTCGCCGCGGGTGCAGGCCTCCTCGCAGAAGCGGGGACATACGCGGCCGCAGACCGCCGGGAAGGGATTCTCGCGCCGGATGAGCTCGAGCGCCTCGTCAAAGCGGCCCTGGGAGGCGAGCTTGATGTAGCCCTGGACGGGGATGTGCGCCGGGCACTTCGTCTTGCAGGGCGCGGTGCCGTCGGAGGCAACGTAGCCGCGGTCGGTGCGGTAGTCGACGTTGTAGTTCTTCTCGCCGAACCAGAGCAGCTTCTCGTGCGGAGTCTCGTACTTCGGCGGATGCGAGGGCGCGGCGCAGAGCTTCTGGCCCAGCTTCAGCGCGCCCAGGTTGCAGTTTTCGACACAGAGGCCGCAGGCGACGCACTTCGCGGTGTCCACCTCGGCGACGTAGTTGGAGCGGATGACGTCCGGGGTCTTGAAGTACTGCGCGATGCGCAGCGAGAAGCAGGAGCAGCCGCAGCAGTTGCAGATCGCGGCCGCGCCGTCAGGCGGGTCGAGGTTCGATATCTCGTGGACCAGGCCGTTCTCCTCGCAGCGCTTGAGTATCTCATAGCACTCCTCACGGTCTATCTCGCGGCCGTGGCCGGTGCGGATGTGGTACTCGGCGCTCTCGTTGAAGAAGATGCAGACGTCCTTCTCGAGGTGGCCGCAGCCCTCGCCCATCAGGCGCCTCGTGCGGCGGCAGGAGCAGTCCGTGACCGCGATGGAGTAGGCGTTGTCCACGATGCGGTGTATCTCCTCGTAGGTGCCGCGCCTCGCGTCGTTGTGTATGGCCATCTCGACGGGGATGACGCGCATCATGCCCTGGCCGACAGGGACGAAGGGCGCGAGCGGCGCTATCCTCTTGCGGGTGTATTCCTCAAAGCACTCGGCGATGACGGGGTACTTCTCGCACATCTCCTTGTTGCCGACCATCATCTCCATGATGCCCGGGACCCAGATGGGCAGGAAGAACTTGTCCGCTCCGTCCTTCTTTGCGAAGCGGCAAACACCGAGGTCGGAGAGCTCGTAGAGGACCTGCGTCACGCGCTCCAGCGGCTTTTTGACCCTCTTCGCCACCTCCTCCGGCGAGACGAACTGCCTCACACGCAGGCCCATGGCTATCTCGGCCATCTCGTCAGTCAGCACCGGGTCGAGGATCTTGTACTCGGGGTCGTTCGGCGTCACGCCGGTATAGGTGCCGCACTCGAGGCTGATTTTCGTCGCAAGCTTCAGGATAATCGGTCTCATCTTATGGAATTCCCCCTCTTTTCGTTTTTCGCTATGTGAAACAACAACTTTTACGCAAACTCGACGGCCGAAATATCGCTCCACAGCGCCTCGGCGCTCTCTCTGATCAGCTCCGTATCCTTCCCCTCGACCGGGGAAAACAGCTCTACGGAGAGCCTGCGCCCCCTGCGTTTCCATCTCCCGGCGACGCGGCCGTGCAGCAGCACGGCGGGCATTACTATACCGGCAAGGCTGAATATGGCACGCAGGTGCTCCCGGCTCAGAAAGAGGCTCTCTTTTTTCTCATAGCCCAGCATCAGCTGGTCAAATCCGGCGAGGAAGATGCAGCCGGGGATATCCGCTCCGCTATTGCATTCGGAGCCTATGTAATAGTAGGTCCTGCCATCGCACTCGACCGCTTCCGCGGGCAGGGAGCGCAGCCATTTCTTCACCTCGGTCTGTGTCGTGCCGAAGAAATACGCCGCGTCCTTCACCGTCGCCGGGCCGTAGTGCGTGAAGTACCGCTTTGCGAGCTCGAGCTTTGCCTCGTCCTCCGGTATGGGCTCGAATACCGGCGAGAGGTGAAATTCCTTCCGCTCGCTCGCCGCGTAGTGCATGAAACCGCGCTCGCAGAGCTGGCGCAGTCCCCCGCCCCAGGGATGGAACATGCTGCCCTCCTCGGCCTGCGTCATGCCCTCAGCCCGGCAGAGCTCCCTGAGCTCCTCTCGCGTGCGCGGGCCTTCGGCCAGCGCTGCGAGGACAACGTCCGAGAGATACCTTTGCCGCTCCGGGCCAAGCGCCCAGTCGGGCCGGGAATTCCACCAGTTGGGATCGCTCCACTCATTTTTGCGGTAGTCCCCTGCGCGGATGAAAAGAGGCAGGTCGCTCTCCGCAAAGACGTGGACGGTGCCGCGGATGGTCCAGTTCTTCACCAGGCCGTCCACCTCAGGCTCGGAGCTGCGGATGCGCAGCGCGTGCAGGGCGTTCGACATGAACTGCGCCTGCACCCCGCAGAGGTCGCGAACAACGCTCAGAGTGTCCGCAGTGGCGATGAGGTGCTGGCCCGCCAGACGGCGGAGCCGGATCTCCTCTATGTCCATCTAGTCGGGCTTCACTCGCCCTTCCACTCTTTGACCTGACGGCGGAGCCAGTCGGCCCACTTGTCCACGCCCTCGCCGGTCTTGGCGGAGATGGGGATGATCTCTATGTTCGGGTTGAGCTTCTTCGCCCGCTCGCACATGGCGTCGAAGTCGAAGTCGAAATAGGGCATGACGTCTATCTTGTTGACGATCAGGCAGTCGCAGACCGTGAACATCAGCGGGTACTTGAGGGGCTTGTCGTCGCCCTCGGGAACGGAGAGGATCATGGCGCTCTTGGAGGCGCCGGTGTCGAACTCCGCCGGGCAGACCAGGTTGCCGACGTTCTCGAGGATGGCGATGTCGACGTCCTCGGTGCCCAGAGCGTCGAGGCCCTGACGGGTCATGTCCGCGGTCAGGTGGCACATGCCGCCCGTGTGGAGCTGCACGGCCTTCGCGCCCGCATTCTGCACGGTGTGCGCGTCCACGTCGGAGTCGATGTCCGCCTCCATGATGCCTATGCGCAGCTCGTCCTTGAGCGCCTCAATGGTGCGCACCAGAGTCGTGGTCTTGCCGCTGCCGGGAGAGGACATGAGGTTGAGGAGGAACAGGCCCTTCTCCTTGAGCGAGGCGCGGAGGCTGTCGGCCTCGCGGTTGTTGTCGGCGAATACGCTCTGCTTTATCTCGATGGTCCTGAGCATGATCTTGCCCCTTTCGATGTTTTGTACAAATTTTTTCGGCTCAAAGGCCTTTTACTGTCCATTTCCGGACGTATTTTCGTTTACAGTTTAGCACACAGCCGCCTTGTAGTCAAACCTCATTTCTCGCCCCCAGGGACAGCCGCTCCGGGGTGCAAAACTCCTTTGACATATTGCAAAAACGTGATAAAATCCATGTGAAAGAGCGTATTGAAAGGGGAAATATAAGTTGCTTAGCTTTCTGAGGAGCGAAGGCGTCAGCGAAGACATAGTCTCCGCGATAGAGGCCTTCCGGGCGGAGCACAAGGTCAGTCCCGAGGTGGAGCACCGGCTCACCGAAAAGCCGAGGTTCGAATACTACGGCAAGGAGGTCTGGGAGGCCGCGGCGACGGCGCTGCTCTGCGGCGAGAATCTGCTGCTCGTAGGCCCCAAGGCAACGGGCAAGAACGTCCTGGCCGAGTGCCTGGCCTCCGCCTTCGGACGTCCGAGCTGGGACGTGTCCTTCTATATAAATACGGACGCGGCCTCGCTCATAGGCACTGACACCTTCACCGGCGGCGAGGTCTCCTTCCGTCAGGGCCCCATCACCAAATGCGCAAAGCTCGGCGGCTTCGGCATCCTCGATGAGATAAACATGGCGAAAAACGAGTCCCTCGCCGTATTGCACGCGACGCTGGACTTCCGACGCATCATAGACGTCCCCGGTTACGACCGCATAGACATGGACAGCGCTACGCGCTTCATCGCCACGATGAACTACGGCTACGCAGGCACGCGCGAGCTCAACGAGGCCCTCGTCTCCCGTTTCGCGGTCATCGACATGCCTCCCATCAGCGCGGAAAACCTCAAAAAGCTGCTCAAGCGCGAGCACCCCACGCTCCGTGACCAGTGGGCGGAGCAGTTCGCCGGGCTCTTTGACGACATACGCAAGAAGTGCGACAGCGCGGAGATATCCACCAAGGCCCTGGACCTGCGCGGACTCATGAGCGCGGTACAGCTCATGCACCGCGGCCTGAACGCCGGCGCGGCGCTCAAGCTCGGCGTCGTGAACAAGGCCTTCGACCCCTTCGAGCGCAAGCTGGTGGAGGACGTCATAACGGCGCGCATCCCCTCTGTGCTCGGCCGGGACAAGCTCTTTGACGAGTGATGCAGCTCAGCCAGCGTGAGGCCGAGCGCCAGGAGCGCCGGGCGACAAACCTGATATGGAACTCGGCGAGGGACTACTCCCTCGCCCCGGTGGTCCGCGCCTATGACACGGAGGGCTTTGCGGACATCTACATGAACAGCATAATCGGCGCGGTCTACAAGTACTACGACTTCCCCAAGATAAAGGAAGTGCTCGACAGCTTCGTCCGCACGCCAAAGGGGGACGAGTTCGAGGAGCTTGCCTGGGTCGCGCTCGAAAACTGCGCCTTTGAGCGCGCGGCGTCGGAGCGTCCCGCACTCAGGGAGCTGCGCCTCGCCTACGCTCAGCGCATAGAGACCGAGGCAAAGCGCAAGGGCGGCGCGCGCGAGCTTGACGAGGCCTATCGCATCAAGCTCGAGCACTATGAGCGCGCGCTCGGCATGGAGCCGGAGATGCCGGAGCGGGACAGGAAGATACTCGACGCTCTGGAGCTCTCTCCGGAGCTTTCGACCGACGAGGTGGTGCAGGCCATCCGCGCGGTGCTGCGCGAGTATTACATGTTCGTCGCGACGACCTCGACCGGCCGGGGCGGCGGGCTTCCCACACTGATAAACTTCCTCCGCCGTCGCCGCGGCGGCATAGGCGCCGCGGTGCGCAACGAGGAGGAGGGCACCGGCAAGCAGGCGAAGCGCGTGAAAGAACGCCTCGTGGGCGAGCGGAGCGAGACCGAGATGCGCGAGTACGTCGCAGACTGCTTCGGCGTCTCGATGTACGCCCCCGGCGAGCTCAAGCGCATAGAGGAGCGGCTCTGCTCAGGCACGCACTGGGACAGCATACTGCACTTCACGCGCGGCGAGATGAAACCGCTTGAGCGAAACAACCGCGAAGCCATAGTCCAGCGCAGCGCGGCAAAGCGTCAGTCGGAGCTCAACCGCAAGTACTTCACGGACGATCTGGTCCGCAACCGCCTCACGATAGCGCGGCTTTCGGAGAAGATACGCAACTGCATGCTGGTTCACCTCGACGACGCGAGGATAAAGGCGCGCGCTGGCTCCCTTGCGCCGGAGAAGGTCTGGCGCGGCGTGGCGCTGGGCGACGAGAGCGTGTTCACGCGCCCCGAGCGCGGGAACGACACGGAGCTCTCCGTGGACATTTTGCTCGACGCCTCCGCCTCGCAGATAGAGCGCCAGGAGAGCGTCTCGACACAGGCGTACATGATAGCCGAGAGCCTCACCCGCTGCGGCATACCCACGCGCGTGTACTCGTTCTGCACGCTCAATGGCTGCACCGTGCTCCGGCTCTATCGCGACTACGAGGAGACGAGTAAGAACGAGGCCATTTTCGACTACTGCGCCGCGGGCTGGAACCGCGACGGCCTCGCCTTCCGCGCCGCCGGCTGGCTGATGCGCTCCAGCCACTGCGAGCGGCGGCTTTTGATGATACTCTCCGACGCCAGCCCGAACGACGACCGCAAGCTCCTCGTACAGGAGACAGGCCGACAGGAGCTCTACCGCGGCCAGCCCGGCGTGCTCGATTCCGCCGCCGAGGTGGAAAAGCTCCGGCGCGAGGGCATCTCCGTCATGTGCATCTTCACCGGCGAGGACGACGATCTGCCGTCTGCACGGCGCATCTACGGCCGTGACCTTGTAAGAATACGTTCAATCGAGCAGTTTGCCGACGCCGTGGGCGGCGTTGTGGTACAGCTCATAGGAAATATGTAGGAGGAAAACCATGTCCAACATCTGGCACGATATCGACCCCAAGCGCATAAGACCCGAGGAATTCATCGCTGTTATCGAGATAACCAAGGGCAGCAAGAAAAAGTACGAGCTCGACAAAGAGACCGGGCTTATCATACTCGACCGCATCCTGTACACGGCGACGCATTACCCGGCGAACTACGGCTTCATCCCCCGCACCTACGGCGACGACGGCGACCCGCTGGACGTGCTGGTCATCTGCTCCGAGGCAATAGAGCCCATGACCCTGGTGCGCTGCCGCCCCATAGGCGTCATCGCCATGAAGGACAGCGGCAAGATGGACGAGAAGATAATCGCCGTATGTAAGGACGACCCAAACTACAATATGTACGACGACATATGCCAGCTCCCCAGCCACACCTTTGAGGAGATGCGCCACTTCTTCTCCGTCTACAAGACCCTCGAGGTCAAGGAGACCGTAGTGGACGAGGTCCAGGGCCGCGAAGCCGCGGTGGAGATAATCGAGCACTGCATCGACAACTACATCAACAGCTTCTGCAAGTGAAGCCACAAAAGGAAAAGGACCCGCCGCAAGGCAGGTCCTTTTTTGCTCCCACTTTTTAATTTTATCACAGCGGAACAGGGCCTGTAAACACCAAACCCGATGACCTGTTAATTTTCGTGAATTTGTTACAAATTTGTGAAACAAGTATATTATCTGTTGACTTTATGCCGCGCCAGTAGTATATTATAGCCAAAGGATAAAGGCAGAGGCAAAAGCCCAAGGCCTTGTCTGATCGGAACGCCGACCCCCTCGGTGAGCCGGGCTGCACATTTGATATATGAAGTATATCCATCTTTGATCTACCGCGGATGCCAACACAGCTTTGATAAAAGCGCTGAGAAATCAATTTGAAGCAAAAGGCAAAATACAAGCTGGAAAACTGAAATTGATAGAAGCATTTGAGGCATACCAGACGGAATTGAAACAGCAGCTCACGGCACGCCAAAGGCTCGGATTTTTCCGAAATCTGTAGAAAGAGAGGTTAAATTGATGTTAGATACCAAGAATCACCGCGTCTGACCCCTGTCTTTGATTCTGAGAGCAAGCTCAAGGATAGAAAACAGGGGTCAGATGCTTTTTTTATGCCCTTTCACGCCCAATGGGGCGTTATTTTTTTGCCCTTGGACCTCATTTGTGCTCGCCAATAAATAATTTGCGATATTATTTATATAATACTCTTGACATTTTTGATATACGGGTGTATGATATCCGCGTAAAGGAAGGAAAGGCGGTGCATGCATGAAAAAGACACTTTACAGCCTCATGCTCTCGGAGGAAGTCGTGCGCGAGGTAGACGCTCTGGCGCACAGACTGGGGACGAACCGCTCCAATCTCATAAATCAGATACTGGCGGATTACGTCTCCGTGACCACTCCGGAACGGAGGATAAACGATATATTCCGAGCTGTGGAACAGATGCTGGCGCCCTCCAGGGACCTGGTGCCCTTCTTCGCGCCCAACGCGCTGACCATGTCGCTCAAGTCCAGCCTCGAGTACAAGTACCGACCCACTGTGAAATACGAGGTCCAGCTCTTCCGCTCGGGCGAGGGTTCGCTCGGCGAGCTGAGCGTGGTGTTCCGCACCCAGTCGGCGGCGCTCATCGAGGCGATGACGAACTTCTTCCGCATCTGGAAGTACGTCGAGGACAAGTTCCTTGCCCCTCAGCTGTCTGAGAGCCTGGACTACGCGCTCTACGACGGCAAGTTCGTCCGGAGCATAGCCGTGCCGCGCGGCCGGGACTGCACGGCCGAGGACGTCGCCGAGGCGCTCTCGGAGTACATCAAGCTCTTTGACCGGCTCATGAAGGCCTACCTCAGCGGCCGCGCCGACGCGCGGACTGTGGAAGCCGAGTACTATGCCGACCTCGGACGGCGCAAAATACTCATCTGAGGCAATTTACTCACCTAAAGGAAGGTGAAATTTATGAACGCTGAAAAATTCACTCAAAAGACCATTGAAACCATAAACACCGCACAGGCGATGGCTCAGGAGAACCAGAACCAGTACCTCACCCCTGCCCACCTGCTCTACGCCCTCATCGACCAGGACGGCGGGCTCATCGGCTCGCTGCTCGGCAAAATGGGCGCGGACTGCGACGCCATGCTGGGAGAGCTGGATGAGGAGATAAGGAAGCTGCCGAAGGTCTCCGGCGGGAACGGCGAGGTCTATGCCTCCCCCGAGACGAGCAAGCTGCTGCGCTTTGCCGAGAAGGCGGCTGAGAAGCTCGGTGACGAGTACGTCTCCGTCGAGCACCTGATGCTCGGCATGTTCTCCGAGGGCGGTCCCGCTGTGCGCCGGATACTCTCCGACCACGGCGTCACGCGCGAGGCCTTCAACACAGCTCTCGCCAAGGTCAAGACCGGCCCCGTCACCAGCGACAACCCCGAGGACAGCTACGACGCGCTGACTAAATACGGCACCGACCTTGTGCAGCGCGCCCGCGAGCAGAAGCTCGACCCCGTCATAGGCCGCGACACGGAAATAAGGAACGTCATCCGCATCCTCTCGCGCAAAACCAAGAACAACCCCGTGCTCATAGGCGAACCCGGCGTCGGCAAGACTGCCATCGCCGAGGGCCTTGCGCAGCGCATAGTGCGCGGCGACGTGCCGGAGGGTCTGCGCGACAAGACCATCTTCTCGCTCGACATGGGCGCGCTCATCGCAGGTGCGAAGTACCGCGGCGAGTTTGAGGAAAGGCTCAAGGCCGTGCTGGAGGAGATACGCCGTTCCGAGGGCAGGATAATCCTGTTCATAGATGAGCTGCACACCATAGTCGGCGCGGGCAAGACCGAGGGCAGCATGGACGCTGGCAACCTCCTGAAGCCTATGCTGGCGCGCGGCGAGCTGCACTGCATCGGCGCGACGACTCTGGACGAGTACCGCAAGTACATCGAAAAGGACGCGGCTCTGGAGCGCCGTTTCCAGCCCGTCATGGTCAACGAGCCGACGGTCGAGGACACGATAAGCATCCTCCGCGGCCTGAAGGAGCGCTATGAGATATTCCACGGCGTCCGCATCCACGACAATGCGCTTGTCGCCGCCGCGACGCTGTCGAACCGCTATATAACCGACCGTTTCCTGCCCGACAAGGCCATAGACCTCGTGGACGAGGCCTGCGCCATGATAAGGACGGAGATAGACTCCATGCCCAGTGAGCTGGACGACCTGCGCAGAAAGATCATGCAGCTTGAGATCGAGGAGATGGCCCTCAAGAAGGAGGACGACCAGCTCTCCAAGGATCGTCTTGCGAAGCTCTCCGCCGAGCTTGCGGAGCTCAAGGACAAGTTCAACGCCATGAAATCCCGCTGGGAGGCCGAGCGCGGCAGCGTGGACGAGGTCAAGCAGATAAAGGGCGACATAGAGCGCGTCCACGGCGAGATCGAGGCCGCGCAGATGGCGCTCGAGTACGAGAAGGCCGCGAGGCTCAAGTACTCCGACCTGCCCGAGCTTGAAAAGAAGCTCGCCGAGGCCGAGGCCAGGGCTGAAAAGCGCTCCGGCGAAAACACGCTGGTGCACGACACGGTCACCGAGGAGGAGATCGCCGGCATCGTCGCCAAGTGGACCGGTATCCCCGTCTCGAAGCTCGTCGAAGGTGAGCGCGAGAAGCTGCTGCATCTCGACGAGGTCATCCACAAGCGCGTCGTCGGCCAGGACGAGGCCGTGCGCCTCGTGACCGAGGCCATTCAGCGCTCGCGCGCCGGCATCTCCGACCCGAACAGGCCGATAGGCAGCTTCCTCTTCCTCGGCCCCACCGGTGTCGGCAAGACGGAGCTCGCCAAGAGCCTCGCCGAATGCCTCTTTGACGACGAGCGCAACATGGTGCGTATAGACATGACCGAGTACATGGAGAAGTTCTCCGTCTCGCGTCTTATCGGCGCGCCTCCCGGATACGTCGGCTATGACGAGGGCGGCCAGCTCACAGAGGCCGTGCGCCGTCACCCCTACTCCGTCGTGCTCTTCGACGAGGTCGAGAAGGCGCATCCGGACGTGTTCAACATCCTGCTGCAGATCCTTGACGACGGCCGCATAACGGACAGCCAGGGCCGCACCGTGGACTTCAAGAACACGATAATCATCCTGACCAGCAACCTGGGCAGCCAGTACCTGCTCGAGGGCATCAAGCCTGACGGCAGCATCTCCGAAGAGGCCCAGTCGGCAGTCATGCACGAGCTCAAGGGCGCGTTCCGCCCCGAGTTCCTCAACAGGCTGGACGAGATCATCATGTTCAAGCCGCTCACGAAGGAGAACCTCCGCGGCATCATCGACATCATGGTGGAGGGCCTGCGCAGCCGCCTTGCGGACAAGACGCTCTCGCTGGAGCTCACCGACGCGGCGAAGGACCTCATCATCGAGCGCGGCTACGACCCGCTCTACGGCGCACGCCCGCTGCGGCGCTGCCTGCAGTCCGGGGCCGAGACCCTGATAGCGAAGAAGCTGCTCTCCGGCGACCTCGCCTCCGGCTCCACGCTGGTGCTCGACGCCGAAAACGGCGATCTCGTGTGCCGCGTGAAATAATAAAACAAGTCCGGGACCCCCTGCGGGGCCCCGGATTTTTTGCGTCCTTCGCTGCGCGCTCCGCGCGCGAATGAAAGTTTCGTCCACCTTTTCAAAGGTGGCGGGGTGCAGGGGCGGCGCCCCTGCCC
>X96_European_Hare__coassemble_621_pt1 | contig 50698 bp, 37 predicted proteins | sample X96_European_Hare__metabat2_high_PE_013 | metagenome-assembled genome bin X96_European_Hare
GGAGCTGAGCCTCATCTCGGCTGACGTCCCCACAAAGGGACTTTATCACCTCAAGCACCAGCTCACCGCAGGAGGACTTGTCTGCCGCGAGGCAGGTGTTCTCCGCGAAGAACGAGTTCGAGGGGTGATGGTCCAGAGCAAGCTTCACCGGCGCGGGCGTTCCCTCGGGAAACAGGCCCTCGCCGGCGACGTCGACCGTCACGACGCATGACGGCCGAAACCCCTTCGGCGCGAAATAGGGCGCGATGAAGGGGCGGTAGTTTTCGGTTATCTCGGGATTTTCAAAGCAGTACGCGGTCTTGCCCGCGCGGCGGAGCGCCGAACAGAGCGCCGCACCGGAGCCCAGCGTATCCCCGTCCGGGCGGCGGTGGCTGATGAGCAGGTAGCCGTCGTGCCCGGCGAGGTAGGCCGCGCATTCATTCGCCGTCAGGTTCATTTTCTTCCTCCCTGCCGGTGTCCAGCTCCTCTATGAGCTTGCTGATATGGGCGCCGTATTCGATGGAGTGGTCGAGCTCGAACACGAGCTCCGGCGTATAGCGCAGAGAGAGAGCCGAGCCGAGCTCGCGCCGCAGCCAGGGGCCGCAGCTCTTGAGCCCGCGCTTGAATTCGCGCTCGTCCAGCTCGCCGAGGACGGAGAGCCAGACCTTCGCATAGCGGAGGTCTCCGGTGGTCTCCACCCTCGTAACGCTTATCATGCCCTGCTGCACGCGCGGGTCCTTGACCTGCCGCAGCAGATTCGACAGGACGCGCTGGATGTCGTCGTTCGTCCTGCCTATCCTGTTAGATGTTCCTGCCATATTAACCTTCTATCTGCTTCATGACGTAGGCTTCGATGATATCGCCCTCGCGCTCGTCGTTGAACTTTTCGATCTGGATACCGCACTCGTAGCCGGAGGCGACTTCCTTCACGTCGTCCTTGAAGCGGCGCAGGGAGGCCATCTCACCCTCGAAAATGACGATGCCGTCGCGCACCACGCGGACCTTGCAGCCGCGCTGGACCTTGCCGTCCTGCACATAGCAGCCGCAGACGGTACCGACCTTGCTGACCTTATAGAGCTGGCGGATCTCGACGTGGCCGATGACCTGCTCCTCAAACTTGGGCGCGAGCATGCCCTTCATGGCGGCCTCTATCTCGTTGATGCAGTCGTAGATGACGCGGTACATGCGCATCTCGACATTTGCCCTAGCGGCGTAGTCGCGCGCGGCGCTGTCCGGACGCACGTTGAAGCCGACTATTATGGCGCCGGAGGTAGCGGCCAGCATGACGTCGGACTCCGAGATCGCGCCGACACCGGAGTGGATGACGCGGACGCGGACCTCCTCGTTGGTGAGCTTCTCCAGCGAGGTCTTGACCGCCTCGGCGCTGCCCTGGACGTCCGCCTTGACGATGATGTTGAAGTCCTTTATCTCGCCCTGCTGGATGCGCGCGAACAGGTCGTCGAGCGTGACCTTCTTCGCCACGCCGAGGGTCTTATCCTTGGCCTGCTGCTTGCGCTCCTCGACCAGCTCGCGGGCCATGCGCTCGTCGTCGACGGCGTTGAAGGTGTCGCCCGCACCAGGGACCTCGCTCATGCCCGCAATCTCCACGGGGGTGGAGGGGCCGGCCTCGGTGACGCGCTGGCCCTTGTCGTTTATCATGGTGCGCACGCGGCCCACGGCCGTGCCGGCGATGATGATGTCGCCCTGATGCAGCGTGCCGTTCTGGACGAGGACGGTCATGATGGGGCCGCGGCCCTTGTCGAGCCTCGCCTCGATGACGGCGCCCTTGGCCGCACGGTTCGGATTGGCCTTGAGCTCCTGTATCTCGGCCAGGATGACCAGGTTCTCGAGCAGATTGTCTATGCCCTCGCCGGTCTTGGCGGAGATCGGGCAGACTATCGTATCGCCGCCCCATTCCTCGCTGACGAGGTCGTACTCCGTGAGCTGCTGCTTGACGCGCTCAGGATTGGCGCCGGGCATATCCATCTTGTTGACCGCCACGACTATGGGGATGTTCGCGGCCTTGGCGTGGTTGATGGACTCTATCGTCTGGGGCATGATGCCGTCGTTGGCGGCGACGACGAGGATGGCGATATCCGTAACGGAGGCGCCGCGGGCGCGCATGGAGGTGAATGCCTCGTGGCCCGGGGTGTCCAGGAAGGTTATCGGACTGCCCTTTATATTGACGGTGTAGGCGCCGATGTGCTGGGTTATGCCGCCGGCCTCGCCCGCAGCGACGTGCGCGTTGCGGATATAGTCCAGCAGACTGGTCTTGCCGTGGTCGACGTGGCCCATGACGACCACGACCGGGGCGCGGGGGACGAGGTCCTCCGGCTTATCCTCGCTGTCGTCTATGAGGCGCTCCTCGACCGTGACGACGACCTCTTTCTCGACCTTGCAGCCGAGCTCCATGGCGACGAGCGCCGCGGTGTCGTAGTCTATTATGTCCGAGAGCGAGGCCATTACGCCGTTTTTGATGAGCGCGCGGACGACCTCTGCGCCCGTCTTCTTCATTCTGGAGGCCAGCTCGCCCACGCCTATCGTGTCGGGTATCTGGACCTTCAGCTGTGCCTTCTTGGCTATCTCAAACTGCAGCTTCTGCATGCGCTCGCGCTCCTCGGCGCGGCGCTTGGCGCTGGCGGCGGCCTGCTGCTGGCGCTGCTTCTGCTTGTTCTGGAATTTCTCCTTGCCGCGCTTGACATTGTCGCCGCCGTGCGCGCCGGCGAGGCGGTCGAAGCGCTCGTCATACTTGCCGAGGTTCACGTTGCCGCCGCCGCGCGTATCAATGACGCGCTTTTCGGGCACCTGGCGCGGGACATGAGGCTTCTGCTCCTTTGTCTGCTGGCTCTGAGCCTGCGGCTGGGGCTGAGCCTGGGCGGCCTGCGGCTGCTGCGCCTTCTGAGGCTGCTGCTGGGGCTGCTGCGGCCTGGCCTGGCTCTGCTGGGGCTGGGCGCTCTGCGCCTGCTCCGGCTGCGGCTCCGGCTTGCTGGGCGCGGGCTTGGCCTCGGGGACCTTGAACAGGTCCTCCATCGTCGCACACTGGTTCTGCTGCGTCAGATACTCAAAAACAAGGGAGAGCTCCTGATCCTCCAGCACCTGCATATGGTTCTTGGGCGTGGTGGCGTATTTGGTCAATATCTCGGTTATGGCCTTTGAGGTCATGCCGAAATCCTTTGCCAGCTCATGCACCCTGTACTTATCAAAACTACTCATGGTGTTCCCTCCCCGGTTTCCTTTTTGGCCCTGCGGCCCTGCGTCTCGCGGCCTTGTCGGCGCGGCGTTCCATCTCCTCGGCAAGCTGTCCGTACTTATCCGGCGCGTCCTCGGCCAGCGCCTTGAGGAAAGCGGACGACAGTCCGAAATCCGTACACGCCGCCATGCTGCATCCGCTCTTGCCCAGCAGCTCCGAGAGCTCCGCCTTGCCGTACGGCAGAGGCACGAGCAGCGTCCGCCGCCCGTACAGATAGCCCTCCGCGCGTTTCTGCGCGTTTTCCGAGGCGTCCGCCGCCAGAAGCACCAGCCGCGCGCGCCCGGCTCTCACCGCCGCGCCCGTGGACGTCTCGCCCAGTTCGATTTTTCCGGCCTTTCGCATCAGGCCGAGATAATTAAGAGCCCTGTCCGTCTTGCGTCTCCTCCAGCTGGCCCGCGAGCCTCTCCATAACTTCGTCCGGTATCTTGACCTCGAGCGCCCGGTCAAGAGCGCGGGTCTTTACCGCCTTTTTGAAGCAGTCCGGGTTCGGGCATACGTATGCGCCCCTGCCCGGCAGCTTTCCGCGCGCGTCAAAGGCGACCTCGCCCTCGGGCGAGCGCACCACGCGCAGTAACTCCCGCTTCGGCTTCATTTCGCGGCAGCCCAGACATTGCCGCATGGGTATTTTCTTCTGCATGGCGCCGCGCCTCCTTCATATCCCGCCGGGCTCAGGCCTCGGCGTCGGACTTGATGTCTATCTTGTATCCAGTGAGCTTCGCGGCGAGGCGGGCGTTCTGGCCCTCCTTGCCTATGGCCAGCGAAAGCTGGCTCTCCGGGACGATGACCCGGCAGCTCTTGCCCTCGTCGAGCAGCGTCACGCTCACGACCTCGGCCGGAGCCAGGGCGGCGGCAACGTACTCCTCGGGCGACTCGCTGTACTTGACTATGTCAATCTTCTCTCCGCCGAGCTCCTCAACGATGCTGGCGACACGTCCGCCGCGCGGACCGACGCAGGCACCGATGGGGTCGACCGCCGGGTCCTCGCTCCAGACGGCCATCTTCGTGCGGCTGCCCGCCTCGCGGGCGATGGACTTTATCTCAACAGTGCCGTCGAATATCTCGGGCACCTCGAGCTCGAAAAGACGCTTGACCAGACCCGGGTGCGTCCTGGAGATGAGCACCTGGGGACCGCGTGTGGACTTGCGGACCTCCACGACGTAGACCTTGATGCGGTCGCCCTCACGCAGCTCCTCGCCCTTGATGCGCTCGCTGGCGGAGAGCATGGCCTCCGTGAACTCGGAGTTCGAGCTTATCTTGATGGACACCCCGCCCGTGCGCGGCTCTATGCGGGAGACCACGCCGGTGAGTATCTCGTGCTCCTTGGAGGTGAACTCGTCGTAGATGATGCTGCGCTCGGCCTCGCGGATGCCCTGGATGATGACCTGCTTCGCGGCCTGGGCGGCGATGCGGCCGAACTTCTTGGTCTCCACGGGAATGGCGATCACGTCGCCTATCTTCGCCTTCTTGGAGAGCTTGTGCGCGTTCTCGAGGTCAATCTCTTCGGTGGGCTCCTCCACGTCGGCGACGACGGTCTTGTTGATGACCAGCTCTATGCGCTTTCTTGCCTCGTCCAGTATGACCTCCACGTTTTCGCCGTATTCCGGGTTATCCTTGCGGAAGGCTGCAAGCATGGCCTGCTGGATCTTCTCAAACATATACTCGCGGGGAATGCCCTTTTCTTTCTCTATGTCCTCCACCGCGGCGAAGAATTCTGCGTTCATTTTTCAAGCGCCCCTTCTATCATATCGTCACGCTCAGCCGCACCTGCGCGACCTGAGCTTTTTGGTAAGTCTTTTCCTGTCCGTTCATCTCTATCGTGACGGCGCCGTCCGCGTAGCCGCGGAGCGTGCCTATGTGCGACTTCGCGCCCTCCACGGGCTGGTAGTGCCGCACCTCGACCTGCGAGCCCATGAACTTTTCAAAGTCGCCGGGCCGCTTGAGCTCACGCTCCACGCCCGCCGACGAGACCTCGAAAATATAGCTCGTCGGGATCGGGTCCGCCTCATCCAAAACCGGGTCCAGAGCGCGGGACACCGCCTCGCAGTCGTCTATCGAGACGCCGCCGGCCTTGTCTATATACACCCTGAGATACCAGGCCCCGGCCTCCTTGACATACTCAACGTCCCAGAGCTCACAGCCCTCCGCTTCCACTACCGGCTTCGCCAGAGCCATGACCGTCTCCGTAATTTTGCTCATCGCGCGCTCCTTTGCCATATTCTGACAGTTTATTTTATCCCAACAAAAAGAGTGGGCGGGACCCACTCAAACGAAAACTACATAACTAACATTAGTATATTAACATATACGGGCTGTCAATGCAAGCATTTTTTCTCATTAAAAGGAGGGCCGCGCGGAAGCTACCGCGCGGCCAAAAAAGAGGATCATGAAATGAAAAAGAAGAAACCCTTGCTTGCAGGACTTATATTACAGGATAAATGTTACCTAAACAATCGCAGTCATGTTACAGAAAGATTAAGTTTATGAAAACCGGGCCCGGAATATGACTTCCGGACCCGGTTCGGGATAATTCTTACAGCGCGTTGGAGCGGTTCACGAGGACGGAGAGATCGACATACTCCTCGGGAGCGGACTCCTTCTCCTCGTCCGTCTCGGACTTGAAGTTCCGGTAGACGGCCAGGCCGGAGCCGGCGGGGATGAGCTTGCCGATAATGACGTTCTCCTTGAGGCCGACGAGGTGGTCGACCTTGCCCTTGATGGCGGCCTCGGTGAGGACCTTGGTCGTCTCCTGGAAGGAGGCGGCGGAGAGGAAGCTCTCGGTCGCAAGGGAGGCCTTCGTGATGCCCATGAGCAGCTGGGTGTAGGTGGCCTCGCGCAGCGGCTCGCCGCTCTCGGAGAGCTCGCCGGCCTCAGTGCGGCGGGCGATCTCCTCGTTGGCAGTGCGCAGCTCGGAGATGTCCACAGTGGCGCCGGAGAGGAGCTTGGTGTCGCCCGCATCCTCTATGCGCACCTTGCGCATCATCTGGCGCACGATGACCTCGATGTGCTTGTCGTTGATATCAACGCCCTGCTGACGGTAGACCTTCTGGACCTCCTGGACGAGGTAGTTGCGGACGCCGGGGCGTCCGAACTGGTCGTCGTCTATGCCACGGATACGCAGCACGTCGTGCGGATTGAGCGCGCCGGCCGTGAGCTCCTGGCCCTGGTCCACGTGCGCGCCTGCGCTGACAAGGATGCCGGCGGAATAGGGCACGGTGTAGACGCGGGTATCGCCGTCAGCCTCATTGGTGACCGTGATGGCGAAGATGGAGTTCTTGCGGGTCTCCTCGATGGAGACGGTGCCGGATATCTCGCTGAGGACGGCCATCTTCTTGGGCTTGCGGGCCTCGAACAGCTCCTCAACACGGGGCAGACCCTGGGTGATGTCGTCGCCCGCGATACCGCCGGTGTGGAAGGTACGCATCGTCAGCTGAGTACCGGGCTCGCCTATGGACTGGGCCGCGATGACGCCGACAGCCTCGCCCGGGTTGACCGGCTGGCCGACGGCCAGGTTGATGCCGTAGCACTTGGCGCAGACGCCGCTCTTGGCCTTGCAGGCCAGCACGCTGCGGATGAGCACACGGTCTATGCCGTGGGCCTCCAGCACAGCGGCGTCCTCAGGCATGAGCATGTGGTCGGTGTCGAACACGATCTCGCCGGTGGCGGGGTCGGTAATGGGCACGGCGGGATACCTGCCGTGGATGCTGACGGCCAGGGACTGGACCTCCTGGCCCTTCTCGTAGATGGCCGTTGCCCAGACGCCCTCGGTGGTGCCGCAGTCGTCCTCGCGGATGATGACGTCCTGGGAGACGTCGACCAGGCGGCGGGTCAGGTAACCGGAGTCAGCGGTACGCAGAGCGGTATCGGCCAGGCCCTTGCGCGCGCCTCGGCTGGAGATGAAGTACTCCAGGACGGACAGGCCCTCACGGAAGTTCGCCTTGATGGGGATCTCGATGGTCTTACCGGCGGTGTTCGCCATCAGGCCGCGCATACCGGCCAGCTGACGGATCTGGTTCATGGAGCCACGGGCGCCGGAGTTCGCCATCATATAAATGGGGTTGAACTCGTCGAGGCAGTCCTGCAGCGCAGCGGTGACGTCCTTTGTGGTCTTTTCCCACTCGTCGACCACCAGGCGGTAGCGCTCGTCGTTGGTGATGAAACCGCGGCGGAACTGCTTTTCGATGTCGAGCACCTTGTTCTCGGTGCCCTCGATGAGGGTCTTTTTCGCGTCGGGCACGGTCATGTCCGCGATGGAGATCGTGATAGCGCCCTTGGTGGAGTACTTGAAGCCGAGAGCCTTGATGTTGTCGAGCACCTCGGCAGAGATGGTGAAGCCGTACTTCTGGATGCAGCGGTCGATGATGTCGCCGAGCTGCTTCTTGCCGACCTGGAAGCCTATCTCATGGTCGAAGGCATGCTCCGGGTCGCTGCGGTCAACGTAGCCGAGGTCCTGGGGGATGGGCTCGTTGAAGATTATGCGGCCGACGGTGGTGCGGATGACCTTGTGGGCGGGCACGCCGTCGATAGTCTTCTCCACGCGCACGAGGATGGGGGCGTGGATGCCGATATCGCCGTAGTTGTAGGCCATGATGGCCTCGGCGGGGGTGACGTAGGCCTTGAGGGGCTTGTACTCGGCCTCGCGCTTGCCCTCCTTCTTCGCGGCCTTGTTGGCGGCGACGAAGTCGTCGGCGTCAACGACCTCGCCGGCGGGCAGATCGGTATCACCGGCGTCGGTGACGAACACCTGCTCCGCGCCCTTCTCGGCCTTGCCGAGGCGGACATAGGTGAGGTAGTAGGAGCCGAGGATCATGTCCTGGGTCGGCACGGTGACGGGGTGGCCGTCCTGCGGGCGCAGGAGGTTGTTCGCCGAGAGCATGAGGATACGGGCCTCGGCCTGCGCCTCTGCGGACAGGGGGACGTGGATAGCCATCTGGTCGCCGTCGAAGTCCGCGTTGTACGCGGTGCAGACCAGGGGGTGCAGCCTGAGGGCGCGGCCCTCGACCAGGATGGGCTCGAAGGCCTGGATGCCCAGGCGGTGCAGCGTAGGCGCGCGGTTGAGCAGCACGGGGTGCTCCTTGATGACCACGTCCAGCGCGTCCCAGACCTCGGTGCGCTGCTTGTCGACCATCTTCTTGGCGGACTTGATGTTGTTGGCAACGCCGTCCTCGACCAGCTTCTTCATGACGAAGGGGCGGAACAGCTCTATGGCCATCTCCTTCGGCACGCCGCACTGATAGATCTTCAGGTCGGGGCCGACGACGATGACGCTTCGGCCGGAGTAGTCGACGCGCTTGCCGAGCAGGTTCTGGCGGAAGCGGCCCTGCTTGCCCTTGAGCATATCAGAAAGGCTCTTGAGCGCGCGGGAGTTGGCGCCGGTGACGGCGCGGCCGCGGCGGCCGTTATCGATGAGGGCGTCAACGGCCTCCTGGAGCATGCGCTTCTCGTTGCGGACGATGATGTCGGGCGCATTGAGCTGCATGAGCCTCTTGAGGCGGTTGTTGCGGTTTATAACGCGGCGGTAGAGGTCGTTCAGGTCGCTGGTGGCGAAGCGGCCGCCGTCGAGCTGGACCATGGGGCGTATCTCGGGCGGGATGACAGGCAGAACGTCGATTATCATCCACTCGGGCTTGTTGCCGCTCAGGCGGAAGGCCTCGACGACCTCCAGACGCTTGACCAGCTTGGCCTTCTTCTGTCCGCCGGCGGAGGCAAGCTCCTCGCGCAGCTTCACGGAGAGCTCCTCGCAGTCTATCTGGGAGAGCAGCTTCTTGATGGCCTCGGCGCCCATTCCGGCGTCAAAGTCGTCCTCGTACTTCTCGCGCATGTCGCGGTACTCTCGCTCGGAGAGGATCTGGCACTTCTCCAGCGGCGTATCGCCCGGGTCGGTGACTATATAGGCGCCGAAGTACAGCACCTTCTCGAGTATCCTCGGGGTGATGTCGAGCAGCAGGCCCATGCGGGAGGGGATGCCCTTGAAATACCAGATGTGGCTCACGGGCGCGGCCAGCTCGATGTGGCCCATGCGCTCGCGGCGGACCTTGGCCTTGGTGACCTCAACGCCGCAGCGGTCGCAGATCTTGCCCTTGTAGCGGATCTTCTTATACTTGCCGCAGTGGCACTCCCAGTCCTTGGTGGGTCCGAAGATACGCTCGCAGAAAAGGCCGTCGCGCTCGGGCTTGAGGGTGCGGTAGTTGATGGTCTCCGGCTTTTTCACCTCGCCGTAGGACCAGGAGCGTATCATTTCAGGGGAGGCAATGCCTATTTTGATTGCGTCAAAGGGTGTGTAGCTCATGGCTTATTCCTCCTCCATATCAAGCTCGTCTCCGGAAAAGCCCGGGAAACTGTCGTCATCGTCGCCGTCTTCATCGTCCAGGCCGCCGAGCTCGAGCTCGTCCTCGGGGACGTTCTCGATGCTGAAGCCGGCTTCCTCTATCTCGCTGTCGTCGGCGCGGTAATCGTCGCGCATGCCGGGGATGTAGTCGTCCTCGTCGTCGTCCTTGAGCTCTATCTCGTCGCCGTTCTTGTCGAGGATACGCACATCCAGGCAGAGGGACTGCAGCTCCTTCACGAGCACCTTGAAGCTCTCGGGCACGCCCGGCTGCGGGATGTTGTGGCCCTTGACGATGCTCTCGTAGGTCTTGACACGGCCCGTCACGTCGTCGGACTTGACGGTGAGTATCTCCTGCAGGGTGTAGGCCGCGCCGTAGGCCTCGAGGGCCCAGACCTCCATCTCGCCGAAGCGCTGGCCGCCGAACTGGGCCTTGCCGCCCAGAGGCTGCTGCGTGACGAGGCTGTACGGGCCGGTGGAACGCGCGTGGATCTTATCGTCGACAAGGTGGTGCAGCTTGAGGAAGTAGACATAGCCGACGGTGACGGCGTTGTCGAAACGCTCGCCGGTGCGGCCGTCGTAGAGGTAGCTCTTGCCGTCCTCACGCAGCCCCGCGAGCCTGAGGGTATCGCGGATGGTGGCCTCGTTGGCGCCGTTGAAGATGGGGGTGGCCACCTTCCAGCCCAGGGCCTGGGCGGCGTAGCCCAGGTGGACCTCCAGCACCTGACCGATATTCATTCGGGAAGGCACGCCCAGGGGGTTCAGGACTATATCCAGCGGGGTGCCGTCGGGCAGATAGGGCATATCCTCGCGCGGGAGTATGCGGGAGACGACGCCCTTGTTGCCGTGGCGGCCGGCCATCTTGTCGCCGACGGAGATCTTGCGCTTCTGCGCTATATAGACCCTGACGACCTGGTTGACGCCGGGGCTCATCTCGTCGCCCGCCTCGCGGGTGAAGACCTTGACGTCGACTATGATGCCGCTCTCGCCGTGGGGGACCTTCAGCGAGGTGTCGCGCACCTCGCGGGCCTTCTCGCCGAAGATGGCGCGCAGCAGGCGCTCCTCAGCGGTAAGGTCCGTCTCGCCCTTGGGCGTGACCTTGCCGACGAGTATGTCGCCGCTCCTGACCTCGGCGCCGACGCTGATGATGCCGCGCTCGTCGAGGAACTTGAGCGCGTCGTCGCCCACGCCGGGGATGTCGCGGGTGATCTCCTCGGGTCCGAGCTTGGTGTCGCGCGCGTCGCACTCGTACTCCTCCACGTGGATGGAGGTGAACACGTCCTCCATGACGAGGCGCTCGTTGAGGAGGATGGCGTCCTCGTAGTTGTAGCCCTCCCAGTTCATGTAGCCGACAAGGATGTTCTTGCCGAGGCTGATCTCGCCGTGGCTGGTGGAGGGGCCGTCGGCAATGACGTCGCCCTTCGCCACGCGCTCGCCCGCGCCGACAACGGGGCGCTGGTTGATGCAGGTGCCCTGGTTCGAGCGGGAGAACTTGATGAGCTTGTAATTCTTGATGTCGCCGGAGTCGTAGCGGACGACGATGTTCGTCGCCGAGACGCTCTCGACATAGCCGTCGTCCTCGGCGAGTATAGTTACGCCGGAGTCGACGGCGCACTTGTGCTCGATACCGGTGGCGACGATGGGGGCCTCGGTGGTCATCAGAGGCACGGCCTGGCGCTGCATGTTCGCGCCCATCAGGGCACGGTTCGCGTCGTCGTTCTCGAGGAAGGGTATCATCGCGGTCGCGATGGAGACCATCATGCGCGGGGAGATATCGACGTAGTCGACGCGCTCGCGGTCGACGTCGATGATCTCGTCGCGGTGACGGCAGGTGACACGCTTGTTCTTGAGGCAGCCGTTCTCGTCCAGAGGCTCGGTGGCCTGGGCAACGATGTAGCGGTCCTCAACGTCGGCGGTCATGTACTCGACCTCGTCGGTCACGAAGCAGTCCGGCTTGCGGACCTTGCGGAAGGGCGTGACGAGGAAGCCGTACTCGTTGACGCGGGCATAGCTCGCGAGGTAGCTGATGAGGCCGATGTTCGGGCCTTCGGGGGTCTCTATGGGGCAGAGGCGGCCGTAGTGGCTGTAATGGACGTCGCGGACGTCGAAGCTCGCCCTCTCGCGGCTCAGGCCGCCGGGGCCGAGGGCCGACATACGGCGCTTGTGCGTCAGCTCGGCCAGGGGGTTGGTCTGGTCCATGAACTGGGAAAGCGGCGAGGAGCCGAAGAACTCCTTGATGGCCGCGGTCACAGGCCGGATGTTGATGAGGCTCTGGGGAGTGACGATGTCGAGGTCCTGCAGGGTCATGCGCTCGCGGATGACGCGCTCCATGCGGCTAAAGCCGATGCGGAACTGGTTCTGCAGCAGCTCGCCGACGCTGCGGACGCGGCGGTTGCCCAGGTGGTCTATGTCGTCCGCCGTGCCGATGCCGTGAGCAAGGCAGCAGAGATAGTTCACCGAGGCGAACATGTCGTCGACGATTATGTGCTTCGGGATGAGGATGTCTATATTGTCCTTTATGGCCTCTTTGAGCTCCTCGCCCTGGTACTGCTCCATGAGCTGACGCAGGATGATGAGCCTGACCTTCTCGTGCACGCCGACCTCTTCGGGGTCGAAGTCCACGAAATGGGCCATGTTGACCATGCCGTTGGTGAAGACGCGCACGTCCCTGCCGTCGGCTCGGAGCATGACGTCCGTGACGCCGCACTCGTCGAGGTACTCGGCCCTCTCACGGGTGAACACCTCGCCCGGCTCGGCGATGAGCTCGCCGGTCACGGGGTCGGCAACGGGGGCGGCCAGCTGGTGGCCGATGAGCCTGCCGGCGAGGCCGAGCTTCTTGTTGAACTTGTAGCGGCCAACGGAGAAGAGGTCGTAGCGGCGGCGGTCAAAGAACAGGCCGTCGAGCAGCGTCTCGGAGGTCTCGACCGTCGGGGGGTCGCCCGGGCGCAGCTTGCGGTAGATCTCGAGCAGCGCATCCTCGCGGGTGACGAAGCTGTCCTTCTCCAGCGTGGTGACGATGCGCTCATCGTTGGCGAAGACCTCCTTGAGCTGCTCGCTGGTCACGCAGCCCGCGACGGGGTCGGGCAGGCAGGTCAGCCAGGTGTAGGGCTTATCCGCATCGTAGCGGCCCATGGCCTTCAGGAAGAGCGTGATGGGCAGCTTGCGGTTCTTGTCTATGCGGACGTAGAAGATGTCGTTCGCGTCCGTCTCATATTCCAGCCAGGCGCCGTGATAGGGGATGACGGTCGTGCCGTAGGTCGAGATCTGGGCCTTGTCCGTCTTTTTATCGTAGTACACACCGGGGGAGCGGACTATCTGCGAGACGATGACACGCTCCGCGCCGTTGATGACGAAGGTGCCGCCGTCGGTCATGAGCGGGAAGTCGCCCATGAAGATCTCCTGCTCCTTGATCTCCTCCGTCTCCTTGTTGCGGAGACGCACGCTAACCTTGAGGGGGGCGGCGTACGTGGCGTCGCGCGCCTTGCACTCCTCCTCAGAATACTTGGGCTTCTCGTCCATGGAGTAGTCCACGAAGCTCAGCTCCAGATTGCCCGAGTAGTCGGTGACGGCATCCACGTCACGGAACACCTCGCGCAGGCCGGTGTCGAGGAACCACTTGTAGGACTTCTTCTGGATCTCCAGGAGGTTCGGCATGTCCTGGATCTCCGTGCTCCTCGCGAAGCTCTTCCTCAGCGTCTTACCGTAGTAAACATCCTTTGGCATCAATGCACACTCCTTGTGTTGGAATCTGGTGTACACCCGGCTGGGTTGTCAGTTGTTTGCGGCGCTCTGTTGCAATTGCGCGAAAATCTGATAGAATAAAGCCATAGCTGAAAATGGGTTAATATCCGTCCTCAGGAGACATAGCAAGTTATTGTATCATCATAGTGCACTTAATGTCAAGTGCGTTTTTGTTAAGAATTACGATTTTTGGAGCGGGGATGTGTTCTCCGCCTTTTTTATTTGGCTGCGGAGGTGCAAATGGACGCTGCTGCTGTTATTCTGCTTATGGTCGAGGCCATCATGGCCTTGCTGCTGCTGTATTTTGACGGACTTCTGAAAAAGCCTGCGCATGTACTGACCTGTGCCGGCCTGGTCGCCGCAGCCTTTGTGCTCAGGGCGCTGTTTTTCAGCTACGAAACGCTGGATTATCAGGACTTTCTCTCCCGCTGGGTGCAGTACTTCCGGGATAACGGCGGCTTTGCCGCGCTCAAGGACCCCGTCGGCAACTACAATGTGCCCTACCTATATTTCCTCGCGATCTTCTCCTATGTGGACATCTACGACCTCTATTTAATAAAGCTGCTCTCCACGTTCTTCGACGTGCTGCTGGCCTTCGGTGCCATGCGGCTCACGGGGCTCTTCACGCGCAGCCGCGTGAAGCTGCTCTTCGTCTACTTTGCCGTGCTGTTCTGGCCCACGGTGGTGCTCAACAGCGCAGTCTGGGGCCAGTGCGACAGCATATACGTCTCGCTGGGGCTCCTGGCCATCTACTGGGCCATGGACGGCCGCCCGGCGCTCGGCATGGCGGCGATGGCGGCCTCCTTTGCCTTCAAGCTGCAGGCCGTATTCATCATGCCTGTTTTTGTGCTTCTGCTCATCGCGCGGCGCGTGAAGCTATGGCACTTCCTCATCTTCCCCGCCGTGTATCTCGTGATGATGCTGCCCGCCGTGATCGCGGGCTGCCCGCTGCTGGACACCATCACGCTCTACTTTGACCAGATGGGCACCGTGGGCAGCGCGCTCAACTATAACTCCCCCTCCGTCTACGCCTTCGCGCGCGGCGTGCAGGACGAGGCCCTGGCCTCAAAGCTCGGCATAGCCGCTGCCTTTGCGCTGATGCTGGCCGTCTTCGGCTGGTTCTGGTGGCGCAGGAGCTCCATCACGAACTGGGCCCTGCTAGGCGGGGCGCTGCTCCTCGTGGTGGGTATCCCCTTCCTGCTTCCTCACATGCACGACAGATACTTCTTCGCCGCGGACATATTCTCCCTCGTCTTTGCCGTCGCCGCGCCCGTATACTTTTTCATGCCGCTGCTCTGCGAGTTCGCCTCCCTGCTGGGATACCACGCCTACCTCAAGATGCGCTACCTACTGCAAATGTACTACGGCGCGGGGGCTCTGGCCATCGTCATCATCATCGCCGCCGTGTTCACCGCGGCCCAGCTCCACCCCGTAAAGCGGCAAAAATATTCTTGAAAAATTTTTGTTGACAAAATGCGATATTCTGCTATAATACCAAATGCGCCTTTCCCCAGCGGATATGCGAGAGTGCTGGAACTGGCAGACAGGCAGGCTTGAGGTGCCTGTGTCTCATTTACAGGCGTGTGGGTTCAAGTCCCATCTCTCGCACCAGAGGATATCGCCTCTCAGTGTTTCACGACGCTGAGAGGCGATTTTCTTTTTTCTTTATCCTCTTTTATCGTCTGAATGCTTAAAGTTTGCGCCCTCTAAATGGAGGACTATACAAAAATATCCGTCGCGGTACGCCGGGCGTTGACAGCGGTCTTGCGCTTATATTATCATGTCCTCAGGAGTTGCTTAAACGCTTAAGCATGTCCCTTTACGGCGTCAACAGCGTTTAAGCGAAAGGAAACATTAATGGATTAAGGAGGACATGAAATGAAAAAGCTGCGCATACTGCTCTGCCTTGCGCTGGCCGTCGTGCTCTGCCTTGGCCTCGCGGCCTGCGGCGAGACGGCCGAGGAGCCCACTTCCGGGTACAAGGTCACCTTCTACGACAGCGACGGCGTGACCGTACTCGCCGAGGCCACCGCCGAGGAGGGCCAGCCCGTCGCCGACCCGGGCCTCAGCAAGGAGGGCTACGTCATCCAGGGCTACTACTCCACCCCCGCCCTGCTCATTCCCTACGACATGTCGGCCCCCGTCACGGCGGACACCTCGGTCTTTGTAGCCTGGCAGTCCTCCGTCGTAGACGAGCGCGCCTGGATGTTTGCGGGCTCGCTCGCGGGCTACCCCGAGAACAACTGGGGCCACGCCTGGCCGCAGGACGACTTCATCATGCAGCCGGTCGAGGGTGAGTTCAACACCTTCACGATCGAGTTGAATCTCTACGAGGGCGACGAGTTCAAAATCGCCGTCATCGACCAGGACTACAACTGGGGCGACTCCATAGACGCCTCCGGCCTCGCGGACGACACCTACCTCTCCGGCGGCGAGGACGCCTTTGCCTCCGGTGCGAACATCAAGGTGCTGGAAAGCGGCCTCTACAAGCTCACGCTCAAGACCGACGCCGAGACGCTCTCGCTCTGCAAGCTCAGCTGCGAGAAGATAGGCGAGGCCGCCGAGCTGGCCGCGCCCTCCTTCGACTTCCAGATACAGGGCAACTTCAATAACTGGGGCGAGGACCCCGAGAGCTTCAAGATGCTCCAGAACGGCACGGACAACATCTGGTATTACCAGCTTACCATCACTGAAGAGGACTACGACACCGAAAACGGCAACGACTTCGCCATGTTCGGCATCAAGAACCTCGTCAACGGCGACTGGTACGACATGCGCAACCTCGACCCCTCTGCCACGCCGAACATTACGCTCACCGCGGGCACCTACATAGTATGGCTGGCGCTCGACGTCCAGGATAACCAGCCCGTTGTCACCACGCTCTATGCCGCCGAACCGGCCTACTACCTCGTGGGCAGCTGCGGCAACGCAGGCTGGGCCGCCGACGCCAACGCGGAGAACACGGCCTACATGATGCAGCTCCAGGACGACGGCACCTACAAGCTCGACGTGACCTTCACCGAGGACGAGATAGTCGACTGGGCCGACAACAAGGTCGCCTTCAAGATAGCCTACGGCGCGAACGGCACCGTCGCCAACGAGTACTGGTACGGCACCGCCTCCGGCGACAACATCACCGTTGACCCCGGCACCTACACCGTCGTATTCGACCCCGCCACGGGCGGCATAACCTACTGAGCATGAAAAAGCGGCGGAAGGGGCGCGTGTCCCCTTCCGCCGCGGGATTAACAGTACAGCGGGAGCTGTGATCATGATATTATAATATCGTGCCCGGGCGCTGCGCTCTTGCGTATCGTATCGTAGACCAGCCCGGCCACAGTGTCAGCCATGGCGGCGGACGGCAGCTCTATGTCCCCGCCGGGACAGAGCGAGAGCACCTTGCCGCGGGCAAAGCGGCGTGCTCGCTCTGCAAGCTGTCCGCCGAGAGCCACGCATACGGAGCCCTCCGGCCGGCTTTGCAGGAAGTCCGCAACGGCCCCGTCCGAGGTGTCGAAGCACACAGCGTCAAAGCAGCGCTCGATACGGCGGTTGAGCTTCGGCTCCGCGAAGGGGCGGAGCAGAGCGCAGACCTCTGCCGCGTGCTCGGACGCGCGGCGCGCGGCGGCTGCGTAGTCGCAGTTCACCTGGTAAAACAGGTCCGGCTCCTCTATGATGCCGTCGACGCAGATGAGCGGGTAAAAGCAGTTGAAGCCTATCTTCAAAAAGGTGTCCCTGTCAACACCCATGGCCACTATGGCGTCTATCGTCTTTATCGTCTGCGTGACGCAGGCATCGCCTATTATGCGCAGGGTGTAGCCCCGCTGCTCCAGCGCCGGAGCCAGCGCCGAAGCGAAGGCGGCAAAGGCATGGGCGCTGTCGGCACTCTCGGCCGCGTGAGGCGCAAAGAGGCCCACGGCACAGCTGTTTCCCGTGGCGAGCGCCTTGGCCACCGCCGAGGACTCGTAGCCCATGAGGTGCACCTCGTGCAGCACGCGCTTGCGCGTCTCGGGGCTTATGCGCTGGTCCTCGCGCCCGTTCACGACGTAGGACACCGTCGCGGTGGATACGCCGCAGGCGTCCGCGATGTCCTTTATCGTGACCTTTTTCTTTTTTTCATTCATCTCAGCCATACCTGAATAATAACAACAGCGCCGCGGTATTGTCAACCGCGGGCAGGGATTTTGGAGGTACCCATGGAAAAGAGAGCCATTCTTCATCGCGGCAGGCCGCTGGACTGCTTCCCCACCTCGGAGAGCAGCATGTACCTCAGGCTGCGCGCCGCGCGTGGCGATCTGGACGAGGCCGTAGTGGTCTTTTCCGACAACAAGTTCGAGTGGACCACAAAGCCGAGGATAGAGCAGCGCATGGAGCTGCTGCGCTCGGATGAGCTCTACGACTACTTCGGCACGGAGCTCGCCCTTGAGGACACGCGCCTCGCCTATGTGTTCCGGCTCTCCTCCGGCGGCGAGCGCTTCTATCTCTGTGAGGAGGGCGTGAGCCGGGACTTCGTCTGGGACCTCGGCTACTTCAACTATTTTCAGTATCCCTACATACACAAAAGCGACGTCATGCGCGTACCCGAGTGGACGCGCGGGGCGGTGTGCTGCCAGATATTCCCCGAGCGCTTCCGCATCGGCTCTGCGGAGAAGGACCGCTCGTACATAAACCTCGCCTGGGGAGAGCGCCCGAGCCCCAAGAGCTTCGCGGGCGGCGACCTGCGCGGCATAGAGGAGGGCCTCGACTACCTGGCCGAGACCGGCGTCAGCTGCATATACATGACGCCCGTGTTCCTCTCCCCGAGCAACCACAAGTACGACATTGAGGATTATTACCGCGTCGATCCCCGCTTCGGCGGCGACGAGGCGCTCCGCTCGCTCATCACCTCCGCCCACGAGCGGGGCATGCGCGTGGTGCTCGACGGCGTGTTCAACCACTGTGCGAACACGAACCCCATATTCCTCGACACCTCCGTGCGCGGGAGGGAATCGGCCTACTGGGACTGGTTCTTTATCGACGGCGAGCGCTCCAGCTTTGCAGAGCGCAACTACAAGACCTTCGCCGACGTGCCCTACATGCCGAAGCTCAATACCGACAACGACGCCGTCATCGATTATTTCTGCGGCGTGGGCCGCTACTGGATACGTGAATTCGGAGCGGACGGCTGGAGGCTGGACGTCTCGGACGAGATATCCCCGCGCTTCCTGCGCCGCTTCCGCGAGGCCGTCAAGGCCGAGGACGCCGACGCGATAATCATAGGCGAGGTCTGGCACGGAGCGGCGGAGTTCCTCGGCGGCGACATGTACGACGGCGTCATGAACTACGGTCTCACCAAGGCCTGCCTCGACCTCATGGCCTTCGGCACAATAGACGCGGCGGGCTTTACCTCCCGGCTCTGCCTGCTGCTCTGGCGCAGCACCGGCCCGGCCTGCGAGATGATGTTCAACCTTCTCGACAGCCACGACACGGAGCGCTTCCTCACCCGCGTGGGCGGAGACAAACGCCGCGAGGCCATGGCGCTCTCTGTGATGTTCTTCTTCCCCGGCATCCCCATGCTCTTCTCCGGGGACGAGATAGGCACCGAGGGCGGCTACGACCCCGACTGCCGCCGCTGCTTCCGCTGGGAGCGGGAGAGCTGGGACATGGAGCTCTACACGCTGGTGCAGCGGCTTTCGGAGCTCCGGCGCGACCCCTGCCTCGCGTGCGGCGGCTGCCGCATAGCCGAATCGGGCGGCGTGGTCACGATAGAGCGCGCGTACGGCGCGCGGCGCATGATACTGCACATGAACCCCTCCGACACGGCCCTTGCCGCACCGGACGGGACGGAAATAGAGCCCTGGGGCACCGTCATTTTGGAAAAGGAGATGTAAGATGAAAGGGATGAAACGCATCGCGGCGCTCGTCATGGCCGCGGCACTCATATTCACTCTCGCTGCCTGCGGCGAGGCCCGCGAGGAGCAGAGCGGCACGACCTACGACCAGGTCATGGCCCGCTTCAGCGGCGAGCTCGAGGAGGGCGCGGTCGTCAAGGTGCTTGAGAACGACACCGCCGTCGAGCTCGGCTACGTCGAGGAGCTCATAAACGCCTTCAACGCCGCCTATGCCGACAAGGGCATATCGGCCGAGCGGATGAATACCGACCAGTACTCCGACCTCGCCTCCGACGGCCCCTACGGCTACGGCCCGGACGTCTGGTATCAGGCCAACGACATCATCATGCAGTACGCCGAAAACCAGCACATCCTCCCCCTGCCCACGGAGAGCCTCGGCTACGCCGACCAGATACCCGAGAGCGCCTGGAACGCCTACGCGCTCGACATGGACGGCACCACCTATTACTGCGGCGTACCCGTGAACGTCCAGACCGGCATGCTCTATTACATCGAGTCCATGCTCCCCGACGACTGGGAGGAGAATTGGGACATAAACGCCAACGGCACCCCCGACTTCTTCGAGACCTACACCGCGCTCTACGCCTTCAGCCGTGACGTGCAGGAAAACGGCGGCAAGACCGAGTACGGCTATCTCGACGAGCTGGTGGACACCTATTTCATGACCGGCTACCTCTTCACCTTCGGCGGCTATGTGTTCGGCGAGAACAACACCAATGCCGAGGACATCGGCCTCGCGGCTGGCGACGCGGCCCAGGGCGCCTGGATGATACGCCAGTGGGCAAAGCTCATGAACAACACCGAGGTCATCGACAAGACCTTCGCCTCCTCCGCCTACGCCTACCTCGCCCAGGGCAAGATGCTCTGCACCATCACGACCCCCGACGTGCGCAGCATGTTCATCAAGGAGATGGTCAGCGCCGGCTGGACCGAGGAGGAGGCCGAGGCCGACCTCAAGATGATAGCCGTCCCGCGCCTGCCCGCCTCGGGCGACCTCGAGGCCGACGACTGGCAGGACACCATCACCGATATGGAGAACCTCACGCTCGAGACCAAGATGATGGGCGGCATAAACGGCTACGGCATCTCGGCCTACACCAAGTGCCCGAACGCCTCGCTCGCCTTCGTGCAGTTCGCCGCGGACTATGAACAGGTCGTGCTCCGCAACGAGATGCTCGGCATCACCCCGGCCCGCGCGGACGCCGCCGCCTTCGTCGGCGAGAGCGACCCGACCGTGCAGAACATCTTCGACCGGCTCGACGGCGGCTTCATAGACATCATGCCCGCCATCAACGCGGTCAGCCAGCTCTGGACGCCCTCCGAGAGCTTCTTCGTCGACCTCGCCACCGACGCGCTGAGCGAAAACCGCGGCGAGCCCACAAAATACGAGACCGTTGAAAAGATACGCTCCGGGCTCGAGGAGCTTTGCAGCCAGATATATGACGGCATCTTCACGCTGTCGTGACGCGGCGCGCTGATGACCAACGAAGGGGGGACGGAGATATGTCAAAGGCCGCACGGCTGGCAAGCCTGCCCTGGCGCGCGAAGCTCTCGCTCGTCGTCATGGGCCTCGGCCAGCTCTGCTACGGGCAGATAGTCAAGGGGCTGCTCTACCTTCTCAGCCTCGCGGGGCTCGTCGTATTTTTCATAGCCCGCGGAGCCGAGGACATAGCGGGCATATTCACACTCGGCACAAAGCAGGAAAACCTCTGGCTCGGCATCGAGGGCGACAATTCAATGCAGATGCTCATCATGGGCCTTTTCGCCGTCATGGTGCTCATCTTCGCCCTCGCCCTCTACATATCCAACGTGCGCGATGTGCTCTATACCTCGCGCGAGGTCGAAAAGGGACGCAGGCCCCACAGCTTCCGGCAGTCCCTTGCCGCGGCGGCGGACGGTAAGTTCCACGTCACCGCCCTGGTGCTGCCCATCGTGGGCGTCGCGGTGTTCTCCGTGCTGCCCATAGTGTTCATGATACTCATGGCCTTCACGGACTTCGGCGGGGAGGTGGTGCACCCCGTGCTCGCGAGCTGGAGCCTCTCAGCCTGGCAGAAGATACTGGGCGTCGGACAGGTCGGCGGCACCTTCGGCAAGATACTCAGTTGGAACGTGCTCTGGGCCGTGGTCTCCACCGCGATAAACTTCTTCGGCGGCCTGGGCCTTGCGCTGCTGCTGAACAAGCGGAACGTCAAAGGCTCGAAGATATGGCGCTCCTTCCCCATCCTCGCCTACGCCATACCGGGCTTCATCAGCATGCTGGGCTTCAAGTTCATGTTCTCCCAGAGCGGCCCCATCAACCAGCTGCTCACGAGTTCAGGACACGAGGCGATCTTCTTCCTCGCCAACGTGGAGAGCGCCAAGTGGTGGGCGCGCGGCATAGGCTTCTTCGTAAACGCCTGGATATCCATCCCGTCCATCATGCTCATGACCACTGGCATACTCTCGAACATAGACACCCAGCTCTACGAGGCCGCCTCCATAGACGGGGCCAGCCGCTTCACGCAGTTCCGCAAGATAACGCTGCCCTTCGTGGTGTTCTCGATAACGCCCGTACTAATAGGCCAGTTCGTCGGAAACTTCAACAACTTCGGCATCTACTTCTTCCTGCGCGGTGGACTGCAGAGCAACTACGGCGGCTACTTCCTCGCCAGCGACACCGACCTCCTCATAAACTGGCTCTATAACCTCTCGGTGAACAACAACTACTACTCCATCGGCGCGGCGATAAGCCTCGTCATCTTCGTCATAACCGGTACGCTGTCGCTGATCGTGTACATGCGCTCGGCCGCATACAGGAAGGAGGAGACGTTCCAGTGAAAAAGGGCAGTCTCTCCGGCGCAAGGCTTGCGGACAACATCGTGACCTACGCCGTGCTCATAGTCGTGTCCCTCGTCTTCCTCTTCCCCTGCGTCTGGCTCATAGCGGCCTCCTTCTCCAAGAGCGGCGACTTGCACTCCTTCTCCGGCTTCTTCCCCAAGGAGTTCTCGGTGCAGACCTTCGTGGACCTGTTCACCGACGACGTGAACGGGCTCTACCCCTACAAGCGCTGGTTTCTGAACACGCTCTACGTCGCTACCTGCACCTGCATCATCGGCACGCTGCTCGTCATCCTGACCGGCTATGTCATGAGCCGCTTCCGCTTCAAGGGCCGTGACACCATTCGCAAAACCACTCTGCTGCTCGGCATGTTCCCCGGCTTTATGGGTATGACAGCGGTTTACATAATTATGGGTCAACTCAACCTGCTCAACAGCCTCGAGTCGCTCATCTTCTACTACTCCTGCACCGCGCCGCTCGGCTATCTGGTGCAGAAGGGCTATTTCGACTCCATCCCCTACACCATCCACGAGGCCGCGACCATAGACGGTGCGAGCCAGCTGCAGATATTCACGAAGATAACCCTGCCGCTCTCGAAGCCTATGCTGGTGTACACGGCGCTCACGCAGTTCGCCTGGCCCTGGAGCGACTGCCTGCTGCCCAAGCTGCTGCTCAAGGAGCGCGAGATGTGGACCGTGGCCGTGGGACTCTATTCGATGCCGGACACCCAGTTCGCGCGCTTCGCCGCGGGCAGTGTGTTCATCGCCGTGCCCATCGTCATCCTCTACTTCTGCCTCGTCAAGAACATCGTCAGCGGCCTCACCGCCGGCGCCGTAAAGGGCTGAGCCTATGAAGCAAACTTACAGCGCGCTCGCGCTGATCCTGGCTTTATGCCTGCTGCTCTCCGCCTGCGGGGAACGGCGGCGCGAGGCGGAAGAGAACGTCATCGACGACAAGTACCGCAACTGGTACGAGGTCTTCGTCTACTCCTACTATGACAGCGACGGCGACCGGATAGGCGACCTCAATGGCCTTGTGGAAAAGCTCGACTACATCGCCTCTCTCGGCATGAACGGCATCTGGCTCATGCCAATAATGCCCTCGCCGAGCTATCACAAGTACGACGTCACGGACTACTACGACATTGACCCGCAGTACGGCACGCTGGAGGATTTCTCCGCCCTGCTCGAAAAGGCGCACAGCCTCGGCATCGACGTCATAATCGACCTCGTCGTGAACCACACCTCAAACGAGCACCCCTGGTTCCTGAGCGCGAAGGCGGACGTGAACTCCGAGTACCGCGAGTATTACAACTGGTCGGATGAGCCGCGCGACGGCTACGCCAAGGCGGGCGAGAGCTATTATGAGTGCCGCTTCGTGAACACCATGCCCGACCTCAACCTCGACAGCGAGGCGGTGCGCGGCGAGATCGAGAACATCATGCGCTTCTGGCTCGAGGACGTGGGCGTGGACGGCTTCCGCCTCGACGCCGTGACGAGCTACTACACCGGCGAAACGGAGCGCAATATAGAGTTCCTCTCCTGGCTCGGCGAGACGGCGCGGGCCATCAAGCCCGACTGCTACATAGTGGGCGAGGCCTGGACCGACCTCTACGAGATCGCCGATTACTGCGCAGCAGAGATCGACAGCTTCTTCCTCTTCCCCGTCGCCCAGAGCGGCGGCTACATTGAGGAGATACTCGGCCCCGACGTGAAGGAACCGGGCACGAGCTACGCCAACGTCACGGCCCTGCTCGAGCAGCGGCTGCCGGAGGACACCATTCCGGCCCCCTTCCTCGGCAACCACGACACGCCCCGCGCCGCGAGCGTGCTGGGTCCAGACGTCGCAAAGCAGAAGATGGCCGCCGGGCTGCTGGCCATGATGCGCGGCGGGACCTTCGTCTACTACGGCGATGAGATAGGCATGACCGGCTCCAAGACCGACCCCGACAAGCGGCTCGGCATGCTCTGGACCACGCTCTCGGAGACGACGCACTGCCCGCCCGGCACGACCGAGGCGAACTACCCCCAGCCCTCCGTGACGGAGCAGCTCGCCGACCCGGACTCGCTCCTCAACTACTATGCTGCGGCGATGCGCCTGCGAAACGAGAACCCGGAGATCGCCCGCGGCACGAGCGAAATACTTGACACCGGCAATGGCGACGTCTGCGCGATAAGGCGCAGCTGGTTGGGCGAGAGCTGCGTCATCGTTATAAACCCCTCCAAAAACGCGCACGAGCTCGCGCTCGAGCCCCTCGGGCTCGGCGAGCTCTGGTTGACCGGCGAGCTGAGCGTCTCGGGGGACGAGATAAGTCTTAAGGGCGATACGCTCTCACTCCCGGCCTACTCCATCGCCATTTTGCGCGTATAAATTCCCGGCACCGGGCCGTCCGAATGCGGGCGGCCCTTTTGCCATGCCCCAGCGGAGGGTATAATATCTGTTGACGTTGGCGGCTTAAAATTGTAAAATGAGGGTTATGGATAAACTCGTGATAAAGCCCGGAGAACGGGTGTCACATGCGTATATCGTTGCCTCGGCGTCTGAGGACGCGCGGCGTGAGGCGGCGCTCCGGCTCTCGGCGGCCATGCTCTGCGAGTCGGAGGGCGAACGGCCCTGCGGGGAGTGCAGGCACTGCCGCAAGGTCTTTTCCGGCATCCACCCGGACATCATCTCCGTCGCCCCCGGCACGGACGACAAAGGGCGGAAGCGCCGCGAGATACTGGTCGACCAGGTGCGCTTCATCTCCACAGACGCGCAGGTCATGCCAAACGAGGCCCGCGTCAAGGTCTACGTCGTCCACGACGCGGACCGCATGAACGCCGCGGCCCAGAACGCCCTCTTGAAGCTGCTGGAGGAACCTCCCGCGAGCGCGGCCTTCGTGCTCTGCGCCGCGAATCCTGCACTGCTGCTGCCCACCGTGCGCTCCCGCTGCGTGCTGATCCGCCGCAACGCCGACGCCGCCGAGGACGAGCAGTCGGCTGCCGACGCGCTCGCGCTGCTCACGGCCATGGCCGCGGGCGACCGCGTCTCCCTGCTCAAGTGGGAGTTCGGCAGTGAGGACATGGATCCCCGCCGCGCCGCCGCGATGATAAACGCCGCCAGAGAGGAGCTCGCGGACATACTCCGCGGCGAGGGCAGGGTCGAAATACCCGCCCGGCGCTGCGCGGAGCTCGACGGGCTCTTTGCGAAATGCTCCGCCATGCTCAGGCTCAACGTGAGCGTGAAGCACGTCTTCGGCCTGATAGCCGTCGGCGGGGTAAGGAAATGAGGAAGATAAATTGACAGAAGTCGTCAGCGTGAAATTCAAAAACCGCGGCAAGACCTATTACTTTGCCGCTGCGGGCAACACCGTCGAGATCGGGCAGGATGTGATAGTCGAGACCTCCAAGGGCCTCGAGTTCGCCCAGTGCGTCATGGGCAACCACTTCGTCCCGGACGAGAAGGTGGTTCCGCCCATCCGTCCCGTGGTGCGCGTCGCCACGGAAAATGACCTGCGCGTCGCCGAGATAAACAAAAAGCGCGAGCGCGAGGCCTTTGATATCTGCAAGAAAAAGATCGAGGACCACGGTCTCGACATGAAGCTCGTGGACGTGGAGTGCAGCTTTGAGGGGAACAAGATAACCTTCTTCTTCACCTCCGACGGGCGCGTGGACTTCCGCGAGCTCGTGAAGGACCTCGCCTCCGTGTTCCGCAACCGTATCGAGCTGCGCCAGATAGGTGTGCGCGACGAGGCCAAGATGCTAGGCGGCATCGGCATCTGCGGGCGTCCCTTCTGCTGCAGCCAGTTCCTGGACGAGTTTCAGCCTGTCTCCACCAAGATGGCGAAGATACAGTCCATGTCCCTCAACCCGAGCAAGATCTCCGGCACCTGCGGCAGGCTCATGTGCTGCCTGAGGTACGAGGAGGAGGCCTACGAGAACCTGGTCAAGACCGTGCCGAAGAACGGCGCCTTCGTCGAGACCCCGGCGGGCTACGGCAACGTCACGCAGGTGAATCTCCTGCGCCACACCGTTAAGGTCAAGCTCGACGGCGAGGGCGAGGACGTATTCAAAACCTATTCGGCCGACGAGGTCGCCGCCATACCCGGCGGGCGTCCGAAGCCGGGCGAGCCGCTGCCCCAGCTGCTCAAGAACCGCCCCGCGCCGGAGCGCAGCGAGGATGAGCCCGCGCCGCCCGAGGATCCCAAACCGCGCTTCTACCCCGTGGAAGCCGCTGTGGAGGAGCCGGCAGCACGCAAGGCTCCCTCCGAGGTGCCGGTTCGCAAGCGCCAGGGAGGCCGCGGACGAGGCGGCAAGCGCCCGGAGTCCAAGGGCACAGAGGCCCAGCCCAAGCCAAAGCGCGAATCCGGCCGCTCCCAGCAGCCGAAGGACTCTGCCCAGCCGCGGGAGGGCAAAGAGGCCAGGGAAGGCCGCGAAAACCAGCCCCGCCGTCCGAACAACCGCCGCCGCAGACCCCAGGGCGGCAAACCCAAGCCGCCTAAGCCGGCTGACAGCAACTGAAAAATTCAGGGCCGCCCCTTACAAGAGAGGGCGGCCCTTTCCGCGGCCCGCCGCTCGTTGACTTGGCGGACGCCGTGTGGTAAAATATTGTTATAGAATTGACAAGGAGTTGATAGTCATGCTTCTAACGCCTGAACAGCAGGCAATGCTGGACGGCGCTCAGGGCGAGGTCATGGCCAAGGTCATGCGCTCGCTCGTAATGTACGGCGAGACCTTTGGGGCCGAGAAGATGGTCCCCGTCACAAGCAAATACGGACACACGGTCATCAGCTTCGGCATCGGCGTCATGAAGCCGGTGTACGAGCTCTACGACAAGCTCCTCGGCTCCGGCGCTGTCTCGAAGCAGCAGTTTTCCGCAGACCCCCTGCCGCTCGACAGCAAGGTGCCGTCGAACCTCCTGCAGGATATAATTTTCAAAGGCATCATGTACTCACAGCAAAAGCGCTATGAGGAGCAGCTTGAGAAATTCGGCCTCATGAGCCGCGACGCATTCACCTGCGCCTGCTATCTCGACGAGGTCGGCAACAAGCCTGAAAAGGGAGAGATACTCTCCTGGGCGGAGTCGAGCGCAGTGGTGTACGCCAACAGCGTCCTCGGCGCGAGGTGCAACCGCAACTCCGGCATGCTGGAGCTCATGGGCTCCATAGCCGGCTGCGTGCCCTACTTTGGTCTGCTCACCGACGACGGGCGAAAAGCAGACTGGATAATCGAGGTCAAAACCGAAAAGAAGCCTGAAGCTCAGCTCCTCGGCTCGGCCATAGGCATGAAGGTCATGGAGCAGGTGCCGTACATGAAGGGTCTCGACCGCTGGCTCGGCACGGAGATAACGCCCGAGGTCTCGGCCTATCTGAAGGACTTTGGCGCGGCCACGGCCTCGAACGGCGCGGTGGGCCTCTATCACGTCGAGAACCTCACGCCCGAGGCGAAGGAGCAGGGCGAGGACCTCATCCGCGAGGGCGCGCCGGTGTACGTCATAGACGACGCCGAGCTGGAACGCGTCAAGGCGGGCTACCCCTGCGTGTGGAAGGACCTCAATGCCTCGCCGAAGCTCTGCTTCGTGGGCTGTCCGCACCTGACGCTCGGCCAGCTCCGTGACTGGACGGAGCGCATAGAAAAGTCCCTGCGCGCAAACGGCAAAACCAAGGTCACCATCCCGACCGTGTTCACCGCCGCCCCGGCCACGATAAAGGAGTTCCAGAAGACCGTGTACGCCAAGCGGCTGGAGCACACAGGCGTAATTCTCTCCTACATCTGCCCGCTGATGTACATGAATAACCCGCTCTCGGGCAAGATGCCTGTGATCACCTGCTCGAACAAGCTGCGGACCTACACCACGGCGCGGTACTACACCGAGGACGAGATTTTGAACAAGATCACGGGAGGTGCGAGCATATGAGCAGGGTATTCAAGGGCCGCGCAGTCGTCTCCGGGAGCTGCACCGCGCCCGCGCTGGTCTCGCACGGCGGCTTCAACACGCTGGCGAGCTTCCAGATGGCTATGATGTTCGGGGACAAGAAGGTCAAATGCGGCGACCAGAACAACCCCGACCTCTACAAGAAGCCCATGAAGGGCACGGCGCTCTGCCTGCCACAGACCATAGGCTCCACCACCGGCGGCATGGTGCTCTACACCGCCTGCGCCACGGACAACCAGCCCGCGTGCATGCTGTTTTCAATGACCATAGACAGCCTCGCGGCCTCCGGCGCCATACTCGCCGCCAACTGGACGGACGCCAACATGCCGGTTGTCGACCGGCTGGGCGACGAGTTCCTCGAGTACGTCCAGGACGGCATGAGCATCACCGTCGAGCCTGACGGCACCGTCACCGTGGACTAAAGCTCAAAAAATAAGGCGGGGACCCTTCGCGGGTCCCCGCCTTTTGCTTTTCAGTTTTGCAGCTGGCGCTTGCGGGCAAAGTTCACCATGCCCTCGGGGAGCTCGTTGAGCCTCAGGAGCATCTTGCCCGCGCCGTAGGCGGCGCAGGAGATGGGGTCGTCCACGACCACCGTGCGAAGCTTGGTGTCGTGCTCGACGAGCATGTCTATGCCGTAGATGAGGCTGCCGCCGCCGGACATGACTATGCCGTTTTGCGAGATGTCAGCCACCAGCTCGGGCGGCGTGCGCTCGAGGACGTAGTGGATGCTCTCGAGTATCTCGCGCGCGGGCTCGAGCAGGACCTCGGCCAGCTCCGTGGAGCTGAGCTTAACCATCTTGGGCAGGCCCGTGACCAGGTCGCGGCCCTTGACCTCCTCGATGCCGACCTCGGGCTTCGGCACGACGCATCCTATGTTTATCTTGACCTCCTCGGCGGTCTTGGCGCCGATGAGGACGTTGTAGCGCCGCCGGACGTAGCGGATGATGGCGTCGTCAAAGCTGCCGCCCGCGACCTTTATGGACTCGCACTCGGCCACGCCGCCGAGGGAGACGACCGCCGTCTCCGTCGTGCCGCCGCCGATGTCGATTATGAGGTGGCCGTCCGGCTTCGAGACGTCTATGCCCGCGCCGTAGGCCGTGGCGACCGCGCTCTCGACGAGGTAGACCTTGCGCGCGCCGGCCTCGACAACAGCGTCTATTACCGCGCGCTCCTCAACACCCGTTATGCTGCCCGGCACGCAGACGAGCACCCTCGGCTTGAAGAGGCTGAAGCTCGTGACGCGGCCGATGAGCTCCTTGAGCATCGCCACCGTCATGTCGTAGTCCGAGATGACGCCGTCCATGATGGGCTGTATGGGCACTATGCTCGCAGGCGTACGGCCCAGCATCTTCTGCGCCTCGTGGCCCACCTTCAGCAGGCGGCCCGTGAACTTGTCCACGGCCACGATAGTCGGCTCACGTATCTGCACGCCCTTGCCCCTTGAATAGAGCAGTACGCCTGTTGTTCCCATGTCGAGGGCTATATCCCGTTCAAATATCAGCATAGCTTTAGCACCTTTCCAGTCTTAGCGCGGGCAGCCGCCACACAGGGCGGGTCAGGATCATGCCGCCAACGCTACCGTAATCATACACCACTCCGTGCCGGTTTAGTCAACCCTTGCGAGGGCCGCGCACACAACGCTCTCCGCGCCTGCGAGGCCCAGCGTCCGGGCACATTCCGAAACCGTAGCGCCGGTCGTGACGATGTCGTCGATGAGAAGTATCCTGCGGCCCTCGACCAGCTCAGGGTCGATGACCTCGTATGCGCCGGAGATGTTCGCCCGGCGCTTTTCAATGCTGCCCGTAGCCGACTGCGGGGCAACGTCCTTGCGCTTGCGCAGCGTCTCCACCGCCACGTCGCCCAGCTCCAGCGCTGCGGCCATGGCGATGAGCATGGCCTGGTCGTAGCCGCGCTCGCGCAGTCTCTGGCTCGAGAGCGGCACCCAGGAGATGAGGTCGTACTCGCCGCGGAGCCTCTCGGCTATGCATCCGGCGACAAGCCGGCCGAACACGCCCGCATAGGCCGTGACGCCCTGGAACTTGTACCTGTGCAGCGCCTCGCGCACCGTGCCCTCGTACTTCAAGGGCGCGACGCAGGCCGCGACAAAGTCCGTGCCCGCGCGCTCCGAGGGCGGCGTGTAGGGCAAATTCCTCTCGCACTCGGCGCACATACCGCTCTCTCCCCGCTTGAGGAGCCTGCGGCAGAACGCACAGCGAGGCGGAAAGATGATGTCCAGTATCCCGCTTTTCGACTTCGGCACGGCAATCACGTCTCCTTTTCTATATTTCAGAGCTCAGCCTTATCCTAAGGCCGCTGTACCGCCTCGATTGAACGTGGTTGTCTATCATCCTGTACGCCGTCTCGACCTCGCCGACGGCTATGAGCAGCTCGCGCGAGCGCGTCACCGCGGTGTAAAGCACTCCGCGGGTGAGCAGCCTCGGCGCCGCCTGGGCCAGAGCGAGCACGACGGCCCTGTATTCGCTGCCCTGTGACTTGTGCACGGTCATCGCCCAGGCGTGCTCGAGCTGCATGAGCTGCTCAAAGCTCAGCGCCGCGACGCGGCCGTCAAAGTCCACCGTCAGCGTCTCGTTTTCGATGTCGATGCCGAGTATGTAGCCAATGTCGCCATTATAGATGCCGCAGCCGGCCTCCGCCGGGGCACCCTCACGGCTCCTGTGCCAGATTATATCATAGTTATTCCGGATTTGCATCACCCTGTCGCCCTCGCGGAAGGTGACTTCGCCGAAAATTTTCTCGTTTTTGCCCTTCGCAGGCGGGTTGAGCGCCGCCTGGAGCCGCCGGTTGAGCTGTACGGAACCCAGCTCGCCCTTTCTCGTGGGTGTGAGCACCTGTATCTCCTCCGGCGCGATGCCCATGCGCTTTGGCAGGCGCTCCGAGCAGAGCTCGACTATCGTGTCCGCCGCGCGGGCAGTGTCCGTGCGGTTGAGCAGAAAGAGGTCGCCCGAGTTTTTGCGGAAGTCCGGGTGCTCTCCCCTGTTTATCTCGTGCGCACAGCGGACTATGCGGCTACCCTCGGCCTGGCGGAAGATCTCCGTCAGCCTGACTGCCGGTATCGCCCCCGAGCGCAGTATGTCGGAAAACACCCGCCCCGGCCCCACGCTGGGGAGCTGGTCGGCGTCACCCACTAGTATCAGCCGGCAATCCGGCGGCAGAGCGGCCAGCAGAGCACGCATAAGCGTTATGTCAACCATTGAGCACTCGTCGAGCACCACCGCACCGCAGTCGAGCGGCTCGTCCTCGTCATGGGCAAACACCACGTCCTCGCCCTCGGGGGCGAAGGCGGCGCCGAGCAGGCGGTGGATGGTCGCGGCCTCGCGGCCGGTGAGCTCCGACATGCGCTTTGCGGCGCGGCCGGTCGGCGCGGTGAGCAGTGTCTCTATGCCCATGGCATCGTACATGGCAAGAATGCCGCGCAGCGAGGTGGTCTTGCCGGTGCCGGGGCCACCGGTGAGGGCCATGACCCGGCATCGCGCCGCGAGGCTCAGCGCCTCTCGCTGCAGCGGGGCGTAGGTCATGCCGCTCTCGGCCTCGGTGCGCTCCACCAGGCGGCGCGTTGCCTCGTCCTCGGGTCTGGGGGCCTTGGCGAGGTTTTTGAGCTTTTCAGCGACATAGGTCTCGGCCTCGTAGAGCTCGGCAAGATAGCAGGCGTCGCGGCCCGCGAGCGGCGCGCGCGTGATGATGCCCTGCTCAGCAAGAGCGGCTATCGCGTCCTCCACCAGCTGCGGCTCGGCGTTTATGAACTGCGCCGTGGCCGCTGTGAGCTTGTCCGCCGGGATAAAGCAGTGGCCGTTCCCGGCGTTGTGCCTCAGCTCAAAGATCACGGCGGCGCGGACACGGTTCGGGTCGTCCGACTCACAGCCGAGGTCGAAGGCCAGGTGATCTGCCTCCGCAAAGGAGCCGCCTATGTGCGGCGCGGAGATTATGTAGGGGTCGCCGCCGATCACGTCCATGGCATCCTCGCCGTAGAACCTGTAGAGGCGGACGGCCAGCAGCGGACGCAGGCTGTGGCCGCAGAGGAACTCCATCAGCCGCCGCATCCCCGCCTGGCGGCGGAAGTCTGCGGAAATACGCTGGGCCTTTTCCCGGCTTATTCCGCGTATCTCGGAGAGCTGCTCCGGATGGTTTTCCAGCACCTCCAGCGTCTTTTCGCCGAAGCGGTCGACTATCAGCGTGGCGGTTGCGGGGCCTATGCCCTTCACGGCGCGGCCCGCGAGGTAGGTGTAGATGGCCTCCGTAGTCTTGGGCAGGCTCCGCTCCGCGTATTCCGCCTTGAACTGCCGACCGTGGTTGGGGTGGGTCATCCACTCGCCGAAGGCGTGCAGCTCCTCGCCGGGGCAGGCCGAGGGCAGAGTTCCAACCACGGTCGTGACCCCGCCGTCGAGCGTATCCAGCCGGAGCACGGTGTAGCCGTTCTCCTCGTTGGCGTAGATGACGCTTATGACCCGGCCCGAGAGCTCATTTAATTCTTCGCGTTCGTCCATTCTTCCCCATCCCATCCGATGTCCACGCAGTCCCAGCGCTTTGCGAGCAGCCGGGCGGTCTCGCGCGTATCATCGTCCATTCCGCAGTCGTCTATGATTATCCGGCCCCTTAACGTGCCGTTTTCCCTGAGCCAGACGAGCGAGCAGAGCGTCTCCTCCAGCCTGGGCTCCGCGCCGGATACGGCGAGCCTTATCTCCAGGTCCGTCTTCCGCCCGCAGCGCACTGGCAGCAGCAGCGCGCCTTTCAGCGACCACAGGATGAGCACGACCATTCCCGCCGCCACAGCGCAGAGCAGTATTTTCCAGAACACGCCGTCACCCCCTATGTCACAGTCTATGGGGCGACAGCTTTTTTTGTTAAGTGAAAATCGAGGTGAAGCCGTAAGTGATGCCGGTGACAAGTATGCCGGCTATGAGCACGCCGAGCAGTATGGACGGCAGGGCGTTGCGCAGGCGCATGTTCATCACCGCCGCGATGAGCGCGCCCGACCAGGCGCCCGTGCCCGGCAGCGGTATCGCCACAAACAGCGTAAGGGCGAAGAACTGATAGCGGTGTATCTTGTCCCATTTGCCCTCAGCCTTGGTCTCAAGTTTTGTTGCCAGGCGGCCGAGCTTTTCGCTTTTCTTCGTCATCCATTTGAATATCGGCCGTATGAACAGGATGATGAAGGGCACGGGCAGCATATTGCCTATGATGCTGATGCCCATGGCCTCCACATGAGAGAGCCCGAGGCTGACGCCAATGGGTATCGCGCCGCGCAGCTCTATGACCGGTATCATGGAGATGATGAAGGTCGCGAGGTATTTCCCCACGTCCGCGCCGGTTATGGCCTCAACGATGAAATCTGTCATGTCTCAAGTACCTTCCGCAAATATTCGCCCGTCGCGCTCTCCGCGCAGTCCGCACAGCCCTCGGGGGTACCGGCAAAGACCACCGTACCGCCGCCGTCGCCGCCCTCGGGGCCGAGGTCGATGATGTGGTCGGCCACCTTAATGACGTCGAGGTTGTGCTCGATGACGACAACGGTGTTTCCCGCGTCGGTCAGTCTGTCCAGGATGCTGATAAGCCGCTGCACGTCCGCCGTATGCAGACCCGTCGTCGGCTCGTCGAGAACATACACGGTCGAGCCTGTGGAGCGCTTTGCAAGCTCGGTGGCCAGCTTCACGCGCTGCGCCTCGCCGCCGGAGAGCGTGGTGGACGACTGGCCGAGCTTGACATAGCCGAGGCCGACGTCGTAGAGGGTCTGTATCCTGTCGCGTATCTTGGGCAGGTTCTGGAAGAAGTCCAGGGCCTCCTCGACGGTCATGTCCAGCACGTCCGCGATGTTCTTTCCCTTGTAGCGGACCTCCAGCGTCTCGCGGTTATAGCGCTTGCCCTTGCAGACGTCGCAGGGGACGTAGAGGTCGGGCAGGAAGTGCATCTCGATCTTTATGAGGCCGTCGCCGGAGCAGGCCTCACAGCGCCCGCCCTTGGTGTTGAAGGAGAAGCGCCCCGGACCATAGCCGCGCAGCTTTGCGTCCTCGGTGGAGGAAAAGAGCTCGCGGATGTCGTTGAACACACCGGTGTACGTCGCCGGGTTCGAGCGCGGTGTGCGTCCGATCGGCGACTGGTCGATGCAGATGACCTTGTCCACGTTCTCAAGCCCGTCTATGCCGAGGCAGCGGCCGGGCCGGACGTGGGCGCGGTTTTTCACGGAGGCCAGGGTCTTGTAGAGCACCTCGTTTATCAGGCTGGACTTGCCGCTGCCGGAGACGCCGGTCACGGCCGTGAGCACGCCAAGCGGTATTTCGACGTCTATATTCTTCAAATTGTTCTCGCTCGCGCCGCGGATAAGCAGGCTTTTTCCGTTCCCGCTACGGCGCTTCGAAGGCACCGGTATCTTCCGCGCTCCGGAGAGGTACTGGCCGGTGATACTCCTGGGCTCGGCACAGATGTCCTCCACCGTGCCCTGGGCCACGACTTCGCCGCCGTGGACGCCCGCTCCGGGGCCGATATCGACTATCCAGTCCGCCGCGCGCATGGTGTCCTCGTCGTGCTCGACGACTATGAGCGTGTTGCCGAGGTCGCGCAGTTCCTTGAGCGTATTGATGAGCTTGTCGTTGTCGCGCTGATGCAGTCCGATGCTCGGCTCGTCGAGGATGTAGAGCACGCCCATGAGCGAGGAGCCTATCTGCGTCGCAAGCCTTATGCGCTGGCTCTCGCCGCCAGAGAGCGTAGCCGCCGCGCGGGAGAGGGTCAGGTACTGCAAGCCGACGCTCGCGAGGAAGCCCAGACGGGAGCGTATCTCCTTGAGGATGCGGTCGGCTATCATCATGCTCCGCGCCCCGAGCTCGGCGGGCAGGGCCTCAATAAAGGCCAGCTCCTTGGTGACCGGCATATTGCAGAAGTCGATGATGGACATCCCGCCCACGGTTACGGCGAGGGCCTCCTTCTTGAGCCGCTTGCCGGCACAGTCCGGGCAGGGGTACTCGCCGAGGTATTCCTCGTATTCCTCGCGCATGGACTGGCTCTGCGTCTCGCGGTAACGCCGCTCCAGCGAGTTCACCAGGCCCTCGAAGGGCTGCCGAAGCGTGCCTGTGCCGCGCGCGGTCTCGTACTGGAGCTCCAGCGGCTCGCCGCCGGTGCCGTACATGATGACGTCCATAACCTCCTTCGGGAGGTCCTTTATGGGCGTCGTGAGCTTGAAGTGGTATTTCTTCGCAAGGGCGTCGTAATACATCTTGGCGATGCTGTCTCCCTTGACGTTTGCCCAGCCGGGGGCCTGGAGGCCGCCCTGGAGGATGGAGAGCTCCGGGTCCTTTATGAGCAGGCTTGGGTCGGCCCGGAGCTGGCTGCCGAGACCCGAGCAGGTCGGGCAGGCGCCGTATGGACTGTTGAAGGAGAACATGCGCGGCGTGAGCTCCTCAATGGAGATGCCGCAGTCCTCGCAGGCGTAGTTCTGGGAAAAGAGCTGTTCGCGTCCGTCGGCGGGGCAGTCTATAAGCACCAGCCCGCCCGCGAGCGAGGCCGCCGTCTCGATGGAATCCGTGAGCCGGCGCGCCGAATCCGGGCGGACGACCAGACGGTCCACCACGACCTCTATATTGTGCTTCTTGTTCTTATCGAGCTTTATCTCCTCGGAGAGGTCATACACCGAGCCATCCACGCGCACACGGACATAGCCTCCCTTTCTGGCGTCATCGAACACCTTGACGTGCTCGCCCTTGCGCGAGCGCACCACGGGCGAGAGCACCTGTATACGCGAGCCCTCCGGCCAGGCGAGCACCTGGTCGACTATCTGGTCTATGGTCTGCTGGCGTATCTCCTTGCCGCACTTGGGGCAGTGCGGAACGCCTATGCGCGCCCAGAGCAGACGGAGGTAGTCGTAGATCTCCGTGACGGTGCCGACCGTGGAGCGCGGGTTGCGGCTCGTGGTCTTCTGGTCTATGGAAATTGCGGGGGAAAGGCCCTCGATGTAGTCCACGTCGGGCTTGTCCATCTGGCCCAGAAACATGCGCGCGTAGCTCGAGAGGCTCTCGACATAGCGCCTTTGCCCCTCGGCGTAAATGGTTTCAAATGCCAGTGAGCTCTTGCCGCTGCCGGAGAGGCCCGTGAACACGACGAGCTTCTCGCGCGGTATCTCAAGGTCGATGTTTTTGAGGTTGTTCTCCCTCGCGCCTTTTATATAAATGCTGTCTCTCATATGCCGCCTCTTATGTGTGAGCTTAAACTATGATATTATACCCCAAAAGCAAGCCCATTTCAACAGCAAAACCCGCCCGGTACAACACCGGGCGGGCTAGGGCCGAGCCTTGTCAGAGACGCCGGCGAGGTAGTCCACGGAGACGTGGTAAAACGCGGCCAGCTTTACGGCATATTCCAGCGGCAGTGCGCGTTCTCCCCGCTCGTACTTGGAGTAGAGCGACTGGTCGCAGTGCAGATATTCCGCCACCTGCCTCTGCGTCAGGTCCGCATCCTCCCTCAGATCGCGTATCCTGAGTTTCATCTTCATCACCGGGTCAACTATATCAGACAGCAGCCAGGTCGTTCAAGTTTTTTATTCCAGTTTCCCCCTGCGAAGCCGTAAATTTGTTCCTATTTTTGTTCAAAATCACCTTTGCATCCGAAAAACGAAGAGGCTATAATTAAGTTTACAGCGAGTGGCGTAACTGCGTAAATCCGGTTGGCCGCCCGCTGTTTTTTTGTTTTCATTCTTTGAATGTGAGGAGATAACCTTGAACGAAAAATCCAACGCCTTTCTCGAGACTGAACCGGTGGGTTCGCTGATGCGGCGGTATGCTATCCCCTGCATCATCTCCCTGCTGGTCGCGTCGCTCTACAACATCGTCGACCAGATCTTCATCGCCAACGCCTCCTACCTCGGCTCCTACGGCAACGCCGCGAACACGGTGGTCTTCCCGCTGACCGTCGTGGCGTTAGCGCTTGCGGTCATGATAGGCGACGGCTGCTGCGCCTTCGTGAGTATCAGCCTGGGCTCCGGCGCACATGACGACGCCCATCGCAGTATCGGCTGCTCCGTCATTCTCTGCGTCATCGTCAGCCTCGTCGTGACGGCAGCCTACCTGATATTTGATGAGCCTATACTTACCATGTTCGGCGGCCGCGTCAACGAGGAGACCTTTGAGCTCTCAAAGGAGTACTTCTTCTGGATAACGCTCGGCATCCCCTTCTACATGTTCGGCCAGGCCATGAACCCCATAATCCGTTCCGACGGCAGCCCCCGCTTCGCCATGGCCGCCACCGTTTCAGGAGCAGTGGTTAACATAATACTTGACCCACTCTTCATTTTCGGTTTCAAGTGGGGCATGATGGGCGCCGCCGTCGCCACCGTACTCGGCCAGGTGCTCACCGCCGCGCTCTCCATTTGGTATCTCTGCCGGATGAAGGCAGTTAAGCTGCAAAGGAGCAGCTTTGTGCTCAGCGGCAAACTGATGGGCCGTTTTCTGCCACTAGGAATATGCAGCTTTCTCTCGCAGATATCCATCGTCGCGTCGATGGCCGCGGTCAACAACATGCTGCGCAAATACGGCGCGCTCGACCCCGTGTTCTCCCAGGCCCAGTACGCACAGATACCCATGGCGGTGCAGGGCATCGTCATGAAATTCTTCCAGATCATCATCTCCATCGCCGTCGGCCTCGCGGCCGGCTGCATACCCATAGTCGGCTACAACATCGGCGCAGGCCGCAATGACAGGGCAAAGCAGCTTTTCAAGCTGCTGCTGCTCACCGAGGCCGCCGTCGGCGCCGTGGCACTGGTCATCGTTGAGTGCTTCCCCGGTCAGCTCATCGCCGTCTTCGGAGCGGCGAACGAGAGCGAGCACTACACGCTCTTCGCCCTACGCGCCTTCCGCATCTACCTCTCCACGACCATTCTGGCCTGCGTGAACAAGGCCACCTTCATTTATCTGCAATCCCTCGGAAAAGCATTCATGTCCACGCTGCTGTCCATGGTGCGCGAGGTGCTCTTCGGTGTTGGCTTTGCGCTGCTGCTGCCTGTGTTTTTCGGTCTTGACGGCATACTTCTCTCGATGCCGGTCTCCGATGTGCTGACCTTCGTTATCTCAGCCATCGTGATAATCTACACGAACAAAGCGCTCTCTACCGTGCAATAACAAAAAAACAGCTCCGGGGCTTTACGCCTCCCGGAGCTGTTTGTTTTTGCACAGGAACCGTTTTCGGTAGAAGAGGAAAAACGCGGGCACGGCGAAGATGAGCGCGCCGACCGTATCTATGAAGGCATGCTGCTTCACCAACACAGTGGATGCCATGCACAGCACGCAGGAAACGGTTATCACCGCGCGCCAGGGCTTGGAGAAGATCTTGCTGTCGAAGGCGCAGAGAATATCGCCTATGCAGCCGAGGACGTGCATGCTCGGGAACACGTTAGTCGGCGTGTCCGCGGCCCAGATGATGGACATTATCCAGGTGCCGAGATTTGTAACCTCCACGTCCTGCGGGCGAAGGTGCTGGCCGTTCGGAATGATAACGTCGAGTATCAGCGTCGCCGTGAGGGTGAACATGTTGTAGTACATCCAACGGCGGAACGCGCCCTCGTCCTTGATCATCGTCGGTATGCCCACCGCAGCAAAAAGCGGGTACCAGATGATATAGAATATCGCAAAGCCGGGCACGAAGGGGATGTAATCGTCGATGAACGTATCCGTTACCCAGTAACCCTCCGTGGGCGTGTGCTCCTCAATTATGAAGAAGGTAACTATGTAGACCACAAAATACAAAGCGAGGAGACAATACCTGTGAGTTTTGATAAAGCTCCATACCTCGCCGAGAAGCTTGCGTATTATGGCTGATTCCCCCAAATTCTTTTCCTGTTCCCTTACGGGCAAAAATATGCTATCCTCAAAATATCAAAAAACCATCGACTCGGAGGCCGACATGACTGTAAAACCGCGCGGACGCTTTGCTCCCAGCCCCAGCGGGCGTCTGCACCTTGGAAATATGCTCTCATCCCTGCTCGCCTGGCTAGACGTGCGCTCTCTAGGCGGGGAGATGCTCTTCCGCCTGGAGGACCTTGACCCGGAGCGGAGCTGGGACGAATACGCCCGCCTCATGGCCGAGGACCTGCGCTGGCTTGGCCTCGACTGGGACCTCGGCTGGCCGGAGGACCCCGCCTGCCGTCAGGGAGTGCGCACGGAGCGCTATGAGGCCGCATTTGAGCGGCTGCAAAGTCTCGGACTTGTCTATCCCTGCTGGTGCTCCCGCGCCGAGCGGCTGGCCGCCAGCGCGCCGCATCCGGGAGAGGAGCGGCCCTCGGGCTGCAAGTGCCGCCATTACACCGAGGCCGAGCGTGCCGCGCAGCGCCGCGCTCCGGCTGCGAAGGTCATAGTCCCGGACGCAGAAATAGCCATTGATGACGGCCACTACGGCCCGTACTGCGAGAACCTCGCGCGCGGCAGCGGGGACTTCATCATCCGCCGCTCCGACGGGGTATTTGCCTATCAGCTGGCCGTTTCGGTGGATGACATGGAGATGGGCGTTACCCGCGTAGTGAGGGCACGCGACCTGCTGCCCTCCGCTCCGCGGCAGAAGTGGCTCATAGAGACCCTGGGAGGCAAAGCCCCGGACTACTGCCACTGTCCCCTGCTCACGGCGCCCGGCGGGCGCAAGCTCTCAAAGCGCGAGGGCGACCTCAACATGGAAGAGCTCCGCCGCCGCTTCACGCCCGAGGAGCTGACCGGCTGGCTGGCGCACATGTGCGGGCTCATCGACAGGCCGGAGCCCGTCTCTCCAGCTGAGCTCGTGCCTCATTTTTCCTGGGACAGGGTGTCCCTTGAGGACGTCATTTTGCCCGACGGCTTTTAACCCGCCGTTCCCCGGCGTGGCGGCCGGGACTGCGCAGTGAATCCACCCCGGCCTTGAGCTTTTCCTGAGCTCTGCGAATGACGATGAGCGCAGGCGCCGAGAGCAGCGCGAACACGACGAGTATCATAACGCCCGGCAGGTCGAGGGACGAAAGCGTAAAGAGCTCGGGCAGCAGCATGACGCAGAACACAAAGGCAACCGTCAGGCCGACCATCATTGCCTTGCGCAGGAGGTTATAGGGCTTGCAGGTGTAGTGCACCACCATGAGACCTACAACGTTGAGGATGATGGCGCAGACCGTGCTCATCATGTCCTCGCCGACCTCGAACACCATGCAGAAGAGGATGACGCCAAGGACAAGTATGAGGTCAGTCAGCGCACCGGGCAGGGCCCTGTATATGACGTTGGGCAGGAACTTGCCCTTTATCCTCGACATATTCGGCTCCATCGCTAGCACAAAGCCCGGCGCGCCGATCGTGAGCGCGGAGACCAGGCTCATCTGGGCGCTGGTGACGGGATACGGCAGCGTGAAAATGAGCGATATGACCGCAAGAGCAAAGGAAAAGATATTTTTCACGAGGAAGAGCGCCGCAGAGCGCTCTATATTGTTTATGACGCGTCTGCCCTCGGCGACGACCGACGGCATGGCGGCGAAGTTGGACTCGAGCAGCACTATGTGCGAGACCTGGCTGGCGGCGTCGGAGCCGGAGGCCATGGCTATGGAGCAGTCGGCCTCCTTGAGCGCGAGCACGTCGTTGACGCCGTCGCCCGTCATGGCTACGGTGTGACCATCGGCCTTGAGCGCGCGGACGAATTTCCGCTTCTGGTCCGGCGTGACACGGCCGAACACAGTGTACTTTTCGACTGCCTCGGCTATGGCCTCGTCCGTCTCAAGTGTGCGGGCGTCCACATAGCTCTCCGCTCCCTTTATTCCGGCGCGCTTGGCGACCTCGGATACGGCCATGGCGTTGTCGCCGGAGATGACCTTGACGGCGACGCCCTGCTCGGCAAAGTATTTGAAGGTATCCGGAGCCTCGGCGCGGATCTTGTTCGAGAGCAGTATGAGGGAGATGGGCATGAGCGGCTCAGAGAGCGTCTCGTCGTCCGGCTGGCCGTCGTAAAGCGCGAGCAGCAACACGCGGCAGCCCTTGGATGAGAAGGCGTCTATCTGCCTTGCGTACTTTCCGTAGTTATCGCCGAGGAGCACATCCGGCGCGCCGAGCAGATAGGTCTCGTCCTCGTGGAAGCTGACGCCGCCGAATTTCTTGGCGGAGGTGAAGGGCACGGCCTTTATGGCCTGCTGCTTGACCTCGCCGGTGAAGTATTTCCGCAGCGCGGCCATGGTGTCGTTGTCGGCGCGCATGGCTCCGACGTAATCGGCCATGATTAGGCGGATGTCGCTCTCCTCAAAGCGTTCAGGGCAGAGCGGCACTATGTCCTCGACGGCCATTTTGTTTTCCGTCACGGTGCCGGTCTTGTCCACACAGAGCACGTCCACGCGCGCGAGCGTCTCTATGCAGCCCATGTCGTGGACTAGGGTCTTTTTCTGAGCAAGGCGCACCACGCCGGCGGCGAGGGCCATGCTGGTGAGGAGATAGAGGCCCTCCGGTATCATGCCTATGAGCGAGGCCACGGTGGCGACCACGCCGTCCGACACGCTGCGCTCGAGCCAGACTATCTCCTTGACGGCCATAAGTATGCCGAGCGGAATGATGGCGATGCCGATTATCTGCACCAGGCGGGTCAGGGAGCGCATCATCTCAGACTGCTGGGGCGGCTTTGCCTCCTTGGCCTCCAGCGTCAGGCGATTGGCGTAGGAATCCGCGCCCACCTTTGTGAGGCGCGCGCGGCACTCCCCGGACACGACAAAGCTGCCGGAGAGCAGCTCCGCGCCCGGAGTCTTTTTGATTTCGTCCGCCTCGCCGGTTATCAGCGCCTCGTTGGCGCTGCACTCGCCCGCGACGACCACGGCGTCGGCGAAAATCTGGCTGCCCGCGGAGAACACGACGATGTCGTCCCGCACCATCTCACTGGTGGGTATCTTCCTCTGTCTGCCGTCGCGTATGACGAAGCCGTGCGGGGCCGTCAGCAACGTCAGCTTGTCGAGCGTGCGCTTTGAGCGCAGCTCCTGCACTATGCCGATGGCGATGTTGGCGAACACGACGCCGAGAAACATCGCGTTCTGCCAGGTGCCGAACACCAGCACCACGGCCGCCAGCAGGAAAAACAGCATGTTGAAGTAGGTAAAGATATTGGACTTTATTATCTGCCCCACGGTCTTACCCGGGGGGTCTATGGGCAGATTTGCCCAACCCGCGTCCACGCGGTCCTGCGCCTGAGCGGAGGAAAGGCCCGTTTCAGGATTGGCTTCAAGCACGGGCACCGGGCGGCGCATCGGTTCTTCCATATTGCGTTTTTTCCCTATCTTTCTCATAACGGCTATTGTAGCATAACAGTGGAAAAAGTAGTAGTAAATTTATTGTTAATATTAGGCCGGAAGTCTTAGGCCAATATTAAGCCCCCGTCCCTTTCGGACGGGGGCTTGGTCTCATATCACGCGCACTCTCAGCACGTCGGGGTTTTTCAGTATCTGGCTGGTTATCTCGCCGTTGACCTTTTCAGCAAGGTCTATCATCGTGTAGGCATAGCCTCCGCGGGGCTTGTTTATCATGTGCTCGATGTTGATGTTCCGGGCGCTTATAAGGTCGAGGATGCTGTTTATCATGTTCGGCACATTGCGGTGGATGACGCAGAGACGGCACACGCCCATGCGCTCCAGGGAGGCATTCGGCATGTTCACGCTGTTGCGGATGTTGCCGTTGGCGAGGTAATCATATATCTCCTGCGCCGCCATGACGGAGCACTTCTCCTCGCTCTCGGGCGTGCAGGCGCCGAGGTGCGGGGTGGTAATGCAGTTGCGCACGCCGATTAGCTTCTTGTTCGGGAAGTCAGTGACATATTTGCCCACCTTGCCGCTCTCGAGGCCGGCTATCATGGCGTCGTCGTCCACTATCTCAGCACGGGACTCATTCATTATGCGCACGCCGGGACGCATGGACGCGATGGCGGCGGCGTCGATCATGTGATGCGTGCTCTCGGTGTAGGGCACGTTGAGGCTGATGTAGTCGCTGGTGCGCAGTATCTCGTCGAGGTAGTCGACGTGGATGACGTCGCGCGAGAGCCGCCAGGCGGATTCAACGGACATGTAGGGGTCGTAGCCGCGGACGGTCATGCCGAACTCAAGCGCGAGGTTCGCCACCAGCGCGCCTATGGCGCCGAGACCGATGACGCCGAGGTTCTTGCCGCAGAGCTCCGGGCCGGCGAAGGCGCTCTTGCCCTTCTCGACCAGGGCGGGTATCTCGTCGCCCTTGTCGGCGATGGACTTGACCCACTCTATGCTGCCGAGGATATCCCTCGAGGCGAGGAGCATCTCGAAGATGACCATCTCCTTGGTGGCGTCCGCGTTCGCGCCGGGGGCATTGAACACGACTATGCCCTTTTCCGAGCAGGTCTCGAGCGGGATGTTGTTCACGCCCGCGCCCGCGCGGCCTATGCACAGAAGCTCCGGCCAGAACTCCGTGGAGTGCAGGTCGGCCGAACGTATGAGCAGCGCCTCCGGGCTCTCGACATCCGGCTTCACGGCGCAGCCGTGCTTCTCAAGTATCGATATCCCAAGAGGGGAAATGGCGTTCATCGTCCGTATCTTATACATGGTGTGCCACCTCGGAATCCTTCATATATTCGGCCAGCGCCTTCGCGCCCTCGATGGGCATGGCGTTGTAGAGCGAGGCACGCATACCGCCGGTGAGCCTGTGGCCCTTTACGTTCAGCAGGCCGCGCGCCGCGGCTCCCTTGACGAACTCGGCGTCCAGTTCCTCGGAGCCGGTGCGGAAGGTCACGTTCATGCACGAGCGGCTGCCCGGCTCCGCGTGCGCCTTGTAGAGCTTCGAGTTGTCCAGTACGTCGTAGATGAGGCGGCTCCGCTCGCGGCGGCGCTCATCCATGGCCGTGACTCCGCCCTCGGCCTCTATCCACTCGAGCACCAGCCCGAGCATGTATATGCACCAGCAGGGCGGGGTGTTCAGCATGGAGTCCTTGTTTATCTGCTTCTGGTAGCTCATTATCTGCGGCGTGTCGGGCCGCTCATGGCCGGCATAGAAGCGGTCGACGATGACCACGGTGAGGCCGGCGGGGGCGATGTTCTTCTGCGCTCCCGCGTAGATGAGCGCGTAGGGCGCCACGTCCACGGGGTGGGACATTATTTCCGAGGACATGTCGCAGACCAGGGCTATGCCTCCGGTCTCGGGCACATAGTCCCAGGCCGTGCCGTAAATGGTGTTGTTGGCGCAGTAGTGGAAGTACGCGGAACCCGGCTCGATGTCCAGCTCCTCCTGGCGCGGTATGCGCCTGAAATCCTCATCCGTGCCGTCCCAGGCGACGGATACGCGGCCGTACTTTTCGGCCTCCTTCGCGGCTATGCCGGAAAAATTACCTGTTATGGCGTAGGAAGCCCCGGCCTTGCCGATGAGATTCATCGGTATCGCCGCGAACTGCGTGGTGGCGCCGCCCTGGAGGAACAGCACCTCGTGCGTCTCGGGCACGTCCAGCAGCTTTTTGAACCTCTCACGCGCGTCGAGATATATCTCCTTGAACTGACTGCCGCGATGGCTCATCTCCATGACCGACATACCGCAGCCGTGCCAGTTGAGCAGCTCCGATTGCGCCTTCTTTAGAACGGCCTCCGGCATCTGAGCCGGGCCAGCCGCGAAATTATAAGCCCTATCCGGCATTCTTGGACACATCCTTTTACAGTTAGAACTATTTTAGTCTTTATAGGCTCAGCCTATTTTAATAGTATAGCCTTTTCCCGCCTTGCGCGTCAAATAGCAGCTCCAACAAGCATTGAGCCCGAAACAGAGCTGATTTGCACGTTTTTAACAAGGCCCCGCAGGCCTGTCCCCGGCACGGAAACTTCGACGTAGTTTGATGCGTGACCTGTGGACACGCCGTTCTCCTCGGTCTCGAAGAGCACCTCGAGCGTCCTGCCCACGCAGGAGGCGAGATACTCCCCTCTCATCCGCTCGGCCACGGCGTGGGCCTCGGCCGCGCGGCGGGATTTCACCGCGGCGGTGAGCTGAGAGGGCATTTTGTCCGCAGGTGTGCCCGGGCGCCGCGAGTACGGGAAGACGTGCATGGCCGAGAAGGCGCACTTTTCGATGAAAGCGAGCGTCGCGGTGTGATCGGCCTCCGTCTCGCCGGGGAAACCGGTTATGAGGTCGGCGGTCAGGCCGCAGTGCGGGAAATACCGGCGCAGCCGCTCCGTCACGGCGAAGAAAGCCGCCGTGTCGTACTTCCGGCGCATCCGCGCGAGCGTGGCGTCGCAGCCGGACTGCAGCGAGAGGTGGAAGTGGTCACATACCCTTCCCGTCGCAGCGAGGCGGCGGCAGAAGTCCTCCGTCACCACCGTCGGCTCGAGCGAGCCGAGGCGCAGCCGCAGCCCGGGAGCGGCATCGGCTATGGCCTCCACCGCATCAGCGAGGTTGGGGCCGCCCGGCAGGTCCTCGCCATAGGAGGCGATCTCTATGCCCGTGAGCACCAGCTCGCGGCATCCCTTTTCGGCCAGCTCTGCGGCCTCGGCGGCGGCACGCTCCGGCGGCAGGGAGCGCACGCGCCCCCTTGCGTATGGTATGATGCAGTAGGTGCAGAAGTTCTGGCAGCCGTCCTCGAGCTTGAGGTAGGCCCGCGCGTGGCCCGAAAAGGCGCCCGCGGGCAGGTCCTCTATTATCCTGCGCTCAAAGGGCTTGTCTATGCTCCGCTCGTGCGCGCTCTCGCTTACCGCACGCTCCACGGCTTCGACAAAGCCGCGGCGGTCGCCGCTGCCCCAGACCACGTCCGCGCCTATGGCCTCGGCAGCGTCCGGGTCCGTCTGCGCCCAGCAGCCGCAGACGGCGCTTTTTGCGTTTGGATAGCGCTCCATGAGCCTGCGCAGCGCCTGGCGGGACTTGCGCCCGCTCTCGGCCGTTACGGCGCAGGAATTGACTATGACGACGTCGGCCTCGGCGTCCCCAGAGGCGGGCTCGTGCCCGCGCTCGCGCAGAAGTGTCTCCATGGCCTGGGTCTCATACTGGTTGACCTTGCAGCCGAGTGTGTTTATAATATATTTCATCTCAAAATACCTCGAAGGTGATTAATTTGGACATTTATCTGGACAACGCGGCCACGACGCGGGTCTGCCCCGAGGCCGCGGACATGGCATACAGAGTTATGACGGAGGTCTACGGCAACCCCAGCTCAACGCACGCGCGCGGACGCGAAGCCAGGAAGCTGCTCGACAACGCCCGGCGCGAGATCTCCCTCTCGCTCGGCTGCCAGCCCAAGGAGCTGGTTTTTACCTCCTGCGGCTCCGAGGCCGACAACTGGGCGCTTCTCTCCGGCGCGCACGCCGCGAGCGCCAAGGGCGGGCACGTCATCAGCTCTCTCACTGAGCACGACGCCGTGCGCAAGTCGCTCGACGAGCTCGAGCGCCGCGGCTATGAGGTCACTCGCCTCGCCCCGGATGAGAGCGGCGCGATACCCGTACAGGCGGTCATCGACGCGCTCAGGCCGGACACGGTGCTCGTTTCGCTCATGCTCGTGAACAACGAGACCGGCGCCGTGAACGACATCCCCGGCGTCGCCCGCGCGCTCAAAAAGGCAAATTCAAAGGCGCTGCTGCACTGCGACGCGGTGCAGGGCTTTCTGAAGGTGCCCTTCACGGTAAAAACGCTCGGCGCGGACATAGTGGCCATCTCCGGCCACAAGATACACGCGCCGAAGGGCATAGGCGCGCTCTACATACGCTCCGGGCTGCACCTGCGCCCCCTCATAGTCGGCGGCTCCCAGGAGGACGGCCGCCGCGCGGGCACGGAGTCCATGCCCCTCATCTGCGCCTTCGGCGAGGCCGCGCGCGTTGGGCGCTCGCAGATGGCCGAGTCCACCGCGCGCATGGCGAAGCTGCGTGAGCACACCGTGGAGCGGCTCCGTGCAGAGAATCCCGGTCTGCTCGTCATAGGCGGCGGCGCGCCGCACATACTCTGCGTCTCCCTGCCGGGGTACAGGAGCGAGGTGCTCATGAACTTCCTCGAGGCCCGCGGCATCAGCGTATCGAAAAGCTCCGCCTGCAAGAAGGGCGGGCGGAGCCATGTGCTGGAGGCCATGGGGCTGCCTGCCCCGGTCATCGACGGCGCCCTGCGCCTCGGCCTGTCGCGCTTCACCACAGCTGAGGAGCTCGATGAGTTCTGCAGCTGCCTGCGTGATGCGCGCGAATCGCTGGCCCACAACTGAGCGGGCCCTATTTCCTATCCTTGCGGTTTTTGTCTTCGCTTCCGTCCGGGGGTCTCTTCCCCCGGGCGTTTTTTATTATGAGCCGGCGCAGCCTCTCGGCTCTCGCCGCGCCCGCTGCCTTGGAGGCCTCGCGCGCCTGGGCGCGTTTTTCGCGGCGCTCCTCCGGCGTGGGCTGCGGCGGCATCTCTATGTGCTCGCCGGTCTTGGGGTCTATGTGGTGCAGGTTCTCATAGCTCACATAGTCCTCGGGCAGTCCGCTGCGGCGCAGCTTTCGCTTTGTCAGGTTCTTTATGCCCGTGTATATGACCACGAACACCGGCACGCCCAGAAGCATGCCCATGAAGCCGAAGAAGCCGCCGCCTATGATGATGGCGAACATTATCCAGAAGCCGTTCACGCCCGTGGAACTGCCCAGGATCTTCGGACCGAGGATGTTGCCGTCGAACTGCTGGAGTATGAGTATGAACACGAGGAAGATGAGGCACTTCATCGGGTCCACAAGCAGTATGATGAACGCCGAGGGTATAGCGCCGATGAATGGTCCAAAGAATGGAATGACGTTCGTCACACCCACTATGACCGCAACGAGCAGCGTATACGGCATGTTCATCAGCTGGCAGCATATGTAGCAGAGTATGCCTATTATGGCGCTGTCCAGGATCTTGCCGGAGATGAAGTCCATGAAGGTCTTGTCCGTGAAACGCACGCCCTCGAGCACCTTTTCCGCTGCCTCTACCGTGAAGATGCAGTAGAGCACCCTTTTCGCGCCTGTGGCGACGGCCTCCTTGTTGAAGAGCAGGTAGAAGGACACTATGATGCCCACCACGACGTAATAGATGCCGCGCACGAAGGTGACTATGCCGGAGGTGATGCTGCCTATGATGTTCGTCATCTGCGGCAGGAGCGTTTCCGTCGCCCAGCGTGTCATCTGGTCCGACGCGCTGCTGAGCAGGCTCACCACATCGTCCTTGAGTTCGGGATAGTCCTCAAAGGTGCGCGTGACCCAGGCCACGATGGTCTCGTAATAGCTCTGGCTGTTCTGCACTATGCTGTTTATGCTCAAGTATATCTGCGGCAGGATGAGCCACAGCAGGGCACCGATGATGAACAGCATCAGCAGCTCGGCCATGATTATCGCCGACGCGCGTCCAAAGCCGAAGGAACGGCGGTGGTCATTCTTGAATAGCCTGTCCCCCAGCGGATTCGTCAGCGTCCGCTCGAAGAACACCATCGCCGGTCGGAGCAGATAGGTTATCGCAAAGCCCCAGATGAAGGGCGCGATAATGTGTACGAACGCGGAAAAGCCCTTCGACACATCCCCCCACCGCGACAGCAGCATATAAAACGCTATGCTGCACGCGATGACGGCAAAGGCCGTCAGGCCCCAATAGAGGTATTTTTTGTCTCCGCCGAATCTTTTCATGCCAACCTCCCCGATTTTTCCCCGGCTGCGCGCCATTTCTATTGTAACCGCAGCCTTCGCGCCCGTCAACCGCAAAAACACATCCGCGCGGGCTTTATAATCCTTATGTAAACTGTTTAATGAATATTCGGCGACTTTTTTCGACAGCCTTCGCGGTTGAAAACTCTGTTGAAAATGTGCAAAAGCTTTGTGTGGCGGGCTTTTTCCCCGCTATGGCCGTTCACAGAAAATACACATTTGAAGTGAATATCGCATAATTTACGTCTACCACTTCGCCGGGGGCATTTTCGCGGACGAGGCCGCATAGGGTTTTACAAAAACCGGCTTTCGGAGGTCTCTCGATATGAAAAAGACAGCAAGCATCCTGACCGCTCTTCTGCTCTGCTTCCTGCTGGCCGCGCCCGCGTGTGCGCTGGATGCGCAGGACCCCGCCGCCCCGGAGATCTCCGCGCCCTCCGCCGTGCTTATAGAGCGCGAGACCGGCACGGTGCTCTACGCCAAAAACGAGACGGAGCGCCGCCCTCCGGCCTCGGTGACCAAGGTCATGACGCTGCTGCTCATAGCCGAGGCGGTGGACGCTGGCGAGCTCTCGCTCGACGACATGGTCACGGCCTCTGAGCGCGCAGCCTCTATGGGCGGCAGCCAGATATGGCTGGAGGTGGGCGAGCAGCTCTCCGTCTCGGACATGATAAAGTGCGTGGCCGTCGTCTCGGCCAACGACTGCGCCGTGGCGCTCGCCGAGCACCTCTGCGGCTCTGAGGCGGCCTTCGTGGAGAGGATGAACCAGCGTGCGGAGGAGCTGGGGCTTGAGAACACGCAGTTCACGAACTGCACCGGCCTCTTTGACGACACGGCGCACTACACCTGCGCCCTGGACATCGCCGTCATGAGCCGCGAGCTTCTGAGCCACGAGTGGATAAAGCAATACACGACCATCTGGATGGACTCTGTACGCGACGGCAAGTCGGAGCTCACAAATACCAATAAGCTGGTGCGTTTCTACGAGGGCTGCACCGGACTCAAGACCGGTTACACCTCCACGGCGATGTACTGTCTCTCAGCCTCGGCGGAGCGTGACGGCACGGAGTACATAGCCGTCATCATGCACGCCGAGAGCATCGACAGCCGCAACGCCGACGCCTCCGCCCTGCTCGACTACGGTTTTGCAAACTTCCGTCTCTGTCCGCTCACCTCCGGCGAGGAGCTGCCGCAGGTGGCCGTGGAGCTCGGCACCGTGGAGAGCGTCACGCCGGTCTATGACGGCGGCGGGGCCGTGCTGCTGCGTACGAAGGACGCCGAGGGCCTCTCCTGGAGCGTTGACCTGCCTGAGAGCGTATCTGCGCCCGTCCGCGCCGGCGAGAGGCTCGGCACGCTAACGCTCTCGAACAGCGCCGGTCCCGTGGCCGAGGTGCCCCTCCTCGCGGGCGAGACCTCGGAGCGTCTTTCCGCGCCCGGAATATTCACAAAGCTGCTCTCTTTCCTGTTATGCGCAGAGTGATTCTCCACTTTTCGGCTGATTTCGACGTTTTTCCAGCGTTTAGTCCCCACTTTTTCATAAAAGTATGCTGAGTTTTGATACTTGTAATCTGCGAAAATAGTAGTATAATCTTCCTGAACCCTATACTTTTATGCAAAAGGATGAGGAACATGATTAAAGTCGATCTCACCGGAGCCGCACCGTTTTTTGACGCTGCCGGTCCCGATTACGCCGCTGCTGCCTCAGCCCAGCGCATGCTCGAGGAAAAGAGCGGCCCGGGCGCTGAGTTCACCGGCTGGATCGAGCTGCCCATGCGAATGAAAAAGGGCGAGCTCAAGCCCATACTCGCTGCCGCTTCCAAGATACGCTCCCGCTCCAAGGCGCTGGTCGTCGTCGGCATCGGCGGCTCCTACCTCGGCGCGCGCGGCGCTATTGAGCTGCTGCGCCCCCTGCCCGGCAAGGATGACCCGAAGATCTTCTTCGTAGGCAACGGCCTGAGCCCGGACTACCTCAACGGCGTCATCGAGCAGCTCGGCGACGACGACTTTGACGTGAACGTCATCTCCAAGTCCGGCACCACGCTCGAGCCCGCGGTCTCCTTCCGCGTGTTCCGCGCCATGCTCGAGAAGAAATACGGCTCCGCCGCCAAGCGCCACATCTTCGCCACGACGGACACCTCCCGCGGCGTGCTGCGCTCCATGGCCAACGCCGAGGGCTGGGAGTGCTTCACCGTACCCGGAGA